>Ga0193742_1001151_pt1 | contig 16325 bp, 12 predicted proteins | sample L2c1metaG_FD_165511 | JGI IMG/M metagenome (GOLD analysis project Ga0193742, IMG submission 165511) | Soil microbial communities from a riparian zone of the East river system, Colorado, United States - L2c1 | ecosystem: Environmental > Terrestrial > Soil > Riparian zone | place: USA: East River... | reverse complement strand
GGCCAGGCCGTTCCAGAAGCCCTCGATCACGGTGCGCTGCGTGTCCAGCTCATCGGCACCGGCGCCCAGCGTGACGAACAGTGGGGCGAAGTGCTCGGTGCGGGGATGCGCGAGCCGCCCCGCCGGTGCCTTGTGCTCGAAGTCCAGCAGCGCGTCCAGGTCCCCGGCAGCCAGTACTCGTCGGCCCCAGTCGTCGAACTCGGCCATCACCGAGGACACCTCGCCGCTGGAGTGCAGCGCGCGCAGGTTGTGCGTGAAGAACCCGCTGCCGATGATCAGTACGCCCTCGTCGCGCAGTGGGGCGAGCCGGCGGCCCATGGCCATCAGCCGCCGAGGGTCCAGGCTGGGCATGGACAGCTGCAGTACCGGGATGTCCGCCTCGGGGAACATCTCCACCAGCGGGACGTAGGCCCCGTGGTCCAAACCCCGGTCCGGCGACTGCTCGACCGGCTCGCCCGGGCCAGCGAGCAGCGCACGCACCCTGGCGGCCAGCTCGGGCGCCCCCGGCGCGGGGTACCGGACCTGGTAGTAGCGCTCGGGGAAGCCCCAGAAGTCGTAGACCAGCGGGACGGTGGTGGTCGCGCTGAGCGCAATGGGCGCCTCCTCCCAGTGCGCGGAGACCATCAGGATCGATGTCGGCCTGGGCAGCTCAGCTGACCACGCGGCCAGCTCGCCGGGCCAGATCGGGTCGTCGGCGAGCGGCGGCGCCCCGTGCGAGAGGTAGAGCGCCGGCATGGGTTCGCTGGTGGCGGGCATGGTCATGGCGTTTCCGCCTTCCCGTTCAGAACGTTCAGATCTGGTTGAACTTTGAACCAGCTGACTCCCACCCTACGCTTTTAGTTCGAATTTGAACCGCCTGAACGGGTCGAGCTTCCGCCGACCGCCCGAAGGTGTGCGGCGAGCACTTCGAGGCTGTCCGCAAGGTTGGCGAACCGGTCGTGGTCCAGCCCGTCCACGAACACCTCCCGTACCCGAGCGGCGTGCCCTGGCGCGGTCTCGCGCAGCTTGGCCCAGCCGGCGTCGGTCAGAGCGGCGATGATCCCCCGCACGTCGGACTCGCAGGAGCGGCGGCGCACCAGCCCGGCCTTCTCCAGCTGGCCGACCTGATAGGTCAGCCCGCTTTTCGAGATGACCGCGCGGCCGGCGAGCTCGGTCATCCGCACTTCGCCGCCGGGGGCCTCGGACAGCCACACCAGCACCGCGTACTGCGCATGAGTCAGCCCCGCATCTTCCTTGAGCTGCTGTTCGACCAGCCGATCGAGCATGCCGCCGATCGCGAGGAAGTTGCGCCACGCGCGCCCCTCCCGCTCGTCCAGCCACCGAGGCTCATCCATACCTGAACCGTAGCGCCTTCGTTCAAATTCGAATCAGTTACTGAGCCCGAGGCTCAGCCTCCGGCTCGCCGGCCGATCACTCCGGAGCCGGCCGGTCAGGCGCTGGCGGCGGGGAGCTCGCGGGGCACCGGGGGCCAGCTGCGGGCGCCCAGTTCCTGGGAGATGGACCGGGCCGCGGTGCGCAGCGCTTCGGTGGCTGCGGCGTCCAGTGGCCACTGCCCGGCCGGCACCACCAGTCCGAGCGCCCCGGGGACCTCACCGAGGGCGTCCACCAGCGGCGCGGCGACGCCGCACTCGCCGATCACCGCCTCCTCCACCTCGGTGGCCAGCCCGGTGCGGCGCACCACGTCCAGTTGGGCGCGCAGCAGCGCCGGGTCGGTGACGGTGTCGGCGGTCATGCCACGCAGCGGGGCGCCGCCTGGCTGGTCGGCCGCCGAGGCCAGCAGGGCCTTGCCCAGCGCGCAGGCGTGCGCCGGGATGACGATTCCAACCTCGGGCATCTGCCGGCTGCCGTCCGGCCTCGGCTCGTGGTGCACCACCACCACGTCACCCTGCAGCAGCACCCCGGCCCGCACCGCGCATCCGGTGCGCCGGGCCAGATCCTCCGCCCAGCCGACCACCCGGGAGCGCAGTTCCAGCGTGTGCAGGTACACGTTGCCCAGCCGGAGGGTGGCCGGGCCCAAGCGGTAGCGCCCGGAGTCTCGCTCCTGGGCCACCAGGCCGTGGGCCAGCAAGGTACGGATGATGCCGTGCACGGTGGACGGGGCCAGCTGCAGTTCGGCGGCCACCTCGCCGAGGCTCATTCGGCGGGCGCCCTGCAGCACCATCAGGATGCGCACGGCGCGGTCCACCGCCTGGATCACCGGCCCCGCCTTCCTCGCCGCATCGGACCTTGTGCGACCCGTCACAGCAGCGTAGCGTCCTCGGATGCATTCGACATCGTCGAATGTGCTTTGACCATACCGCGATGTCCGACCGGAGACCAGTATGAAGAAGCTCATCAACAACCCCGCTGACGTGGTGACCGATGCGCTGCGTGGGATGGCCTCGGCGCACCCGGAGTTGCGCGTCGACCTGGAAAACAAGATCGTCTACCGGGCAGACGCGCCGGTCCAGGGCAAAGTCGGGCTGCTGTCCGGCGGCGGCTCCGGACACGAACCGCTGCACGGCGGATTCGTCGGGCCCGGCATGCTCGACGCGGCCTGCGCCGGGGAGGTGTTCACCTCGCCGGTGCCGGACCAGGTGGTCGCCGCCACCAAGGGCGTGGACGGTGGCGCCGGCGTGCTGCACATCGTGAAGAACTACACCGGCGACGTGATGAACTTCGAGATGGCCGCCGAGCTGGCCGCCGCCGAGGCGGAGGTCGAGGTCGCCGTCGTGGTCACCAACGACGACGTCGCCGTCCAGGACAGCCTCTACACCGCCGGCCGGCGCGGCGTGGGCGTCACCGTGGTGCTGGAGAAGATCGCCGGCGCGGCCGCCGAGCAGGGCCGGAAACTGGCCGAGGTCGCCGAGATCGCCGGGCGGGTGAACGAGAACGGCCGGAGCATGGGCATGGCGCTGACCTCGTGCACCGTGCCAGCGGCCGGCAAACCCACCTTCGAGCTGACCGACACCGAGATGGAGATCGGTATCGGTATCCACGGCGAGCCGGGCCGGCACCGCGTGCCGATGGCCCCGGCCAGGGAGGTCGCCGCGCAGCTGGTCGAGCCGATCCTGGCCGACCTGGACTTCACCGGCGGCGATGGTGTGCTCGCCTTTGTGAACGGGATGGGCGGAACCCCGCTGCTGGAGCTGTACCTGATGTACCAGGAGGTGGCCACCATCCTGGACAAGGCGGGGGTACGGGTGGTCCGCTCGCTGGTTGGCCCGTACATCACAAGCCTGGAGATGGCCGGTTGCTCGGTAACCCTGGTAAAGCTGGATGATGAGCTGACCGGGTTGTGGGACGCGCCGGTGCGTACCCCCGGGCTGCGGTGGGGGGTCTAAGGCGTGGCCGACACGATCGACACGGTCGGGCTGATCCGCTGGCTGGCCGAGTTCGCTCGGCTGGTCGGCGAGCAGCGCGAGCAGCTCACCGCGCTGGACGCGGCGATCGGCGACGCTGATCACGGCAGCAACATGGACCGGGGAATGTCCGCGGTGGCCGCCGCGCTTCCCGGCCTGGACGCCGAGTCGCCGGCCGGGCTGCTGAAGAAGGTGGCCAGCACGCTGATCAGCACGGTGGGCGGGGCGAGCGGCCCGCTGTACGGCACGTTCTTCCTGCGGATGGCGACCGCCACCGGCCCGGTGGACTCGCTGGACGGGCCGGCATTCGCCAAGGCGCTGCGGGCCGGGGTGGACGGCGTGGTGGCCCGGGGCAAGGCCGAGGCGGGCGACAAGACCATGTTCGACGCGTTGGCCCCGGCGGTGGACGCGTTGGACGAGGCGCTGGCCTCGGGCACCGCGCTGGACGAGGCGTTGCGCGGGGCGGCGCGGGCGGCGGCCGAGGGCCGGGACGCCACGATCCCGCTGGTCGCGCGCAAGGGACGGGCCAGCTACCTGGGGGAACGCAGCGCCGGGCACCAGGATCCGGGCGCCACCTCGGCGGCGTTGCTGCTCGCCGCGACAGCCGCGCTGACCACCGAGTCAGCCACCGACTCGACCACCGGGAACGGGAGCTGAGCGGCGCGGTGGTGGGCATCGTCGTGGTCTCGCACAGTCGGGCGCTGGCCGATGCGGCCGTGGCACTCGCGTCCGAGATGCTGCACGGTCAGCGGGTGCCCATCGAGGTGGCCGCTGGGCTGGACGAGACCACCTTCGGCACCGACGCGACGGCGATCGTCACCGCGATCACCGACGCCGACGCGGCCGCCGACGGGGGCGTGGTGGTGCTGATGGATCTGGGCAGCGCGGTGCTGTCCGCCGAGCTGGCCCTCGAGCTGCTGGACGACGAGGTGCGGGAGCGGGTGCTGCTGTGCCCCGCGCCACTGGTCGAGGGGCTGGTGGTGGCCGTGGTCAGCGCGGCCGGCGGGGCCAGCCGGGCCGAGGTGGCCGCCGAGGCGGGCGGCGCGTTGGCCGGCAAGCTGGCCCAGCTCGGCGGTCCGGTCGAGGCGCCCGCCGAGACCGGCTCCCCGGCCGACCGACCGGGCGAGCTGGTCGGTTCGTTCACCGTGGTCAACCCGCACGGTCTGCATGCCAGGCCGGCCGCGGTCCTGGCCGCGCGGGCCCGTCAGTTCGACGCCCAGGTGGAGCTGCGCAACCGCACCACCGGGTCCGGCTGGGTGCCCGCGGCCAGCCTCTCCAAGCTGGGCACCCTGGGCGCGTTGCCCGGCCACCAGCTGGAGATTCGCGCCCAGGGCAGTCAGGCCGAGCAGGCGCTGGACGAGCTGTTGGCGCTGGGTGTCCGGGGCTTCGACGAAGCGCCCGCCTCGGCCCGCCCAGCACCGCCGGCCCCGGCCCGGCCAGCACCCGCCGCCGCTCCGTCCGCCGCCGCTCGGTCCGCCACCGACCGGGCGGTGACCACCGCGCCGATCGCGGCATCCCCCGGCCTGGGCATCGGGCCGGCCTGCCCGCTGCGCACCGACGCTCCGGTGCCGGTGGACGAGGCGAGCGACAAGGGTGACACGGACCCGGCCGCCGAGTGGCGTCGACTGACGGACGCGGTGGACATCGCCCGCGAGGACATCCAGCGGGTCCGGGCCAGGGCGACCGAGCAGGTCGGCGAAGCCGAAGCGAGCATCTTCGACGCGCACCTGGCCATGCTCGACGATCCCGAGCTGCTCGGCGGCGCCCACACCCGGATCGACGGTGGAGCCGCCGCCGCGACGGCCTGGGCGACCTCGATCGCCGAGGCCCACGACGCGCTCGCCGCGCTGGACGACGAATACCTGCGGGCCAGGGCGGCCGACGTGCGGGCGGTCGGTGACCAGGTGCTGCGCGCACTGGCCGGGGGCCCCGCCGAGGTGGCCAGCCCGGAGGGCGTGCTGGTGGCCGCCGACCTGACCCCCGCGCAGGCCGCTGAGCTGGACGCCGCCCGGGTGGACGCGGTGGTGCTCGCCTACGGCAGCCTGACCGCGCACGCCACGATCCTGCTCCGCGCGCTGGGCATCCCCGCGGTGGTGGCGGCCGGGCCGGCGGTGCTGGCCATCCCGGAGGGCACCCTGGTGGCGGTGGACGGCATCCGGGGCGAGGTGCTCGTCGACCCGGACACCGAGGTGCAACGCGCACTCCGCGAGCGCGCCGAGGCGCTGGCCGAACAGGACCGCGAGGCCCGGGCGCTCACCAACCAGCCGGCGGCCACCCTCAACGGGGTGCCGGTATCCGTGGCGGCCAACATCGGTTCGGTGGCCGACGCGCTCGCCGCCGCCGAGCGGGGCGCGGACCTGGCCGGCCTGGTGCGCACCGAGTTCCTCTTCCTGGGCCGGGACCGCGCACCCGACGCCGCCGAGCAGGAGCACAGCTACCGGGAGATCGCCGACGCTCTGCACGGCCGCCGGATCACCCTGCGCACCCTGGACGTGGGCGGCGACAAGCCGCTGAGCTACCTGCCCACCCCGGCCGAGGCGAATCCATTCCTCGGGCTGCGCGGCATCCGGCTCGCCCTGGCCCGCCCCGAGCTGCTGGCCGAACAGCTGCTGGCCATCGTCCGGGTCGCCCACGACACCCCGGTGGACCTGATGTTCCCGATGGTCAGCACGCTCGACGAGTTGCTCTCCGCGCGGCGCATGCTGACCGAGGCGATCGAAACGGCCGGTGAAGCCGAACCACCGGAGCTGCGCGTCGGGATCATGGTCGAGGTGCCGGCCACCGCGCTGAAGGCGGCGGTGTTCGCCCCGCACGTGGACTTCTTCAGCATCGGCACGAACGACCTCACCCAGTACACGCTGGCCGCCGAGCGGGGCAACGACAACGTCGCGGCGCTCGGCGACCCACTCGACCCGGGCGTGCTGCGGCTGATCGACGCGGTCTGCCGGGCCGCCGGTGGTGGTGCCGGGCCGCTGGTGGCGGTGTGCGGGGAGCTGGCCGCCGACGAGCTCGCGGTGCCGCTGCTGCTCGGACTCGGGGTGCGCGAGCTGAGCGTGAACCCGCGCGCGGTGCCGGGCGTGAAGCAGGCGGTGCGCGCGGTCGACCTGCCCAAGGCCGTCGAGCTGGCCGCCCGCACGCTGCGAGCCGAGAGCGCGACCGCCGTCCGCACCCTGCTCACCGAGTTCACCAGCTAGTTGTGCGGGTCCTCAGCGACTCGGACGGCTAGGTCGGCTCGGAGGGCCTTTTTGTCGATCTTGCCTACCTTGGTGACCGGCAGCTCGGCCACAGTGATCAAGTGCTCCGGCCATTTGAACCGGGCCACCTCGGCGGCCGCCATCGCCTCTCGGATCTCGGCCAGGGTGACCGCGGCGCCGGGACGGGGCACCACGTACAGGCATACCCGCTCGCCCAGCTCCGGGTCCGGCATGCCCACGGCGGCGACCTGCCGAACCGCCGGCACGCGGTAGGCCAGGTTCTCCACCTCTTCGGCGGACACGTTCTCGCCGCCGCGGTTGATCATGTCTTTGTCCCGGCCCTCGACGATCAGGTTGCCCTCGGGGGTGCGTCGACAGATGTCCCCGCTGCGGTACCAGCCGTCCGGGGTGAACGCTCGGGCGTTGTGTTCGGCGGCCCGGTAGTACCCGCGCGGGGTGTACGGGCCTCGGGTGAGCAGTGAGCCCGCCTCACCGTCGGGCACGTCCCGGCCCAGCTCGTCGACCAGCCGCACCTCGTCGTCCGGGCACAGCGGGCGCCCCTGGGTGCCACAGATCACCGGCTCCGGGTCGTCCAGGCGGGTGTAGTTGAGCAGCCCCTCGGCCATCCCGAACACCTGCTGCAGGGTGGCGCCCAGCACCGGCCGGACCCGGCGGGCGAGTTCGTCGGCGATCCGCGCGCCGCCGACCTGCAGCACCCGCAGCGTGCCCACCTGCTCCGCTCGGTGCCCTTCACCAGCCCCCTGACCAGCCCCCTGACCAGCGCAGTACTCCAACCAGCGGCCGGCCACCGCCGGGACCACCGCCGTGTGCGTGACGCCCTCGGCGGCGATGGTGGCAAACGCCCGGGCCGGCTCCGGGGAGGGCAGCATCACCACCCGCCCGCCGGCCAGCAGGGTGCCCAGGATGCCGGGGCAGGCCAGCGGAAAGTTGTGCCCGGCCGGCAGGCTGACCAGGTACACGCTGTCCGCGCCCACCCCACACAGCTCGGCGCTGGCCCGTGCGTTGTACGCGTAGTCGTCGTGGGTGCGGGCGATCAGCTTGGGCAGCCCGGTGGTGCCGCCGGAGAGCAGGAACACCGCGACCTCCGCGCTGGCCGGCGGGGCGCCCGCCGAGGCCACCCGGTCGTCGTCCGGGTGTTCGCTGGGCGCGCACAGGGCACGGAGGTCGACGCTCCCGGCGACCAGCTCGTCGCCGGCGACCAGCACATGGCGCAGCCCGTCCAGCTCGGTCGCCAGGTCGTGCGCGAGCTTCTGGTGGTCGAAGTCGCCGAGCCGGTCGGGCACCGCGATGGCCGCCACCTCGGCATGCCTGGCCAGGTGGGTCAGCTCGCCTCTTCGGTGCGCGGGCAGCGCCATCACCGGGACAACTCCGGCGCGCAGGCAGGCCATGGTGAGCACCACGAACTCCCAGCCGTTGGGCAGCTGGACCAGGATCCGATCGCCGGGGCGCAGCCCCAGCGCGCGCAGCCGGGCGGCCGCCGCGTCCACCCGCTCGGCCAGTTCGGCGTGGCGCAGCCGCACCCCGGCCGCCGGATCGATCAGGGCGGGGGCGTCCGGCGTGCGGTCGGCGGCCTGGCGCAGCAGCTCACCCAGCGAGCGGCCGGCCCAGTACCCGGCCCGGACGTAGCGCTGCACATACTCCGCCGGCCACGGCACAAGTCCGTCACTGATCGTGGTGGCCACGGATGTCCTCCTCCGGTTCCGACAGCCCGACCAGGTCGGCCCGGCCGGAGAGCACGGCGGTGACCGCACGGTCGCGGTCCAGCTCGTCGTCCACCAGCAGCGCCGGCACACCGTGTCGCAGCCGGGCCTGCTCGCAGAGCAGCGTGCGGTTCAACGGGGTACCGCCGTGCACCGCGACCAGCGCCGGCCCGGCCGCCACCAGCGCGGCCAGCTGGTCCAACGCGGCGGCGAGGGAGCCCTCCTGGTCGGGAGCGCGCACCCTGGCGCCCCACCGCTCACCCGCAACACCCGGTGGAAGTTCAGCGAACAGCGGGAGCTCGACGCCGCTGTCCGGTTCGGTGGCCAGCAGCTCGGTGACGGTCAGCACCCTGCCCTTCAGGGTCACGCCGGCCAGCTCCAGCTCGCTGTGCAACGGCTCGGCCCCGTGCCGGCGCAGCCAGCCGCGGTGAGCCTCGGCGACGAACTTCCGGTCGCGGCGGGCGAGCCGGGCGTCGGTGATGCTGCGGGAGAGGAAGTGGTAGCCGAACTGCCACGGCTCGAAGGCGTCGTGGTAGCGGCCGAAGTGCTCCCACCAGCTCAGGGACGGTCCGGCCGATCCCTGGATGGCCCGCACCGACGGCTGGGCGGCGGCCTCGTACCCGGCCAGTGCGCCGGCCAGGTCTCCTGGGTGCTCGGTCAGCGCGGCGGCCAGCGCGACCGCGTCCTCCATGGCCATCTTGGTGCCGGAGCCGACCGAGAAGTGCGCGGTGTGCACCGCGTCCCCGAGCAGCGCCACCGGCCGGGGCGTGCACGTGCTCCACCGGGAGGTACGACGGGTTCGGAAGTTGCCCCACCGGGAGTTGTTGCCCAGCAGCCGGCGCCCGTCGATCTGCCCGGCGAACAGGTTTTCCAGGTACGTCTGAGAGACCAGGTCGCTGGGCCCGGGCGGCTGGCCGTCATCGAACCGGTCCAGCCCGGCGGCCCGCCATGACGCCTCGTCGGTCTCCACGATGAACGTGCTGACCTCGTCGCTGATCGGGTAGCCGTGCACCGCGAACACCCCGTGCGGACCGCGCTGGTGCACAAAGGTGAGCCCGTCGAACAGGTAGTCGGTGCCGAACCAGATGAACTTCGCGCAGGCCGTCTCCACCGACTCCCCGAGCTCGACGCCGAGGCCCCGCAGCTCCTGGCGGACGGTCGAACCGGTGCCGTCGGCGGCCACCACCAGGTCGTAACCGTCCAGATCGGCCAGCCGGACCTCGGTGGCGTAGCGCACCTCGGCGCCGGCTTCCTCGGCCCGGTCGGCCAGCAGCCGCAGCAGGGTGCGCCGGGCGATCGCGGCCATGCCGTTGCCGGCGCAGCGCAACCGCTCGCCCTTGAGCCGCACTTCGATCTCATCCCAGTGCCGGCCGTGCCGCTCCAGCGCCTCCCGCAGCACCGGATCGGCGGCGTGGATGCCGGCCAAGGTGCGGTCGGAGAACACCACGCCGAAGCCGAACGTATCGCCCGCCCGGTTCCGTTCGAACACGGTGACCTCGGTGGACGGGTCGGCCCGGCGCACCAGCGTGGCCAGGAACAGCCCACCCGGGCCGCCGCCGACCACCGCAACCCGCACCGGACCTGGTCCCATCCGCCGCCTTCCGTCGACCGGAGCCAAGGCCCCGCAGAGTCAGCGCCTTCAAAAATACAACATTCTGCTCACGATTGACCAGATAATGAAACTATTCGCGCCTGACGTTCTCACCCACCGGGGCCGCGATCGGGTCCGGATCCGGGGTAGATCCGAGCAGCTCATCCACGTGGGCCTCAGCCGGCGCCCGCAGCAGGTCGTGCGCGCGCAGGAACACCTCGTGGGCCGCCCGCCCGAGCCAGTCGTTGGGCAGCAGCTCAGGCGGCAGGTCCGGGTCCCGGAACGGGAAGAGCCGATAGTCGTGGACCAGCCGCATGCGCTCCTCCAGGGCGTCCCGGCCGGCCAGGGCGCCGTTGCGGTAGCCGTCCAACCGTGGCTGGTAGCGCCCCAACCATTCGGCGTAGCCGCGGTTCAGCGCGTCCAGGTCCCAGGCGCGGGCGGCCAGCTCACGGTCCGCCTCGGGCCCCCGCGACCGGGAATGGAACACGTCCAGCCGGACCGGGTCGCGCCCGGCGAGGTCATCCTCCACCTGCGCCAGCCGGTCGTGCGGGCTGACCCACACCGATGGCGCGAGTTGGCCGAACCCGAGCCAGGACAACTTCTTGCGCAGCTGATCGCGCAGAGCCCGGTCGGCCTCCGGCACCGAGTAGATGACCATGTGCCACTGACCGTCCCAGGGCCCCGCCGCCCGGTCGAAGATGCGCTCCCTGCCCACATTCAGCAGCCGCCAGGCGTCCTCGCTGAGCCGGTACGTGGTCGCCCGGCCGTCCCGCCTGCTCTCCAGCCAACCCTCACCACGCAGCCGGGTGGCCACCACGCGCACGGTCGTCTCGGCCACGCCGAAGCAGCCCATCAGCGCGATCAGATCGCGCAGCCGGACCTCGCCACCCCGGTACCGCAGATAGTCCCCGAACAGGTCGAAGACCAGCGACCGCGCCTTCACGACACCCCCCGCCCACGGCAAAACCCCAGGTCTCCAGGAGTTACCAGCACGCCACGATACGCGGGCTTATAGTGACGGCGAGCGTCTAGTAAGTCGCCCTCGATCCGGGAGATGCGCATGACGACCACCAGTCAGCCGACCGGGCGGCCGCGCGACCCGGAGGTCGACCGGCGGATCACCCAGGCCGCCGTCGCGCTGTTCGGGGAGACGGGCTGGGCCGGGTTCAGCCTGGAGGCGGTCGCCCGCCGAGCCGGAGTGGGCAAGGCGTCGATCTACCTGCGCTGGCACACCAAGGAGCAGCTGCTCACCGATGCTCTGGCCACCCGGGTGGCCAACGTCGCGGACGCCGACACCGGGACGCTGCGTGGCGACCTGGTGCACCTGGCCCGCCAGCTGCTCGAGCTGCACGTCGGCGACGACAACCAGGCCGTGCTGCGGATGGGCGTCGAGGCGGCCAGCATCCCCGGGGTGGCCGAGCGCTGGACCAGGCTGCGGGACTCGCAGGTGCTCGCCGCGCGGGCCACGGTGCGCCGGGGCATCCGCCGGGGCGACGTGCCGGAAGACACCTCGGTGACCCTGCTTCTGGACACGCTGTGCGGCGGCGTCCTCATGCACGCCATCACCACCCCCACCGAGCTGCGCGAACAGCTGGCCGCCGATGTCGACGGGTACGCCAACCGGCTCGTCGACTTCCTGCTGCGCTCGGTACTGAGCACCGCCTGACCTCGCCGGGGTGACCGGGCACTCACTTGCGGCCGGCTACCGGCCGGGATAGCTTCGAGTTTCGGACGAGTCACGTCTAGTAAAGCGAGCGCGCATGGCGAGCATCTCCGACATCGACCCCCGAACCCCCGTCCTGGTCGGCGTGGGGCAGGCCTCCGAGCGCATCGACGACGCCGGCTACCAGCGGTTGTCCGCCGTCGAACTGGCCGCCTCGGCCGCCCGCGAGGCGCTCGCGGACACCGGAGCCGACCGCGCCGAGGTGGCCGCCGCCATCGACACGGTGGCCGGCGTCCGGCAGTTCGAGATCTCCACTCCGTTCGCGCGCGCCCCGCTGGGCCGCTCCAACAACTTCCCGAGGTCGGTGGCCCGCCGCCTCGGCGCCACGCCCACCAGGGCCATCCTGGAGATCACCGGCGGCCAGGCCCCCCAGCACCTGGTCACCGAGCTGGGCGGGAGCATCGCCGCCGGCGCCGCCGAGGTCGTGCTGATCTTCGGGTCGGAGGCCATCTCCACCGCGCGGCACCTGTCCGGCGCCCCGGACAAGCCCGACTTCGCCGAGCAGGTGGACGGCGACCTGGAGGACCGCGGCTACGGCATCGCCGGGCTGGTGACCCGCCACCAGGCCACCCACCGGCTCACCGACGCGCCGACCCAGTACGCGCTGTGCGAGCAGGCCCGCCGGGCTCGGCTCAAACAGTCCCGCGAGGAGTACGCGGCCGGGATGGGCGAGCTGTTCGCCCCGTTCACCGCCGTCGCGGCGGCCAACCCACACGCGGCCGCCCGCACCGTGCGCACGGCCGCCGAGCTGAGCACGCCGTCCGACCGCAACCGGCTCATCGCCGACCCGTACACCCGGTACCTGGTGGCCCGCGACCAGGTCAACCAGGGTGCCGCCGTGCTGCTCATGTCGGTGGCCGCCGCCCGACGGCTGGGTGTGCCGGTCGACCGGTGGGTGTTCCTGCACGGGCACGCCGACCTGCGCGAGCAGCCGCTGTTGGACCGCCCCGACCTGGGCGCCGGCCCGGCGTCCGTGCTCGCCGCCCAGCACGCGCTGGACGTCGCCGGCATCGGCGTGGACGAGCTGGCCACGGTGGACCTGTACAGCTGCTTCCCGATCGCGGTGGCCAACGTCAGTGAGGGCCTCGGGCTGACCGGAAAGCCGCTCACCCTCACCGGCGGGCTGCCGTTCTTCGGCGGCGCGGGCAACAACTACTCCATGCACGCCCTGGCCGAGTCGGTGCACCGGCTGCGCGCGGCCCCGGGCAGCTACGGGCTGGTCGGCGCCAACGGCGGCATCCTGAGCAAGTACTCCGCCGGCGTCTACTCGACCACGCCGACGCAGTGGCCGGCCAGCCGTTCCGCCGACCTGCAGGCCGAGATCGACAGCACGCCGACGGTCGAGCAGGCGTACCAGGCGGACGGCTGGGGCACCGTGGAGACCTACACGGTCACCCACCGGGGCGAGGAGCGCACCGGCATCGTGATCGGCCGGCTGGACGCCGACGGCCGGCGCTTCATCGCCATCACCGAGGCCGGCGACCAGGAGACGCTCGAGCTACTCACCGAGGCCGACCCACTCGGTGCGCGGGTGTACGTCCGCTCGTTCGGCAAGGGCAACCGGGTCACCACCTCCGACCACCGCATGGACCAGCTGTTCCCGCCCCGGCCGGCGACGCTGCGCGAGGAGTACCAGTACGTCCTGGTGCGCCGCGACGAGCACCTGCTGGAGGTCACCATCAACCGGCCGGACGCGCGCAACGCGCTGCACCCGCCGGCCAACGACGAGCTGGACGAGGTCTTCGACGCGTTCTTCGCCGACCCCGAGCTGTGGGTGGCGATCCTGACCGGCGCCGGTGACCAGTCGTTCTCCGCCGGGAACGACCTGGCCTACACCGCCGCCGGCAAGCCGATGTGGGTGCCGAAGAACGGCTTCGCCGGGTTGACCAGTCGCCGGGGGATGACCAAACCGGTGATCGCCGCGGTGAACGGCTACGCGATGGGCGGCGGCTGCGAGATCGCGCTGGCCTGCCACCTCGTGGTGGCCGACGCGACCGCCCGGTTCGCGCTCAGCGAGGTCAAGGTCGGCCTGGTCGCGGGCGCCGGCGGGCTGGTCCGGCTGCCCCGCGCGATCCCGCCGAAGGTGGCCACCGAGCTCATCCTCACCGGCCGACGGCTCAGCGCGACCGAGGCGCTGGGCTACGGGCTGGTCAACCGGGTCACCGAGGCGGGCGGCGCACTGACCGGCGCCCGTGCGCTGGCCGAGGAGATCCTGGCCGGCTCGCCCACCTCGGTCCGCGCCTCGCTGCGGATCATGGCCGAGACGGACGGCATCACCGACACCGTGGACGCGGTGACCTACCCGTCCGGCGCACTGGACGAGCTCATGGTCAGCGAGGACATGATCGAAGGCCTCACCGCCTTCACCCAAAAACGCCCACCCCACTGGCGCAACCGCTAACCCCACCCCACAAAGCCCGCGAGTCGGGGCTCTCAGCACACTGAGTCGGCGCTCTCAGCACACCGAGCGCGTCGCGTGGTCAGGTGGTGGGCAGCGGCTGGCTCGGACAGCCGGCGAGTACCCGGTCGATCGCGTCGCGTTCGGCGGGGATCACCCAGAGCCGGTACTTGGCCTTCACCGCGACCTGGCGGGCCACGTAGTGGCAGCGGTAGGCCTTGTTCGCCGGCAGCCAGGCGGCCGCGTCCCGGTCGCTCTTGGCTTGGTTGGTCGGCCCGTCGACGGCCAGCAGCTCGAGCAGGTCCCCGGCCATCTGTGCGCGGGTCTGCTGGTCAAGCTGCTGGGCGCCGGTCCGCCACGCGTCGGCCAGCGCCACCACGTGGTCGATCTGGACCGCCTCGCTGGTGCCCTGGCCACGCACGAAGTTGATCTGCTTGCCGGTGTACGGGTCGAGCAGCCGCCCGGAGGCCACCACGCACCGGGAACCCTTCCGCAGCTGAACCGCCGTCATGTCCCTGGCCAGCACCTGGTTGCGCTGGTCGCAGCCGCTGCGGTCGACGTCCGCCCAAGCCGGTCCGAACGCGGCTCGGCTGTAGCCGGTCAGCGGCGCCGGGCCTTTCACCGGAAGTGCGGCCAGCGCCGAGCGGGCGTCCCCCGCCACCACCGAGCCCCCCGAGGGCACCGGCGAGTCCGCTGGGCCCCCCGCCGGCCCCGGCACCGGCGCCACCTGGGGCTCCGGCACCAACGACGCCGGCGAGGCCGGCGAGGCCGGCGAGGCCGGCGAGGCCGCTTGAGGCTGCGGCACCGACGGCGCCGGCACCGACGGCGGCGCGGGCGACGCCGGCGGCACCACCGACGGCGTGGCCCCAGGGTGCAGGTTCTGGTTGATCGACACCGCCGGCGCGATGACCACGTGCCCCGGCGCGGGTGAGACCACCCAGCGCGCGGCGGCGGCGGATCCCACGGCCAACGCGACCATCAGGACTCCGGTGGCAAATCGGGACGCCACTACCGATGTGCGGCCTCGGCGCCCCTTACCACCTGGAGCGCGGTGCACCGTGTCAGACATCTTCGACTCCAACGAGCTCGGTGCGGCCAGGACACCGGCACGGCACCGCCGGCCAGCTGGGCATGCGGCACGGCCAACCACAAGCGGACCGATCCTGCACCGCGCGCGGCGCCGGACCGCGCCAACACGCCGAGCGTGGGATTGATCACTTACCCGAAGCCGCCGGCCAGCACCGATCCGTACCGATCGGTATATTTGAAAGGCTCAGGCGCACGACCGGCGGAGGCCACGATGAGAACCGGACGACCTCGCGAGTTCGACATCGACCAGTCGCTCGACCGCGCGGTTCAGGTGTTCTGGCGGCAGGGCTACGAGGGCACCGCGATCTCCGACCTGACCGAAGCCCTCGGCATCAACCGGCCGAGCCTCTACGCGGCCTTCGGCAACAAGGAGTCGCTTTTCCGGCGAGCGCTGGACCGATATGCGGGTCGGACGGCGCGCTACGTTCCCGAGTCGCTGGAGCAACCCACCGCCCGCGCCGTGGTCGAGCACCTACTCCGCGGCGCGGTGGACGCGACCACCGGCCGAGGGACGCCACGGGGCTGCCTGGGCGTGCAGAGCGCGCTGGTCTGCTCGCCGGACAACGACCCGGTGCGCCGCAAGCTCGCCTCCTGGCGGCGCGCCGGCGAGGCCGCCACCAGGGCCCGCCTGATCCGGGCGCGCGAGGAGGGAGACCTGCCGACCGGCGCCGACCCCGCCGACCTGGCCCGCTGGGTCACCACGGTCATCCAGGGCATCGCGGTGCAGGCCGCCGGCGGTGCCAGCCGCCGCCAGCTGCACCGCGTGGTCGAGATGACGCTGCGCGGGTGGGACGCCGTGGTGTCGGACGCGACCGCCGCGACGGACGCCCAGCCAGTCCCGGCGGGAGCGACGGACGCCCAGCCACCCCCGGCCACTTGACCGACTTCCCCGATCCGCCTAGATTGATACCTATCGGTACAGAACTAGCAGCAGGGAGATAACGATGGCTGACTCACTCGAGGGCAAGGTCGCCCTGGTCACCGGCGGTTCGCGCGGCATCGGCGCGGGCATCGCCAAGCGGCTGGCGGCGGACGGCGCGTCGGTGGCGCTGACCTACGCGAACTCCAAGGACCAGGCCGACCAGGTGGTCGCGGACATCGCGGCGGCGGGCGGCACCGCGTTCGCCATCCAGGCGGACAGCGCGGTCGAGGCCGACGTGGTCGCCTCGGTCACCGAGACGGTGCAGCGGTGCGGGCAGCTGGACATCCTGGTGAACAACGCCGGCGGCGGCACATTCGCCACGCTCGACGAGATGGCCACCGCGGTG
>Ga0193742_1001149_pt1 | contig 16330 bp, 14 predicted proteins | sample L2c1metaG_FD_165511 | JGI IMG/M metagenome (GOLD analysis project Ga0193742, IMG submission 165511) | Soil microbial communities from a riparian zone of the East river system, Colorado, United States - L2c1 | ecosystem: Environmental > Terrestrial > Soil > Riparian zone | place: USA: East River... | reverse complement strand
AGGCCGGCTTCGTCGGAGGCGCCGGGCAGCGCGTCGATGACCTGCTTGGCGACGGAGACCGCGAGCGGCGGCAGGGCGGCGATGCGCTCCGCCAGCGCGAGCGCGCGCGGGAGCGACTCCCCCTCGGCGACGACCTCGGTGACGAGGCCGAGCCGGTGCGCCTCGTCCGCGCCGAAGCGGTCGCCGAGCAGCACGAGCTCCTTTGTCCGCGCCGTGCCGATCAGGCGCGTCAGCCGGTGCGTGCCGCCCGAGCTGGGGAGGATGCCGATGCCGACCTCGGGCAGGCCGAACGACGCGGTCGTGTCGGCGACGCGGAAGTCCGTCGCGAGCGCCAGCTCGAGCCCGCCGCCCAGGCAGTACCCGGCGATCGCGCTGATCGTCGGCTGGGGTAGCCGCGCGACCCGCTCGTACACGCCGCCGGTGGAGCGGTAGTAGGCGAGGATCGCCGCGGGGTCGAGGTCGCGCATCTCGCCCACGTCCGCGCCGGCGGAGAACGCACGCGGGCCGCCGGTGATGACGACGCACGCGCTCGCGCGCACGTCGGGGTGATCCAGCGCGTCGCCGAGCGCGCCCTCGAGCGCGGACGAGAGCGCGTTGAGCTTGCGCTCGCGCCGCAGCGCGATGACCGCGGCGGCGCCCTCGCGCCGGACGTCGACGAGCGGGTCGCTCACGACGCCGCGCTCCAGGACCGCGCGCTCATGACGTGCCCACACTCTCGTGCGGTGGCGCGGCCAGCTCGAGTCGCGCGTCCAGCCCGAGCACGCCGTCGGGCAGCACCAGCAGCGGGTTGACCTCGATCGCCGCGATCTCCGGGTGCTCCGCCGCCACGCGCGAGAGCGCGGAGAGGGCTGCCGCGGCCGCGCGCGCGTCGAGCGGCGTACGGCTGCGCGCGCCGTGCAGGAGCGGCGCCGCGCGGAGCGAGTCGAGCAGCGCCAGCGCGCGCTCCTCGTCGACCGGCGCGAGCGCGACCGCGACGTCGCGCAGGATCTCCGTGAACAGCCCGCCGAGGCCGACCAGCGCGATCGGGCCGAAGCGCGCGTCCCAGCGCGCGCCGATCAGCAGCTCGACGCCGTCGCCCACCGGCGCGAGCTGCTCGACGCTGAACGCCTCCGGCGCCAGCCGCCGCTCCATGTCCGCGGCCGCGGCCCGCAGCGCGTCCGCGTCGCGCAGCCCGAGCGCCACGCCGCCGGCGTCCGACTTGTGCAGCAGCCCGAGCGCCTTGAGCACGACCGGGTAGCCGAGCGCGTCCGCGGCCGCGACCGCCTCGTCGGCGCCGGCCACCGTCCGCGCGCCCGCGAACGGGACGCCGCCGCCCGCGAGCAGCGCGCGCGCGTCGTCGTAGCCGTCGCCCGCCACCGGCTCGGTCGCGGGCGGGAGCTGCGGCACGCCGTCGGGACCGCGCTCGCCGTGCTCCGCCAGCCGCGCGCAGACGTCGACGGCGCGCTCGATCGACCGGTACACGGGCACGCCGCGGCGGCGCAGCGTCCAGGACGTGGGCGTCTGCGGGTGCATCGTCTGCACGACCAGCGGGCGGCCGCTGACGTGCGCTGCGTCCGCCAGCGCCTCGGCCGCCGACGCCTCGCCGCGCCCGAGCGTCTCGGCGTACTCGCTGTAGCCGCCGAAGTAGCCGGTCATGAGCACCGCGTCGACCTCGCCGGAGCGCAGCAGCGCTCGCGCGGTGCGGTCGAACGTGCGGATGTCCTGCTCGCCGCCGCCCGCGAGGTCGATCGGGTTCGACAGCGCCGCGGCGGGTGGGAGACCGGCGCGCAGCTCCGTCATGAGCGCGTCGCCGAGCCGCGGCAGCTCCAGCCCCGCGCGCTGCAGCAGCGACGTCGCGATCCCGGCGTGCCCGCCGCCGTCGGCGAGCACGCCGACGCGGCGCCCGCGCATCGGCCCGGCGCGGAGCAGGCCGTCGGCGACGTCGATCAGCTCCTGCGGTGCGCGCACGCGCTCGATGCCGGCGGCGCGGCAGGCGGCGTCGATCGCCGCGCCGTCGGACGCGAGCGCGCCGGTGTGCGACGCCACCGCGCGCGCCGTCGCCGCGGTGTGCTCGATCGCCATCAGCACGACCGGCTTGCCCGCGCGCGTCGCGGCCTCCGCCGCCGCGGCGAACGCGCGGCCGTCGCGGAAGTCCTCGACGTAGATCGCGATCAGCTCCGTTCCCGGATGCTCGGCGAGGTTGCCGATCAGCTCCGCGACCTGGACGTCCGCCTGGTTGCCGATCGAAACGAACCGCGAGAACCCGAGCCCGGCGTCGGCGGCGATCATCCCGATCTCGAGCGCGAGGTTGCCGCTCTGGGAGATCAGGCCGATCGGGCCCGGCGGGAGGTCGTTCGAGACGAGCTCGAGCTCGGCGCCGGCGTCGAACACGCCGAGGCAGTTCGGGCCGAGCAGCACGACGCCGGCTTCCTGCGCCCGCGCGGCGAGCGCCCGGTCGCGCGCGCCGCCGGCGTCGCCGTCCGCCTCGCCGGCGGTGATCACGACGAGCGCGCGCACGCCGGCGGCGATCGCGTCCTCGACCGCCTGCTCGAGCGCCGCGGGCGGCACCGCGAGCACAGCGAGCGCGGGCGCCGCCGGAAGGTCGGCGAGCGAGGCGTACGCCGGCCGCCCCATCACCTCGCCGCCGCGGCGGTTGACGAGGTACACCGGCCGCCGCCGCTCACCCCGCAGCGCCCCGCGCGCGAGCCAGTTGCCCCACTTGACGGGATCGTCGGACGCGCCGACGATCGCGACGCCGTCGGGCTCGAACAGGGCGGACAGGTCGCGCCGGGCGCCGCTCACGATGCCGTCATCGCGGTCGTTGCGGGGCGGGCTGGCCGGGGCGTCATGACGGTCGTTCAGGGACGGCCCGAGGGGCGCGGTCACGAGGCTGCCTCCACGCGCGGCGGCGGCTCGCCGATGCCCCAGGCGTCGGCGCCGCCGTCGACCACGATCGTCGTTCCCGTCACGTAGGCGCCGCCGGACGAGGCCAGGAACGCGATGACCGCCGCCACCTCCTCCGGGCGCCCGAGCCGGCCGAGCGGGACCGTGCGGCGCCAGCGCTCGACCGCCTCCGGGTCGTAGCCCCCGAGCGCCTCGGTCTCGATCGTCCCCGGCGCCACGCAGACCGTGCGCACGCGGTGGCGGCTCCATTCGAGCGCCAACCCGGACGCCAGGTTCGCCACCGCGGCGCGCCCGGCCGCCGCGTGCGCGAAGCCCGGGATCCCGCGCAGCGGGCTGAAGCCGACGAACACGATCAGCCCGCCGCCGCCCGGGATCATCGCCTGCGTCGCGACCGTGCGGGTGACGCTCCAGACCGCGTCGACGGTCGCGCGCTCGACCGCGCGCCAGCCGTTGTCGGTGATCTCCGCGGCCGGCGCGGCGAACTGGCCGCCGGCGTTGTTGACGAGCACGTCGACGCCGCCGAAGCGCTCGCGCGTCGCGTCGACCACGCGCGCCACCTCGTCGGGCTCGCGCAGGTCCGCGGTCACCGCGAGCGCCTCCCCGCCGGCCGACCGAACCTGCTCGGCGACCTGCTCCAGCGGCTCGGCCCGCCGCCCGCAGATCGCGACCCGCGCGCCGCTGCCCGCCAGCTCCAGCGCGGTGGCGCGCCCGATCCCGGTCCCGCCGCCGGTGACCAGCGCGACGCGGCCGGCGTTGGCGTCCGGCCGCAGGGGTGAGCGGTAGGGGGTCATCAGGCGGTCGGGGCGGGAGCGCGGCCGAGGGCGATCCTAGGCGACGAAGCCCACTTTCGCGAAGCCGCAGTTCGACAGCGGCGCCCCGACTTCGCGGGCTGGAAGCCGCCGACCTTCGCGCTGTGCGCGTCGATCTGGCTGGAGACGACCACACGATGCAGCCGCCCGCCCACATGACGACGAGCGGAGCGGACGGCGCGGCGTCAGGTGCGCTGGAGCACGAGCATCGCGCGGTCGTCGAGGACCGTGCCCTCGGCGAACGCGTCGAGCGCGGCGGAGACCGCGGCCAGCAGGGCCTCGGGCTCGGACGGCGCGGCGCCGACCGCCGCGATCAGCCGCGCCTCGCCGAAGCGGCCGTTCGTGCCGCGCGTCTCGGTGATCCCGTCGGTGTAGAGCAGCAGCGTGTCGCCCCGCGCGAGCGACATCGTGACGTCCTGCGAGGGCTCGTAGTCGTGGACCGCGCCGAGCAGGATCCCGGTCGCGCCGACGCGCTCGACGCGGCCCGCGTGCTTGAGCAGCGGGAGCGGGTGGCCGCCGACGGCGAGCGTCAGCTCGCCGCCCCGCAGCAGCCCGCAGACCATCGTCACCGGCGCGAGCCGCGGGCGCTGCCGCAGCGCCCGGTGCACCTGGGCCAGGATCGCGGACGGGCTGGCGTCGAACGCCCCGGCGGTGCGCGCCGTGTAGCGGACCAGCGACGTCAGCGCCGCGGCCCGGACGCCCTTGCCGGTGACGTCGCCGAGCACCACCACATGCCCGCCCTCGACGACGAACACGTCGTAGAAGTCGCCGCCGACCTCGGCGCCGCGCTGCCCGGGCTGGTAGTCGGTGGCGAAGCGCCAGCCCGCGACCGCGGGCAGCTCGTCGGGGAGCAGGCTCGCCTGGAGCGTCTGCGCGACCTCGGAGCGCTCGGTGTAGAGGCGGGAGTTCTCGATCGCGGTGGCGGCGCGCGCCGCGAGCTCCTGCGCGAAGACGAGGTCGCGCTCGGCGTAGCGACGGCCGCTGTCGGCGAACACGAACGTCATCGCCCCGAGCGTCCGTCCGCCGCTGGTCATCGGGACGACCATCGCGGAGTTGAGGCCCAAGCTCCGGAACGCGTCGAGCTGCTCGGTGTCGCGGGCGGCTTCCACGAGCAGCTGGTCGGGCACCTCGGCGAGCAGCTGCGCCTGGCCGGTGCGCATCACCGCCGAGGTCCCCAGCGGCGCGTCGGGGTCGGGCGGGAAGCGCTCGCGCAGCGCCCTGCCCTCCTCCACGCGCGCGGGATCGACGTGGGCGAGCGCGACCTGGCGCAGCTCTCCGCGGTCGTCGGGCAGCTCGATCGCGCACCAGTCGGCGAGCCGCGGCACGGCGAGCTGCGCGATCCGCTGCAGCGTGTCCTCGTAGTCCAGCGACGACGCGAGCGCCTGGCCGGCCTCGGCGAGGAAGCGCTCGCGCAGCGCCGCCTCGTGCTCCTCGGTGACGTCCTCGATCACGTTGACCGCGAGCAGCTCGCCGGTCTCGTCGACCAGCGGCGTCGCCTTGGTGAGGAACCAGTGCAGCTCGCCGGTCGCCTTGTAGACGCTCTTGCTGAGCAACGGCGGCGGCGTCTCGCCCCGCATCACGCGGTAGCCGGGCAGGTCCTCGCGCGCGACCAGCGAGTCGTCCGGGTGGCGGATCTCGAACCGGTCGGCCAGATCCCCCGGCGGGGCGGTGAGCACCGCGGGCACGTCGGGCAGGCCGAGCAGGCGCGCGGCCGCCTGGTTGGCGTACGCCATCCGGCCCTTGGCGTCCTGGACCGTCACCGCTTCCGCGAGCGAGCCGAGGATGCCGTCGAGCCGGCGCTGCGCCGCCGTCAGGCGGCCGACGAGCTGGGCGTTCGCGAGCGCCAGGCCCGCACGGCCGACGAGGAGCTGCGCGAACGCGAGCTCGTCCGGGCCGTAGCGGCGGCCCGACGGCCCGACGCCGAGGCCCAGCGATCCGAGCGGCCCGCCGCTCGGCGCGAGCGGCAGCGCCATCGTCCAGCGCAACTCCGACATGTCCATGTGCCGCCGGTCCTCCGCGTCGTGGATCATGGCCTCGCGCAGCGGCTCGGTCAGCTCCGCGAGCTGCGGCCCCTCGCCGCGCAGCGAGCGGGTGGTCGGCGACAGCTCGGCGCGCTGGGTCGCGCCGCGGTCCATCAGCCACGCCGCGAGCTCCTCGCCGTCCGGACCCTCGAAGCGGGCCGCGAGCCGCCGCGCCACGCCGTCGGGTCCGATCACGTCGATCCAGGCGGCGTCGGCGACGCCGGGCACGAGCAGGTCGACGAGCCGGCGCAGCGCCTCGTCGATGTCGGCCGCGCCGTCGGTGATCCGCGCCGCATCGGCGAGGAGCTGGAGCTGGCGCCGCTCCGCGTCGGCCGCGCGCCGGGCGACCTCCGCGCGGTTGCGCTCGCGCGCTCCCCAGACCGCGATCGCGGAACCGGACACGACCGTGATGAAGGGCAGCCAGTAGTTGGTGCCGAGCATGTCGTTCCAGACCGGGCTGAGCGCGGCGAGCACGACCGCCACGACGGCGACGATCCCGACGTCGCGCGGCGCGCCGCGGAGCGCGACCGCCAGCGCCGGCAGCAGGTACCACGTCCGACCGAACCCGCTGCTGCCGGTGAGGATGTCGAACAGCGCCAGCGCAGCTTCAGCGACCAGCGCTGCGATCAACCAGGGCAAGGTGCGGCGCAACACCGCGCAAGTGTAAATCCCGGAGCGTTCTCGGCGGGAGGCTGCCCGACACGGCGTCGCGTAATGCGACACGGTCAGCCGGACGCCGAGCACGGGAGCGTTCTCCGACGCGCTAGTGTCGAGCGCGCGTGACCGTCAGCAGCGCCAAGGTCCTTCCCGGCGGCTTCGAGCTGCCGCTCGAGCCGCGGCTCCCGCGCATCGGCGCCGTGGACCAGGTGGCGCTGGAGGAGCGCGCGGCGTCGCTCGCGAAGCGCTCGATCAAGAAGGAGTCGAAGCTCCAGGCGCTCGAGCTCGCGGTGCGGATGATGGACCTCACCACGCTCGAGGGCTCCGATACGCCCGGGAAGGTCGCGGCGCTCGCGGCCAAGGCGATCCAGCCGGACCCGGCCGACCCGTCGGTGCCGAGCTGCGCCGCGATCTGCGTCTACCCCAATCTCGTCCCCGCCGCCGTCGAGCGCGTGCGCGGGAGCGGCGTGAAGGTGGCGTCGGTCGCGACCGCGTTCCCGTCCGGCCAGTCGCCGCTCGCGGTCAAGCTGCGCGACGTCGAGGAGGCGGTCGCGTTCGGCGCCGACGAGATCGACATGGTGATCGACCGCGGGGCGTTCCTCTCCGGCCGCTACGCGAAGGTCTACGACGAGATCGTGCGGGTCAAGGAGGCGTGCGACGGCGCCCATCTGAAGGTGATCCTCGAGACCGGGGAGCTCGGCACGTACGACAACGTGCGCCGCGCGTCGCTGCTCGCGATGGCCGCCGGCGCCGACTTCATCAAGACCTCGACCGGCAAGCTGCCGAAGGCCGCGACGCTGCCGGTGCTGCTGTGCATGCTCGAGGCGATCCGCGACGTGCACGACGAGACGGGCCGCGTCGTCGGGATGAAGCCCGCGGGCGGGATCCGCACCGCCAAGCAGGCGATCCAGAACCTCGTGATCGTGAACGAGACGCTCGGCCCCGACTGGCTCACCCCCGACCGCTTCCGGCTCGGCGCGTCCTCGCTGCTCAACGACGTGCTGATGCAGATCCGGACGCAGAAGACCGGCCGCTACCAGAACCCGGAGTACTTCACGCGTGACTGAGATTCCCGCCCACCCACCCCCAGCCACACTCGCCTTCCGCGGCTTCGAGTACGCCGCCGCACCCGAGTCGCGCGCGATCGTGCGGCTCGACGACGCCTACGGCCTGTACGTCGGCGGCGCATGGCGCGACGCCGCCGAGTCCTACACGACGATCTCCCCGGCCACCGAGGAGCCGCTCGCGCGGGTCGGCCAGGCGAGCGCCGAGGACGTCGGCGCCGCCGTCGCCGCCGCGCGCGGCGCGTACGAGGACGGCTGGTCCGCGCTCCGCCCCGCCGAGCGCGCCAAGTACCTGTTCCGGATCGCGCGGCTGCTGCAGGAGCGCGCGCGCGAGTTCGCCGTGCTGGAGTCGCTCAACGGCGGCAAGCCGATCAAGGAGTCGCGCGACGTCGACCTCCCGCTTGCCGCGGCGCACTTCTTCTACTACGCGGGCTGGGCCGACAAGCTCGAGTACGCGTTCCCGAACCGCCGCCCGCGCCCCGTCGGCGTCGCCGGCCAGATCATCCCCTGGAACTTCCCGCTGCTGATGCTCGCGTGGAAGATCGCGCCGGCGCTCGCCGCGGGGAACACGGTCGTGCTCAAGCCGGCCGAGACGACGCCGCTGACCGCGCTGCTGTTCTGCGACGTCGTGCGCCAGGCGGAGCTGCCCCCCGGCGTCGTGAACATCGTCACCGGCGACGGCCGCACCGGCGCCGCGCTGGTCGAGCACCCGGACGTCGACAAGATCGCGTTCACCGGCTCGACCGAGGTCGGCAAGGCGATCCAGCGCGAGCTGGCCGGCACCGGCAAGCGCCTCACGCTCGAGCTGGGCGGCAAGGCGGCGAACATCGTGTTCGACGACGCCCCGCTCGACCAGGCGGTCGAGGGGATCGTGAACGGCATCTACTTCAACCAGGGCCACGTCTGCTGCGCCGGCTCGCGGCTGCTCGTCCAGGAGTCGATCCAGGAGCCGCTGATCGAGAAGCTCAAGCGCCGGCTGACCACGCTGCGCGTCGGCGACCCGCTCGACAAGAACACCGACGTCGGCGCGATCAACTCCGCCGCGCAGCTACGCAAGATCGAGGAGCTGGTCGCCGCCGGCGAGCAGGAGGGCGCCGAGATCTACCAGCCGCCGTGCCGGCTGCCCGAGCAGGGCTACTGGTTCGCGCCGACCGTGTTCACCGGTGTCGCGCAGAGCCACCGGATCGCGCAGGAGGAGATCTTCGGCCCCGTGCTCTCCGTGCTCAGCTTCCGCACGCCCGAGGAGGCGCTCGAGAAGGCCAACAACACGGCCTATGGGCTGTCGGCCGGCGTGTGGACGGAGAAGGGCTCGCGGATCCTCTGGATGGCGCAGCGCCTGCGCGCCGGCGTGGTGTGGGCGAACACGTTCAACCGCTTCGACCCGACCTCGCCGTTCGGCGGCTACAAGGAGTCGGGCTTCGGGCGCGAGGGCGGCCTGCACGGCCTGGAGCCCTACCTGCGCTTCGACGAGGACGGCGCGTGAGCCGCGTGCCCGTCAAGAAGACGTACAAGCTGTACCTGGGCGGCGCCTTCCCGCGTTCGGAGTCCGGCCGCACCTACGAGGCCGAGGAGCACAACATCGCGCAGGCGTCGCGCAAGGACCTCCGTGACGCGGTCCGGGTCGCGCGCGGCGCGACCGGCAAGTGGGCCGGGATGACCGCGTACAACCGCGGGCAGGTGCTCTACCGCGTGGCCGAGATGATGGAGGCGCGCGGCGCCGAGTTCGCGGAGTGGACCGACAAGCTCGCCCAGGTGCTCGGCGGCGCGAACCCGGTGGCCGGCCCGTACTTCAACTTCACGATGCCCGAGCCGACCGGCGTCGTCGGCATCGTCGCGCCCGGGGAGCCCGCGCTGCTCGGGCTCGTCTCGCGGCTCGCGCCCGTGCTCGCGGGCGGCAACACCGCGGTCGTCGTGGCGTCGGAGACGCACCCGCGCGCGGCGATCGAGCTCGCCGAGGTGCTCGCGACCTCCGACGTGCCGGGCGGCGTCGTGAACATCCTCACCGGCCGGCGCGACGAGCTCGCACCGCACCTGGCCTCCCACCTCGACGTCGACGCGCTCGACCTCGACCGCGGCGACGCCGAGCTGGAGCGCGCCGCGGCCGAGAACGTCAAGCGCGTGGTCCTCGGGCGCGGCGACGTGCAGAGCCCGTACGAGATCTCGAGCTTCCTCGAGCTCAAGACCGTATGGCATCCGATGGGCCAGTAGCGCTCGACCCGGCGCTCGTCGAGCTGGCCGGAGAGCTGCGCGCCGGCATCCCGGAGATGGTGGAGCGCGGTCTCGCGCAGATGCGTCACGAGCTGCCCGAGTTCTTCGTGCGCGACGACGATCCCGACTTCGTCGAGGTCTATCGCGAGAGCTATCGCCGGCAGCTCCACTTCATCTACGACGGCCTCGCGAGTGCCCGCGACCTGGACGGCCGCGAGGTCCCGGCGCCGGCGCTCGAGGAGGCGCGCTTGTCGGCCGGTTTCGGCATCCGGCTCGCGTCGTTCCTGCTCGGCTACCGCGTCACCCAGCGGCTGATCTTCGACGAGGCGATCGAGCTCGCGGGCAAGCGGATCGCCGATGCGGACTTGCGCGTCGCCGTGCTGCGGGAGACCTCGCGGTGGCTCTTCGCGTACATCGACTGGATGACCGCGCGCGTGACGACGGTCTACGAGCGCGAACGCGAACTGCTCGTCCGCGATCGCGAGCGGCGTCGGCGCCAGCTCGTCCGGGATCTGCTCGACGCCCGGCCGGTCGAGGCGGGCCCGCTCGGCTATGAGCTCGAGCGCGACCACGTCGGGTTGGTCGCCTGGGGCGAGCAGCCCGAGCGTGCGTTGAACGCGATCCGCGACGCGACCGGACTGGCGCTGCTGACGGTCGCCGGCACCGGCGCCACGGCCTGGGGCTGGCTGGGCGCGGCCGCGATCGGCGACGGCGAGCTGCGGGCCGTCCGCGGGCTCGAATGGCCGGCGGGCGTCCGGCTCGCGATCGGCGACCCGAGCCACGGCGCCGACGGGTTCCGCCTGACGCACCGGCAGGCCTTGAGCGCGTACCGGATCGCGCGCGACGGATCCGACCCGGTCACGTGGCATGCCGACGTCGCGCTGCTGGCGCTCACGCTCCAGGATCCGGCCGTGGCCCGCGAGTTCGTGCTGCGGGAGCTCGGATCGCTGGCGGAGGACGACGAGCGCAGCGAGCTCCTCCGCGACACGCTCGCCGCCTACTTCGCGACCGGACAGAACGCGGTCGCGGCGGCCGCCGCCCTCGGCGTGCACGACCGCACCGTGCTCTACCGGCTGCGCTCGATCGAGGCACGCCTCGGCCGGCCGATCCTCGCGCGGAGGGAGGAGCTCGGCGTCGCGCTGCGCCTGGCGCCCGTGGTCCTCCGCGACGAGCGCGGAAGCGCGTGACGGGCGCCGGCGGCGCTTGTCCCATGTGGGCAAACTGCTCGGAGCCGCTCTACGAAGCACGACAAGCGCGGGCCGCCGACGCGCCGCTAGCTTCGAGATCGATGCCCGCACAGCTGAACAAGATCATCGGCCGGGAGATCCGGCTCGCCTCGCGCCCGCTCGGTGAGCCGGCGCCGCAAGACTTCGAGCTGGTCCAGGCCGAGGTGCCGCAACCCGCCGAGGGGGACATCCTCGTGCGCAACACGTGGATGTCGGTCGACCCGTACATGCGCGGTCGCATGGACGATCGCGAGACCTACATCGCGCCGTTCGCGATCGGCGCCGCCCTGGAGGGCAGCGCGGTCGGCGAGGTGGTCGCGTCCCGGTCGGACGCGGTTCCGGTGGGTGCGACGGTCTCGCATTTCCTGGGGTGGCGCGAGTACGCGGTGCTCCAGGCCGCGGCCGCGACCGTCGTGGACACGGAGGTCGCGCCCGCCGAGGCCTACCTCGGCGTGCTGGGCGCTCCGGGCCTGACCGCGTACCTCGCGCTCGTCGAGGCGGCGCCGGTGCGCGACGGCGACGTGGTGTTCGTCTCGGCCGCCGCCGGCGCCGTCGGCAGCGTCGCGGGCCAGCTCGCCCGCAGGCTCGGCGCCGCGAAGGTGATCGGCTCGGCCGGCGGCCCGGCCAAGGTGCGCAGGCTGGTGGAGGACTTCGGCTTCGACGCCGCCATCGACTACCGGGCAGGCGGTCTCGCCGAGCAGTTCGCCCGGTCCGCCCCCGAGGGCATCGACGTCTACGTCGACAGCGTCGGCGGCGACCAGTTGGAGGCGGCGATCGGCGCGATGCGCAAGCGCGGCCGCATCGCCCTCGTCGGCGCGATCAGCACGTACAACGCGGTGGCCCCCGTCCCAGGGCCGACCAACCTGTACGAGGCCGCGTACAAGGAGCTCAGCTTGCGCGGCCTGCTCGTCACCTCCTACCTCGACCGCTTCCCCGAGTACCTCGAACGCGCCACCGGCTGGCTCGCGGAGGGGCTCCTGCGCTCGGAGGAGACGGTGGTCGAGGGCATCGACCAGGCCCCCGCCGCCTTCCTCGGCACACTGCGGGGCGCCAACGTCGGGAAGATGCTCGTCCGGCTCGGCGACTGAGCCGTCACGCGATGTCCCGGCGCCGCAGCAGGAGCGCGCTCAGCGCGACGAGGGCGCCGATGCAGGCGACGAAGTACGCTCACGCTGTCGGCGAACGCGCTCAGCAGGCCCTCGATCACGAGCGCGTAGAGGATGCCGACGCTAGCGCACGCGCGAAGCCGCGGAGGCAAGGGCCGGCTCCGCTCCTGCAGCGAGCGCGAACCCCACGCCGACGGCCGGGACGATCGCCACGCAGGCCACCGCGCCGCCGAGGCCGAGCGGGTCGCTGAGGCCCGCGACCGCGGCGGACCCCATTGCGCCGCCGAGCAGGCTCGCGAGCTGGAACAGCCCGGTCGCCACGCTGCGCACGAACGGGTCGACCGCCAGCGGCACGTGCGAGAGCAGCCCGCCCTGGCTGGCGACGAAGCCGGTGAGGACGAGCCCGAGCGCCAGCATCGTCCAGCCCGGCGCGCCGTCGGCCGCGCCCGCGAGCAGCAGGCCGAGCACGCTCGCCACGGCGAGGACCGCCGCGACGCGGAACGGGTCGCGCGTCGCGATCAGCTTGCCGCGCGAGCACGTAGCCGGCGAGCGCCCAGAGCGCTTGGGGCTCGGACAGCCCCAGGTCGCGGGAGAGCGCGGGAAGGGCGACGGCGATCGTCGAGGCGCCGAGCGCGACGGGCGCGATCAGCGCTCCGAGGAGCAGCCCGGTGGGGGTCGGCTTCGTGGTCATCGGCGGGTCCTTCGGCAGTGGTCGTTGGCGAGGCCAACGTTGGTGCGCCCAACGGTATCAGACACCGTTGGCGCGGCCAACGATCTCCGCTACGCTGAGCGCCGATGGACCTTGCAAGCGCATCGGTGGAGAGGCGCGCGCCGCGCCGGCTGTGGCGGCTGCCGAGCTGGCTGATGAGCAACGCGGCGCTCTCCGCGCATCGCCTGGTCAGCGACGGCCTCGCCGCGGAGCGCTACCGCAAGCCGCACTTCACCGTGCTCGTCGCGCTCGACGAGCTCGGGACCGCGAGCCAGGCCGCGCTGGGCCGCCGGCTCGCCATCGACCGCAGCGACATGGTCGCCCTGATCAACGAGCTCGAGCGCGACGGCCTCGTCGCCCGCGACCGCGACGAGCAGGATCGCCGCCGCAAGCTCGTCCGCCTCACACCGGCGGGGACCCGCATGCTCGAGCGGCTCGACGCGCGGGTCGAGCAGGCCCAGGACGTGCTGCTCGCGCCGCTCTCCGCCGCCGAGCGCCGCGAGCTGCAGCGCCTGCTCACGCTCCTCGTCGAGCACCACGCCGGCGGCACGGCGCCTTGAGCTGAGCGCTCGCGCGAGCGAGCGAGGCCAGGTGCAATCCTCCGTGGTGAGCATGTCGGTCTTCGTCTGCACCCGCGACCGGCTGGTGCGCCTCCGGCGCGACGACCGGTCATGGACCGCCGAGCCTGCGTTGGAGGGCCTGGGCGCCCAGTGCGTCGCCGCCGACGGCGCGCGCGTGCTCGTCGGCACGCGCGGACGCGGAGCGCGCCTGAGCGTCGACGCGGGCGCGACGTGGGAGCCGATCGCGCTGCCCGAGCCCGACGTCTTCTCGGTCGCGATCAGCGCGGCCGACGGCGCGCTCTACGCGGGCACGGAGCCGAGCCGCCTGTTCGTCGCCCGCGACGGCGGTCCCTGGGAGGAGCTGGAGGCGCTCCAGGACATCCCGTCGCGGCCCCGATGGAGCTTCCCGCCGCGGCCCTGGACGCACCACGTGCGCTGGATCGCTCCCGACCCGCACCGCGCTGAGCGGCTGCTGGTGGGGATCGAGCTCGGCGGCCTCATGTACTCCGACGACGGCGGCGCGACGTTCTCGGACCACCGGCCCGGCGCGAAGCTGGACGCGCACAGCCTCGTCTGGCACCCGCGCGTGGAGGGCCGCGCGTACCAGGCGGCGGGCGACGGCGCCGCGTGGAGCCGCGACGGCGGGCGCACGTGGGAGGCGGTGGACTCCGGCCGCGAGCTGCGCTACTGCTGGGCGGTCGCGGTCGATCCGGTCGATCCCGAGCGCTAGTACGTGTCCGCCGCCTCCGGTCCGATGACCGCGCACAGCGGCGACAGCGCACGCGGACGGCTCTACCGCTGGGACGACGGCTGGGAGCGGCTCGCGGTGCCGCCCGACTCGATGCCCTACGCGCTGGCCGCGACCGACGGCGAGCTGCTCGCCGGGATGGCGGACGGGCGGATCCTGCGCAGCGCCGACCGCGGCGAGCGCTGGGACGAGATCCCCGCGCGCGTCGATTCGATCGTCGCGATGGCGGTCGCCGGCTGAGCCGCCCGGCGCGCGCGTCGACCCCCCGGCGCCGCGTCGCCGGGCCGCGTCGGCGACACTTCCGCGCATGCCGATCGAACTCGCGCCCGGGCTCTGGCGATGGTCCGCGCGGCACCCCGAGTGGCATCCGGGCCGCTTCGGCGCCGAGGTGGCGAGCTTCGCGCTGGAGTCGGGCGAGGCGCTCGTGCTCGTCGACCCGCTGCTGCCCGTGGACGACGACCGCCGGGTCCTCGACGCCCTCGACCGGATCGCGGGCGGGCGCAGCGTCGAGATCCTGATCACGTTCGGCTACCACGTCCGCAGTGCGGAGCCGCTCCGCGAGCGCTACGGCGGCCGCATCTGGGGCCCGCCGAACTGCGCGTCGCGGCTGCGGGATCCCGACTCGCTGCACGCGCTCGAACCGGGAGTGCCCGGCCCCGCCGGAGTCACCGCGTTCGCGATCGGGCGCCCGGTCCGGGGCGAACGGCCGCTGTGGCTGCCGTCGCACCGCGCGCTCGCGTTCGGCGACGCGGTCGTGACGACGCCGGACGGCGACCTGCGGCTGTGGGCGCAACAGCGGCTCGACGACCGGCGCCGGCGCTGGTACCGCGACACGTTCGCGCCGACGCTCGGGGCGTTGCTCGAGCTGCCGGCGGAGCGCGTGCTGGTGACCCACGGCGCGCCGGTGCTCGAGAACGGGGCCGCCGCGCTGCGCGAGGCGGTCGCCGCGGAGGCGTGGTACCACCGCCCCGGCTGAGGGGCGCTGCGTGTCAGTGCGCGCGCAGGAGCGGCTGCGTGAGGCAGGTCGGGCCGCCGTCGCCCTTGAGCGACAGCTCCGAGCCGTCGTAGACGTGGACCTCGACGCCGCGCCGCTCGAGCGCGCGGCGCACGTCCGGCACGCCGTCGACCATCACGACGACGCCGGGGCGGACGGCGAGGATGTTGCATCCCATCGCGAGATAGGCGTCGCGGTCGATCGCGATCCATTCGGTGCCGCGCTCGCGCAGCTCCTGCAGCAGCCGCACGGGGGCGAGCGGCTCGTAGATCACGCACAGCCGCTCGGCGACGCCGGAGATGAACGACTGCAGGTGCAGCACCGAGCCGGGGCCCTGGTCGTGCGGCATGTCGTACGCCTCGACGGCGATGCCCTCGGGCTCGGCGAGCCGGGCGAGCGCGGCCGCCCCGGCGGCGTTGGTGCGGTAGCCGAGCCCGATCGCCATCGTCGCGTCGTCGATCCAGTAGCGGTCGCCGCCGTCGGCGTAGCCGGGCGGCTCGATCGCGCCGAGCACCGGGATGCCGAGCCGCGCGAGCTCCTCCGCGGCGTGGCCGGGCTCGCGCGCCCGCGCCGGCTTGGCCATCCGCAGCGGGATGCCGCCGCGCCCGGTCATGACCATCGGGTCGTGCATGTAGACCGCGTCGACCTGCCCGTCGAGCGCTTCCGCGACCTCGACCTCCGGCCCGAGCGTCGCGAGCAGCTCGCAGAACGCCTGGTGCTGGCGGGCGAGCCGGTCCGGGTCCGGCGTCCGCCACGCCGCGCCCGCCCAGTCGCCGGCGAGCGCGGGCCGGCGCACGAGCACGCGCCGCAGCGGGGCGATCATCGAGGTGACGCCGTAGGCGGGCGTGTGGGGCGAGGTCATGCCGGGATTGTGGCGGCTAGTCTCGACGCGGTGACGTGGAGCAACTGGACGGGCGACCAGCGCTGCGTGCCCGCTGCGATCGTCCGCCCGCGCGGGGAGGAGGAGCTGGCGGCCGCCGTCCGCGCGGCCGCGCGGCGGGGCGGGGTGCGCGCCGCCGGCAGCGGCCACTCGTTCACCGACGCGGCCTGCACCGACGGCACGATGGTCGACCTCGCGCGCATGCAGCGTGTGCTCGCCGCCGACCCCGCGACCGGGCTCGTGACCGTCGAGGCCGGGATCACGCTGCGCCGGCTCGGCGCGGAGCTCGCCGCCCGCGGGCTCGCGCTCCACAACCAGGGCGACATCGACGCCCAGACGCTCGCCGGCGCCACCGCGACCGCGACCCACGGGACCGGCGTGCGCTTCCAGAACCTGTCGGCCGGCATCGCCGCGCTGCGCCTGGTCACGGCGTCCGGCGACGTGGTCGAGCTCTCGCCCGAGCGC
>Ga0193742_1001148_pt1 | contig 16337 bp, 17 predicted proteins | sample L2c1metaG_FD_165511 | JGI IMG/M metagenome (GOLD analysis project Ga0193742, IMG submission 165511) | Soil microbial communities from a riparian zone of the East river system, Colorado, United States - L2c1 | ecosystem: Environmental > Terrestrial > Soil > Riparian zone | place: USA: East River... | reverse complement strand
ATTTCGATTCGCCGGGCTTTGAGGGGCCCTTTGACTTCGATCTGTTCGATGGCGGCCCTCTGCCCCATGAAGGAACGACGGCGGGTGGCGATTCAGGCGGTCCGCTGATCGCCGATCAGGAATTCGACAAGCCGGTCGTGGTCGGCGTCCTCTCCGGCGGCTCGCGCTTCTTCAACGGCCAGCCCTTTTCCAGCTACGGATCGTCGAGCTTCTACCAGCCGCTGTTCCTCTACTGGGATCAGATCGTCGCCAACAATCCCTATGTCTATGCGTCCAACCGGGGCGGCAACCGCAACTGGGGCGACAAGGCGAACTGGGTCCAGGATATGGACCCCAATTATGCGATCGAGGTCGATGGCGATCTGATCAACGCGCTGCCGGGTTTCGAGGCGCTCGGTACCGCCGCGGGCGGGACGAAATTCGGCACGGTCTGCTTCCTCGATGATTGCATGGATCTCGCCAGCCTCAGCGATCCGCAGGATGCCGGCGCGCCCAATTCGATCTACATCGTCGGCGGCCCCGGCACGCGCAACTTCGTGCCCAACAACCGCGTCGCCGATCCGGCGGCGGGTATCGCTCCACGCTATTATGACGTGACGCTGGCCGCGCGCGGCACCACCACCGTCACCGCCAGCTACACCATCGATCGTCTGACGATGGGCGGCAATGCGGGGCTGGCGCTGGGCAAGCGCGGATCGCTGACGGTGCTGGGCGATTTCACCCAGTTCAGCGGATCGACCGATTTCGATGGCGGCACGCTGACGACCGGAGAGGCGCTGATCGCATCGGGTCTGGTGACGGGCAGTGGCACCTTCCGTGCGCCCTATATCACCGTGCTCAACGCGGTGGTGCTGCCGGGCGGGCTGCTCAACACCGGCACGCTCAACATCGGCGGCAATCTGATCCTGAGTTCTGGTGCGACGACGGTGTTCGATCTGGGCAAGAACACGGCGGACAAGATCGTCGTCACCGCCTTTGGCGGCAGCGCCGGCATAGCATCGCTAGGCGGGTCGATCTGGGTGTTGCCGTCGATCGTCGACGGCATCCCGAAGTTCAATCAGGACTATACCATCATCACCGCCACAGGCGGGATCAGCGGCACGTTCGATCAGACGATCGGCGGGATCGGTGCGGTCAAGCCCGTGCTGACCTATGGCGCCAACGATGTGAAGGTGAAGCTGAAGGTCACCCCGTTCCTCAGCTTCCTGTTCAATCCGAATGCCATGCAAGCCGCCTTCGCCGGCGCGTTCGATAGCCTGCGTTTTACCCACTATGGCGAGCTTTCGAGTGTGTTCAGCGTGATCGACCAGATGGGACCAGACGCGGTGGGCAATGTCTTCGACGGCCTATCCCCACGCATCGTCGATGAAGCGGCCTCGCTCGATCGTGATCAGAACGGCCTGACGATGCGGATCGTCGCCGATCGTCTGTCGATGCTCGGTACGGCCCAAGCCAATGAAGGCCGCTTCACCATCGTCGGCGCGCCCGAAACGCTGATGGCGCTGCCCGGGCAGACCCAGCTGAGCGGATCGTCCGCCGCGCAGCTCGGCTTCGCCCAGTCCTTCGCGCCTGGCGGTCGCGTCGTCGGCAAGCTGCCAGCGGGCATGAGCGGCTTCCTAGCGGGCGGCTATTCGACCCAGGCGGGGTCTAGCGGATCGGAGCGCGCGGGCTGGCACATGGCGATGGGCGTCGAGATGGCGGCGGGGCCCAATACGACGATCGGCACCGCGTTCGGCTTCGTCAACGGCCGCAGCATGCTGACCGGCTCGCAGGCGGAGGCCGATACCTCGCAGGCGATGGCCTATGGTTCGTACCAGCTGGGCTACGGTGCCTATGTCGGCGGCATCACCTCGTTCTCCCATACGCGGATCGGTGTGCAGCGCCGGTCGCTGGGGCTCGATCTGGGTGCGCTGGGCGGGGAGGGCGCCGCGACCAGCTATGCGGTGCGTGCCGAGGCCGGGGTCAACCTGCAGCCGATGCGCGGCGTGACGCTGACGCCGCGGGTGTCGCTGGCCTATGAAGGATCATCGCTTGCGGGTTACCGCGAACAGGGCAGCGCGCTGGGCCTGATCGTCGATAATCTGGGTGATCAGCGGCTGGTCGGACGCGTCGGCATGAAGCTGGCGGGCAAGACGACCCCGGCGCTGGGCTGGAGCTTCAGCCCGGAAGCGCGGGTCGATTTCGTCAACACGCTCGCCGGCGGATCGGACACCTATGAGGTCCGCTTCGCCGCCGCGCCCGATCTCGCCTTCGCGCTGCCCTATGCCGGCAACGATCGTAGCTGGGGCGAGGTGAAGGGCGGCTTCCGCATGGCGAAGGACCAGCTGTCGTTCGGCGCGGGCGTCGAATCGAGCGTCGGCCGGTCCGACTATCGCGACGACCGCGCGGTGGTGGATTTCACCGTCCGCTTCTGATCGGGCTAAACGGGGAGGAAGGGTCGCGGGCGGATACGCTCGCGGCCCTTTCTGTTCACCGTGCGGCACGATGACTCGACTCCACCCTTGAAATTTTATTACAAACGCGCTTGAGACGGATACAGGCGCGCGCACCCACGTTGTCCGCGCCATTGGAGAGACCATGACAGCCGAGCGCCCCCGCGCCAATCTGCCGCCGCTGACGCTGCATGTGCCCGAACCCAAGTTCCGGCCGGGCGACGAAGCGGACTTCAGCGATGTCGATGTGCCCCCCGCCGGCGCCGCGCGCCGCCCGGAGGCCTCGGCCGCACCCGACAGCTTCCACGAACTCGCCTATTCGCTGGTCCGCGTGCTCGACGATGAAGGCCAGGCGGTCGGCCCGTGGAACCCCAAGCTGTCACCCGACAAGCTGCGCGCCATCCTCCGCCACATGGCGCTGGTCCGCGCGTTCGACGAACGCATGTTCCGCGCCCAGCGCCAGGGCAAGACCAGCTTCTACATGAAATGCACCGGCGAGGAGGCGATCGCCGTCGCCGCGGCCCACGCGCTCGAACGCGACGATATGGTCTTCCCGAGCTACCGCCAGCAGGGCCTGCTGATCGCGCGCGACTGGGATCTGGTCGACATGATGAACCAGATCTATTCGAACAAGGGCGATCGGTTGCAGGGCAAACAATTGCCGATCATGTATTCGACGCGTGAGGGCAGCTTCTTCTCGATCTCGGGCAACCTCGCCACGCAATATCCGCAGGCCGTGGGCTGGGCGATGGCGAGCGCCGCGATGGGCGACACCCGCATCGCCGCGACCTGGTGCGGCGAGGGTTCGACCGCCGAGGGCGATTTCCACTCCGCCTGCACCTTCGCCAGCGTCTACCGCGCGCCGGTGATCCTGAACGTCGTCAACAACCAGTGGGCGATCAGCTCGTTCTCCGGCTTCGCCGGCGCCGAGGCGACGACCTTCGCGGCGCGCGCGGTCGGCTACGGCATCGCCGGGCTTCGCGTGGACGGCAACGACGCGCTTGCCGTCTATGCCGCCACCGAATGGGCCGCCGAGCGCGCCCGGACCAACCAGGGCCCGACGCTGATCGAGCACTTCACCTACCGTGCAGAGGGTCACTCGACCTCCGACGATCCCGGCCAGTACCGCTCCGCGCAGGAATATGGCGTGTGGCCGCTGGGCGATCCCGTCGTCCGGCTGAAGCGGCATTTGACCGCGATCGGCGAGTGGGACGACGAACGCCACGCCGCGCAGGACATCCAGCTCGCCGAGATGGTCAAGGCAGCGCAAAAGGAGGCCGAAAAGAACGGCATCCTCGGCCACGGCCTCCACCAGCCGCTCGAAACCCTGTTCGAAGGCGTGTTCGAGGACATGCCGTGGCACCTCAAGGAACAACAGGCACAGATGATGGCCGAAGAGACGGCAAGCGGCCGCCCATGGGATCGCAAGTGAGCGAGGTCGCAGAAGCCGTGAGCGAAACCGGCACAACCCGCATGACGATGATCCAGGCGATCAACTCCGCCATGGAAGTCATGATGGAGCGCGATCCCACCGTCATCGTCATGGGCGAGGATGTCGGCTTTTTCGGCGGCGTATTCCGCGCCACCGCGGGCCTGCAGGCGAAGTTCGGCAAGACCCGCGTATTCGACACGCCGATCACCGAATGCGGCATCATCGGCGTCGCGGTGGGGATGGGGGCGTACGGCCTGCGCCCCGTGCCCGAAATCCAGTTCGCCGATTACATCTATCCCGCGCTCGACCAGCTCGTGTCCGAGGCGGCCCGCCTGCGTTACCGTTCGGCCGGAGATTTCACCGCGCCGATCACGGTGCGCTCGCCCTTCGGCGGCGGCATCTTCGGCGGCCAGACGCACAGCCAGTCGCCCGAGGGAATCTTCACCCATGTCAGCGGCCTGAAAACCGTCATTCCATCCACCCCCTACGACGCCAAGGGGCTCCTGATCGCCTCGATCGAGGATAATGACCCGGTCATCTTCTTCGAACCCAAGCGCATCTATAACGGCCCGTTCGACGGCCATTGGGACCGCCCATCGAAGAACTGGTCGGCCCATCCCGGCGGCGAGGTGCCGACCGGATATTACCGTGTCGAACTGGGCAAGGCCGCCATCGTCCGCCCCGGCGAGGCGCTGACCATTCTCGCCTACGGCACGATGGTGCATGTCGCGCAGGCGGTGGTCGATGACTATGGCTGCGACGCGGAAATCATCGATCTGCGCACGCTGGTGCCGCTCGACATCGACACCATCGAACAGTCAGTGAAGAAGACTGGCCGCTGCATGATCCTGCACGAGGCGACGCGCACCGGAGGCTTCGGCGCCGAGCTTTCGGCGCTGGTGCAGGAGCGCTGCTTCTACCATCTCGAAGCCCCGATCGAGCGCGTCACCGGCTTCGACACGCCTTATCCCCACAGCCTAGAATGGGCCTATTTCCCCGGCCCCGTGCGCCTCAAGATGGCGCTCGACAAGCTCCTGAAGGACTGATCCGCATGGCCCGTTTCGAATTCCGCCTGCCCGATATCGGCGAAGGCATTTCCGAGGCCGAGATCGTCGCGTGGCACGTCGCGGTCGGCGACCGGATCGAGGAAGACCAGCAGATCGCCGACATGATGACCGACAAGGCCACGGTCGAAATGGAATCGCCGGTGTCGGGGATCGTGAAGGAACTGGCGGGCGATGTGGGTGACCAGATCCCGATCGGGTCCACGCTGGTGGTAATCGAGACCGATGCGGCCGCTTCGGCAGGCGAGGCGATCGAGGAAAAGATCGAGGCCGAAAACCCCGGCGTCGAGGAAGTAGCCGAACCAACTCTCCTCCCTGAAAGGGAGGGGTCGGGGGAGGGCCTGTCACCGCCCGCCCCGGCGCCCGAAGCAACCCCACCCCCGACCCCTCCCGCAAGCGGAAGGGGAGAAGAGAAACCAGTCCTCGCATCCCCAGCCGTCCGTGCCCGCGCCAGGGAACTCGGCGTCGATCTCGCCTCGGTAAAATCGGACTCGGACCGCATCCGCCATGCCGACCTCGACGCCTTCCTCCGCTACGGCTCCGGCCAGGGCTACCACGCCCCCCACGCATCGCGCGCCCGCGAGGACAAACCCGTCAAGGTCATCGGCATGCGCCGCCGCATCGCCGAGAACATGGCCGCATCGAAGCGCGCCATCCCGCACTTCACCTATGTCGAGGAACTGGACGTCACCGCGCTGGAGGAGGTCCGCGCGGACCTCAACGCCAATCGCGGCCAGCGCCCCAAGCTCACGATGCTGCCGTTCCTGATCGTCGCGATCTGCCGCACTATCCCGCAGTTCCCGATGATCAACGCGCGTTACGATGACGAGGCGGGCATCGTCACCCGCCACGGCCGCGTCCATCTGGGCATGGCGACGCAGACCGACGCCGGGTTGATGGTTCCCGTCATCCGCGACGCGCAGGACATGAATGTGTGGCAGCTGGCGAGCGAGATCGGCCGCCTGGCCGAGGCCGCGCGCACCGGCAAGGCAAAATCGGAGGAGCTGTCCGGCTCAACCCTGACCATCACCTCGCTGGGCGCGCTCGGCGGTATCGCCACCACGCCCGTGATCAACCGGCCGGAGGTCGCGATCATCGGCCCCAACAAGATCGTCGAGCGCCCCGTCTTCGACGGCGACGACATCCGCCGCGCCAAGCTGATGAACCTGTCGATCAGCTGCGATCACCGTGTCGTCGATGGCTGGGACGCGGCAAGCTACGTCCAGGCGCTCAAGAAGCTGGTAGAAACCCCGGTGCTGCTGTTCGCCGATTGAGGATCAGGCGGCTGGTCGCCGACCGACCCCGCGGCGCGCGTTCATCCAGCTGACCAGATCGGCCAGCGGCACCGTGCCGATGAATGCCAGCCCGGCATTGTCGCCAACCTGCCAGCGGACGATCGCGTTGACCGGCTTCAGGCCGCTGACGACCAGCACCGCCTCGTCGCCTACCGCCAGCGTGTCCTGCACGCGGATCTTGGCGCCGCCCTGCGAAAGATCGCGCAGTTCGACCGGCCAATCATTCTCGCCGATGCGCAAGCGCGCCCGGCTGTGCATGTCGAGACGCGGCGCGCGGGGCAGGCGGCCATCGGGGCCGCGTTCGTTGCGCAGCACCTCCAGCGCGTCGACAGGTTCGGCGAAGGTTACGCCAACGCTCTCGTCGCGCGTCCACGCCACGGTACCGTTGACCACGCAATCGGATTTGAGTTCGACGGTGACATTGTCGCCCACCTGATGATCCGCGAACACGCGCAGCATCAGGCCGCCGTGCGAAATGTTGCGGATCAGGCACAGCTCCTGCCGCCCGTTGCAGGTGATCTTGCCGACTCGCAGCGTGGTCATCATGCGGAAATCCGAACGGCGATCGACGGCGGGTTCGCCGTGATTGTCGGATTCGGGGTCGATTACGCTAGCGCTGCTGGTCATGGGGTGATTGCTCCTCCAATCAGTTCAATCGGATGAGACCCCCCGGTCGCATCCCCCCACACCTCCCATTCGCACGGGAGTGGTTAAAACTTCGCAAATTACAGAAAGGCCTGCGGGGAAAATGCGGGACATTTCGTGCTGTTCTGCATGAAGCGCGGAAATCAGCCGCAAAATAATTCAACTGAAAGGTTGAATGAAAATCGCGACGTAATTATATCCAACCACATGGTTGAACGACTCGATGCCACCTTTCACGCGCTCGCCGATCCCACCCGGCGGGCGATGCTGGCCAGCCTCATGGCCGGCGAACGCTCGATCGGCGAGCTTGCCGCGCCCTATGCGATGAGCTTCGCCGGCGCCGCCAAGCACGTTCAGATGCTGGAGCGGGCCGGTCTGGTCGAACGCCGCAAGGCCGGCCGGCAGCAGCTCTGCCGGCTGAAGGCCGCGCCGCTCAAGGAAGCCGATGCCTGGCTGCGCCAATGGGAGCAGTTCTGGAACACGCGGCTCGACGTGCTGGAGGCGATCATCAACGCGGACAAGGAGAAGGCGCGATGAGCTACGTCGATGGCTTCGTGCCGGTGGTCGATCAGCGCGCGAAAACGAAGGAGCAACCACAATGACCACGATGAGCCCCTTCCTGATGTTCCAGGGCGGAAAGGGCGAGGCCGCGCTCGATTTCTACGTCGCGACCCTGCCTGACAGCCGCATCGTATCGATCGAGCGGTTCGGGCCCGAAGGCCCCGGTCCGGAAGGCACCATATTGCGCGCGGTCGCCGAGATCGCCGGGCAGAAGGTGATGGCGCATGACACCTTCGTCACCCATGCCTTCGATTTCACGCCGTCCGTCTCCTTCTTCGTCGATTGCGCCGACGCGGACGAAATCGAGCGATTGTTTACCGCGCTGTCGGAGGGCGGCGGGGTGCTGATGCCGCTCGACAATTACGGTTGGAGCGCCAGGTTCGGCTGGGTGAACGACCGCTTCGGCGTGTCATGGCAGCTCAACCTCGCATGACCGCGCCGATTGTCCTCACCGTCACACGCGCATTCGCGGCGCCGCCCGAACGTGTGTTCGACGCCTGGCTCGATCCGGCACAGGCGCGGCAATTTCTTTTCGCCACCGAAGGCGGCGAGGTGATCAAGTGCGAGATCGACGCGCGTGTCGGCGGATCGGCGCGCATCGTTGATCGGCGAGAGAGCGGCGATGCGGTCCACCGGCTGCGGTACGAGGTGATCGAGCGGCCGCACCTGCTGGTGTTCCTCTTCGCCGCCGATCCTGCGGAGGAAGGCGAATGGACCCGCGTCAGCATCGCCATCGCGCCGTCCGGCGACGGCTGCACGCTGGCACTTACCCACGAAATGGATCCGCAATGGGCGGAGTACGAGGCGCAGACGCGCCAGGGCTGGACGATGATCCTCGCCAGCCTCGCCCACAACATGGAGAAGACCGATGCTTGATACTGCACCCGACAAGGTAACCGACCACGAGCTGCGCTTCGAACGCCTGCTCGAAGCGCCCGTCGCGACCGTCTGGCAATATCTCGTCGATCCCGAATTGCGCGGTCGCTGGTTCATGGGCGGCACGATCGACCAGCGCCCCGGCGGCGAGATGCAACTGATCATGGCGCACGACAATCTGTCGGATAACGACGTGCCGACCCCGGAAAAATACGCGCCCTATATCGGCAAGAGCTGGACCGAACGCATCGTCGATATCCAGCCGCCGCGCCTGCTCGTCATCACATGGGACAATGGCGATTCGGGCGAGGTCACCATCGAGCTGAGCGATATCGGCGAGCGTACCAGGCTGGTGCTGACCCATCGCGGCATTCCCGATCGCAAAGGCGCGATCAATTTCGGCGGTGGCTGGCATTCGCACCTCGCGGCGCTGGAGAAGCGGCTGGCTGGAGAGCCGGTTCCGAACTTTTGGGACTTGCATGCGAAGGCGGAGGCGGAAATCAAGCAGGCGCTGGGCTAGGCGCCCCGGCGTTTCTGCAGGCTGCCCGCAATCCGGCGGGCCAGCCAGCGCGGGGTGAAGCGGATTGATCCGGCCATCACCGCATTCATCACGCCCGAAACCTTGACCGCGCGGTTGGCCTTCAGCGCCGCCAGCCCATCGGCCACCACAGCTTCGGGGCCGCTGGCGAAGCGCTTGAACAGATCGCTGTCGGCCATGTCGGCGACCTCGGCGAATTCGGTGCGGGTGGGGCCGGGGCACAAAGCGGAAACGCGGACGCCGCGGCCCTTCACCTCCTCGTGCAGCGCTTCGCTGAAGCTCAGCACGAACGCCTTGGTCGCATAATAGACCGCCATCCACGGCCCCGGCTGGAAGGCGGCGGTGGACGCGACATTCAGGATTCCGCCAGATTTGCGCGCGATCATGCCGGGCAAAGCGAGATGGCACAGCTCGACCAGCGCGCGGCAATTGAGATCGATCATCTCCGCCTGCCGCGGACCGTACGCGCCGGCAAAATCACCGCGCAGCCCGAAGCCCGCATTGTTGACCAGGATATCGACCGTCAGACCACGCTTGCCAATCTCGGCGAACAGCGTGCCCGGCGCATCGGGAAGCGAAAGATCGCTGGCGATCGCATGCGCCGCAACACCATGCTCGGCCGCCAGCCGCTCGGCCAGCGCCTCGATCCGGTCCCCGCGCCGCGCGACCAGGATCAGATCATGCCCATCCTTCGCCAGCGCCTCGGCAAAATGCACGCCAAGCCCGGCGGAGGAGCCGGTGACGAGTGCGGTCGGTCTGGTCATGCTGCTGAGGCCCCGGTTTCTCGACTTCGCTCGAAACGAACGGCGAGGGCGGTATCTTACCTCCAATTTCCGTTCGGTTCGAGCGAAGTCGAGAACCGCTCAGACGATCTCGAACAACCCCGCAGCACCCATGCCGCCCGCGGTGCACATCGACACCACGACATAGCGCACCCCGCGCCGCTTGCCCTCGATCAGCGCGTGGCCGACCAGGCGACTTCCGGTCATCCCGAACGGATGCCCCACCGCGATCGCGCCCCCATCGACATTATACTTCTCGGGATCGATGCCCAGGTGATCGCGGCAATAGAGGCACTGGCTGGCGAACGCCTCGTTCAGCTCCCACAGCCCGATATCCCCAACCGACAGCCCGGCGCGGTCGAGCAGCTTGGGGATGGCGAATACCGGTCCGATGCCCATCTCCTCAGGCGCGCAACCCGCCGCCTGGAAACCGCGATAGATGCCCAGGATCTCCTTGCCCTCGGCCTTCGCCACATCGAAATCCATGACGATCTGCGCCGCCGCGCCGTCGGACAGCTGGCTGGCGTTGCCCGCGGTGATATTGTGCCCCTCGGCGATTACCGATCCGCTCTTCCACACCGGCTTCAGCCCGGCCAAACCCTCGGCGGTGGTGCCGTCGCGCAACCCTTCGTCGCGGGTCACGGTGACCTGCTCGGTGCCGGTAACCTCGCCGGTCTTGTCCGTCAGGTTCCTGGTCACCGTGATCGGCGCGATCTCCGCATCGAAGCGCCCCGCCGCCTGCGCCGCGACCGCGCGCTGCTGGCTCATCGCGGCATAGGCGTCCTGCGCCTCGCGGCTGACGCTATAGCGTTCGGCGACAATCTCGGCGGTCTCGATCATTGCCATATAGGCGTGCGGTTCCCGCTCCAGCACGCTCTTGTTGGCGTAGCGCGGCATGTCCTTGGTCACCGTCAGGCTGATCGATTCCATGCCGCCCGCCAACGCGACGTCGATGTCGCCGGCGATGATCGACCGTGCGGCGAGCGCCATTGCGGTCAGGCCGGAACCGCATTTCCTGTCCAGCGTGAACGCCGGGACCGACTGCGGCAGTCCGCCGGCGAACACCGCCATGCGCCCGGCATTGCCGCCCTGCGTGCCCCATTGCCCGCCGACGCCCCAGAAGATGTCGTCGATCCGCGCCGGATCGATTCCGGCCCGCTCCACCGCCGCGTTCATCACATGCCCCGCCAGCACCGGCGCCTCGGTCGCGTTGAAATAGCCGCGATAGGCCTTGCCGATGCCGGTGCGGGCGGTGGACACGATGGCGGCTTGCCGCATTCCGATTCTCCGTCTATTTTCGTAAACGCGGTATGGAGAAGCCGATGACTGGCCGCAACCGCGATTTGGAGAGACGCGTGGAGCATTTCGACGTCATCATCGTCGGCGCAGGCCTGTCGGGCATCGGCGCGGCGCACCACCTGCAACTGGAAAGCCCGGGCAAGACCTATGCAATCCTGGAGGGGCGCGTTGATATCGGCGGCACCTGGGATCTGTTCCGATATCCCGGCATCCGTTCGGATTCGGACATGTTCACGCTGGGCTATTCGTTCCGCCCGTGGACGGAAGCGAAGGCGATCGCGGACGGCCCGTCGATCCTGAAATACGTCAAGGCGGCGGCCAAGGACGGCGATATCGAACGCCACATCCGCTTCAAGCACAAGGTGCAGGGCGCCAACTGGGACAGCGAGACCGCGACCTGGACGGTCGAGGCCACCAATGACGGCGCGCCGACCACCCTCAGCTGCAATTTCCTCTTCATGTGCACCGGCTATTATAATTACGATGCCGGCTACACGCCCGAATTCGCCGGGCGCGGGGATTTCGGCGGCACCATCGTCCACCCGCAATTCTGGCCCGAAAACTTGGACTATGCGGGTAAGCGCGTCGTCGTGATTGGATCGGGCGCGACCGCGGTCACGCTGGTGCCGGAAATGGCCAAGGATGCGGCCAAGGTGACGATGCTGCAGCGCTCGCCCACCTATATCGTATCGCGCCCCGGCGAGGATGCGCTGGCGAACCGGCTGCGGCGGATGCTTCCCGCCAAGCTCGCCTATGGCATTATCCGCTGGCGCAACGTGGCGTTCCAGCTGTTCTTCTTCAATCTGGCGCGCAAGCGGCCTGCGAAGGTCAAGGAACGGTTGCTGGGCATGGTCCGCGAAGCGCTGCCCGGCCATGACATCGAGACGCATTTCACCCCGCGCTACAACCCCTGGGACCAGCGCCTGTGCCTGATCCCCGATGGCGATCTGTTCGAGGCGCTGAAATCGGGCCGCGCCGATGTGGTTACCGACCATATCGAGCGTTTCGTGCCCGAAGGCATCAGGCTGAAATCGGGCGAGACGCTGCCGGCCGACATCATCGTCACCGCCACCGGCCTCGACATGAAGCTGCTCCACGGCGTGACGCTGGCCGTCGACGGCGAGCGGGTCGATCCCGGTCAGCAACTACAGTATAAGGGCATGATGTATTCGGGCGTGCCCAACCTCGCCTCGTTCTTCGGTTACACCAATGCCAGCTGGACGCTGAAGGCGGATCTGACCGCGCATTATGTCTGCCGCCTGATCAACCATATGGACAAGACCGGCACCCGCATCGCCACCCCCATCCTCGACGATCCGACAGTGACCGAGGAACCCTTCCTCGATTTCACCTCGGGCTATGTCCAGCGCGCTTTGGGGCATCTGCCCAAGCAGGGATCGAAGGCGCCGTGGAAGGTCCATCAAAATTACGCCAAGGACACGATCGCGCTGAAATTCGGCAAGGTGGTGGACGGTACGATGCGCTTCACCAAACCGCCGGTCGCGCGCAAGACTGCGCCGATGCTGGAGGCCGCCGAGTAGCGCCTAGACCGCGAACAGGTCGCGGTGCCCCTCCAGCCCCAGCAGATACTGCTTGGCGGGAAGCCCGCCCCCGAAGCCGGTGAGCGATCCGTCACTCCCGATCACCCGGTGGCACGGCGCGATGATCGACAGCGGATTCTGCCCATTGGCCGCACCGACCGCGCGGAACGCGGTGGGCCGCCCCACCTGCCGCGCGATCTCGCCGTAACTGCGCGTCTCGCCGAACGGGATCGTCAGCAGCGCGGTCCACACCGCCTTCTGGAAATCGGTCCCAACCATATCGAGCGGCACTGAGAAGCTGGTCCGCTCACCGGCAAAATACTCACCCAGCTCGCGCTCGGCGTGCATCAGCACGGGATGATCGGGCGTCTCTTCAAGATCGCCCAGCCGCACCCGGCCAGGCCTGTCATCATGCCAGATGATGGCAACCAGCCCCTCGTCGCTTGCGACAAGCTTGAGCGGGCCAACCGGCGATGCGATCGTCTTGGTGAATTGGGTCATGTCAGGTCTCCTCGAATGTCTTGGACCCTATCTAGAACACCCACCGCCGGCCCGCTCCCCGCATCTTGCTGCCAAAGCTTAAAGATGGCGCGCCCGGCAGGAGTCGAACCTGCGGCCTCAAGATTAGAAGTCTCGTGCTCTATCCAACTGAGCTACGGGCGCGTCGCGTTTGCCACTAGCGCGGATTGCGGCGGGGCGAAACATCGATAGGGTCGCCGCCATGACTCAAGGGGATTTTGGCGTGCGCGCGATTCGCGCCGATGCGGCGACGGGCACGCATTTCCGCTATTTCGATTTCGTCATGGCGGCGTTCGTCACCGTGCTGCTGTTGTCCAACGTGATCGGTGCGGGCAAGGTGGCGGAACTGGGCGGCGTCACCTTCGGCGCGGGTATCCTGTTCTTTCCCTTGGGCTATGTCATCGGCGACGTGCTGACCGAGGTGTACGGCTATGCCCGTGCGCGGCGCTGCATCTGGGCGGGGTTCGCCGCACTGCTGTTCATGGCGTTCATGAGCTGGGTGGTGGTCAGCCTGCCGGCTGCCGCCGGGTGGACGGGGCAGGGGGCGTATGAGGCGGTGTTCGGCCAGGTGCCGCGGATCGTGTTCGCCTCGATCATCGCCTTCTGGGCGGGCGAGTTCGTCAATTCCTTCGTCATGGCGCGAATGAAGATCTGGACCAGGGGCAAGGCCTTGTGGAGCCGCACGATCGGCTCGACCATCGTCGGGCAGGGAGTCGACAGCCTGATCTTCTACCCGCTCGCCTTTCTCAGCGTGTGGGAGACAAATCAGGTGCTGATCGTCATGGCCACCAACTGGGCGATGAAGGTCGCGTGGGAGGTGGTGCTGACGCCGGTGACGTATGCTGTGGTGGGTGCGCTCAAACGGCGCGAAGGCGTCGATGTGTTCGATGACGGCACCAACTTCACCCCGTTCAGGACGCGCGTGTGAGCGCGCTGCAGACGGTCAAGTTCTGGCTGGTCGAGAATGTGCACCTCGCCAAGGATGCGTTGCACATCTATGTCGGGCTTGCCCTGCTGCTCGGCTCGGCCCTGCTGTTTCGCTGGCCGCTGCGCAGCTTCAAGCCTTGGGCGGTGGTGTTCGCCGCGGCGCTGATCGGCGAGGCATGGGATATGATCGATCGTGGCCGTATGGACATTGCGCAATTCCCGGCGGGCAACTGGAAGGATGTGTGGAACACGCTCTTCTGGCCGACCATGCTGACTTTGCTCGCGCGCTACACCAAATTGCTCAAGCGTTAGGCGACCGCCGCAACCAGTCCCTCGAACAGCCGCCGCCCATCATCGCCGCCGTGCGCGGCCTCGGTGCGGCGTTCGGGATGTGGCATCATGCCCAGCACATTGCCCGCCTTGTTGACGATCCCCGCGATCCCGCGCGCCGCGCCGTTGACCTGCTCGGCATAGCGGAAGGCCACGCGACCCTCAGCTTCAAGCTGGTCCAGCGTCGCATCGTCCGCGAAATAATTGCCGTCATGATGCGCGACGGGGACGGTGATCGTCTCTCCCGCCCGGTAGCCGCTGGTGAACGCGGTCTGGCTGTTCTCCACCGTCAGCGCGATATCGCGGCAAACGAAATTGAGGCCCGCATTGCGCATCAGAGTGCCCGGCAGCAGCCCGGTTTCGGTCAGTATCTGGAAACCGTTGCAGATGCCCAGCACGGGCACTCCGCGTTCGGCTGCTGCAACCACCGCCTTGACGATCGGCGAGCGCGCCGAGATCGCGCCGCTGCGCAGATAGTCGCCGTATGAGAACCCGCCGGGCAGCGCGATCAGGCCGATGCCGTCGGGCAGGTCGCTGTCGCCGTGCCACACCATCGCGGGCGCACGGCCCGTGACGGCCTCCAGCGCCACCGCCAAATCACGGTCACAGTTCGATCCGGGAAAGACGATGACCGCGGTCTTCACGCCGCACCCGTCTCGATGCGGTAATTCTCGATCACCGTATTGGCGAGCAGCTTGCGGCACATCGCGTCCAGATCGGCATCGCTGGTGCCGTCGGCCACATCAAGCTCGATCAGCTTGCCCGCGCGCACGTCGTTGACGCCATCGAAACCCAGGCCGCCCAGCGCGTGGTGGATCGCGCGGCCCTGGGGGTCGAGTACCCCGGGCTTGAGGGTCACGAAGATGCGGGCTTTCATGGCGTCGGGGCTCCGTTTGCTGCGCAGGGCACGGTCGGGCGACCCTATGGCGCGGAGTGCCGCGGGCGGCAAGGGAAACGTCCCTTTAACCGCTTTGTGTGATGATCGGTGGTCATCGGGAGTAGGTGTAATGGCCATGTTGGCGATCGCGATGTTCATCGCGCTGTTCGCGTTCGGAAAGCAGATTTTCGGTTGGCACGATACCAGTGGCGACGTGCAGCTGGCGCTGGTCGCGTCGTTCCTGTTCGGGGTGATCGCCGCGTTCCGCAATCGCGGTTGACGCTGGATCAGAAGTAGCGTGCGATGCCGAAGCGGACGCGCACGCGATCGTTCGAATAATAGTCGATATTGCTATCCGTCTGGTTGGCGGACAGCGTAATCGAGGGCGAAAAGCCGAGCAGTTGTACTTTGCGGTTGCCTAGGGTCAGCCTCCCGTTCAGCCGCCAATCCGCCCGCGTCTCTGCCGAAAACAACGGGATAGCGGCGTCATAGACTGCGCGCGACGCGCCGAAATTGGCGCCGGCGTTGAATCCCCAGGGCAGTTCGGCGCCGATGCCCAGCGCGCCCCCAACCTCTGTATTGGAATAGGGATCGGCGATCAGCCAATCGCGCCGGACGAACAGGCTGGCCGAAGCGATCGCACTCCGCGAAACGACGCGTTCGTAGGATGCGTAGGCGCCGATCTGCCAGCCATCGTAATTGTCGTCGAACAGCGCGTTGGTCCGCCGCGCGTCGATCTGCACACCGATGCGGCTGACATCGCTCAGCGTCGCCTGCAGCGCGATGCGGCTGCCAATCTGTCGGCTGGCGACGTCGCCGCCGTACCAGCGCCGCGCGCCCAATGCTTGCGCCGATACGCTGATCTTGTCCGACAATCGCAATTCAGGCCCTACGGCCAGCTGGGTGGTGTAATCGTCGAAATCCCTGTTCAGATCGAGATCGATCAGCATTGCGGTCCGCTTCGCAACGGGCAGGCGCAGGCCCGCCTGGATGAGCCCGGTCAGCCCTGTGCCTGATCGTGCCTTCGCCGCTTCGTCCAGCGTGAAATCGAGCGGCGTGTCGCCGAAAAAGAGCGTCACGCCGTTCGCATCGGTGGCATTGTTGATATTGGTGTCGGGCGCGATGCCGACATCGACGTTGAAGGTCCACGCGCGTTTGGACCGGATGATGTTGCGCGCGCTGCGGATCACGCGGGCGATGTCGGGCGGCAAGGTCTGAT
>Ga0193742_1001145_pt1 | contig 16364 bp, 11 predicted proteins | sample L2c1metaG_FD_165511 | JGI IMG/M metagenome (GOLD analysis project Ga0193742, IMG submission 165511) | Soil microbial communities from a riparian zone of the East river system, Colorado, United States - L2c1 | ecosystem: Environmental > Terrestrial > Soil > Riparian zone | place: USA: East River... | reverse complement strand
GCTGCTCTGGTGGCTGATTCCTCATCTATGACCGCGACCCCGCTCATGATCTCCGCTTCCGTTTCATTGGGAGTGATAAAATCAGTGAGCGCCAATGTTGCACTATTTATTTCCTGTGCCGGAGCCGGGTTGAAAATTACTTTAACATGGTGTTCTTTGGCTAGTTCTATTGCTTTTTGGACCACTTCCAGACGGCATTCGAGTTGGATAAGCAGGTAATCGGACTCAATAAATAAATCGAGGTTTGCGAGCAGGTCTTCGATCGCTAATTGATAGTTGGCACCCGGGGCGACACCAATAGCATTGTATCCATTCTTATCAATAAGGATAACACCTACGCCGGTGTGGCAACCCGGCACTACGCGGACCGCGTCGAGGGATATATTTTCTTTTTTGAATAACAGCAAGGCATCCTCACCGAAATGGTCGTCGCCAATCCGGCACATGAATTTCACCGGTGCTTTCAGTCGGGCAAGAGCGATCGCCTGATTGGAACCTTTTCCGCCCGGCCCCATTTGGAATTCACGACCCATAACAGTTTCTCCTACGACTGGAATTTTGTCACCGATAACTGCCAGGCCTACATTATAGCTACCGATGATAAGAATTTTCTTCATGAACAAACGACCTTACAAGCAACCGTGATAAATTTAATAAGTTTGAAACTTATTATAATATGTTGAACCAAATATAATAATATAATTGAAAGTATATTCAAAAACTTAAACTTATTATTATATGTTTATAAAAGTGTGTTACTCGGCACAGAATTACTTCGTCGTTCGTAATATTGGTGTGGGAAGCGCAGGAAAATATGCCCAGACCAGTTGCCAATGCATATGAAAAAGACAAAAATAACTGCATGATGAAGATAGTCATACTCATGGCCGTATTGCTGATTTGTGATTTTTTAGCAGTTGAATCGCAAGAAATGAGATTGGTGCAACCTTCCATAGACAGCACAATTTTATGGGTGATACCCGCTGACGGCGGTACGCCAAAAGACCTTACTCGGATCGCGAAGAAGGCGCCTGACCGCTTTCATATAAGAGCGTCGTTTGAGGAAGGCGGAGAAAGCGTTTTGAAGCATGCCGTTTCCAGGATGGACCTGATATGCAACAACAAGGGAACTAAGCCAGTTATGCTTACACTGGAGATCGACTTGTCGCAGGACGGGAAGCGCACCGACTATGATAACAGGCCGGAAGCAGGAATGAAATGGCGAGACTTCATCTTCATAAGATTCGGACATCAATCATGGAAACAGGCTAGTGGGAAAACCGAAGGCTGGCTGTCTATAGTTCGCTTTGAAGTTCCTCCCGGCATGACTGAAATTGGCTTGAGCCCCTGGTATACTTATAAGGACTATACTTCATTCATCGAGTCTTTAAAAGAAGGTCCTTTCCTGAAAAAGACAATCGTTGGCAAGACAAATGGTGGCCGCGATCATTGGGAGCTGACCATCACTGACACCACAATAAATGCGCAAAAGAAAGAAACCATTTTTTGGCAGGCGAGGGAACATGCTTATGAATCCTTTTCATCCTTTGCGATGGAGGGATTAATACCATTTCTTCTATCGGATAAAGCAAAGGAATTTAGAAAACGATATGTCATTATACTTCATCCGATGACAAATATTGATGGCGTGGCGGAAGGATATGAGTACCGCGCCGGGTACGACTTCCCGGAACCGCGTACCAGTGAATCTGGTAAAATGACCTTTGACGCCGTTGATCGCCTGCGCCCTGATTATGCTGTAGCCTGGCACAACTGGATTTCACCACGAGACCGGAATGTTGTATTCTATACCGATGGGGCTAATGGAAAGGCCACAGCGCGTGCCTGGCTGCGTTTCTCTCAATTATTCCCATCGTTGCGGGCATGGGAGCACCGGTGGAAAGATGAGGCCACGCCAATGAAATATAACTGGCACGACAAAAAACTGGGCGACAATAACATCCACCAGTACGCGATGAAGCACTATGGTACCAAAATATGGGGTTGGGAAATGCCATGGTGGAATTTTACCACTGACGACGCGAGAAATGCCGGTGCGGCCTTTAGCCAGTCTTTTCTTACCACGATCAGTGAAATAAGCTCCAACTCAATGCCAGCGCCGGTGAAAAAAGAGTTGATCAGGTGTCCCCGATCTAAAATGACCGAATTCAATGTCAAGGCCGCGGCTAACGTTAGCAATCCCTATCAGGATGCAATGCTGGTCGGAGAATTTATTTCTCCAACCGGCAAGTCGCATATTATGGACGGATTTTATGATGGCAACGGGATTTGGAAACTGAGATTTGTACCGGACGAAGAAGGAACATGGACCTATCGACTCAGAGGTGAGGGCGTAAATATTCTCGAGGAGGGCGACTTGCTGTGTACGGCTTCCGAAGAGCATGGGTTTATCCGAATTCATCCCGAAAGTCCATACGGGTTCTCCTATGCCGACAGCCTTCCTTTTTTCCCTATGGGCGATACTAATTATGGACTTTACGACGATAGTCCGATTACTGCGGCTGGAAGACAGGCCTATTTAACAAAGCGACGTCAGCAGGGTTTCAATTTTGTGCGGATGGAAGTTGGTCACAGTCACGAACACGCGAATGTGAACCCTGCATACTGGGCCTGGGGCGGAACGGCTTCAAAGCCCGACCTTGATCAATACAACCCCGTTTTTTTCAAAGGTCTGGATACGCTGTTGGCTCAGATGCAGCGGCAGGGCATGAATGCCGAACTGATTCTTCTTAATTACTATCGTTTGCCATTTACGGATACGACGCTGTGGACGGTAAAAAGGGAGCGCCGTTGGATTCGTTACCTCCTTTCAAGGTATTCTGCATTTTCCAATATTTTTATGTGGACGATTTCTAACGAATATGAAACCCATCCAGACGGCAAGTACCGGATTGATACAGTCACGGATCCGATGTGGGTTCGTGAGACCGCGCAGTTCATACAGCAAAATGATCCCTATCACCACCTGGTTACGGTTCATCCGGTAGTTTCATCAAGTACAAAAGGAAACTCCCCGGTATCACCGATTGCTCTCCCTTGGCGTATCGGCGGTTTTTATGGCGCCGATTCAGCACTATCAGTGCTTAGCCAGCAAACCGGTCAAACCGGAGAGGGCGTTGTATGGGACACCAGCTGTCTATGCTGGAATGGCGATGATCCGCAACTGATGGCAAGTATACGAGCCGACAGGGTTTATAAAAAGCCCGTGATCAACACAGAAAATGGATATGAGTATCTGCATGGCCTGCCTACCATGAGAAACCAGACACACCATACGGCCAAAGTCAGGCGTACTTCCTGGCGTATTATCAGTGCGGGAGGATATTTTTCCGCTGGGTTTAGTGGTACTCTCGGACACAGTGATATCTGGAACCGAATCGATTCGCCAAATCACTACACATTTAGTCTTCAGGATGAAGGTGCTGGTGCTCAGTTAGGATATCTGTACAAATTCTATACTGCTCTTCCATTTTGGAGAATGAACCCTTATACAGCAATTCACGGAGACGCTGTTGCACTAGCCGATTCTATTACAAATATTTTTGTACTCTATTTTCCTCATGGAGGAAATGCATCACTTGAATGGACCGGAAATGAAATCCTTGAAGGCAGATGGTTCAATCCGCGAACAGGAAGGTTCGGGCTGCGACAGGTGATCAAACCTGCCGCCATGTTAGATTTTGATACACCTGATAAACAAGACTGGGTGTTATTGCTACAACCCAAGGCATACCAACCAGACACCCCCACGAGCGCTCCAAAAAAGGATGTGAAAAGGTGATGGCAGCATACAATTATCAAAAAACGAAAGGCAAAGAAAACTGAGTTTGGTTTTATACACTTCAGGCCACGAACTATATTATCACATTGAACAAATCCTGGCCATTTCGTAATCAGCTCACAAGGTAAAGATCAAAAGGTTACAGATTTCCCTTTATCAGAATCAGCCTCTCTGCGAAAAAACTCATCAGCCGAGACCAGGCCACTTCCTTTAACAGCAAAGAGAATCAACAAACCAAGAACAACAATAGTGAGTATTAATTCGAAACTATTGCGTTCTAAATTTTTGCTATTTACAAATATTATTGCCAGAATAACAATTGGGATTTGAACAATAGATGATAGTCGTGTAAAAAGGCCTACTGTTATAAAAAAGCCGCACAACAAAGTAAGAATACTGACCACTAAGGCGAAAATTCCCGAACGTTCTGAAAAAACGCCAATGCCTGTCTGTTCTATCATAGCGTTTAATTCAGCGGTATCCCGGATAAAGTTGAAGCCCTTCCAAATTAAAATGATACCCAATGCAACTCTTAAAATGGTAAGCCATAAGGGCTGAGTGAAGCCTGGTTTGGGCGTGGCAATGAGGTGTGGCATACATGTAGAATTATAGTTAATAAATAGCGTAGCCTACCTGGAGAATTCAGTATCAAAGCTAAATCTAATTTGGATTTGTTGCGCTTGTTTGCAGAGATTTAGCATAAGGAAGTTATTCGGTGATTCACATTTTTCTCATTAAAACATATTGATAAACAACCAATTACAAAAAAGTAACCGGTGCCCGTCGCGTCGACCTTTGCCAGGTTCCAGCATTCAGTGTGGCGCCGGCTGATGTTTACATGTCTCCGAATCTATTCCACTCCTGATGTATTCACCAATGAATGTGAATTTACCCTCAATGCATAACACCTGGGCAATCTGATGATATGAAAATTCTCTAACTTCCAGAACATTTACGCTATGGACAAAAGAACTTTTATCAAAGCATCCTCCGTTATCGCGGGCGGAGTCGTGCTTTCCCCGCTGTTACGATGCAAGCCTGGAGCAACAGGAGAACATTTATCCAACTGGGCGGGAAATCTAACGTACTCCACAGGCAACGTTCACTATCCAAAAAACGTGAGCGAAGTACAGGAATTGGTAAGAAAATTAAATAAGTGCACCGCACTGGGCTCCAGACATTCGTTCAATACGATCGCCGACAGCACAGAAAACCAGATCTCACTGCAAAACCTGAACAAGGTAGTATCGCTTGACAAATCAACGCACACCGTAGCAGTTGAGGCGGGAATGAGGTATGGTGAATTATCACCCTATCTCCATGAAAACGGGTACGCATTAAACAACCTGGCCTCATTGCCGCACATTACGGTGGCAGGCGCATGCGCAACGGCCACACACGGTTCCGGGATAACAAACGGGAATCTATCCACTGCGGTCTCAGCCATCGAATTTGTAAATGCCTCGGGTGACGTCGTCGTGTTGACAAAAGATAAAAACCCCGAACAGTTCTACGGAGCTGTGGTTTCATTGGGTGCAATCGGCATAGTCACTAAAGTGACGCTTGACCTGCAGCCAACGTTTGCTATGAAACAGGTGGTGTACCGGAATCTGCCGATGGAAGAATTGAAGAATAATTTCAGTTCGATTATGTCCAGTGGGTACAGTGTTAGTCTGTTTACCGACTGGAAAAATAAGAACATCAATGAAGTTTGGATCAAAACCAGGATAAATCCCAATGACAGCGCTGAAGCGCCCTCTACCCTGTATGGAGCTCCTCTTGCCACCCAGAACATGCATCCGGTGGAGAGTCAGTCGGCAGAGAATGTCACCGATCAAATGGGCGTACCCGGACCATGGTATGAAAGGATGCCACATTTCAAAATGGGGTTCAGGCCAAGCACCGGCAAAGAATTGCAGGCCGAATATTTTGTACCCTTTGAAAAAGGGTATGAAGCACTGATGGCTGTAGAAAAATTACATGAGAAAATCACACCTCACCTATTTATTTCGGAGATCAGGTCCATTCAACAAGATAATTTCTGGATGAGCCCCTGTTATAAAAAGGATTGCGTTTCTATCCATACCACATGGAAGCAGGAAATTGATACCATTAATGAATTGCTTCCGCTGGTTGAAGAACAATTGGCTCCGTTTAATCCCCGACCACACTGGGCAAAATTGTTTGCCCTGCCACCTGCTGTGTTACAATCGCGGATTGAAAAACTGGGAGACTTCAGGCAACTGGCCAGCCATTATGACCCAAACGGCAAATTCCGCAATGAATTTCTGAACAGGAATATTTTCAATGGGTAGTTTGATTACGTTCATTGACGTCTGAAGTGAAGTATGTAATAATAGCTTCCGGGTATCAACTTAAGAATATAGCTTCGGTACCGGCAAGCTTTGAATATAACTCTGAGCGATATAGCACCAGTTATGGTATCAAGGCGGGTGATGTTGTTGTAGTCAATCTTAGTGCGAGAGCCAAAATTATCGTTGGCTTTCTTTGGAAGGTGGGGTCAATAACGTCTTCGACCGGAACTATGCGATTAGCGAAGGTTTTCCTGAAGCAGGCAGAAACTTTTTTATCAACTTAATCTTCAATAACCTTTAATAAGGAAAACGCTAGTATCTTTTATACATGCCTCTAATACTTCTTAGATGAAAACAATTCACATTTGCTTCCTTCTCACCTTCTCACTGGTCGGTGTTTCTGCACCGTGTTTCGTGTACGGCCAAGGTGCTGTAAAACAGGCTTCATTAAGTGTAGAAGGAGAAGTAAAAACTCCGCTTGTACTAACTCCTGCAGAGGTGGATAATCTTCCCAAAACAACAATTATCAACAAAGACAGAAATGAAAAAGAACACAAGTATGAAGGCGTTGAATTAGGCCTGATACTTAAAAACGCAGGCGTTACCTTAGGAGAAGAACTAAGAGGTGAAAATCTCACCAAATATTTACTTGTGGAAGCGAGTGATGGTTACCAGGTGGTTTTTTCTCTCGCAGAAATTGATCCGGCTTTTACCAGCCGTAAGATCATTCTGGCCAATAGAAAAGATGGAGCCTTACTATCTTCCGATGAAGGACCATTTCATATTGTGATTGATGGAGAAAAAAGGAGGCCGCGTAATGCAAGACAAGTAATATCCCTTAAGGTCAAGTTTGCAAATTAAGCAGGTATAAAAAAGATCGGCTTCTTTTTACCAGCAGCGTTTTCCCATACCCAACTCAGTTTTGATTATAAATTTTTCATTTTTCTTCCTCTGACCCATGGAGTTGACCGTCTGGGGCATATATCTGGACTTTTAAGTAAAACCAGGTGGCGACAAAGGGACTACTTTCGCACAGTCATTCGCATCCAGAGGCAAGGATCCCTAGACTCCTGAAAAGCCGTGGTGGCGTCAATTTACAAAACATAAAAAAAAACAGATGAATCCGAACAAACAATTGTGGGAAAAGGGCGACTTCACCCGCCTTGCAGAAACGATGCGGGAAAGTGGTACAGCATTAATGGCCAGCCTGGGCATCACCAGCGGTCTTCAGGTTCTTGATCTCGGTTGCGGTGATGGAACCACCGCCATACCCGCCGCCAAACTGGGGGCAAACGTCTTAGGCGTGGATATCGCCAGTAACCTGGTCAAGGCAGGAAACGAACGCATAAAGGCCGAAGGGCTGACAAACTGCGTGATCCAGGAAGGTGACGCAACCCATCTGGATGGGATCGCCGATCAATCGTTCGACCTTACGGTCAGCATTTTCGGCGCCATGTTCGCGCCCAAGCCGATGGATGTGGCCAGGGAAATGGTTCGGGTAACCCGTCGTGGTGGGCGGATCGTTATGGGCAATTGGATCCCGGGAGATCCAACGCTGGTAGCCCAAATACTGAAGATCAGTTCTGCCTACACGCCGCCGCCACCGGAAGGTTTTATCAGTCCAATGCTATGGGGCGTGGAGAGCCATGTGATTGAACGATTCCATAGTGCGGGTATACCAAAAGAAAATATATCCTTTATCAAGGACACGTTTACATTCACCGGGCCATTTCCACCGGCAGAATTCGTACAAAGGTTTAAGAATTACTATGGCCCTACAATGAATGCTTTTGAGGCTGCGGAGAAAAATGGTAAGGCAAGTGACCTGCAGCGTGAACTCGAAAACTTGTTTTCTGATCAAAACAAAAGCGGTTCAACGAACAGTACGTCTATTCCCGCTACATTTCTCAGGGTTACAGTAAAAGTTTGACGGCGATAAATGGATAATCTATTATTTATATTGATGAGATGATTTCGACTAGACTGCGAACGATCTCGTGCAGATAGAATCGGTCTTAGTTTAAGAGGTCCATAAACTATTTTGCCATCAACTTACCATGACATATAAGTTAAATATTCCTCCTATCTTAAAAGCTTTTCCCATAGACCGCAGCAAATTCATTGGCGAAATCTGTAAAGCTTATTGCACCAAATACTTTATTCTTACTAGTTCTGTAATCCTCAAATAGCAGTCCATTTCTTAAAGCAATTCCAATTTGTACAATATAAACCGATGCTATGTGTTCCGATAAACCGTTTTGAATTAAACCTTGTAGCAATTCTTCGTCAGAAAAATAATGCCATTTCAAATCTGGCCTGCCAATAACACGTCCTAATATTGTCGCTATTTCTCCGCCATTCTTTTCATCACTTGCTACATAAAGAATATTTTTTCCTCTAAATGACAGCTCATCCAATGCCTGGGCGGCAACATTTGCAACATCCAGTGGATGTGACAGGACGATATTTGTAGAAGCATCAAAATTATCTCCGACGATGGTTTGATGTTTTATCATTTGTATATTGCTATAAAAGTTGGTATAAAATATACCTGGCCGAAGGTGCAACACATGTGTTTCCTTCAATTCATTCAATATTTTTTCTACATAGTGATCGGCAACTAAGGGTCCCAGTCCATCGGGTCGATGAGCCCCAATGCTGCTCAGGTTTACAACGTGCCGAACACCGGTTTGTTTAATAGCATTTACATAGTTCTCACCTACTTTTTTCATGTATTCCGGGATATTTTCAACAATATAGTTGGGTGGTATCATGGTATAAACCGCGTTTGAATTGTTAAATGACTGAAGAAGAAAATCATAATCTTCTACCGACCCAACCGCAGGAATGGCATGTAATTGTTCGATAGCTTTCATTCTTTCGGGGCTATGCGTAATAACTGTCACATTATGCCCCTTTGCTATTAATTTTTTGGTAAGTTCAAGGCTGATATTACCTAGTGAACCTGTGATTGCAATATTCATAATCTGATTGTTTTGTAGTTTTTACTCTCAAAAGTATATTCGTACTTTGTATAGTACAAGTACTTACCCGAAAGTGTGTATGTCTATGGTTATGATAAAAGAGCGCTCAACTATCCAGGCAAATAAAAAATCAGCATTGGAAGAATGCCCTATAATTTTTGTTTTAGAAAAGATTGGCGGCTATTGGAAGCCATTTATCTTATTCCATTTACTATCGGGAAGTAAACGATACAGTGAATTAAGAAAAGCTATTCCAGAAATTACAGAAAAGATGCTGATACAGCACTTGAAGCAGATGGAAACGGATAAGTTGATTAACCGTGAAGCAAAACCCATGGTACCACCCCAGGTTACTTACAGCCTTACCGATTCAGGCTTAAGTTTAAAACCGGTTTTGTATGCGATGGCAACGTGGGCAATTCAGAACAACAAAGAAGGTTCTCAGATACATTATAAAAACCCGGATGATTTCCCCGTACCAGGCTCGCTGAATAATGAATAGTTAAAATCTCGTCTTCAGCCCGATCAGGCAACCCTGAATCTTCCGGAGGCACGCGATATTCCCGGGTAGGAGCATATACATGTGCCACCCATGGGTGAGGTCGCCGATACTACTATCTCTTCGGCTGATGAAGAAGCAGACAAGTTGCTGCCACCAGAAAACGACTGAATAATATTGATTAGTTGTCCGGATGATCAACTATCGTAAGATTCTCGTTTTTGAACCAAGGGATATCCGACAAAATGGTCGCTGAAATGCTTAATGGGCCACGGATGACTTTGTGATATATAGCACTAATAAATTCAGGTCCAGCAGAGGGGAAGATGGCAAAAATGATCAGTGTACTTAAATTGACAAGTATCATGTCTACGCCTTGGTAGATGAAAAAATCTTATTCTGTTATGGCTTCGTCTGAAGTAACATGACATTCTTTTGATTAATTTGGTGTTCCCATCCATAAAAAAGTGTTCTTATGAGCAACTCAATTAGCGATCTGTCAAAACATCATCATCCAGTCTCAAAGCTTTTCAAATGGCCAGAAAAACAATCAGAATGGGAGCAATACAAATTATCCAGGGATCAATTGGATTTCTTTGATGAGTATGGATATTTAAGTAATGTAAAGTTGCTGGAGGAGTGGCAGGTTGAAAAGCTGAATGAGGAACTGGCCGAGATTGCCGATCCCGCACATCCTGCGCATGAATTGTTTTACGAATTCAATAGCAACGAATCCGCTGACCCGAATGCCGTTTTGTTTCATGCATTGGGCGCATGGCGTATTTCAATCGGTTTTCACGATATAATCTGGAACCCCGCATTCGTAATGGCCGCCAGTCAGCTTTTAGGTAATAAAGCAGTGCGTTTCTGGCACGATCAATTATTTTGTAAGCCATCCCATCATGGTGGAGTCGTAGCCTGGCATCAGGATTATTCCTATTGGACGAGGACTGTGCCTTTGCAACACCTTACCTGCTGGGTTGGATTAGATGATGCCACTATTGAAAACGGTTGTCTATATTATGTTCCTAAGAGCCAGCATTGGGGCTTGCTGGACAAGCCCGATTTAGCAGGTGACATGGATGGTTTAATGAGATATCTCACAGATCAGCAAAAAACGGAATTTAAACCGGTACCAATTGAATTGAAAAAAGGGTATGCTGCATTTCATCATCCTTTGATGGTCCATGGATCTTTTGCAAATAAATCCGAAAGATCAAGGCGTGCTTTTGTTTTGAATGTATTCGCTGACGGCACGAAGTCAAACACGGACGAGACCTTGTTAGAGGGCGTTCCTCCAATAACAAAAGGCGCCAAAATGGAAGGACAGTTTTTTCCCTTGATATATACTCCGGAACATACTAACTGATTTTGAAAAACAGTCACTCTTATTCAAATTATTCGGAAGAAGCATAGCAATTTTATTTTGACTTTGCCAGCGCGGGATTAGCGCCAACGGTCTTTAGGATTCCTACCAATATGGTTTTCCATATCAGGTTAAAAAAGGACTTGTCTGTTTCCCGGGCAAACTGCGCGGTGGGATTTCTGGGCTTTTCATTTCCGAAAGGATTCTTGTCCTTAAGGACAAAGGAATTGATTATAAAACCCTGTAAATTTCTTTGCTTCATTCCACTTTTTGAGTTACCATCCTTCTTTAGCGGCATGATCTTAAGATCGTTGTACAATAAAAGGACGGTTCCTTTACCCACCATATCAGTACCGTCGACGTGTGCTTGCAGCCTTTTTATGTTTATACTCTTGATAGAAAACAATCCTAATCGATTTGCCATCTTTTCAAGCTGATCTTTATCTATTTCTGTCATCTGCATATCAACATGAAATTTCCCTTCCTTATAATGCGTAAGATCGAAGGCAAAATCACTTTGCAGTGGAGCGTCATGCATAAAGGAAGTGTGTGCGCTTACTCTCATATATTGATTCTTTCTAATCGCGCCTGCCTGATTGGTAATATTTGAAATAGTTCCGCTGGTATTATCGAAATAAATTGCGGCGGTTTTTTCCGACTTAGGATTGTATTCTTCATAAGACAGGTCCAGGCCGGCAACCTTTATCTCATCAATCTTCACGGGAAGCTTCAGCTTCATCAAAAGCTGATGAGGATAACTACCCACTTTACTTTTCGGAGGCGCCGGAAGTGAACGGTTCAGGTAAACTTTGACTCTGCTGTCCGAAATCTTCATTGTGTCGGCCGTCAATCCTTCTTCATTTAAAAGATCCCACCAGTTGATCCGGTTCATGCTGATATTCTTTACAGTTATATCGTATTGTTCCTTTCGGAAACCTGAGGCCTTATCAAAAGCCGCTCTGCTCATTGCCGGCTTTAAAGAAAAACCGCTGATCTGCATCATATTCTCCGGCGCAGAGATGCTGACAGCATCTGCTTTTAAAAAGTAAGATCCGTCTGATGTACGGAATGAATAATCCTTCAATGAAATCAGCGCTTCTTTGGCGAAAAGGAAACGAGTTGTATCATATTCAGTGGTTGAATCAATCTGGATTTTGTTAAAAGAGACTGATACATCCTTCAACTCTGACCTCTTACTTGTCATCGCCAGATTGTGATGAATAAAGCCAGCGTCTTTTATAAATAGAGTATCCACTGAAAATGAGCCGATCTGACCGGCGAGTTTCTGATAAAGTGATGACGTGTCTTTTCTTTTAACGGAATTGTATCTTCTCTTTTTATGAAATACTTCGATATCTGGATTTTCGACGTTAAGCACATCTAAATGGATCGATCTTGTGTCCAAAAGATCTGCTGGACTTAGCCCATCAATATAAAGGGAATCCAATGATATTCTGAAAATATCATCGGGAGCCACTTTTGCCGAATCCATTTTTATCAGTACGGATGAATCGACTTGAAGGGAAGCATTCACAAGGCCAATCCTTGATTTCACCACGTCCACTTCAATGCCTTCGATGCTGAGCCGGTACAGGCTGTCGCTGCCCACGCGAACCAATGATTGCAGCTTAGCAATTATCTGAGGCTCGAAATCTTTCAGTTTTCGAGTCTGTAAATATATAAAGATGCCCGCCGTAACAGCAGCAATTATGAATAGTAATATGACATATTTTCTTTTCATGATGTCAGACCTATGGTCTGGCACACACTATTAAAAAAATCATACCCCTGCAATGCGTATCGGGATATTTATACATAAAGCGCCTTTCCAAATGTTTTGTCCACCGGTCGGATGGTGTAAAGCAATCTGGAAATTAGGCTTGAGAAATAAGTCTTACAAAATTCCCTGTATTTGGTGTGACTTTTGTGTAAGGCCACTTTCTCGCTGAAAACCCCTTCGCCACTTTAGTATCCCCAAAACGAGCGCTCCGATTCCAGATATGAATTTTGTTACAGTACGTCAAGAATATGTCGCTGCACATCAAAATCTCTTCGATTAAATTTACCCCCGGGTTAGATTGGGGTATTCCATTGGCAGTAAACGAGTGGAACAACCAAATCAATGAAACCGATCATTCCCATACTCATTTCCTGTATTTTCCCTTTCATGGCAGTCTCACAAAGTATCAGCGGAAAAATATTCGATTCAACCTCGCATCATCCTGTTGGTATGGTGACTGTTTCATTACTAAGGCAGGATTCAACCGCAGTAAAAGTAACTATATCTGATAGTCTTGGATATTACAGGATCGATAATATTTCCCAAGGATCTTATTTTATTAAATATTCAATAGTTGGCTATATAGTGCAATATTCGTCTGCAATATTTATTAACGACAGCTCCACGATCCGGCTACCCGATCTATTGATACATCATGACCCCAATCAACTGAAAGCCGTTACAGCATATGGAAGAAGGCCGGTGATAGAGAACAAGAATGATGGAATCATCTATAACGCTGCTAACGATATTGCTATCTCCGGTGGCAGTGCCTCGGATCTTCTTAAACGGATCCCTATGATCAGTGTAGATCAGAATGGAAATCCAAGTATTGTAGGCAAAATGAGTATTCGGGTATTCATCGACAATAAACCATCCGATATATATGGAAGCTCTGTTGCTGATGCATTGAAAACAATTCCTGCAGAACAGATCGATAAAGTGGAGGTGATCACCAGCCCCTCTGCAAAATATGAAGCTGAAGGCGCCGATGCAATTATTAATATCATTACAAAGAAAAGTAGGTATAACGGATCCAACGGAACTGTGAAAGCCCTTGTCAGAAATTTTAACAGGGACTTTAATGCCGATATTAAAGTGCGCAGGAATTCTTTCTCCTATAGCCTGGATATCGGCGCTTATTTCAATAACTTTAAATGGACCGAGAAAATTTTACGAGACGACCTGAACGCACAACGGCCAGCCAGGCTTTTCCAGCAAACAAATATCCACAATAAATACTGGTCCTATTATGCGGGGCTGAACATTATTAAAGTGCTGGATTCATTAAAAACATTCACGGCAGGATACCGGTTTAGAAAAGGAGAGTTAAATTCAACGCGTTCGGTTTATAATAATTATACAATAAAAGATCTTACTCCACTCCCCTACTACCGGAACATAAGCATGTTCAATGCCAACATGGGTTATGCGATAAATATGGGGTATACCGCAAAGTCGGCCAACAAGAAAAACGAACTGAATATTCTTGGAGTATTCTTTGATTATGACGGCCAGGATGATTATGATCTTGACCAGGCCAGAAATGAGATCACTGATCATAAGGAGATCAGCCGGGGCATCATGGATAACCGGGAATTATCATTACAGGTTGATGATGTATTCAAACTGAAGGAAAAATCAAGCATAGAGGCAGGGGCCAGGGCAACCTTCCGTTATTTTAGTTTTGACAATGAAATCAAAATCTTCGATTTTTCGAATGCGGATTATATTAAAGATCAGGCAAGGTCGAATGATTTCAGTTACAGAAGGGCAATATATGCTGCTTATCTCAACTACAGTTTTGCTATAAAAAAATGGGAGTTCCTGATTGGAGCGCGTTATGAACAGACAACTTTGCTCGCCGATTTTGCAGACACGTCCTTAACCATACCCAATTATAAAAATTTAGCTCCGAATTTTTTGATCAGCAGAAAAATAGACGAGAATAATTCAATACGTTTCAGTTACAGAAAAACTATTCTCAGGCCTTATCTTCAGAATCTCGATCCTAATATCATTTATATGGATTCCCTGAATATCCGCTATGGCAACCCTTACCTTCTTCCTGCCCTCCAGCATGGCTTTCAGCTTGTTCATAGTTTTACAAAAGGAAGCTATGTGTGGAGCAATACTGTATTTCTCAACCGCAACATCAATGGTGTAGAGAATATCCGTACATTAAGACCCGACGGTATCCTGGAGAGCACTTACCAGAATGTGGGGAAATTTATGGATGCGGGCATTATCACCAGCCTTGTCTTAAACAGGGAAACTGACTTCAGCTTTAATATTTCCTGCAATCTCAGATATGTCAATACAAAAAGCGAAGCATTAAACCTGTATAACAATGGGTTCACGTATGGGGTCAATATCAATGTTGCTTACCGGCTCGATAAAAGTTTCGCAATAGAGGCGAGTACCAGATTGAATTCGAGAACAATTTATCTTCAGGGATCTGAAACAAAATGGATACAAAGCGGAATATCGGTAACTAAAAAATTGTTTAACGACAAATTAAACATCACAGTTGGAACAGATGATTTCTTTTTTAAATACCAGACAATAAAGTCCGTCACCAGATCCGCTAAACTCGATCAACATAGTGAATACCGATACCCATCAAGGATTTTCAGGCTAGGTATTTCTTATGCGTTGGGGAAAAGAGACCTCTCATTGCCACAAACTCGACAATCCGTAAGTGAGGAATGACAACGATACGAGTGGATTGGAGGAAAGCGAAAGGATTAAGGCCAAATAGGTTCTCTTAAACCTGCAAGAGACATGAGGCCACTTTCATCTCGAAATACATAATAATTTCATAGGTCTCCGAAAACGTGCTAAATTCAAAAAACACCGGAACGAATCATGAAGGCTATTGGAAATACACCCCTAATAAAGCTTGAACGTCTGCCAGAACCTGGCTGGGCGGACATTTATGTAAAATATGAAGGGGCCAACCCTACCGGTAGCATGAAAGACCGCATGGCGCTCGCCATGATCGAGGGGGCTGAACGGCGAGGTGAATTGAAGCCAGGCGGAACTGTGGTCGAATATACCGGAGGCAGTACTGGCAGTTCACTTGCCATGGTCTGTTCCAAAAAAGGATACAAAGCGCATTTTGTTTCTTCCGACGCGTTTTCGGAAGAGAAATTGCAAACGATGCGGGCTTTTGGCGCTGAGTTGGAAATAATCCCCAGCGAAAATAAAAAAATATCTGCTGCACTAATTGAGTCGATGGTGGCGCGTGCAAGAGAACTTAGTAAGCAGCAAAACACCTTCTGGACCGATCAGTTTAACAATGTCGACAACCGTAACGCATATCACCCTATGGCCAGGGAAATTGTACGAGCGCTCGGAACTAATATCGACGAATTCACAACCGGCGTGGGGACTGGCGGTAGTTTCTCCGGCACTGCCGAAGCGCTCAGAAAAGAAATTCCCGGCGTACGCTGTATTCCCATTGAACCCCTGCATGTACGGGCGCTCTCTGGCGGAGATGTTACTGGCAAACACAAACTGGAAGGGATTGGCCCAGGTATTGTGACATCAATCACCCGGCTTGACCTGGCCAACGAAATTATCGCCGTGTCAGACGAAGACGCTTTCGAAACCGCC
>Ga0193742_1001143_pt1 | contig 16376 bp, 12 predicted proteins | sample L2c1metaG_FD_165511 | JGI IMG/M metagenome (GOLD analysis project Ga0193742, IMG submission 165511) | Soil microbial communities from a riparian zone of the East river system, Colorado, United States - L2c1 | ecosystem: Environmental > Terrestrial > Soil > Riparian zone | place: USA: East River... | reverse complement strand
TATAAGATATCCATTTGAGGACAGAGTCAACTGAGGCATCCACACCAGAAGCTTGTGCAGCAGGAATGGTTGATATACCTTTGAGAGATGTTTCAATGTTCTCATGAGTGGAGGCATCAACCCAGAAGACATGTGAAAAACTAGAGCAAGAAATGAATCCAGTGTTGTGAATATTGACAATGTAGGGACATTTACCTGTCAGACATTTTTTCTGTGAACTTGAGGCAGATCTGGGTCTTTCCAATCCCTCCCATTCCCCAGAGGAGACAAGAGCGCCTTGGCATTAGCCCACTTTTAGTACGATGAACAAAAATATTGCCAAGTTTCTCAAGTACATCTTTCCGCCCAGTAAATAATGGACTGGAGTTCGGTTTTTGAGGTACAGGGAGCTTCATCTGCCTTTCACCAGTATTGGTAGGGAGAATGTTGACAATATTGTTCTGGCAGACAAAATATGTATAAATCATTTACATCATGTGCGAGAAAGACTCACAAAGGTGCCGCCGGTAAAGAGTAAATTCTGGGCATTCGCAAATTGTCCTGGGCCGGAACACTGGGTCTACTAATCATAAGCAAAAGCCGAGAACACATGGCTTAGGCAGATCACCAAGAGATTTTTTCCTGATTCCGTGGATCCCATATCAGGCGAGGAGGGTAACTTGTTAGGATTTTCTGCCAGATGGGCTACAGGAGCACGATCATTGATCGGCAAAGAAACCGAAGCAGAGACTTGGAGTTCATGGGCGGTCTTGACGACGATAATTAAATAGTTATTATCGATGTGATGTGCCAAGTTGAACGCTTACAGTAACGCCAGCAGCTTCATTGAGTGACGAAGAGGAGACTTCAAGTTCATGGGCAGGCTGATTGACCACGATAATTATGCCACTAATAACGATATTATGGGCAGGGTTGAACACTCACAGTAACGTCAGCAGCTTGAACAAATTGAGCGCTTGCAGTCGCAGCAACGGGAACGGATAGTATGGGATCTGTGGTGCTTGTTACGATCGTGGATGCTGCAGTCGCTGGTCTAGGTCCAAGAGCATCGGCGGTCAGATATTTTGGATTCTTGGACATCCCAAGTTCAAAAAAGCGCTTAATATCGTTGAAAAGTCAGTTGAGGTGGTCGATGCGTAGGGATCAAGGTGGGTGATGGGAGCGAGACGAGGGGGTAAGCTCTCGATTACGTAAGTGCTTCCTCACCGCGGACTTTCCTTTTCTTGTTTGCTCATTCGCCCTTGTCACCAACTTTGAACACGTCTAGTAAACTGTTTGGTCGTACGGCCTCAGATCTCTCAACCTCTCTTCGGTCAGTGAAGCTTTGAAGCCCTCTCAAACCGCATGGTGAGAGGCATATCCATGGATCAATGTTGCACTGCCGGATATCGATCCTACCAAATACTGGAGCCTCTGATCCAATCCATCTTCCTTCTAGAGCTCTCGGGCTCCTGATGATGACATACCGCAAACTGAATTGGCCTTGTATTCAAGCGTCAAGATATGTTTGACGTCAGATGGGTCACGCAAAATATTGTACGGAGACTGGATGTGTATGTATTGTTGGTGAGGTTTTAATTTACATGAAAGGGTTAGTGTGCTTTATGGTCTTATTCGCATGGACTTACCTTCTATTCAGTGCTGTCACTGTCTCTCAACATGCGTCAGCGTTCAACCTCAGTACTATCAGGTTCATATCGAGGCTTTTACGACCGCCTTTTGGGATCTAAGCCGTCAGCTCCAGGTATTTTCATCCACTCGGAGGCAAGGGTTCGTTTGATATACATTCACAGATGACATGAACTCACTGTTCACCTTCATATAGTGTCATCATACCAGCCGTCTGCCTTCAGACGATAGCTACGAGCTAGGTCAAACCCCTGGCCCCTCATCTTCAGCCTCTGGTTGGTTGCTTCCGATATTGGCATCCAGTGAGCGAGGATCTGTATGTTGGTGCGATGATCTCACCGACTTCTACTGCCACAGAAACATCAATGATCTTATTTTCACTATTATACAGTTCCACGTTACCACCACCGCTACTCATCCACGGGTATCAACATGAACGGTAAAACCAGCTACGGGACGACAAGACCTGAGCACCCGACCCTAATTTTATTTCACTTCTCGACTCTTTGCGCTGGCGTAGTAAAAGGTTCGCCTGCTGCCGGCACAAGTTTCATGTTCTCATTTTTGGCTTTGTGCAGTCACGACCGTCATATTCTGTGGGTCCTTATCAATATATCAACACCAGCTATGGAAGGTGGCTCAGCACCAGCAAAAGCCTAACGAAGCCTGGCGCTGGGTACCAACACTCAATCACGGTCATATGGCAGGCAGTGGCGGCGCTACTGGCGTTGGTTCCAGACTTCCAGTCATGCATCATTTGTGCTACAGGTGCTTACCACTCAAAGCCACCACTCGCTTCGTGACTCAAAAGGAAAACGCAAAAATTATTTGAAAGGCACTTACGGCCTCTATTCAGGACGCCTTTTTGAACTTCCTGAACTTCCGTGCCCTTTGGCCCACTTCTTGATGTATTCGGCATGGACCGACCCCGAGCAATTTTACGAAAGTGGTAGTAGCATTGATGGGCAGTATGGAAGGAGATATGGGATTCGTCTCAGGTCCTTGATTTTTCGTTCCTAACCTCATGTCAGATGTCACCACTATCACCGATGTCACATTTCCAGAGTCACCTACTGCTTCGTCTCTACTTGTGGGCTTTCGTGGTTATTATAGGCGTAGTTATTGTATGTACAGCCTCGTTGATTGCACGTGACAGTGTGTAGGAGTAGCGTGTGAAAAAAAGCCCCCCTTCTCGTTCCCTTCTCGCCACCAGTTCGCCCAGAGCCGCCCGCGTTTGCTTTATTTGAAAGGTTCTTCCTTGGACGGGTTCTCAGCTATTATAGATGGCTGTCCATCGCCTATTTCCAGGTACAACTGCTCCTACTGCATCTGCTGCTCAAACTACCCCTATATCTACAACCGCTGTACGCCGCTCTGCAAGATTAGGGTCACCTACTCGGAAACGTGCTAGGGTTTCTGACTCATCATCTGAACCGTCTTCGTCACAAGAACCTACTCCTCGGTCCATAAGGGCTCATAAACGACAAAAGATTTTCAATGCTTCTCCTCCCCCTGTTGATAATGGCAAGACGAGGGCAGGCAAACGCAAAACCCTTGTCCCCGATGATGAACATAGAGTAGTCAAGAAGAGGATCGTCAATGATGCCCTCGCCCCCACTGAGACTACAAGAAATGTGAATTTGGACACGAGGAAACGGGGTGGCAACAACGTGTGTTGTTCTTTTCTAGTCCTCATTGCTTATCTTATGATAATTCCTTTATGAGAAGAGCGCCGACCAATTACGACCGTTGAGGTATACAAGATCTTCAGCTTCCAAGTTCCCCGTCTCGAAATCACAGTCCAAGTCAATAAAGTCGTCTGCGAAAAATGACTCGACGGCCGAGCAAGTGGCGGTGCCTTCAAGTGGTCTCTCAAGTGATCCGTCTCCTTCGTCTTCTTCAAGGATGATGACGAGAACTATGAAGAAACTAGGCGTGGCTGCCCAAGCTCCGTTGAATGGTCCAGCGCTGGCGCATACACCCCCATCCCGGACGGCTCCTGGATCAAAAACTGGTCCTTTGATTCCAACATCAGCGTCGTTACCCCCATCCTTATCCGCTTCCCGTACTACTAACGTCATCCAATCGGCCACTTCTGACGCTACCTCTAATGATATCCAAACTTCGACCACAACGTCTGGTTCTACTGACGATGCACAACCCCCAACCCCCACCATCGTCCCCTCTTCATCACCCTCCATCGAACCACCACTCTCAATAGACATGTCAAATTCCCTATCTATGCCTTTGTCTATATCAATATCCTCCTTACCCATCGCATTTTTAAACGTGCCCCTCTTAAATCCTACCTCAATGCCTTCTTCAAACATGACTTTTTTTAATATGCCGTTGAACATGCCGTTGACCTTGTCCATGCCTTCTGGCAGTATGTCAACGACGTTGGCACCTTCAGAGAGTGAGTTAGGGTTTGGGTTCCAGCCTCAAGAAGGGTTTAGTAGCACTGAGCGGGAGGAAGGCAAAGGGAATGAGACGGAGAGGGAAGGAGGACATGGCGAACAACCTCTGTCGCAGCAGCTGCAGCATTCAACGTCACCTACTGAGACCACCACATCTTCTTCTCATTCCCTAGATCGTCCATCTTCATCACACTCACACCCGCCATCACCACACTCATGTATGCCGTGTTTAAACCCTACTCCTACGACGATACCTCTACGACTAGCGATATCAACTTGCGTTTCTGATCAATATCAACCCACCTTGCAATCTCCAACGTATACGACGACACCTACCTCACCGATACACCCTTCATATACAAACCCCACGTCACCTACTTATTCGTCGCCTTTGAAGGTTGTTTCCTTTCCTCCTCCTCCTGCACCGCAGCAGCAGCCTTCGCCCCCAGCGTCGCAACAGCTGCCCTCTTTACCACCGGCGGCGGTGATGGCGGATCGACGTGAGCGTAAGATGAAAGAGTGGGAAACGATGGAGATGGATATGGCGGAAGACCAGCGGCAGCAGCTCAGGCTGGAGCAAGGGATGGACATCAGCATTTCAATTCCAGTACTTTCTTTCGGGGATCAGAGTCCAGGTCAAGGAGATTTTGCTCAACCGCAAGGGCAACAGGAACTAGAGGAAGAGCAGGATCGCTCGCCTCTGCTTGGACCTCCCCCCGAACCTCCGTCGCCTCGACCACAAACGCCATCATCTCCTCAACTTGCAGCACTCCCACAAGTCCAATCTCAACCTCCATCTCCTTCATCCAGTTCCTCATTATGCTCCTCCGCCTCAAGTTCATCCAGGCAATACCATAAAAACCAGAACCATCATCTGTCAGAATGGACCCCTAAAATCGATAAGGAAAAGAGTTTATGGAAAGTAGCATGTAAGATCCGTGTATGGGAGATGTGAGTTGGTTCCTTTCTTTTTTTCTTCTTTTTTTTTTTCTTTTTTTTATGTTGGCAATATTAATTAAAATCTGCTTGACAGCACAAAACGTTATACACCAGATACTATCCGTACAGTGGTAGCTCAAGAAGCGCATGATTATCATTCTATTCATGGGTTTCCGCTTGGATATGGTTTAGCTCCTGTTAGAGGTAGAAAGAGGAAGTGGAGGAGGGATGGGGGGAAGATGGTGGGAGGAGCGGGTGGTGCAGGTGCTTCAGCTTCGGATTCGGATTCAGCATCATCTTCAGGTTCATCGATGGTGATGACTCCACCGCCGCCACATAGAGATGATGAATTCATGAATGAGGAGACGTATTCGTTTGAGTTGGTGGATGATGATGATGATATGGAAGGGTTTGTGGGTAGTGGATTGAGGTCGATGGAGGATGAGTGGAGGTATGAAGGGTTTGAAGATGATGATGATCCATTTGGGTTTGAGGATTATGATGAGGATGATGAAGACGATGATTTATATGATGATGAAGACGTCTACGACGACGAAGTAGAAGGGGATCAGACAAATGGGAAGGAGGCGCCGTCAACTACTGCTGAAGATCAGGACCAAGACCCGGATGCGGAAGGTGAAATGGAGATTGACATTGAACCATTTCAAGATCCTTCGTTCAATGCTGAACTTTCCTCTCCGCCTACCTCTCCCACGTCTCCTACAGGTTCCAAGTTGAAATCAAAGTCAAAGTCTGCGGCTGGTAATGAACCACAATCTTTCGTGTCATCTTTTTATATCCCGCCTGTTCCTCCGCATGTGCAGATACAGATGATGCAGCAACGGCAGGAAGAATTGCAGGCGGAGGAAGAACCGCCGGTTTCGCCGTTGGATTCTTCTATGAATGCGCCTTCTCCATCGACGTCGTCCTCATCTCCATCGGAAGGAACACCACCTTCAAATGACCACGCCACCGTTACCACCACTGGCAATAACGCTACTAACGACAACGTCAACAACAACCCACCAATGCAGATCCACCTCCCACCCGCCTCCCATCATCACCAACAACAACACCAACTCATCCAACTGTCACCTAGCATTCTACCACTTCCACCACCCCGTTTGGATTCCGTAAGAGTATTCGTACTCCGCCAATCTGAAATGGGTGGGTTGAAGACGACTGGGAGAGGAACACCTGCGGATAGGAGACGAAGTGCGATTTGGGGTTGGGGTGGTGGTGGTGGTGCGAAATATGAGAGTGGTGGGAATGGGAGCAAGAGAGGGTTAGATGGTGGGAAAGAGAGTAAGAGTGATGATGAACGGGATGAAGCAGAAGATGAGGGTGGGAAGCGGGGTAAACCTAGGTTGAGGTTGATGCTTGCTGATCATGATGTTGAATCTGGCCAACAAAGGGAGACGAGTTTGAGGCTGAGCTTACCTGATGATGATGCGGATGCGGATGCGGATGTACGGATGCCAGTTATTCCTACCGGATTCAAATGCGATATCACCGGGTCTAACAATACTACCAACAACGATGAAGACCACCATCATGGAACCGCGCACAAACCATCATCCTCATCTTCATTCGTAGCAACCGACCAAGCCTGGGACGCTTTTTTAGCATGTCTAGATGACAAGAATCAACCGCAGCAGCAGCCGGGTGAGGAGGGAACCCTTGAATCCTCTATTACCGCTGCTGATAGCGATACTACTACCCATGGACAGCTTTTACTTCATCTTGACGATCATTCCCATCATCACCATCGACATCGGCATCGACATCGTCGACATGTGCTTGCAATAGAGAGCGACAGTGTTGTTACACCGCGGCTGGGTCCGCCGTTGCCTACTTTAGAAGGTACTACTACCACCGGTGGGATGTTTATGTTTGATCAGGGAGGTACTGGTGGTGATAGCACGAATACGTGGTTTGGTGGTGGGGATGGAGTGGTGAGTGAGAGTGTTGGTGGTGGTGGCGGTGGATCGGGAAGGAACGGTGTTGTTGGTGGTGGGGTTGCTGGATCTTCTGGTACCTGTCCTAGTGATGCTTTAGCTCTGGAAGGGTTTAATTTCCCTGTTGGGCCTGACGGTTCGAGCACGTTGAGTTATGCCCTTGGATGACCCAAACTGATCACTGCGAGCGGCCTTCTTCTCACCTCTTCTCCGACATCATTCAAGGGGCTTTTTTCCTGGTCTCAAGACTTGCGATACTCATCATGATCATCATCAACTACATGTCGTCTTCTCCTCAACTACCTGTCATTGTCATTCGTCATCAGCATCCATCATTCCCGTTCAAGAACTTGCGAATATAACTCCCATCTTTTTTTTCACCATCAAACTTACATGTCATCGTCATTCGTCATCAATGCACTAATAGCATTCATCTATGATTGTTTTTCTTCATGGATACACCTATGATCATCTCGATACATCCTCAACGATGTTTTTTTTTAAAAAAAAAACAAACAAGGGGGCTCATTTCATTGCTTATAATTTTAATGGTTTTAAAAAACATGATATACTCTATTTCATCTAGCTATTTATCTATCCAATCCATGCATATGCAGGCTTTCAAAACTCTTATTTTATTTTATTTTTCTTTTTTTTTTTTCCTTTTGTTACTGTTGTTTTTCTTTTTTTATCCTTTCTTTTATTTTTTCTCCCCCCTCCTCATCTTCATGTTGACTGACCTCCTACCAAATCACAAGCCATCCTGTTCCTGTTGTCCGCAATATATCCGATTATCCACACACGTTCTGATATCTGATCATCATTTTTTTTTTTTTTTTTCTTCAAGACCACAGTGAGTGTCCCTGAATAAGACACCCTCTGCTTCTGATCAGACTCGGATTAAATTATACGAATGATATAACACAAGGTTCAGGACAATTCTTACAAGGAAATTACCTGAGCTTTCTGGCCAGAATGCGGATTTCTATAGGAGCGGCTTTGGAGATGACACCGAAGGAACAAGTGAAATTCGGTGCAACATGCAGCATCGTCGCTGTTGCTGCCGGTGATCAACGACGGCCCGCCGGCTGGTTTAAAATGGGGTTGATAAGCCGCCCTCAGTCCTCAAGTCCTCAAATCCGCAAGAAAGTGTACAGACTTTCAAATTTTGGGCCCTCAAATCCACACAGAGATTTGACGCTTTCTGGGCCTCAAATCCGCAAACTCTCGGACACCAAACAAAGGGAGCTTCCCGGGGCCTTGCCTGCTGAGTACTTATTTTTAAGCCATGATGATTTTTTGAGTCTTGTCTCTGTTCTACAATTCTTCCACACCAACCGACAATGTTAAAACTATTTCACTGTGTATATACTAAGAAAGGTCCGAGGCAAAAAAGACCAAACTTTGTCGTTTTGTCCCACTGTCGGTGGATGACTAATACGGAACTTCTCAGAGCGCTACGCTATTGCTCGATTGGGCACAACGCTGGATTTCGTCTCATTATCGGAAATGATTAAGTGAGTCACGACGTACCTAGTCATCTGGAACACCCAAGGGGACGTGCAAAAAGGACTCAGGCAAGCTCCAGAATTGCATCTTGTCTGGGTTTAGCACATCGCCTGTCTGCTTGATGAATCTGTCCCGGATCTCGACATCTAAGGGCATCTCTTTGAAGCGAAGGTTCAGGTTGGCGACATCATTGCTTTGCCTCGTCATGAAGGCATGGACATGGTTTCCATCCTTATCATACATGTCTGCATAATTGAACATCAGGATGGTACGTGAGGATGGAGGAACATGTGACAAACACTGTGGCCATGGGAACAGTGTCTTTGGATCTCCGTGTCGCGGTTGTGCACCTCGCCAGCTCATGAAATTCATCCAGGCTTCAGTAACTGTGAAATGTGGCTCTCCAGGTTCAGGCCCCCAGCCCTGTGCCTCGAGAAAACGGACAAGCTCGTCCTGCTCAATAGTATATCCTGCGAAAATTCTGACCATCCTACATGCAAACGGTTGTGAGTCGGACGCGAAGAGGCCGTACTTGCAACCCTACAAACCTCTCTCCTAAAGGTCAACCTGCTTGCGATGGCTGGAATCTTGGACGTGGTGAAGGACAATAGACCTAACATTCGCAAATAAATCACAGCGATTGCTGCCACCCCCGCAACAGTAAGTTATTGTTCTTAGTCCTCTGTGACTACTATCGATGGTCGAAATATCAACTATAGATGGTTGATTTTGATCCAAATGATGACAACATTCCTCAGAAACTCAGGAATCACTTTACAAGCTGGGTCTCCGAGCTCCCAAGGAGCTTCAGTATTCACAGTATGGGCCGATCAACAAATACCTGAACCTAAATTCCTGGACGCGATGGTGAAGCCCAAGGGTCTCATACGCCCGATCATGTCAGGACATCAGGTGGAGGTCGCGGAGGATGGCCTGTTTGATATTGGTAACATAAGTATCGATTCCACAGGTGCGTAATCTTGGGATATTTGCACTCTCCTCTCATTAAACACTCTTCGCAGGACAATATGTCTCGAAAAAGGACGAGAAGCGCTATCCCGATTTTGTGGTGGCAAGCTATTATGAGAATGAGGAGGAGTATGACAAGATCCGCCTCATACTCGAGATTGGCTCCCTTCACAAGAGAGAAAGCGCATCGCAGAACATGAAGGACGACATTCAAAAGCAATTGCATGATTACATGGTTTTGCTTGGCGATGAGGGTGGGCGATGGGCAACAAACGTGCTTGGCGTGGCCATCCTTGGCACTGAGGTTTGTTTTAGTCGCCCGCGCAGGAAGGGACAGCATGGGTTAATCACATTTACCAATGCTTCAAAGTGGTATGATTTGTACGATGGCACGTTTGTCAAGGAGATTAACAAGGTAGCTGAGATGTGCAAGGATGACGACTAGCTAAATCGTATGTGCGAATGTATTTTTATATCTCGCTGGGTACCCCAAAATTTTGCAGAAGTATTGGATGCTAGGACATGTTTAGTAAATTGAACCCGGTTCCGAAGGTCTGCTTCTAGCGTGGTCTCTACCTAAGCTTTACCTCTCTTCAGTTTGAGCGCGGTAAATAATGTTTGAACAATGTCTCCACTTCCCAGCTCCCGCCGATGGGCGTATGCCCGGCCACACAAAATCATGAATCCTAAAACTCCACTTACCCCACCCATAACCTTCATTTGCCCATAGTCAATATCAACATTTGATTTTGAAGACGGAACACATAAACCAGGAACTGTCAGTGTTATTTTTAATCGATTTTCAATAACTACCCCTCATAATGCGTAGTTTCATAATGCTTCTATTAATGCATCGCTTTTTGGACCAAACCGACTTGGTTAGCGAGCAAAATGCATAAGTAAACTTTTTTTTGGGCCGATTATGTGTTAGTAGATTGAGATTTTTTTGTCTAATCTATCTACGCAACCTTTCTGTAGACCTTTCGCAAAATCAAGGCAAAGGGCTTGAAATTTATGAAAGCCAGTCAACAGCATGCCAGCACCGTTGGAATTCTGGAGTTTGTGCGAGCATGCACAATGTGCCAAGCTTTCCTTTTTTTGGTAATTCTTTGTTGTCTCTTCGTGATTTGGCTCCATTTTATGTTATATGCTCCATTCTATGCCTTATGATTGTTTATGCCTTACTTCGGATGGCAAAATAATATTATAACATTATTTGAATGTACTATATTACATAGAATTTTTTTTGTGAAAAAGATCAAGTGAAAAATGAATGTCGGACACTGCGATGCAAACGTCTAATTTTATTTGCGGCGTTTTCCGAAAGTCACATGATCCGTCAAAGTTGCTGGGTCAACAATAGCGTTCCAATTTCCAAATGCCCCGCAACAAAAAGTTACGAAGTTTTATGTCGTGGGCATTTCATGGGATAACTTTTCTGTTTTTAGTCTCGATTTGACCGTCCGAGTTCGAACCCGTCGTTAGTTTTGTCCAGAAAATTCGCGTTCCTGAGATACCAAATTTGATGTGTTCGCTTGTCCCTAGCTGTATCATAGATGTTTCCGTAGCAGTACCGTCGGTGAGTCATCACACCTCAAAAGATACCAATACCAGAAGCAACACAAGGCCAAGCAGAAATGAAGGCCGCGGGTTTGACCTAGCTCGTAGGTCTCGTCTGAAGGAAGACGGCTGGCATGAGAAGCGATGACGATGACTATATGAAGGTGAACATGAGTTCATGTCATTCCGTCATTTGTAATTGTATAGAAAACGAACCTTTGAGCACACTGACACCACCTCCGACTGCGAACTGGATGAGAATACCTGGAGCTGAACGTTTGGATCCAAAACGCCACTCGAAAAGGCCTCTTGAAGTTAGACCTCTTGAAGTTGGTCACGCAATATGAGCCTGGTAGTACTGAGGAATGACGGTGAAATGGCTAGGTAAGTCCATGCGATTAAGGTCATAAAGCCCTTACATACTGAATCGGACCTCACTAGCAGGAGCCCGAGAATTCTACGAGGAAGATGGAGAAACAAGAGGGCCCGGTATTGGTGGATCGATATCCGGCAGATTTGTGTACAACAGCCCTTCACTCTGAGACGTCGAAGACGGCTGAGAGAGGCTGTACGTTATTAACGTTGGCGAGAGAGTAAAGTAGGAAGCCTAATTAACCATGCCATGAGCGAACAGAGGAAGACAAAGTTAGAGATACAAAGCAAGTAAGGGGGATAGAGAGGGTCCAGATAGATATCCGGTACTGCAACATTGACCTATGGATATGCCTCTCACAATGGATTCACCGGTTTGAGGGGTCACTGAGGTTGAGAGAGAGGCTGTACAACAATATAGATATAAGGAGTCTACTACTAGTACTAGAAGTGTTCAAAGTTGGTAACAAAGAAAAATAGGGCATACCAATCATGAATGTGCAAGAAAAGTATGCAGTCCAACCAACCAACCCACGGGGGACCGACATTTTGGAGCAAAGGGGGCTTGGAAGTTGGAGGAAACCAAATCTCATACTTACGTAACCGAGAACCTCTTCTTCTTGCCTCTCATCCTCTACGCATCGAACACCTTAACCGACTGTTCAACGATATGAAGCGCCTTTTTAAATTTGGAAAGTCCAAGAATCTAAAATCTCTGACCACCGATGCTCTTGGCCGTGAACCAGCGACTGCGGCATCCATGATCGCCGCTGATCCCATACTATCCGTTCCCGCTAGTTCTGCGGTTGCAAGTGCTCAATCTATTCAAGCTGCTGGGGTTACTGTAAGTTTCAACCTGGCCAATAATAATGGCATAATCATCGTGATTGATTAGACGGCCCATGAACTCCAAGTCTCCGCTTTGTCGATCAATGATCTTGCTCCTGTAAGCATTCAGACTGGCGTTACTGTATATCACATCAATAGTGATTGCTCAATCATTGTTGTCATGCAGACCGCCTATGAACTCAACGACCTTACTCCTGTAAAAGTTCAAGCTGCTAGCGTTAATGTGAGTGTTCAACTTAGCCCATCGCATCGATAATAATTGCTCAATCATCATCGTCGATTAGACCACCGATGAACTCCAAGTCTCCGCTTTGCCTACCAACGATCTTGCTCATGTAAGTGTTCAACATAGCCCATCACATTGATAACAATGAGTCTTCGATCAGACCGCCCATGACCTCCAATTCTCCACTTCGGTTTCCGATTCGGCGATCAATGATCTCGCTCCTGTAGCCCATCCGGAAGAAAATCGTAGTAACAAATTACCTTGTTCACCTGATATAGGATCCACGGAATCAGAAAGAGATGCTTTGGTGAGTTGCTTACACCATATGTTCTCCGCTTTGACTGATGATTAGTAGAGTCAGTGTTCTGGCTCGGGTCAATTTGCCAATGCAAAGAATGTATTTATCGCTGGCGGCACTTTTGTGAGTGTTTCTCGTATACTGTATAGATGATTTATACATATTTTATCTACCAGAATAATACTGTGAATATCCTTCCCACCAATTCTGATCAAGGGCAGATGAAGCTCCCTGTACCTCAAAAACCAAACTCCAGTCCATTATTCACTGGACGGAAAGATGTACTTGAAAAACTTGGCAAGATTTTTGTTCATCCTAAAAGTGGGCTAATGCCAAGATGCTCTTGTCTCCTCTGGGGAATGGGAGGAATTGGAAAGACCCAGATCTGCCTCAAGTTCACAGAAAAAATGTCTGACAGGTAAATGTCCTTACATTGTCAATATTCACAACACTGTCTTCATCTCTTGCTCTAGTTTCTCACATGTGTTCTGGGTTGATGCCTCCTCTCATGAGAGCCTTACAATGTCTCTCCAAAGGATTCCTGCTTCCCATGCTTCTGGGGTGGATGGCTCAGTTGAGTCTGCCCTCAAATGGATATCTTACATTCAAGAGGAATGGTTGATTGTATTTGATAATGCTGATGATCTGCCTCCAGAGGTGGTGGCCAAATTCATTCCCCCAGGTAACAGAGGTAATATTCTGATTACTAGCAGAAATCCTTCTATGGGAAGGGTCATATCATTTGAGAACACAATTGAGATCAAGGAAATGGAGGAGCCAGATGCTATAACTCTGCTTCTCAAGGCTAGCTCTTTAGATGCATTATCTGAGCACCTACAAGCTGCTGAAAAAATTGTCATTGAGCTTGGCTGCATCCCTCTTGCTGTTGATCATGCTGGTGCTTATATCCAAGCTGGGAACTGTGATATTAAAAGATATCTAAGACAATTCTCTTTGCATCGTCAGACTCTTATGTCAGATGCTACATTCAAAGGAGCATCAAATTATGATCGAACAGTGTATGGGACTTGGAATCTATCTTTTAAAGAAATAGAACAAAGAGCTGATGGACAATTCACCACTGGAAATGCACAAGCAGCCAAGGCTGCAATCCTAATTCTTCAAATTTGTGCTTTCTATCATCATAGTAATATTTCTAGAGAGATATTCCAATCCGCTGCTAAGGAGTCTAGGAAACATGTTGTTGATTCTAAGGCAGTTGAAAAGCTACCCCAGGCAATCACTTTATTGGATCATACTCTGCTTGCCTTAGACAATGATGGTGACTGGGATGACTTTGTCTTTGGACAAGGAATTGCTGTCCTTCTCTCCTTCTCCTTGATAAAAAGAGGGCAATCACTTGAAAATTTTTCTATTCATCCTCTGGTGCACTCCTGGAGTCGGGAGCAAATGTCAAAATCTGATCAGCAAAGGCTATATGAAATGGCAAGTATAATCTTGTCTTGTGCAATTCCATGGACATCTACAAGTCAGGACTATGCATTGCGACGGTTGATCTTTCCCCATATCAAGGCAAATGAGTTACATAGAAGTCAGATGGAACTTATTAAGCAGTACTATGATGACACATATAGCAAAGTTGCACAAGTAATGAGGGAGAATGGAGACTGGAATAATGCAGAGCAGCTGGAGAATCAAGTCATGGACATGAGAATGAAGCTGCTTGGTACAGAACATCCAGACACCCTCAAAAGCATGGGAAATCTAGCAAGCACATATAGTGATCAGGGCAGGTGGGAAGAGGCAGAGAATCTGGAGGTTAAAGTCATGGACATGAGGAAGAAGATGCTTGGTGCAGAACACCCACACACCCTCACAAGCATGGCAAATATAGCAGTCACATATTGGAACCAGGGAAGGTTAAATGAGGCAGAGGAGCTGGAAGTTCAAGTCATGGAAATGAGGAAAAAACTTCTTGGTGCAGAACATCCAGACACCCTCAAAAGCATGGGAAATCTAGCAAGCACATTCCGTGACCAGGGCAGGTGGAATGAAGCAGAGCAGCTGCAGGTTCAAGTCATGGACATGAGGAAGAAGCTTCTTGGTGCAGAACATCCACACACCCTTACAAGCATGGCACACATAGCAGCCACATATTGGAATCAGGGGAGGTGGGATGAGGCAGAGCAGCTGGGAATTCAAGTCTTGGATAAGAGGAAGAAACTCCTTGGTGCAGAACATCCACACACCCTTATAAGCATGGGAGATTTAGCAATCACATATCGTAACCAAGGAAGGTGGAATGAAGCAGAGCAGCTGGAGGTTCAAGTCTTGCACATGAGGAAGAAGCTTCTTGGTGCAGAACATCCACACACCCTCACAAGCATGGCAAATATAGTAGTCACATATTGGAATCAGGGAAGGTGGGATGAGGCAGAGCAGCTGGGGGTTCCAGTCATGAATATGAGAAAGAAACTCCTTGGTGTAGAACATCCACACACCCTCATAAGCATGGGAGATCTAGCAGTCATATACTGGAAGCAGGGAAGGTGGAATGAGGCAGAGCAGCTGGAGGTTCAAGTCTTGAATATAAGAAAGAGGCTGTTTGGTACAGAGCATCCAGGTACTCTTAGAAGCATGGACAATCTAATAAAAATATACCATATGCAGGGAAGAAGAGATGAGGCAGAGCAGTTAGAGGTTGAAGTCACGAATATAATGAAGAAGTCAGCAAGAGACTCACTCTGCTAAAAACAATCAGAGTATTATTTATAAATAAACTGACATAAATTTGAGAAACCAGTGGTCCAATTGTTGAAGTATAAAAACATTGTAGTCTACCTTATTCACTTTCAATTGAAATATGTTTTATAAGAAAAAAATTCAAATTCCAGCTTTCTGCAGAGAATATATAAATAGGTGTACCTTTTGCAGTAAACCAGAAGGTCCAGAACACTGTCTTCCCACATCAACTATGACATTCAGCTCAAAATTGAATGTTTCAAGGGCTACACATTTTACAAATTTATGACTAAAATGCAAATTCTGGTAGGCTGCAGACCTAGAACCTGTCTGTTACGATTGCATCTATACACGTACAATTTACTTCTTCCTTTTCTTTACATTTACGTTCTATTTTTACTACTCCTCATGCATAACGCACATCTTACATGCTGGTGACGCATGATTTTCATACATGCCTTTTCCGCCTTGCTGAACACATGTAGAACATGTTTCAACCATGCGCTAGGCGCATGCTTTCACTTATATAAATGTAGCTAGATACTTTGTAAAACTCTAGCTAGTCTTTATTAGACAACCTTCCTACTTGAACTTAGCTAGACCCTAAGACAATATCTTGGAATAAAACCCAAGACATTCTTTTGAGTCTCTGAAATCGAACGTCTTTAACAAACGACTGTCTTTGGTCAAGACTGTAAAGTCTGAACCAATCGAAGTCATAACACTGTCCTTGACTTTCTGTAATGTCAATCTATGCAAAAGCCAGGTATTCAACATTATTATTTATCAAAACAAAAGGATAATAAGCATCCAGGCTAAGCTATGGGCATCAGGATTTAGCCAGCTTATGTTTAAGCTCCACAACATCAACCTTTTCATTGTTTAGCTGCCTAGGGATTGTGGAGAAGATGTGGCCCAAGGTTTTTGTTTTTAAAATATCCACCTAA
>Ga0193742_1001142_pt1 | contig 16394 bp, 11 predicted proteins | sample L2c1metaG_FD_165511 | JGI IMG/M metagenome (GOLD analysis project Ga0193742, IMG submission 165511) | Soil microbial communities from a riparian zone of the East river system, Colorado, United States - L2c1 | ecosystem: Environmental > Terrestrial > Soil > Riparian zone | place: USA: East River... | reverse complement strand
ACTTCCTGCCGAGTTGGTAAACGAGCCCACCGAGGCTCTTTCGATCGCAATGAATATCGGGAACACGATCCGGGGCTACCGGCTCCAGAAGGGCATGTCCCAGGGTGACATTGAGAAGCGGACCGGCCTGTTGCGCTGCTATCTCTCTCGGGTGGAGAACGGGCACACGGTCCCCTCGCTCGAGACGTTGCAGAAGATCGCTCGCGCACTTGACCTGCAGCTGGCCGAGTTCTTTGCCGAGGAGATGGTCAGCAAGGAGATGTCGTCGCTGCACCTCAATGAAGACGAGATCCGCTTCCTGACCCAGATCCAGCGCTACTCGTCGCATCTGGGAGAGAGCGACCGGCGCCTTCTGCTGGCGATGGTGAGGAAGTTTGCCCAGACGGCGCTAAGTTAAATCGCCCGATGTGAGTTGGCTTCCATGACGGATTCGCGTGGTGGACGAAATACAGGGATTCTTCGCTTCGCTCAGAATGACGGAATCGGTGGGAATGCCTGATCCCTGCGCTATCTCAACTTTGCGACCCAATGGCCGAAGAGCGCCAGAAGCAACACAGCGACCGCGAAGGTAAGTTTCTGGCGGCTCAGGTAGCGTGCGCGCCCGCTGGTCATGCGGGGGACGAGCGGGACGCCCAGCGCGAGGCCGGAGAGAAAGCCTCCCACGTGCGCTGAGTTGTCGATGCGGATGACCGGCATGACGATGGTCGCGAGGCCGATGACCAGATTGAGTCCGGCGAACTGGATGACGGAGCGGCGGAGGCGTTTGAGCTCAACGGCTGGGATGGGGAGCTTGTGGTTCGAGAGCAGGACGATGAGGATTCCTGCGATTCCGAAGACCGCTCCCGAGGCTCCTGCGCCGACGGAGACGAAGTCCCGCATGAGGATGTTGACGAGCAGGCTGAGGAGATTTCCGGCGACTCCGGTAAGAAGGTAGACCGCGATCATGCCCCAGGGGCCGAGGAGAGGCTCGCCGAGCAGGCCCAGATTCCAGAGACACCACATGTTGGTGAGCAGATGGATGAGGCCGACGTGCACAAAGGTCGCGGTGAGCAGGCGATACCACTGGCCATGAAGGACGTTGGCTACGAAATGAATCAGCTGGCCGGGCGTGGGGGAGGCCGGGTCGACCCCATGAAGGATCATCCAGAGGAAGACAGCGCAGTTAATCCCCAGCAGGATGTAGGTTCCCGGCGCGGAGAGGATGCTGCGGGTGCGGCGGCGCGGGGCCGGAACGTCTTCGGCGATGTAGGCGCCGGGAGGATCCATGGGCGGATTGCCGGATGGAAGAACCTCGCCTTCAGGCTGGTGGGAGGATGACATGAGGTTCTTTCTACGCTATCAAATGCGGGGCGCCAGAGCGAAGACTCTCCATGAGAAAGGGAGCGAAGAGCTCACCTGGGAGAAGAGGGGAATAGTCAGCTTTAAGCGGCCTTGGTAAAACGATCGCGGAGATCGGAGGGGATACGTTGCTGGACGATCTCACCCAGGAAGTCGGGGAGAGGAGTAGCGACGGCGACCAGAACCCAGAGCAGGGTCGAGAGCACGACACCGATGACGGCGACTGCTTCCAGGGAGATAGCTACGGCATGGGCCTGGTAAAGATGAACCTCGACCTTGCCTATGTGTGTGACCAACTCAACGCGATGAATGATGACGGCAGCCAGAAGAAAGGCGACGATCGAGAGGGTGCTGATCGAGATGAGAAGGACATCGATGGTGCGGGCGATACGCTGGCGACGGCGGCAGCAGTTGCAATCGGAGAAATGCTGCTCGTAGTCGGTCCGCATGGCAGGGGAGAGACCCGAGATATCGTAGCGCCAGCCCGAGAGAATATCCCCGACAACCTGATCTGTGCAGGAGACGGAACGCTTTTGCCTATCGGCGAGAGGCTCTGATGCAAATCTTTTCATCATTTCGTCTGACTCATTCTACCGTGTTTGATACCGCAGAGATGGGAAAAGATTCTCGATACGGGTAGCTGAAGGGATAACAGGCAGATGTGAGGGCAAAATGCTCAGATGTTTGAGCTGATTTTACATGGAGATAGGGGAGAGCGGAGCAATTTGTTCGGCGAGCAGGATTCGGTTCCCCAGCAAGGTAGGGTGGTTGCACAGCGCCTGTTCGGCGGCGAGGAGGGCGAGTTCGGGGGCGTTATTGGACTCCGACAGGTGGCCGAGGACGATGTAACTTGCCGTGCCGTCGTAGTCCCGCTCGAGAAATTCTGCTGTGGCCAGGTTGGAGAGATGGCCGACGCGGGAGAGCACGCGCTGCTTGACGCTCCAGGGATAAGGGCCGTCCTTCAGCATCTCGAGGTCGTGGTTTGATTCGAGCAGGAGGACGTCGATGCGTTTGAGGGCTTCCTTGACGTTGGGAGGCATGTAGCCGAGGTCGGTGGCAAGAGCCATCCGGACGCCTTCGGAGGCGAAGACGAAGCCGCAGGGATCGGTGGCGTCGTGGGGGATGGTGAAGGGGGTGATCTCGATATCGCCGATGAGGAACTGGCGGCCGGAGTGAAAGTACTCGACGGAGGGAAGCCAGGTGGGATCGGCTTTGGTCTTCTGTGGGGTCTCGGGCTCGGAGTCTTCCGGCTCGGCGGTTTCAGATCCAGAGGCCTCGACGGCGGCGGACATGCTGTCGCAGAGTCCAGTTTCGAGTTCCCTGGAAGAGGCTGCGAGGTTGGCGCGGGCCTCTTTCTCGCGCTGCACATGATCGAGCCACTGGGCGTAGGACATGGTGGTGCGGGGTGTCAGCATGCGGACCCAGGCACGGTGAGTGGGTTCAGTGAAGTAGACGGGGATGCCGAGTCTTCGCGCGAGGACGCCGAGGCCGGCGACATGGTCCTGGTGCTCGTGGGTAATGAGGATGGCGTCGAGGGCTCTGGGGTCTTCTCCCGCGAGGGCCATGCGTTTGAGAAGTTCACGGCAGGAGAGGCCTGCATCGACCAGCACGCAAGTGCGGGAGGAAGAGATGACGGTGCTGTTTCCCTTGGAACCGGAGGCGAGCACGGTCATACGCATCATTTTTTTACGATACGCCCGATTGGTGTGGGTTTTCGGGTGAGGTAACTGATTTGGTTCGTGTATTGATGTCAATTCGGGCAGCAGGAGGGAATGGGCGCATTTTCTCTTCGCCCGATCTGCCTTTCTCTTCGCCGACGGCGGGAATCGTTGCGACGAGGCAGGGGTAGAAGAGCACACGCAGTGATGGAAGGAGAGAGCACTCGACTTCCATCTTTTCTTTCTGCGAGGGGATCGGCTTACTTCTGTACCGGACTGCGCAGGGGAGCGAGGAAGTTGACGGTCGAGCGAAGGACGATCTCGTTGCGCTGATTAAAGGCGAGAGTGCGGGTGCGGACGACACCGTAGTCGGGACGTGAGGTGGAGTGACGAACACCGACGACCTCGATCTCAGTGCGGATGCTATCGCCGGGGCGGACGGGCTGGGTCCAGCGCATCTCCTCGACTCCAGCGCCGATCATTCCGCCAAAGACCGGGACCGACTGCACACGCAGCCGCATAACGATGGCCGCGGTAAGCCAGCCGGAGGCGGCGAGGCCCTTGAAGAAGGAGCCCTCCCCGGCGGCTTCGTCGAGGTGGAAGGGCTGGGGATCGTACTTCTGGCCGAATTCCTTGATCTCCTCCGCGGTGACCTTGGCGCTGCCGACCGAGTTCATCTTCTGGCCGACGTAAAAGTCTTCAAAGTACATCTCTTTCGGCATGGAATCTCCTGACGGGTAGTGTAACTGCTGATACGGAGAGCTGGCAGGGTCTGTCTAAGGGTGAATCGACAAATGGCCTGCCGGCCGGGCCCGCTGCGCGCGGGGCGGTCGCTTCGTGACTTGTATATCCTTCGGGTGGTGCTCCCGTTGGTCGCGATCAGGAATCTTCATGCCGACCATCGGGAGGCCCACGGCGAAGCCGATTACGCGTCACGAAGTGACCGCCGCCCGCGTAGGGCGCCCGCGCGGCAGCGCACGCTTTCTCGTCAGGGCTCTAGATCGTCGAGGCGTGATCGGTGGGAACGTCCTGACCTCCCCAGATCTTCGCTTCCGTCCAGGGCTTTGCGGGGCCTGACCAGAAAGGGTCGCTGGCGGGAAGGCCGAGCGGCAGCCAGGCCACAGAGCAGAGATAGAGGCTTCCGGTAGAGATGTAGGGCTCGCCGATGCTGGGCTGGTGTCCTGCAAAACCGATAGTGAGCCAGCCCTTGGCGTCAAAGGTTCCGGGGCGTTCGATCATGCGGCGCATGACGGCGGTGAGGGCGCAGCGAACCTGTTCGGGTGAGACCGGCTCAGGCAGCATGTGGCGCAGGCTGACGTCGGCGAGGAGCTGGAAGGCTCCGAAGCGGTAGGCGAGCGAGCGGCCAATGGCGGGAAAGGTGGCTTCGGGACTGATCAGCCTCTCCTGGATTGCGGCATAGCGGGGCGCGCGCTCGAAGACGACGGGCTTGAAGGCACTCCACATCGGGGATTTCTCCGGTACGGTCTCGAGAATCTTCATCAGCATGGGCTGAATGACGAAGCTGTTGTAGTAGTCCCAGTGGAAGTGCTCGCCGTCGCCGTAGGTTCCATCGCCGACGAACCACTCCTTGTGCATCTGGAGGGCGTAGTCGACGCGAAGTTCGTCCCACCACTCTCCCATGAAGCAGAGCCCCGCCTCGACCATAGCCGAGAAGAGCAGCCAGTTGGACCGTCCCGGCAGGACCTTTCGTGTGTCCTGCAATGCTTTGACGACCTTTGCGCGGGTGGTGCGGTCCAGCGGCTCCCAGAGCTGCTTCGGGGCGCGCAGGATTGCATGAACAAGAAAGGCCGTATCGACCACGGACTGCGGGGTCACGCCGAAGTTCATGTAGTCGGGGGAGGAGGGATCGGTTCCATTGCGGATTCCGGTTCGCGCCCATTCGCGATAGCTTGCCTGCAGAGGTGCTTCGCTTCCCTCTACGGTGCTTTCGAGCCAGGGCGCAATTCCGCAGAGGAGACGGCCGAAGGCCTCGAGGTGCGTGGATTTTTTTCGCTCCTGCTCGAGGCCGGCCACGGCTTCGACCGGCATGGTGGCCCGGAGCTGTCCTTTGCTTACGGCATCGAGGACGGGATCGGAGACGCGGCGCATGATCTCGATCCAGAAGGCGCGGTCTTGTCCGGCGCGGGGTGCCGATTCTCCTGTGGAGGTCTGGGCCGGGATGGCAGTCGCGGTACCGAGAGCGACCGCTCCTTTGAGAAAATCGCGTCGCGAAGAGGCTGCATCCTGCTGTGGAGTGCTCAACGTAAGTTCTCCCATCCTGTTCTAAGTCTCTGCCACCCTACTTTAGATCGCAGGGGAACCACAACGAAAGGCAGGTCACGGGATACAGCGGAGGTGCATTGTCTGGACGCGATGGGGGACGCGATCTTTCGGCTGAGGGAGGGCTGTCTTTTGATCGAGATGAATCGCTAAAACGTGATAATTCAGGGCTTTTGTATCTGAAGTGCCAACAAAGAGGCTTGACAATCGTATCGCGCAGATTGATTAATGGCCATCGCTTGAAAAGTGTTTCTGCGAAGGCCCGTCTGGATTCCCTACAGCCGGGAAGAGCAACGCGTAACGAAGAGACTGTTTAGAAAACAGCTCTTACGAGACATAGCTGACTTAAGAACGTTTTTTTCGGAGGTTTACAGATGCAAAACCAACTTTGGAAGATTTGGTGTGTTCTTCTGCTTGCGGCAGCTCTAGTTTTCCCAGGCGTTGAAGCTCGTGCACAGTCGAGCTTTGGACAGATCTCAGGCACCGTCACCGATTCAACAGGCGCTTCTATTCCTGAAGCGACCGTCACCATTACGTCAACCAACACACAGGCGAAACGCACGATTACCTCCGACGCGGATGGAAACTACATCGCGACCAACCTGCCGATCGGCGGGTATTCAATCTCCGTGACCAAGACGGGATTTCAGACGGCGAAGCAGTCTGATGTCTCGATCAGCGCGGACGCGAAGGTCACGTCAAACTTCACGTTGCCGGTAGGCCAGGCGACCGAGACGGTCGAGGTGCAGGGCGGAGCGATCGAGTCGCTCAACACCACGTCAGGCGAGCTGGCTCGCGTGATCGACTCCAAGCAAGTCGAGAACCTTGCCTTGAATGGCCGTAACTACACTCAGCTTCTGACGCTGGTGCCGGGCGCGGTTGTTACGAATCCCGATATTTTTTCGGTGACGACCTCACTGGCATCCACGAATCAGACCATCAATGGCAACCGGTCCGATACGGGCAACCTGACTGTCGATGGCGCGTACAACCAGGTAGCAGGCTCCAACGGCTCCTTGATGAACAACGTCGGCCCGGACTTTATCCAGGAGGTGAAGATCGATACCTCGAACGCATCGGCGGAGTTCGGCCGTACCTCGGGGCCGTCCTTCAACATCGTCACCAAGTCCGGCACCAACGCATTTCACGGCGGCGCGTTTGAGATCCTCCGCAACAACTACCTCGATGCCACGAACTATATTGCCAAGAAGAAGACCCAGCTGATCTTCAATGACTTCGGCTTTTTCGTCGGAGGTCCGATCATCAAGGACAAGCTGTTCTTCTTCGTCGGCGAGGAGTGGAAGCGTCTTCGCCAGCAATTTCCTGCAGCTACGTTTACTGTACCGACCACTGCGATGTTGAACGGAGACTTCTCCGCCCTCTGCACGACGGGTTTCAATAACGGTGTTTGCGTACCGCCTGCCGGTCAGTCCTTCAGTTCCAATCAGCTCTACTATCCGGGTACGGCAAACGCGATTCCCAACAACAACATCGCTTCGCTGATTACGCCCGACGGCCGAGCGATCGCGAACGTCTACAAGACAATCTCCGCTGCGGGTTTGAGCTTCCGCGACGGCGGGGTGCCCAACAACAACCTTACCTTAGCTCCGCCGAACCCACTTAACTTTCACCAGGATCTCATCCGTTTCGATTACGTCATCAACCCAAAGCACTCTATTTATGGCCGCTGGATTCATGATCAAAACACTCTGACCGATCCTTTCGGCACCTTTGCGAATGCCGGTATCCTGAACACGACGCCCACGATTCGCAACCGTCCCGGGCAGAGCTACCTGCTCTCTTACACCTGGGCTGTCAGCTCCAATTTCATCAATCAGGCCCAGGTCAACACCAGCTGGGCGGCGCAGCGCATCCCGCCTACCGGAGACAACTGGAAGCGCGAGACCTATGGTTTCCAATATGGCAAAGTCTATCCCAATGTGGGCACCTATCCCAACGGCATTCCACAGGTAAATATCACAAACTATGCCGGAATGCAGGGACCTAACTTCGCCCTGCTGTCGCCATCCACCGACATTCAAATCGCCGATACCATCACCTGGATCAAGAGCAACCACACCATCAAGGCTGGAGTTGTTGTTATCCGGGACCGTGTTGACCAGAATGGCCGAGCCAACTACACCGGGACGGCGAACTTTCAGCCTGCGAACTGCACGGGCGGCAGGGCTTCCAATGTCAACACCACCTGCTATCCACTCGCAGATGCCTTCCTCGGTAACTTCAACAGCTACTCCGAGGCCAGTGCAGACCCGATGGGTCATTTTCGCTTCACGCAGCCTGAGGCCTTCGTTCAGGACTCGTGGAGGGCCACTCGCAAGCTCAGTCTCGAGCTGGGACTTCGCTGGCAAGGGATCTTCCCGTGGTACACGCAGGGCAACAACATCTCGAACTTCGATCCTGCGGTTTACGCGGCTTCCACCCCGGTCACACTTCTGCCCAATGGCAGAATCGATACCACGAAGGGCGGCAATCCGTACGCCGGACTCGTTCGTGCCGGCGATGGTGTTCCTGCGGACCAACAGATTCGAGTCCCCAACGTCAACACGGCTCTGTTTCCGCTGATTCCTGCCGGCGCGCCCCGCGGCTTCTACAAGATGCACGGAGCCTTCGGCCCGCGTTTTGGGTTTGCCTACTCGATGGATGACAAGACAGTCGTTCGCGGCGGTATCGGTCTGTTCTTCTACCGTGCGCAAGGCAACCTGATCTTCAGCCAGCTCAACACGGCTCCGTTCCTGTCCAACACCAACCTGGACTTCGGCAATCTGGCAACCCTCAATAGTGGAGCTGTCGCCGCAACCACGCAGGGTGGCATCAACGCTATCGACCCCACGACCCATAACCCTTATACGTACCAGTACAGCCTTGGTGTCCAGCGACAGGTTACCCGTACCGTCCTGCTGGAGATCAACTATGTAGGCAGCGTGGCCCATCGCCAACTGGCCACTCCTAACATCAACTTCCCCAATCTGGGTGTTGTGGTGGCGAACAGGGCAGCTGGTATCACGAATACCAATTACTCCAATCCGTACAAGGGTTACACCTCCATCGGCATGAATCGCTTTTCCTCCAACTACAACTACAACTCGTTGCAGATCTTTGCGTCCAAGCGTGCCGGCTTCATCACCACTACTCTCGCCTATACGTTCTCCAAGGCTCTCGGCGATTCCAACAACAACAATGGCAATGTCCAGCCGTTCGAGAACTGGAGCAATCTCAGCTATAACTACGGCTCTCTCTCTAACGATCGTCGCCACGCCTTCGTCGCGACTTTCGTTGTTCAGGGACCGGAGTTCAGGGGGCGCAACTTTGTGTTGCGCCAGACTGTAGGGGGATGGCAGGTCAGCGGCGTTGCCCGTCTGCAGAGCGGCGCCTACTTCAACCTGCAGGCAAACTCTGCCCTCGGCGTCGGCAACGTTCGACCTGATTACAAGCAGGGCGCCAAGATCCTCGCGAACAATCATGCCGGTATAAACGGCTATCTTTGCAACGGTGGAGCCTCTGGTTGCGCCAAACCCTTCGACCCCCCTTCCGGCGCCAACTTCGGCAATGCGCCTTATGCCGCAATACTCGGTCCGGGGCTGGCTCAAACTGATGCAACTCTGTCGAAGTTCTTTCCGATCACCGAGCGTGCCCGCGTCAAGTTCCAGGCAGATGCCTTCAACGTGCTCAACCGGACCAACTTCAACGGTCTCAACCTGACCACCACCAACAGCAACTTCGGGACGTTCTCCTCTTCCTTCCCACCTCGACAACTGCAGCTGGGATTGAAGGTGTTGTTCTAGACTGAACGGAAATACAGCAACAGGAAATACAACAACAAAAGAGGAGCAGCCTTGGCTGCTCCTCTTTTCTATCTGGGCATTGTCTACTCAGGTTTACCCACAGATCGATCCTTGTAGGTTTTTTGAAAGAGCAGGAATGCTTGCTTTTTCTCGCCCTTCTCCGAGAGCAGACCCTTGCGATTGAAGCCGTCCTGCAGCCTGGGGATGTTGCGGACGGGCGAGCGGAAGTCCATCAGGACCCACGGTACGAGGCCTCGGACCTGAGGAATCTTGTTCATCATGGCGAACTGGTGCTCGTAGACGTTGACCTGCTGTTCTTCGGCCCAGCGTTCATTCTTCCCGCCGTGAACACCGAACTTTGCCTCGGCGCCGAACTCTGAGAACAGAATGGGCTTCTGCGGAAGCGTCCACGTCATCGTGTCCGCATCCTCGGGCCGTCCTTCATACCAGCCGATGTATTCGTTCTGGCCGACGATATCGAGCGCATTGGCCAGCGGGTCGTCCTGCACCATCTGCGTGCCCTTCGGATGAGGTCCGATGAGGGCCGAGGTGATGGGGCGGGTGGGGTCCAGCCGCCGGGCTTCATTGGCGAGGTCGGTCAGGAACTTCGTGCGAGTGGGGTTGTTGGGGGTCTCGTTGGAGACCGACCACATAATGACGGAAGCCTTGTTGCGGTCGCGCCGAATCATCTCATTCAACATGTTCGTCGCCTTGGCGTAGACTTCGGGCTTTTCGTAGGAGATACGCTGCCAGATCGGAATCTCGGACCAGATCATGATGCCTTCGCGATCCGCCATCCGTTCCATGCGCTCGTCATGAGGGTAGTGGCACAGCCGAACGAAGTTGGCGTTAAGGTCCTTCAGGAAGCCGAAGATGTTCTTCACGTCCTCATCGTTGTCAACGCGGCCGGTGCGATAGGGAGCTTCGGCGTGCATGTTGGCTCCCTGGAGAAAGACGGATTTTCCATTGAGAAGGATGCGGGTGCCGTCGACGCGGATGTCGCGAAAACCGATGTCGTCGGTGAGCTTGTCGTCGCCTGATGCGAGCTCCACCTTGTAGAGTTTCGGCTGCTCGGGCGACCAGAGGGTGAGGTTGCCAGCCTTGACCTCAAAGGGAGCGCGGCCCGTGCTGTCAGTGTTTACGGTTGTCTCGACGTCGGCCTCGGGGATGTGGAGAGTGACAGGAGTTCCGGCGGTGGCGCCTTCGACGTGAATGTAGCCGGTGAGGGTGTTTGCGTCCGCGGCGGAGAAGGCAGTCCCATGTTTCAGGTGGATGTCGTAATCGTCGATGAACTTCGACGGGAGGGTTACGAGCGAGACGTCGCGGGTGAGGCCACCGTAGTTGAACCAGTCGATGCCGACGGAGGGAATGCCATCGACGTCGCGGGTGGAGTCGACGGCGATGACGACAAAGTTGCTGCCCGGCTTGAGGGCGGAGGTGACCTCGCAATCGAAGGGGGTGAAGCCGCCCTCGTGATCGCAGATGCGCTTCTGGTTCACCCACACGAAGGAGCGGTAGTTAGCAGCGCCGATGTGCAGAAAGGTGCGGGTGTTGGGGCGGGGCTGGAAGTCGAAGTCGCGCTGATACCAGATGACGCCTTCGTAGCGAAAGAGCGTTGGATCCTGCGTGTTCCAGTCGCCGGGAACCTTGAGGGTGGGCGCGGTGGCGAAGTCGTACTCATCGTTGTGGGGTCCGCTGTTGATGTTGGGGTGGGTGTTCATGCCGTAGCTGTTGTCGCGGACCTTGCCCTGAGCGGAGTAGAGGGCGCGGGCCGGTGGCTGGTCGACGAGGTAGTGCCAGTCACCGTTAAGGGAGGTGACGGTGCGATGATCGACGCCTACGAGAAGTGTCTTGAGCGGTTGTTGAGCGTGGGAGGCTATCCCGCCGATGCACCAGGCCAGAGAGACGAACACGATGCGAAGAAGGGATCTTTTGCGTGAAAAATCCGAAGGGAACATATCACCCGATTCTCTGATTGAAGTCTGGTTTAAGGAGGAGGGGCGACGGAGAACGATTGTCCGCAGCAGGAGGAAGTCTCTCCAAAAGATCCCCTTTCCTATGGCGAAATCCTAGCAGATGGACGTATGGATTGTTCGCCTGAACGGTGAGTGGTCTGTTGGCGTTGCAGTGGTTCGATCCACTCAATGCAGCAATGGCCTAACTGCCATCAGAACACCGGGGCAGGTGCTCTATCTCGCGTTCGGCGGAGCTAATATCGGCCAGGGGTGATTTTTCCCCACCGATGTCAACGGTGCGCTTCTGATGAGTTCGGAGCAGGCCACTTCGGCGAATCTGGCTTAGGGCAAGGCCTTTACAGGGAATCTGGCCCGGTTTTGGGTGGCCTGCCACTCGGAACCGGCCGTATTCTCTCGCCCAGCGGTTGAGATATAGGTTCGAGTGAGAGTGTGCTTTATCTCGGTGGACAAATCTGACACACTAGAGGTATGAGCACAGCGACAGCTACCAAGATCTTTGCGGACCGGATCGGCCGCATCGAAGTTTCTGCAACGATGGCCATCACCGCTGCGGCGCTGAAGCTGAAGTCCGAGGGCGTGGACCTGGCTGACTTTGGCGCGGGCGAGCCGCACTTTTCGACTCCGCGTCATATCAAGGACGCTGCGATCGATGCGATCGAGAAGAACTTTACGCGTTATACGAACGTTGCCGGGATTCCTGAGATTCGCAAGGCGATCGTCGATCGGCACACGGCGGACTTCGGATCTGCGTATACGCCGGAGGAGTGCGTCTTTACGACCGGCGGAAAGCTGGCCCTGTTCAACGCGGTGCAGGTTCTGGTCGATCACGGAGACGAGGTGATCCTGCCGGTACCGTACTGGGTCTCCTTCAAGGACATCATCCAGTACGCGGGCGGCGTGGTGGTGCCGGTCGAGGCCAGCGAGGCGGAGAACTTCCGCGTGACCGCGAAGATGATTGAGGCGGCGATTACGCCGAAGACCAAGGCGATCATCCTGAATACGCCGTCGAATCCTTCGGGAGCCGTGGTCTCGCCGGAGGATCTGGAGGCGATTGTACGGCTGGCGCACAAGCGCGACATCTTCGTTCTGCTGGACGAGTGCTATGTCTATCTGAACTTCACGGGAAATATCGTGAGCGGCGGCAGCTTCAAGGACTGCAAGGAGCATGTGGTCGTTCTGGGTTCGCTTTCGAAGACCTATGCGATGACGGGATGGCGTGCGGGCTTTGCGCTGGGGCCGAAGACGATTATCTCCGCGATGAGCAAGCTGCAGTCGCAATCGACGTCGAACACGGCGAGCATGGTGCAGCGGGCCTCGATCGCAGCGGTAAGCGGATCGCAGGATTGCGTAGCCGAGATGCGCGCGGACTATATCAACCTGCGCGACCGTGTGATCGAGGGCTTCAAGACGATTCCGGGCCTGACGTGCACGGTTCCCGAGGGCGCGTTTTACGTGTATCCCAACGTGAAGAACTTCATCGGCAAGGGCGGTGTGACCTCTGCTACGGATCTTGCGGCGAAGCTACTGAGCGAGGCTCATGTGGTGGTGGTTCCGGGCGAGGCGTTTGGAACGACGGAGCATATCCGGTTGTCTTATGCGGTCTCGCACGATGTGGTGGATGAAGGCGTCAAACGGATGCGGGAGTATTTTGCCGCGCTGGGCTGAAGGATGATTTCAGGAGCGGACCGCACGGGCGGAAGCCTGTGCGGTCCTTTCCATTGGGACGGGAAGCCATGGGCAACGCTGAAGGTCGGGCCGGGGAGTCGGAGCTGAGATTCGCTCCCGTAATTCTTGCAGGTGGGAGCGGAACGCGGTTCTGGCCGCGTAGCCGCAGGTCGCGAGCCAAGCAGGTTCTGGCTCTGGATGGCGAGCGCACGATGATCCAGCAGACGGTGGACCGGCTGTTGCCGGTGGCTTCCGCAGGCGATATCTGGGTGATCACGAACGATCTGTTGAACGAGGAGATCGTCAGCCAGCTTCCTAAGCTGGAGCGAGCGCACATTTTGAGCGAGCCGGCCGCACGGAATACGGCTCCGGCGTGCGCATTAGCGGCTTTTCTGCTGGAGAGGAGCGCGCCAGGGACGGTCATCGGCATCTTCCCTTCCGATCATGCGATCAAGGATGAGAAGAGGTTTGCGGAGATCGTAAAAGCTGGCGTGAAGCTGGCCGCAAGCGGAGCGAAGATCGTCGTGCTGGGTGTTCCCGCGACGAAGGCCGAGACCGGCTATGGCTACATCGAGCAGGGACAAGCGGTCGAGCCGGTGAACGGTATCGAGGTCCGCAGGGTCAAGCGGTTCACCGAAAAGCCGCATCGTGCGCTGGCCGAGGTGTTTGTGGCTGCGGGAAATTATGCCTGGAACAGCGGTATGTTTCTGTGGAGCGCAAGGACCTTGGCGGATGCGATTCGAGAGCACAGCCCGGCGATCGCCGCGCTTCTCGAGAGGATTGCGATGGCTTATGGAACGGCTGAGTTCACACAGGTCTTTGCGGAAGCTTATCCGCAGTGCGAGAACATCTCGATCGACTATGCGGTTCTGGAGCCGAGGTCGGCAAAGGGAGAAGAGACTTCGGAGATCTATTGTTTGCCCGGTGATTTCTGCTGGAACGATCTTGGATGCTGGTCTGCGCTGCATGAGCATATAGCGAACTGCGATCCTGAGGATCTCGCGAAGAAGAATGTCTTCGACAAGACGGGCCAGGCCTGCGTCGATATCGACTCACAGGGCAACTACGTCTATGCGCCCGGGAAGGCGGTCGCTCTTGTTGGGGTGAGCGATCTGGTGGTGGTGGAGACCGAGGATGCCCTCTTGATTACGACGCGCGAACGGTCGCAGGACGTGGGCAAAGTCGTCGCGGAGCTGAAACAGGCGGGCCGCGAGGACCTCATCTAATGGTTGATTACGTCTCTGAAATGATGCACTGCTACTTTTCAATGGAACAGACGAACAACGAGGCCTAGTGCAACGAATGTCTATGACAGAGATGAAGACGGTTGTGAAGTTTGGGACGGATGGCTGGCGCGGCATCATCGCCGATGACTTTACTTATGCCAATGTTCGCGTGGCCGCAGGCGCGATTGCCAATTACGTGCTTGAGCACGAGGATGCGAAGGCCGGCGTCTGCATCGGATGGGATACGCGATTCGGCTCACATTCGTTTGCGGTGGTGGTGGCCGAGGTGCTGGCGAAGGCTGGGATTCCGGTGCAGATCGCGAAAGAGATTACGCCGACTCCGGCACTGTCGTTTGCTGTGCGCGAGCGCAAGGCTGCTGGGGGAGTAATGATCACATCGAGCCACAATCCGGCGGAATGGAACGGCGTGAAGTACAAAGCAACCTATGGCGGATCGGGCAAGCCTTCCATCATGACCTTGATTGAAAGCGATCTGCTGAAGCCGGTTCCTCAGGCGACGAAGGCTGCGCCGATCGAAGAGGTCGATTTTGCGCCGGAGTATATCGCGGCGCTGGAGAAGTTCGTCGACCTGAAGGCAATCAAGGCGAGCGGGTACAAGTTTCTGATTGATGTGATGTATGGCGCGGGCAGGGGTGTGGTTGCGGGCATCTTGTCACGCGCGGGTATTCCATGCGTCGAGTTCCGCAGCGAGATCAATCCAGCGTTTCCGGGGATCAATCCAGAGCCGATTCTGCCGCATATCAAGGCCGCGCAAGAAGCCGTTGTAGCGGAGAGGTGTGATGCGGGGCTGATTACGGACGGCGATGCCGATCGCATCGGAGCGGTGGACGAGCACGGCAACGTAGTGGATGCGCACAGGATCTTCTCGATCCTGGAGTGGTGGCTGCTGGAACGGAAGAAGTGGCCGGGCGAGGTGACGCGCGCCTTCAACACGACCAAGATGATCGACCGCATCGCAGCGAAGTATGGCCGCAAGCTGAACGAACACGGGATCGGATTCAAATATGTCGTTGACCTGATGCTCGAGAAAGAGATCCTGATCGGCGGCGAGGAGTCAGGGGGAGTCGGCATCAGCAAGCATCTTCCCGAGCGCGACGGCCTTCTGAATTCGCTGCTTTTGGCCAACGTGATGGCCGATGAGAAGAAGACACTGGGAGAACTGGTGGCCGCGCTGCAGGCGGAGTTCGGCGTGCATGAGTATGGGCGCGTGGACATGCATATTGCAGAGGAGATCAAGCAGTCGGCGATTGCACGGGCCAAGGCTGGCATCGCCGAGATCGCAGGCATGAAGGTGTTGCGGATGGAGACACTGGATGGGATTAAGTTCTTTCTTGAGAACCCGGAGTGCGCGGGGCTGGTTTCAAAAAACGGGGCGAACGCAGCTGAGACGTGGCTTCTGCTGCGCGCGTCGGGAACGGAGCCGTTGTTGCGCGTTTACTGCGAGAGCTGTTCGACGGGGTCGGTGACGAAGGTGCTTGAGGCTGCCCAGGCGTTTGTGTTGAAGGGAGCTGCGGCTTGAGCGAGCAGGTGCGCGTAGAGGCGAAAGGGCTGCTCTTCGACATGGATGGTGTGCTGATCAGTTCGATCGGCTCGGTGGTGCGGTCCTGGCAGATCTGGACGAAGAAGTACGGCGTGCCGAATGCGGAGACATACATGGTTCCGCATGGAATGCGCGCCATCGACATTATCAAAAGCCTGCGGCCTGATATTGATCCGCTGGTGGGCCTGCGCGAGATTGAAGACCTTGAGATCGAGGACACAGCAGATCTGAAGGTGCTTCCCGGGGCGAAGGAGTTGCTGGAGAGCCTGCCGCCGGAGCGATGGGCGATTGTGACTTCGGCGACGCGAAGGTTGATGCTGGGGCGGCTCGAAGTTGCCGGTCTGCCTGCGCCGGAACGAATTGTCAGTGCCGATGACGTGGAGCGGGGCAAGCCTGATCCGGAGCCATATTGCCGAGGGGCAGAGATGCTGGGCTCGAAGGCGGAGGAGTGCATCGTCGTGGAGGATGCTCCTTCTGGAGTGGGTGCGGGGAAGGCTGCCGGGGCGAAGGTGCTGGGCGTGATCGGGACCCATACGCTCGAGGAGCTGCACGAGGCGGATTGGGTCGTGCGGTCGCTGGAGGAGGTCTCGGTGGAGATCACAGCGGACGGCCTAGAGGTTAGTTTCCCTGCAGTAAAACGCTAGATTGCGCTAAAGCTGTTTGCGGCCTGTCAGCAGGGCCTCGACCAGGTGGAGATCTTCTTCGGTGTCGACCCCGATCGTGTCGAACGCCGTGGGCTCGACGTAGAGATTGACTCCATTTTCCAGGAAGCGGAGCTGCTCGAGGCGCTCGGTGTGTTCCAACGTGCTTGCCGGAAGGCTGGGAAACCGCTGAAGAACGGCCTTGCGGTAGGCATAGAGTCCGATGTGTTTCCAATATTGTGCGGG
>Ga0193742_1001141_pt1 | contig 16400 bp, 13 predicted proteins | sample L2c1metaG_FD_165511 | JGI IMG/M metagenome (GOLD analysis project Ga0193742, IMG submission 165511) | Soil microbial communities from a riparian zone of the East river system, Colorado, United States - L2c1 | ecosystem: Environmental > Terrestrial > Soil > Riparian zone | place: USA: East River... | reverse complement strand
TCGAGTTCATGAGTATGTATTGAAGTGGCGAACTGGCATCTCTCCTCTCCACTCTGCACAATTTCCCCTCAGTATTAAGCTCATCATCAGCAACTTTGCTCGTGATCTACCTCTTACCGCTGCTTTCAATACACTCTGTGCTGATCTTTCTTCATGCATCACTCTCGCTGGGGACCAAGATGTTGGTGCTTTTATTGCTCTCATGGAAGCAGCATTGGACCTTGAAGCCACTTTCTGTGTGGCTGCTCAAGCTCAGAACTCCCATCCTTTTCCTCCCTGTTCCGCCGCTCATGTTGTTGTTCCTCACTCCAACTCCTCGTCTTCTGACAAACTGGAACTGGCTGTTCCTGCCCTACCTACACCTCCAGTTATTGAGCGTCCTTCCCGATCATCTTTACATTGTTCCAACTGTGATTGTCCTGGTCATATCGCACCCACTTGTTTCCAACCTGGGGGTGGCATGGAAGGGTGACGTGGTGAATACCATGGCAATAAAGGGAAGGCGGTGGCAATGTTTGCGGAGATGATAGAGGATGCCTACAACTCATGTGCTACACCACCTCCGATTGACACTCCTGTTCCTTTGGACAGTTGAGATGATGACCCTATCATACCTTCCACACAAATGCCTGTATCATCTTTCGTAGCGATAAATCCTACCCTCCATCATGATGTTTATGCTTTGCGCAATCTGGGTGAGCGTCCAATGGCCTTTATAAATCATGGTTTTGCTGACTTCACTTCTTCTGCCTTCCTTTCTCTTGGTGGCCGCTACAACTCTGCACTGGATTCTGGATGCACGATCACATCATATGTCAGCGAAAGTTTTTCCAGAACTACGATACCTCCTGGGCTGTCTCGATTGGCACCACAAACTCTGGCTCATTAGCTGCTTTGGCTAGTGGCGACGTCTCCTTCAGAGTCTCATACCGTGATAGGGATGGTCGGTCTCACCATATTCACCCTTCTTAACTGCCTCCATGTCCCTGATGCTCCAATCAATTTATTATCTATTGGGGCTCTAAATGAACATGGCCTTAAGGTCACTTTCACCCGGTGGTTGTACCAATCTTTCTCTACCACTCAATGACCCAGATCTCCCTGGTTTTACATTCTCGGCAACTGTTATTCATTGCTTATCCCTTCTTTGCTGTGATTTTGTTCTTCCAGACAACATGTCTTTGCTTCAGCCAACTGCTTTCACAGCCATTTCCTTTCCAGCTGTTGTCCCCTCTCCATCGCTATGGCATCGCTGATACACAGGACTATGTTTGGGAGGTTGTTTATCAAGGCCCTTTTGAAAGTGATCACTGTATTGCTTGTATTATTGGCAAGAGTCCCCAACACTCATATACTCATCATGGTCGCCGTGCCTCTCAAATTGGTGAACTCCTACATATGGATCTATGTGGTCCGTACCCAACTCAGGGACCCCATGGTGAAAATCATTTTCTTGTTATTCTAGATGATTTTTCAAACATGGGTTTTACCTTCTGCCTGCACAGAAAGAGTGATGCTTTTTCTCATTACGAGCAAACAGAGGCGTTTATTGAGTGTTCTACTGGATGCAAGGTCAAGGCTATCCATGTTGATGGTGCTTTGGAACTCACTGCTGGGAAAATGGGCATTCATCTTGTTTCTCATGGAATTGCTATCCAGAAAACCGCACCCTATGCCCATCCTCAGGCTGGGAAGATTGAACATTATGTTCGCACTATTGAGGAGGGTGGACAGACCCTTCTTGCTGCTTCCGGCTTACCCATGTCCTTTTGATGTGATGTGGTCCTGACATCTCAGTACCTTCGTAATTGCCTCCCTACCTCTACACTGGCTACCAATATCACACCTTTTGAGGTATTCACAAGTTCTAAGCCTGATGTCTCCCATTTTCATGTATGGGGATGTCAGTGTTTTGTGGCTATTCCCAATGAACTTTGAGACAAGGCTGGCTTCAAGCGCTTTGAGGCTATATTTGTGGGATATGAGGAACATCGTGTGGGATGGTGGGTTCACGACTTGAAAGGGAAATTTCAGTTTTCTCATGATGTCATCTTCAACGAGGACTTCTCAGGGTGCCTGGGCACCCCTTGCTCTCCTCTTTCTTCCAATCCTCCCTCCTCAGATGTTTCATCTTCTGCTGTTTCCCCTCATCCTGTCAGACTTCATACTCAGACACTGGTGGGCCGTGTCTATGATGATATTCTCAACCTCACAGAGTCTCGACGAGTGGAACGTGAACGTAAACGGATGCTGGCCCCAGTCATTTCTTTGGAAGACGTAGTTGGGGGTGTGGGCACTGCGGTTAGAGATGTGGTTGTCATGCATGGGGGTGTGGATGTTCCAGCTGGGGTTGTGGGAGCTGTAGATGTTGTGGCAACTGCTGCCTTTGCTGTCTCTGGGGATATATCACCTTCTTTCAATGCCATTTATCACCTTTTAGCTTTCCTTGCTCCTTCTTCTTTCCTGGATTCCTTCAGTGTTAATACAGACTCTCTCGCTGCATATTCATTTCATCATTCTCCATTTATTGATCTTACAAAGGCACCTGCTTCTTACACAGAGGCTGTTAGCCGTTCGGAGAGTCGTGGCTTGCACTTTTGTTAACAATCTATCGGCCTTTGTCAACAGGCCATTGTGCACAGTACCAATGATTTTATTACAATGCTATTGTAATTGATTGTAATTGGTTGTAAATCATTGTAAACCAACACTGATCAATCGAATTCCAATGCTTCCATAACAGACTGTTGGAATACATAGCGTATCCATCGCCTATCCTAGTCATCTGAGCTTTTCTCTACTGATCTCGATAGTCTTGTTCTTTAATCCGACATCCGATATTTCCAACACAGACAACTTTCAATTAAAACCCTCTTCTACATCGCCATCACAAGCCTCGTCGCCATTAGTATACTGCCATTGATCTCGACCTCGACCATGAAAAATTCCATCTACATCGACTTGCCATTGATCGCTTGCCATGATCACACATTTACATCGTCAAACTAAAACCCAACCCTGTCATAAACCCTTCCAATCTCGTTCTCTCGACCCCAAACAAGGTGGGAGCACGGTTTTTTAAGAATAGGGCCAAACCAACCATTTCGCTACTTCAATATCAAGTCTAAGGCCACGTTCAGCCTTAGGTCAAAGACCGTCCCAAGTCAGAGTTTATATTGAGGGTAGTTACGAGTTCCATGGAAATTGTTCTTATGAGCCAGCAAATGTTGGTTTCTTGCTTTCGGGTCTCGGCACTGCAGCGCCTTCTCTCTCTGAACCATCGATTCTTTCGTTGCAATATTTGCTATTGTACACCTCTGACTGTTAACTTTAACCATGGCTTACTATTTCTTGTTATTGAATCTCTGGATACCTTGCCAGATATTTATATAACATGAGGTCTTCAGCAGATTCAGATACAACTTCGAATTTGGGTCATATCTCGAAAATAACTCGATGAGCACAACCACCTAACTTAAGGTTATAATGTTCAACGTTCATGGCTGAGGTGAACTGTACAATATTGTCCACCCAGGACGATGTCACGATCCATCTATTGTACTGCTATCGACTGCTATTTTTTGAGTCTAATCATCTTGCCTCTGCGAACAGCACTGGTCCTGACATAGTCGAAACACTTTGTACTCTTTGTCATGTCCACCGTCCAACAGGAATCTGTATGGGTCTGGTTCACAGAAGACTTGCGGCTGGCTGACTAACATACACCCACAATCATCATTATAAGGTTTCTGAGATCTTTTAGCCCTCACATACCAGTTATAACTCGACCTCGTCGTATCTCAGATATTATCCTCCAATTGACGCACATACTTGCTCGCTATGGAGTCAAATCGAAAAACATCAAAATTAATGAATCAATAACACAATACACATTCCAGAGAGGGACCTTACACTCAGAAACGCAAGGATATTCAAGTCTACCCACCGTAGTTGACCATCAGAGAAGTAGTTTTGAACTGCTGTGTCGATGTCGTGGTTGCTAATGAACCGCACTAGGTCTGGCGAAGCTAGGTCTGGTCAACCATATGAAGATCGTGGTCATCCATTTCCAGCAGGATATCCCAACACCTACAATATGGAATGGAAGAAGTCCAGCCAAATGGTAGTAATGAAAGACGAAGCATAACAGTAGCAGCAGCGAAGGTGAATAATAGTTGCATTCGCCAGTCAGATGTTTGATACTGTCGTGCCCGTAACTCAAAAGACTTGTTGCATCGATCTATAGCTTCCTTAATATCTTCATCTTCAGAAACCTATGTTATGAGATAAGCGATGAAAGATTTTAAGCAATTGTGCATCTCACAGCCTTAGCAAGGAATGTCATCCAGATGTCGAAGGCCTGCCTAATAGGAGCACTGACAAAGACTTGATCCAAGTAGGGTGCCTTATAATTGCGGCTGATCACCGCATTTATAAAGGCATCAAGATCGAAGTTCGAGATATCACTCCCGAGTTGACCGACGAGAACCGAGGGAGGTAGTAGCCTATGTATTCCCTTGAACAAATAAAGGTTTCCCGCTGAATTACAGGATGTTACAATCGGTCAAATGTAATAAAGGTGGCAACGTGCCTTGTATTCCATCGGGCCCTTTGACATATTGAAGAATACGGCGGGAGAAATCGGTGTGTGTACTTGCCATATCTATGTAGAATATAGTAGATCGGCGTTTATCCGATAGAAAATCGACAAGAGAGGCATGCAGGAACTTGAAAAACGGTTGGTCATATAAAAGAATGGATGACAAGTCAATTAATGCCATCTGGATATCTCCCTTTTCAAGAGACAAAAAATGTTCAGGCGACATAGTAAAGCGTGACCCAACCAGCGTTTCGAGGCTAGGAGTCAAATAGAAACCAAGAACACGCAATGTAAGTTGTATATCATCCACAGAAGAGAAAATGTTATTGTAGAGCGCATCTAACTCAGAAAATGGGTTCATTTTTCCGGGCGGTGAGTTTCCGAGGATGATGTTCAGGCGTGCGGATGGTGAATAGCGGTTCGATTCGACGAATCTAATCACCGTGGCAGCATATATAAACTGTCCAGATGCTTTACTGACGAGAGTTTCCAATGCTTGTTGACTGGGCCAGGGAATTGGAATGGTTGATCTCAAGGGATGGGTACGTCTAATATGTTCGAACTTGTCAAAAAGGAACAGACGAATGTCATCATCTGGTCGGTAGGTATCATCTAGGGCAAGGCGACTATGGATGTATTTGAGTGGCTCGTTGCTGTTGAAGGACGTGGCAAGAGCCAATTCGGGCCGACTGGCGACAAGCAATATGATTGGTAGGTTGTTTTCATGGAAAGAGCGGGAGATGGCATCGAGGATGGCTACTTGTGCTTGGCTATCGTTACACTCATCCAGACCGTCTAAAATAATTAGTTTTTGTGAGGAAATGGATGGTGCTGATTGGAAGGGTTTGATAAGGAGAGCATCAATTTGGGTTTGAAGGTTTTTTGTGGAAGATGGCCGGATCCTGCTCGATCACATTCTCTATATGAGTACGGGTAGCATGGATTGATATTGCCAGCTGGTATGCTAATGTTGCGACAAGACGATCTTTAGTATTTCGTGTCGGTGATGTTCTAGAGAAGAAAAAGGTTCCGATGAGTAGGTCCATTTCGGCGGCAATCTCGGCGATTTTCTTCGCGATCGCTGATTTTCCAGAACCTGCTGGTCCAAAGAGCCACAGCATGAACTCGTCTCGGGACAAATCATATTCGCTGACCCATTGCATGATGTCGTCCAACACGGCGACGCGGGTGTGAGGATGGCACTTGGGAGCATCGTAGAGCTCATCGGAGTTGTGGAATGCGCCAGTTGCGACCCATTCCATAAGAAGATCGATACCTAGTCATATATGCGCCGTTGAACAACACCCTAAAAAGAAAGACTAGATCGTAAAACAAGACGCACCTTTGGATGTACGATTGGTTTGACTAATGAATGTCCCTCCATTGATCATAACACCAGATGCGCTTGAAAACATAGCCATAACGTCGCAAGACTTTGACTGTATGATCCCACTAGGTTTCTGTCAATGTGGGCTACAGATTGTCTCGCGAGCCAGTGCTCTGCTGCCTTGCTGACCTCGTGGTACTGGTCTGTGGCCGCAGACCTGGTAAATTTGGAAAATAGCAACCGCGCCGCTGGAATACCCGAAACAAACATTACTGCAAGACCCTTTATAATTATTCCCTTTGTTTTATAAATAAATATCATTCACATCATTCAGAATCACTCAGATCACTCAGATGGAAGCATTTCAGACTGGATTAGACCACTAAGTTTGTCACATCTTAACTGCATATGACACCAAAACTCGGCTTGGGACACGTTCCATCCTCACCAACGTCCAAAAAAGCAGATCGTCGGGCATCGGTGAGCGTTGGGAAGATGCTAACCCATCTCCCATTCACGTTAGCCACCTCCCGACCCTATCTGGTCCGCATCTGCCTTCCTCCATCTTCTATCAACCGGTCTTTCTACCATTGACGGTACCAAGTCTTCTCAGGAACTCCGTGGAGAGGGTTGGAGAATAGGAAGGGTCCTGCTGATGTAGTGGTGGAGGTCGAAAGGAATAACTTGCTTTAGTGAAGTTGATCGTTATTCTGATATCGAGTATCTTACTCATACATTTTGTCTTCGGACGGCTCCTGGAACACCGCCTTCCAACCTGTCCCGACCGAATCAAAACATGTTTCTAATCCCACCCATTGCCTCTCAAAGCCACAAGCGCAGGAATAACAACCATGTCTACACGATCATTGTAAGGAAAACACATTTGGAATCAGACCTTAGAGGTGGTTGGAAGGATAAAGGGGGTGGTAGCGGTGGGGTGATGGGTAGGTAGCGGTCATAGGGGAGAACGCGGGTGGAATTTATATATGTGCGAAAGAGTAGTGAATAGAGACTAGGATAGCGTCGACAGCATAATAGGTGCTGGATAGACTAGCCTGAATATAAACCATGATGAGGGATAGTCTTTGACCTCGGGATGATGTGGCCTCAGACACTTGATATTGAACAGCGAAAGGGTTGGTTGTGGTGAAGCCCTAGTAAGAACCGGAACACTGAAACAAGAAGGGATAGAGTAAAAGTAAACGAGGACAAGGTCAATAATCGGTAGCCAACCTGTCCTTTTACTGCTGCTGAAATCTAGTAACCTAACACGACTTGAGTACTAGAACTCCTTCAAGTTCACAAAATTTCAACCAGGTACAACAGCGAAACTTGGCCATTTCCTCGAGTTCGTGTTATTCACTCAGATTCTGCTAGAGAAGATACAACGGACAGTTCGAGATGAAGCAAAGAGAAGAGGATAGCTTAGACGTGTGTTCAGCGCGCCTCAGTAAACAACGACGATAATGGAGAAAGGTCAAGTTTGTTAAATGCGGCTGTGCAACATCGGGCTCGTGCTCGAACCTTCGTTGCTTTCATATCATATCATTTCAGTCGATATCTGCTAATGCCAATAGAACAAGACTAGTGCAGATATATCTCGAAAATAGCTTGCGAGGACAACACTTGCCCTTTTACGAACACATTCGACTCATACATTCGGCGGTTGCAAGATACACAGGTCTTTGCCTCGTCAGTAGTAGATAGATACCTCAGTTGCTGCTTAACGCTTAATGTTATAACCTTCATGGGTACGGTACGGTGAACCATACCAACCCGTCCACCCAGGGCAATCCATTTATTGTAGGACGGCCGGCTTCCGATCTAGTTCCACGGCTTAGGGTTATCATCATGCCCCTTCCGAGAACAACACTGATCCTGACATTGTCGAATCATATCGTAGTCCGCTTTGCGTCCTTCGTAACGTCTCGCCTTATATTCCTCGAATGGGGGATGATCTAAAATACACCTAGAATATGATCAAGATGATTTGCCTCACATACTAGTTGTAGCTCGAGCTCGTCGTATTGCGGATATTATCCTCCAGTTGACGCACATACTTGTTCGCTATGAGCCAAATGGAAAAAATAGAATTAGTGAATCAATTATCAATGACAGAATACCAATCACAGAAAAGGAGCTACACTCAGAAACACAAGGATATACACGTCTACCCACTGTAGACCAGCAGAGAGATCCTTTTTTTGAACTACTGTGTCGACGTCGTGATTGCTCTAGGTCTGTAAACTTGCAGGAGTGGTCGACAGCTATAGAGAGCTAGGTCACAAGTTGCCTTCCATTCCAAATATGTGACAGCCATCTCAGGAATCAGGATAATCATTTCTCCTGGAATATATTGTGGAGGTCATATGATCAATCACAATATACGATGAAAGGAAATGCATACAGTGTAAGGCTGCTCTATCACCATATACATAACGGGACATTCTGCCGGTCAGCTTGTCTAGACGATTCGATTTGCTTTGTGATAACAACAATAGCTAATGTTGCTACCTCGCCGTTGGTTCTGCTACCCCTTTCAAAAACGTCACCGGATACAATATCAGAACTCGGCGTGGGACCTGCTTCTGCGATCGATCGTGTGTGATGTTGTAACTAAAAGAAGAATTTCCGAACTTGTATGATGACTAGCCTCGGCCGGCCCGTCACTGCTCTTGCTCGTAGCGTTATGCGTTGATCAAGTAAGAAGGTCTATTGGTGCTTAAAACAACTCAAGAACGGTTAAATATTTAAAATTTAAATTTAAATTGGTATTTTTGGAGGACCGATCTTGGCAGTATCCGTCCGAGGTCGGTAGGGCGCCCTCATTTCTGTGGACTAGGGGGTTTCAGCATTCTACGTCTGGCTTCTTGCGCTCTGCTTCCGAGTGTGACAACTAGACGAAACTTTCAGAAAAAAAAAAAAAGAAAAATAGGGGAAAGAAACACTTGCCGTCGGCATTTCAGTCGTCATGGTAGACATTGTTTGAGGTCTCCAAACGTCCGATCTTGTGTGACTTTCTTTGGTGTGCCATATCTCAACTGAGACCGAACCGCCGAACGATTTATGTCCATTACCATTCCGTTTGCGAGCGTTAAGCAGTGCCAGATACGACCCAACATATACTATAAGTTCCAAGTTGACGAACTTCAGAACAGCGGGTGTTAATGATTGTGAATGCAACTTACGTTTCGGCAGTAAGAACTGGAAAGCCGCAAAAATGAACGTGTGTGGTAGGAGAACATACTGTGAAATTCAATATAAGTGATCTGTTGTCTTCTTCTTCAAGAACCATCTCGCTCAGGGATACTTACCGAGAAAAGAGTACATAGCGAACATGCACTGATAACAACGAAAATAAGTATGAAGAGGTTATTCAATATTAAATTTACCTGGTGAGAAGGCCGCACGCCAATGTATACTGTATGATATTTGATATCTTTGAATTGAGCCTGTAGATCAGAAATTTCGTTAAAATGAAATAGGTAAGCGCGAAAACTGGTCTATAATCACTCTCTCATCTGGCCCGTGCTCTTCCTAAGATAATAACACATAGCGGCGGAGATCACAAAATCAACGAACGTCGACATTGCTGTGGCAGCATCTATGATCCACTAAATCGCGGTTGATGTTTAGTACAGCATTTGGGTGCATTGCCAATGAATATAACTTGCCGAAACCTTGGATAATTCGGGATACGTATGGATAGTGCAACTTGAAAAAGAAGTTAGTAAACGGTAATACTTGTATGATAGAGGGACCACGCACATGAAATATGCAAACAGGACACCGAGGACTTTGGCAAGGGTCAGATATGATAGATGAAGTTGGGACATAGCATTCTTACCGAATCCGATGACAACGACCAATACCTAGAATCGAAGGTCAGCAAAACCAAACCACAAAGAAGGTTTTAGATATGTACCACAAAATAACTCAATACACTGCGATGATAACCACCAACTGAAAATATGATATAAAATTTGTTTGACAGATGGTAGCAACGGGGAGAACTGACGTAAACACACGCGCGTTGTGTACAAACTGAGAATAAGTTAGAAAGGCGCATTGATTCCGAATACACAAAATTGAACACACCAATGAACTATGAGTATGACAACCACCTTATAGGTCAGGTCAGCATAGACCGATACTATATAATTCACCATTTGCTCACGTTCACTGACACTTGTAGCTATCGTCCATGTTGTATGAGTAGGCATTAGTCCGAACGCTGTATTTCAATAGCTCACTTTGACAGACCTAAACAAGTCGATGAGAATTCGCCCATAAGTGGTTACCATTGATCACATACCAGGTAATAGCCGTTAACGCGAGAGCATTTCCAGACCCCGTGATGAGATATGTATAGACAGCGTGGATCGCTAGCGATAGGTTAAAGGCGTCAAGCAGGCTACCCCATGATGTTTCAATCATGCCATTTGGATAGGATTTGGAAATCTATAATTACCAGAGAACCAAAACCTGTCAAATCTTCTATCAGCGCCCGTCGAGAAGGATGAAGGCAATGAACTGACGGAACTCCTGTGCAGCCGCGAGTCATTCTGGAACTCGTGAAAGTAAAAATATGACTGCAAAATGTTTATTCCAAACAACCTATACATCCTGGCTTGAACGCGTATCCAAGACCAACAGACCAACGAAAGTGACGCACAGGGCACCGAACACTACGCCAAGAAAAAGTGCTCCCAGTGTGTTATCCAATGTGGGTTGGACGAGAGTACCGCTTTGGACCATGGAGAGAGAAGTAAAGAGCTGTGGTATGGTGGTGGCAGTGAACCAGGAAATAAAAGAATGAACAAAGTCCAAAAGAAGCTGAAATCGGACTCGGGGACAGAGGGAAAGAGAGGGGGATTTTCGGCGATATCACAATAATGTGGAACAGTGGAATGGTATAAAAAATCATCCCATGGTCAACATTCCTAGATATGTCACACAGGCGCTGCGGGTCGGTATCAATCCAAAGGCAACGGACGATGGGATCGTCCGTCAATTACCATCATATCATTAATCAGGCAATGGCCATATTAGCGAATGAGATCTCAACCAACCAATTGTGGCGGATATGGAATTCAACGTTCAAAGGAATCGAGAGCACAGCATCACTTCTGATGAAATTTTCACACGATCCCCCAAAAATATCACGTGATGTATAAATCATTTATAGTTTAGCTGCAAAATACGCCCCAGTGTCATATTGCGCACCAAGGTCAGAACGGTTTGCCTGGGTGATTACAAGGTCGCATAGTCTTACTTTGAAGAGTGGGGTTATATTATGGTTGAACGGCATGTTGAGAGTTTTCGTAAAATTTGGAGCTAGAAACAAAGGGAAGTGATCATTCAATGGTTATGTAACTATGGATGGATATTGAGCTAGACCAAAGACAGACAGACCCTGAGGCTTGAAGCTTGAAGCTTGAGGCCGAGGTCTGACGAAGGCCTGATCGCCGATACGTAGACCGAATGCTTTTCAGAATTGCATTGAGTGCATGTGAACACTACCGGGAATTCTACATGACAATCAGGAATGATTTACCATAAGTTTAAGCATAACCCAGATGTGACCGAAAACGGTCAAATAAATGGCAGGAACGTCTACTGTCCAGACTCCGCTGCGGGCACATGGCATGGTTAGACGACGACGTAAGTTCCTGTGATGGAAACCATGAGATTTAACTGCACCATGCGCTCTGATGTTCATCAATTATTTAGTATCAACTAGTGTGGCGGACAATAGGCCAGCGAAATTTGCACCCGCAAATTTGCACCTGCAAATTAGCCCTGCAAATTAGCGGCTAATTCTGCCGGTCCAGCCAGGATCCCGAAAATGGGGTGCAAATTAGGGCAAATTAGCTTGGCTGATGAGGCAGTGAATAGGTGGTATGCATAGTATGAGAAAGTAAGTCCTATTGAGCTATGAATCCACAGAAATGAGCTCCGGAAAGTTCAAGGAACTCAAGGTATGTTTGCAAGCCCTTTTTGAAGCCCTTCCACTCTCTAGTCCCAACACCAATGGAAGTGGGAAAGATGGGAGTAGACGTAGACACTTAATTCACCATAATTCACTGGCATAATAGCTAATTTTCGCTATTTTGCCTGCTATTTTGCGCACATTGGCTGGAGATCCTTAGGGCTGCGCCCCCAGTCATCCGCTGCAAATTAGCCCTAATTTGCACGGGTTTGGACCTCTGCCGAGCTCGGGCAAATTTGCCCAGCGAATCAGGTCCGCTGGCTACTTCCCGCCACACTAGTATCAACGAGTTATTAGAGAATGTGAAAAGAGTGCCTTGTACGCACCGGTTATTCAACAGCCGTACCTTCCCTGCTTGCCCTTGCCTCTGCCCGCTGATAACAAGCTAGAGAGGCGAATGTGTACAGATAGCCACCTGCTTGTCCGTGTTCTATGTACAGTGGCTGACTGGTTCCGACCGGGGACCGTGTCAGTATCATATACTACCTGCATGGGTATAGAACCCGAGCCCATAGGAACCTTATAAGGCTACGGCCAGTGTGGGAACCGCCGAGAAATTGTCTGGGGAAGAAGAAATAGCAGAGCATTTTGCGTAGCCTTAGATTGGTGTTGTCCGAGCGCCTGGAGGCGAAGTGTTTGAGCGAGGAACCCTGGTATGGATAGTATTTTCTGGTTGTGTTTCTTGACTATATACCAAGTATGACCCTATGAAAGTGTCAACGTGTTCTACAGATACTCGGTTTACAGACGTAGTAGTTGTACCTACGATGGCCCTACGCTGATAATATGATAGAGAAGACTTCATCTATCCCAGTATCATTCAAAGAACGTGCTTATATATGGACGTTCAATTTGCTAAGTCATATTCAGGGAAACTGTTACCAAGTCAGCTCGTCAATTGACATAAAGAACTGTAGAATCTGGTACGGAGAGCCTAGACTCGCGACCAGTCTTTAGGTGGCGATCACGCGTGGTGGTTGTTTATAATTTGTCGTGGTAAATTGTTCTCGTGGCAGAGATACTATGGCGGAGCGTGAAAAGGTGAGATGCTCAGCCGAGTTCGAAAGGTAATGGCTGGTCACGAGCCTACGGAGAGCCGTAGTCCTTCAGCATCAAGCAAACAAGGCCAATTATTTCCAAAACAGTGCAAAAGGCCTCGCGGAGTCTGAAATCGAAACGGCTGGTCACTCTAACGCCAAGGTCCTGCTCAACTGTCCCTCCATGACCGCCGGCACCAACGACGGACGACATACTACAGTAAAGTTAGTCGTTATTGGCTCATCCGGAGTTGGTAAAACAAGTTTAAGAGGAAAAGTGAGTATATCATTCAATTACCATTCCATACCATACCAACGCCTGACGAGATCTCTCTCATTGTAGTATCTTTCAGGTCGTTTCTCGAATGGATACCGAGCGACTATTGGTGCTGATTTTATAACAAAGACTCTACCGCATCCAACTGATCCAAGCCAGTCAATCATCTTGCAAATTTGGGTCAATATCATCCGTTGTCAAGTCGTTTATTTTAGAAATTAAATGCTGAACCATAGGACACTGCTGGTCAAGAGAGGTTTTCGAGCCTCTCAAAGGCCTTCTTTAGAGGAGCCGATGCAGCCTTGTTAATGTTCGACGTTAACGCGCCAAATAGCATGCTTGCATTGAAGAAATGGTGGGATGAATTCCGCGATCGAGCTCCCATTGCTGATGAAGACATAAACGAATATTGTTGTGTGGTGGTGGGAAACAAGATTGATACGGTCGTGAATGGGAAAGGCTTTGGGCTGGTTTCCAAGTCGGATGCTCTAGCGTTTCTGGATGAACTGGTGCCTCCTTCGTCGCCGACGTCCATATATCCTCCACCGTCATTTGCTGAACAAGATGGGGATCATCTTGTTTCTAATTTCTTGGCCTTGCCTGCCTTACATGAACCATCTTCACAATCAAGGTCTTCCATAGCCACCGAAGTCCAAACTCGTTCCAACTCCATCGATATACACCACTCAAACCATATCTCTCACTTGCCGTCTCCAAGTGGCAAATTATCCCAACCCGTTTCCTACTCGTCACCTTACTTTTATAGTGAAACAATGAGGTCTACACATACTACGTTAACTATATACCATACTCCTTCCTCGTCTTTATATCATTCCGCCCGCTCATCTCCGGAACCGCTGTCCTTATCCGAACCCACAAGTCCAACGTCGAGCTTTAGACAACGTAAGCTCAATACACGCTCTTCGGGTAGTTCCAGCTCTGGAAGTGCTCCTACGATCACTCCTAGTATATACGCCCGCGATCGCGGTTCATCATCAAACATCAATACCTCGGATAATCTACTTCCAACAACACCATCACCATCATCTTCCCCCGTTTTTTCTCCTCCTCCGCCACCTCTATTATTGCCACCACCTCCAGAGCGCGGTCCCAAGCTCTTCTTCACCTCAGCCAAGACAGGCGAAGGCGTTGCGGATGTTTTCGAGTACATCGCATATCGCGTGAGTCGAAAATGGGAGTATGAAGAGTGTATCGAGGCAAGGAGGATGCATTATCAAGAGTCGAGTGCTGCGGAGACCATTCGTTTGGGGTCGGATAATGAAAGAGGCTTGGTGATTAGGGATGGGGGAGGAACATGGAGTCATGGCTGTTGCTCTTCCTGACTGGCTATTGAATATTGAGTTGCAACCTGTCTTCATTCCGTTTGTTGTCTTTTTTATTCATCAATAATTTTTTTATCTTATTTATTCCGTATCCTTCCTTAAACTGTCCTTGGACGTCATTCTCTTATCCTATAATTGGCATCCTTCATTCTTCACTCTCTAGATTGCACACAACTGCAAATTAACTGGTCCCTAAAGCTTTAATTTTTTTTTAAAGCTTAAAGCCTGTTTGGGATGAACAATAAGTGACCCGGTTATAACTCAAGCATCCCAGTAAGTTCTATCCCCCCCCGCAAACTGCCTGAAATGTTCTTACTGAATCGCTCTCAGCAATGGTCTCGGTGATTTGACTAACTCGGCAGAGTTGGTGATGTGCAGGCTCGGGCTTAAAGTCCTAAGCCGGCCGAGCCGAGCCCAAGCCGTTAAAGCCGTGGCCAAGGTGTATTAAGGCCTAGGGCCCGGGTATTCATTTTGGTAAGCCTTAGGCCCCGCTTCAGGCCCTGGTGCGTATACAGACGTATTTTCAGTGGCTAGTGGACCTCAATTTTTAAAAAACTGCCCTATATTACTCTTAGGTTGTTATACTAGTGAAATATTCACCCAATAATGGTAAAGGAACATGTTGTGTGTGTTTTTGGAACTGATCCCCATTGTAAGGTACTTCAACAATTTTCTCACATTTCAATTCCACTGTGATTTGAGAAAATAGAAAAAAACTTGTACTCACAATCGTGATCCTCATGACTGGTCAAGCTTACAGCACAGCTACTTTATGGAGTTAAGTACACACAAAATAAAACAAAAATCATGCTGGTTATGTTTGTAATGCATGTCCTCTTATCCCTCATCATTAGAATGCCTTGTTGTTGGAAATATTTTTGGTACGAACTGATCACGTCGCATAGTTGTACACAGAGTAGATAAAAAAATATCCGGCCAATGGCAATAATAGCGTAGATAAACATAGCCATGCTTTGTAGTATATATGTAGTAAGTTGATGGGACTGGATACCCATCGACTTGAACCAATATACCAGCTCCTCCCTCTTCTATATCACTCTCATACTTTTGTAACCGTCTTAGAAGACGTGTATACTTCAAAGTCGACCACAAAATTCAACACTTGTCACCATGTCTCTTGCAATCTCAAAGATCATATTCCATATAATTAATATGTAGAAGGTGTTAAGCTTGGATTTTGGATGGAGATGTCAGGTCCAAAGTCAGGTGAGGCATTGGCTTCAACTTATAGGTTGCGCTGCTCTCTTGATGGGTTGCCTTGAATTTTGGAGTTCCAGACAGAGTAGGAGAGTCTGGAGTTAGGCCAAGAAGAATGTTAGGGGACATTCTGCTTAGGGCTACCAAAGTTCTGTTCAGCTCAGTTCTTCAGCCATTTTGAAGAACTGAGAACCAAACTGATGGCTCCCTCACTGAACTGAGCCGGAACCAGAACTGGAACCGATAGAACTGGTTCTGTTGGTTCAGTTCGGTCCTAGGACCAGTTTGAATTATCAAACTGATGAAAAACTTTCAATTCCCATTTTTCTCATTTTTTTTTCACATCTTTTACTTGATAATTAATTTGTTTAATATTATTATACTACTAGTACTAATGAATTGAAACAGTGGTGGGGGTGTCCAAACAGGAGTGGGTGGGTCCAGATGAGTGTAACAGTCCTCATTGTTCATTCGTTCAGTCGATGTTCAATGTTCGCTCGTCGCCGTCATTTGTTTGTCATCATCATTTGTTTGTGTCATGGTCCGTGCTCGGTCACGTTCTTTCCGAAGAACAATCAAAGGACGGCTCCGACGGAGTCTCCGATG
>Ga0193742_1001140_pt1 | contig 16402 bp, 18 predicted proteins | sample L2c1metaG_FD_165511 | JGI IMG/M metagenome (GOLD analysis project Ga0193742, IMG submission 165511) | Soil microbial communities from a riparian zone of the East river system, Colorado, United States - L2c1 | ecosystem: Environmental > Terrestrial > Soil > Riparian zone | place: USA: East River... | reverse complement strand
TGCGCAATCCGGTCTGTGCGGGTTCGGCAAGGTCGCTCCGGTAGTCACACCTCGGGCTAACTCGTCATGGGTGGCCTGCATCTTCTCCGACATGGAGGCCCGTCATGCCTGGTCCGCCCCCGAAGCGTGTGCGTTCGCGCCGGAATGATCCGAAGAAGGACTTTCGGTCGTTGCCGGCCGCTGGTCGCGAGGGTGCCGCGCCGGTGTGGCCGCTGCAGGATGACGTCCGCAAGGTCGCCGAGCTGGATCTGGCTCGGGATCGGATCGCCTCACTTCAGGTCGAGCTTGCCGAGGCTGAGGATGGTCGAACGAAGGGCCGTCTTCGCCGTCGGTTGAGCGAGCTGGAGTTGGTCGAGGCGACTCTGTCACTGCAGCTCGAGCAGGCGCGCGACGCCGAGATTGCGCTGTGGAACGACCTCTGGTTGACCCCGCAGGCGGTGATGTGGGAGGAGTCCCACGCCAGCCGCGAGGTGGCCCAGTACGTGCGGTGGAAGATCCGAGGCGAGCAGGGCGAGGTCGAGCCGGCGAAGGAAGCTCGCATGCTGTCGGACCGTCTCGGGCTGAATCCGCTCGCGCTGCTGCGGCTTCGCGCCGAGGTGGAGAGGGTCGAGGAGGCTGAGACTCGCGGGAAGCGTCGCCGCGAGGTGCCGGCCGGCGCGCCGAAGGACGACGACGGGGACGACCCGCGCTCGGGCTTGTATGCCGTGAGTTGACGTGGGGCTCCTGGTTGTTCCGGGGCCTGACGCGGAACCGTGGCCGAGTCTGGGCCGTGAGGTGTGCGCGCTGATCGAGGAGCGCGCGATCTACGGGCCGGGGTCTCTGCAAGGTCAGTCATACGTGATCGACCCGGAGTTCAAGGCGTTCATCTACCGGGCGTACGAGGTGTTCCCGAAGGGCCACCCGTGGGAGGGCCGGCGCCGGTTCAAGCGGGTCGGTCTGTCGGTTCGCAAGGGCCTCGCCAAGACGGAAAAGCAGGCGCTGCTGGCTTACGTGGAGCTGCACCCGGAGGGACCGTCGCGGTTCGACGGGTGGGACTCGCACGGTAACCCCGTGGGCCGTCCAGTGCGTGCTCCGTACATCCCGATGCTGGCGGTGACGCTGGAGCAGGTTGAGGAGCTGGCGTACGGGGCGTTGAAGTACATCGTCGAGGAGGGTCCTGACGCGGACCTGTTCGACTCGTCGCTGGAGCGGATTCTCCGGATCGACGACCGGGGTCACGCGGACGGCAAGGCCGTCCCGCTGTCGAACTCGCCGGGCTCGCGAGACGGTGCGCGGACGACGATGAACTGCTTCGACGAGCCGCACCGCCTGGTTCTGCCGCGTCAGATCGAAGCGCACACGACGATGGACGCGAACCTGCCGAAGCGGCCGCTGGACGATCCGTGGTCGCTGTACGTGGGGACTGCCGGTGAGCCTGGTCAGGGTTCGGTGGCGGAGCAGATCCACGACGAGGCGTTGATGATCTCGCGTGGCGAGATCGAGCGGCCGGACCTGTTCTACCTGTACCGGACCGACGACGACCCTGAGCGTGACCTGACCATCAAGACTGAGCGGATCATCGCGGTCGCTGAGGCCACTGGCCCCGCTGGCGAGTGGGGTCCTGGGCAGTTCGACGAGATCGCGTCGAAGTGGGACCGACCAGCCGCTGACGGCGCGTACCTCGAGCGGGTGTGGCTGAACCGGTGGACGAAGGCCGGGTCGCAGGCGTTCGACGTGAATCGGTGGGGCGAGCTCGGCGCGCAGGGGTCGATCCCGAAGGGTGCACGGGTCGCTGGCGGCTTCGACGGCGCCAGGTTCCGCGATGCTACGGCGTTCGTCATTACGGATGTGCGCACGGGCCGACAGGAACTGTGGGGCCTGTGGGAACGACCGCTGGACCTTCCCGAGGACGCCCTGTGGGAAGTCCCTGAGGATGAAGTCACAGCGTCGCTCGAGCGGCTGATCAAGGTCATGGACGTGTGGAAGGTCTATTGCGACCCGCCGCACTGGACGGAGACCGTCGGCTCATGGGCGGGAACGTGGCCGGACAAGGTCGAGGAGTGGTGGACGAACCGGAAGTGGCCGATGGCGAAAGCTGTCCGCGCATACCGGGAGGCCATCGCGTCGGGAGCCGTGTCGTGGTCTCAGGGCAGCCGGGGCGCCGCAGACCTGGCGCGGCACATCGCCGCGGCCGGACGACGTGACGTCCAGCTGTGGGACGACGACGGCCAGCAGTTGTTCATCCTCAAGAAGATCCATCCCGAGCGGAAGTTCGACGCGGCGATGGCGGCGACGCTGTCGTGGCAGTGCTACGTCGATGCGCTCCGAGCCGGGGCCAATGCTCCAAGCACGCCAGGACTGGTGAGCCGGATCAGGTAGAGGAGGGGTCCCTTCGTGACGATCGACGTGAAGACGAAGGACTCTCCCGGCTGGTTCCTGGCGCGCCTCGCGGTGAAGCTCCGCGACCGAACCCCCCTGGTTCAGGAGATGTTCGACCGGTACGAGGGGAACTCGCCGGTGCCGTCATCGCTGGAGGACGCCCCGGAGTCGGCGAAGCGGTTCTTCAAGGCTTCGCGGACGGCGTTCGCCGAGATGGTCGTGAAGGCGGTCAAGTATCCGCTGCGTCTGATGTCGGTGACGACGGCGCTGAACCAGTCCGACTCGGGTGACCGTGAGGCGTGGCGCCTCGTGGTCCGCTCGGGGATGCGTGACGAGTCTGACGACGTCCACCGCATCGGGCTGGTGGCCGGCGACGGGTACGCGATCATCGGCATGCACCAGGGGCAGCCTCGGTACACGTCCGAGGACCCGCGGCAGGTCGTGACCATCCACGACCCGCTGGTCCAGTCGGAGATCGTCGCGGGCGGCAAGTTCTTCCACAGCTTCGAGGACGACCGGGACTACGCATACCTGCAGCGGCCCGGCCGCGTGTGGCGCGCGTTCCTGGACTCGCAGTCCAGCGGTCAGGTGCCGATCACGTTCGGCGAGCACTGGACGTGGGATGAGGAGTTCGGCGGCGAAGAGGGTCAGTCCCTTCCGCCCGGGTGTGAAGACCTCGTCTGTGTGTTCCGGTACCGGAACGAGGAGGGTGTCGGAGAGTTCGAACGCCACCGCGACCTGCTGGATCGCGTGGACCACATGGTGCTGCAGGGCATGACGATCGCGACGCTGCAGGCGTTCAAGCAGCGCGCCATCAAGGTCGACCCGGCTGCGATGCCTGACACCGACCCGCAGACCGGCGAGAAGATCAACTACAACGACGTCCTCTCGTCCGACCCCGGCGCCCTGTGGAAGCTTCCGTTGGCGGCTGAGCTGTGGGAGTCGGGGAACATCGACCTGACGCCGGTGTGGACTGGGATGGACAAGTTCATCCAGCAGCTGTCTGCGGTCACGTTCACGCCGCTGGCGATGTTCGCCCCCGAGGGGCAGAATCAGTCGGCCGCGGGTGCCGCGTTCGCTCGCGAGGGTCGAACGTTCAAGATCGAGGACCGGCAGGACAGGTTCGGCAGCGTGCATGCGCGGGCGCTGTCGGCGCTGTTCCGGATGTCCGGCGACACGGACCGTGCGGCGTTCGAGGACATCACGATCAACTGGCGGCCCGCGGAGCGTTACGGGCTGGCGGAGAAGGCCGACGCGGCGACCAAGGCCAAGGCTTCGGACGTCCCGTGGGAGACCCGGATGCGCGACATCTGGCAGTACACGCCGGAGCAGATCGCGCGGATGCGGTCTGAGCGCATGGATGACGCCCTGCTGTTCCCCGAGCAGGTCGCGGCGACCGCTCAGGAGCCCGTACATGAGCCGGCCCCGGTGGCTGAGCCGGCCTGATGGACGCCCTCGTCGTCAGTCGCCTCGTCAACGCGCAGGCGGCCTCTCGGGGCAGCCTGACGCGACGCGTCCTGCGGATCGTGCTGGCGATCTTCCGCCGGTTTGACGGCTGGTACTCGAACAGCCTCGTGACCGAAGTAGCCGAGCAGGTCGCGTCGGTCGTCCTGTCGGGATCTCGCGGCGTCGCTGCGGTCACGGACGCATACCTGTCGAGGGTCGCGTCGGAGGTCATTGAGGCGTCCGTCGCTCCGGTGGGCGTGGAACTGGTCGAGCCGCTGCGCCTGGGCGTTCCGTCGCTCGTTGAAGTGTACGAGCGGGTCGCGAAGGAGTACCGGTACCAGGTCTCCACCGGTGTTCCTGACGCTGCCGCGCTGGACCGGGCTGTCGATCGTGCTGAGGCGATGGTCGAGATGGACATGGCGTTGGCGCACCGGGAGCAGTCGCGGAAGTTCATGGTCGTCAACGAGGTCGACGGGTTCCGCCGCATCGTCCGGCCCGAGCTGAGCAAGGGCGGGTCCTGCGGCCTATGCATCGTCGCTTCGGACCGGATCTACCACCAGGGCGAACTGCTGCCGATCCACGATAGGTGCAACTGCGAAGTGCTGCCGATCATCAACAGCGTCGACCCTGGCCAGTCGCTGAACAGCGACGACCTGAACGCCTTGTACGCCGCCGCCGGCGGCACGACATCCGGCGCCGCGCTCAAGAACGTCCGCGTGACCACGTACCAGCACGGCGAGCTGGGCCCGATCCTCGTCAACGCCGCACACCGCGTGCGCACCCAAGACGACGCCCGCCGCGATCTCCGCGACGTCGCGTAGAACCCGCCCGACACGGGCGAACCCACTCCGGCAGGGGAGAAATCAGCATGCGCCAGCGTGCCCGCTTCGACATGTCCACGCTCGACCCGTCCGACCCGGACAGCATCGCCCGGCTGATCGCCTTCCACCGCACCCGCCACGGGTCCGCGGTCATGGAGGACGACCCGCCCCAGGACCCGCCCCCGCAGGATCCTCCGGCGGACGACAAGGGCTTCCCGGCGGACACGCCCATCGCGCAGATGACCCCTGAGCAGCAGACCGCGTACTGGCGGTTTCAGGCTAAGAAGCACGAGAAGACCGCCAAGTCGCGCGCCGACTACGACGACTTGAAGAAGGCCAAGGACGAGCTCGAAGAGCTCAAGCGGCAGGGCCTCACCGACCAGGAGAAGGCCCTGGAAGAAGCCCGCGCGCAGGCTCGTACCGAGGCTGAGTCGGCTGCGACCGTGAAGTACGCCGGCCGCGTCGTCGGCGCGGAGCTTAAGGCGGCCCTGGCGGAGAAGAAGGTCCCGGCCGCGCAGGCGAAGAGCCTGGTCGAGTTCCTGGACCACACCAAGTTCCTCACTCCTGACGGTGAGGTCGACACCGACAAGGTGACCGCGTACGCCGACGGCGTCGCGACAACCGGCACCAACTGGCCCGACACGGGCGGTGGCGACCGCGGGAAGGCCCCGGCAACGGGGCGTGACGCGGACCGCGAAGCCGGACTGGCCGAAGCGCAGAAGCGCTACGGCAAGAAGAACTGATCCCTCGAGAGGGGAACCATGTCCGACATCACTGTTCGGGGTGGCGCCTTCCAGGTCGAGGACCGGTCGTGGCTTCTCGGCCCGCACGGAACCGACCCCGGCTCCAACCCCAACGTCACCCTGCTCCTGTCGCTGTTCGATGAGGCGACCCACTACCCGAACGGGTACATCCCGTCGGGAATCGTCCTCGGTCGCGTCACCGCGTCCGGCGTGTACGGTCCCTCCACCTCCGACGCCAGCACCGAGGTCCAGACGGTCACCGTCGGTGGCTCCGGGCTGACCTCGTTCACGCTGACCTTCTCGGGTCAGACCACGGCGTCGCTGGACGACCAGGCCACGGCTGCGCAGGTTCAGGCGGCCCTGGAGGACCTGTCGAACGTCGGCGAGGGCAACGTGTCCGTGTCTGGCGACGCTGGCGGCGTCTGGACGGTCACCTTCACTGGAGAACTGGCGGGGACCAACGTCGCGCAGATGACGTCGACCCCGACCGGCGGCACCGGCTCTGTCACAGTGGCCACGGCCACTGGCGGCGGCGCGGACGGTTCGGCTGACGGTCGCGAGACCGCCGCGGGTTTCCTCTTCGGTTCGCTGGCCGTGCAGTCGGGTGCGACCCGGCTGGCGGGCGCGATGCTCGTCCACGGGTTCGTGGACCCCGACCGCCTGCCGATCCCACTGGGGTCCGGCTCCCTGAGTGCCGGTGCGCGCACCGACCTCACCCACATCTCGTTCAAGGAAGGGGCCTGACAGATGCCTCTCGTCTTCGATGCCCCCGTCTCGAGCGGGGCCCTGACGACCTTCGTCCGGCAGATCCCGCTCGACTCCGAGCTGTCTCTGCTCGCGGCCGCGTCCACTCGGACCGTGAACAACAACCAGATCGACTGGAACGAGATCACCCGGCGCAACCGGACTGCCCGGTACCGCGCCTGGGACGGCCGGATCCACGTCTCGTCCCGCGACTCCGGCGAGTCCAAGTACGTCAACCTGCTGCCGCTGTCGACCTCGATCAACATGGGCGAGTACGAGCGCCTGCAGATCGAGTTCGCCCGCACGCAGGGGACGAACAAGGGCGCGCTGGTCGACGCCATCTACAACGACGCCGAGCGCCTCACCCGTGAGGTCCAGGCTCGGCTGGAGCAGGGCATCGGTGACCTCCTCACCGACGGTGTCCTGACCATCGACGAGAACGGCCTGGTCGGCTTCGAGGCCGACTTCGGCGTCCCCGCCGACCAGATCGAGACCGCCGGCGTGCTGTGGTCCAGCCCGTCCACGGCGCTGATCCTGGACGACCTGCACGCGTGGGTCGACGTGTACGTCGCGAACAACGGCGTCCGGCCGGGTGCCATCCGCACCTCGCAGCAGGTCATCACGCTCATGCTGCAGAACGAGCAGATCATCGAGGCCCTCTATGGAACCACCGGCCGAACCCGGGCCAGCCTCGCGGACCTACAGGGGCTGCTGGCGTCGGAGGGACTGCCGCCGCTCGTGCAGTCCTACGACACGCAGGTCGACGTCGACGGCGAGCTGCAGCGCGTCATCCCAGCCAACAGGGTGCTGCTGACGCCGGCCAGCCTGTCCGACCTCGTCCAGACCGTGTCCGGCGTGACCGTCACGGCCCTGGAGCTGGTCAACTCGGCCAAGGTGGACTTCACCTTCCAGGACGCCCCCGGCATCGTCGGTGTGGTCGTCAAGGAGGGTCCGCCCTTCCGCCAGTTCACCTTCGTGGACGCCACAGCGATGCCGATCCTCACCGACGCGAAGCGACTGATGGTCGCGACGGTGCTGGCCTGATGGCTCGCCGACTCGCCGCGTACGTCAGCCTCTGGCACCCGGAGACGCGTCAGCGCGTCACGTTCGGGCCAAAGGACGACGTCCCCGCATGGGCGGCCGGGAAGATCACCAACCCGGCCGCCTGGGAGGGTGACGAGCCTGCCGACGAGCAGGACGCTCGCCCCAAGGGCAACGCCTCGCGTGAGGCGTGGGCCGAGTACGCCAAGTCCAAGGGAGTCGACGTCGCGGACGCCGACAACCGGGACGACATCAAGGCAGCCGTCGAGGCCGCCACCAGCTGAGCGCTAAGGCGCGCCGGGCAACCGGCGCGCCTTGCTCATGCGGCGGACAGGAGACGGTCATGCCCCCGTACACCAGCCCGCAGGACATCCGTGACGCCGCCTACGGCATCACTATCCCGCCCGGCGGCGAGGTCGACGCATCCCTGTCGGGTCTCATCGACAAGGCCGAACGACGACTGATCGCCCGGGTCCCGTCGATCCCCGCCAGGGTCGCCGACGGGACTCTCGAAGTGGCTGCCGTCAGGGACGCCATCGAGGACATCGTGCTGCGTGTCGTGCGCAACCCGAACGGCTACTCATCGGAGCAGGCAGGCGAGTTCTCGTACCGGATCGATCGGGTGACCGCGTCGGGGCGTATCGAGATCACCGACGCGGATCTTGTCGGACTCCTCCTCCCGGTATCCGCGTCGACGGGGTTCGGGAGCATCCGCCTCGGCGTGCCGAGCTGGCGGCTTCCGTGAGGTTCGCGTCGGGCGTCACCGTCACCGTTCGGCGCCCAGCCGGTTGGGACGACGACGGCGACCCGCTGCCGCCGGACGAGCACGAGATCCCAGGATGCGCATGGGCTCCGCGGAGGTCGTCGGAACTGACGAACTTCCAGGAGACGGCGCTCGACGCGGGGACGCTGCGCGGCCCGATCGGCGCGGACATCCGCGCTTCGGACCAGATCCTCATCCCGGGCGTGCTCAACGACGCCGGCCAGGTCGCCGTCTGGAACGTCGACGGCAACGTCGGCCGCTGGGAGTCCCCGTTCTCTGGCAGGCAGTTCGCCATGCAGGTGGAACTGAAACGAGCCGGCTAGGAGGCCACCATGCCCCCGATCCGCTACGAACCCGACCACAAGGGCACCGGTGCGCTGCTGGTCACTCCGGAGATGCGCCACCTGGTCGAGCGGGCCGTCGAGGACGGGAAGGCGTACGCCATCTCGATCTCCCCGGACCGGGAGCCGTACTCGGCGGGCTACATCGCGTCGTTCGAGACCGAGGTCGACGTGCAGAAGATCGCCGGATCCCCTCGCGTGACCGGGATCCTGTCGAACACCGCCCAGTACGCGGCCGTCGTGGAGTGGCAGCACGACCACCACGTGCTCGGCCGCACGGTCGACTTCATCGAGAACGCGTGGTTCCCCCATGGTTGAGATGCCGCCGTGGCCCGACCCGCACGGGGTGCTGAAGCTGGTCCTGGGTGATCTGGGGGCGGCCAGGATCGTTGGCCCACGTACTCCGCCGGACTTCCTTAACGCTGGGTTCCCGGTCATTTCCACGAGGGTCATCGGCGGCTCAGCCGACAAGGTCACTGCGACCCCCAGGGTCTCAATCCTGGACTACGCCGAAACCTACGACGCCAGTCGGGACCTTGGCTACGCCATCTGCCAGCGGTTGCTGCCGGGCGGACTGAGGACGTCCGCGGGGGTCATCGACCGCTGCGAAGTCGAAGTGCTCCCCATCGAAGTGGTCTACCCGGACTCGGATGTCCGCGTCCACTCCGCTGTGTACCGCCTCAGCTTCCGACGCTGACGGCCCTAAACGCCACCCCCTTCCCAGCCCCGCACCGCGGGGCGTCCACCGCCCCGCACAGAAGGGATCGTCGTCATGCCCGTTTTCGACGACATCAACGTCACCAACCACGACCTGATCCGTAAGGTCCTCGGCATCGCGGCGTTCGTCGCGCCGATGGCCACCGCCGTCCCCACCGCACTCACTGACGGTGACGGCGCTCTCCTGGAGTTGCCGGATGGCTGGCGCCCGCTGGGTCGCCCGTCCGAGGACGGCGTCACCTGGGCGCGCGAGACCGAGCTGTCCGAGATCTTCGGCCACGGCTCGCCCGAGCCGGTCCGTTCGGACATCCGCCGAGCGACGAAGCGGATGACGATCACGGCGCTGGAGTCGCGGATCGTGAACCTCGAGCAGTACATGGGCATGGACCTGTCCGCAGTGGAGACCTCCACCGGCGGCGAGTCCGTGTTCGACGAGGCGGCGCTGCCGACGTACCCGCCGGTGCGGCTTCTCGCCATCGGCATGGACGTCACGGGTGGCGGCGAGTACTACATCGGCAAGTGCTTCCCCAACGCCAAGGTCACGGAGACCGGTGAGCAGCAGTGGTCGGACGCCGACCAGGCGCTGGTCTACCCGCTGACGTACACCGCCCGCCAGGACCCGGTCCTCGGCACCGCGGTGCGGCACTGGCTGGCCGGCTCCGGCCGCGCGCCTGAGGACGAGGGCTTCCCGGCTGCGGCCTCGTCCTCGTCCTGACCCCGTACGCGTCGGCGGGGCTTCCCCTTGGGGGTGGCGGCCCCGCCGACGCATCACCAGCCACCCCCAAGCGAGGAGCCCTCATGGCTGTCGAGCGTGTGTTCGTGAAGGACGGGAAGACCCAGTCGACTCGAGTCCCGGCGGCGGCTGTTCGGCTGCAGGCGCAGGGATGGCGGGAGCTGCCCGCAGAGGAGGTCGTCTCGCCGGTTCGTCGGGAGAAGTTCAACGCCGGTGGCGTCTTGCCCGCCGGCTTGGGGATCGCATCCAACGTGACCGGTTCGCCGGAGCGTGTCGGGGATCCGCCGACGCGCCGCCCGCGCCGTAAGGACGCCACCGCCGAGCCGCCGCCGCCCGAGGGTCCCGGCGACCCGGACCCGTCCGACCCGGCCCAGCCCGAGTAGTCCACCCCTACCGAGGAGCCACCCCCATGCCCGCCGCCCCCCGCAAGCCCCAGGACCGCCGCACCGCCAAGAAGGCCTCCGCCCCGAAGCGCCCGACCGGCCCCCGCGTCAGCCTCGACCTGAAGGCGCTCGCCGCCGAGGTCGATGAGTCGCCGGTCGAGCCCTACACGTTCAACCACCCGACGGGCGACGGCGTCTACACGCTCCCCCACCCGGAGGACGTGGACGTCCTGATCGTGGACGCGCTGAGCCGCGACCCGATGGGCAATATCTCGCTGATCCTGCGGCTGCTCGGCGACGATCAGTGTGAGCAGCTGGCCAAGGATGGCGGCCTGAAGGCCCGGTTCATGAAGCCAATCGTCGGCGGCTGGTACGAGTGGTACGGCGTCGACCCGGATGAACTGGGAAAAGACAGCGCCTAGCGGCGCTTCTCGACCGGTACGGAACCGCCATCGAGGCGGACCTGGCGGACAAGTCGTTCGACCTGGCGCGTCTGGTCGCTGACGGACGCTACCGGTTCATCCTGAACATGGTCGACCACCTGCCTCGTACGTCCCACTTCGTTGAGGCGGTGGCGCAGGACGACGAGTTGGCCGCCGAATCGCACGACGAGGTGTCGACGGCCAAGCCGCGCGGCACACCCATCTCCGAGTTCGGGCTGACCGAGGAGATCCTCGCCCAGATCCGCGACTCGCTGGGCGTGCTGAACGCGAACCTGGTCAACGTCAACCTGCCCACGGGCAAGCCGCGCGCAAAGGCACCCAAGCCGTTCCCGCGACCCCAGACGGCCCGCGAGCGAGCGGACCAGATCTGGAAGCGCGAACGGTACGACGACGTGGTTGCGCAGATGACCCCCGGACACGCAGGCGACGACACGGGCTGACCGGACGGGGGGTGCTCGGATGGCCGGATATCAGGCAGGTTCTGCGTGGATATCCGTCTCGCCGAGTTTGAGGAATTTCCACAAGCAGGTCCGGCAGCAGCTCGCCAAGGAGTTCGCCAACCCGATCGAGATCCCCGTCAAGCCGGACGCGGACTGGGCCCCGATCAAGCAGCAGGCGACGAAGCAAGGCGCCGACGCGGGCGGCGGGTTCGCGCGAGCGTTCCGCACCCGGGTCGATGCCGCGCTCAAGCAGCTGCCCGAGATCCATGTCGGCGCGGACACGTCCGAGGCCGACACGGAGATCGCTGGTCTGCGGACTCGTCTGCAGGCGCTTCGGGACCTGCGGATCGGTGTTGACATTGATGCGGCTGAGGCTCAGCGGGAGATCGCTGAGATCGGCGCGCAGTTGCAGCGACTGTCGACCGATGACGCGCGTGTCGACGTGCAGGCGGACACGGCTGCCGCGTCGGCGCAACTGGCCGCGATCAGCGGCCAGGCGGACCGCCTGGACGGCCGCGAAGTCAACATCGACGTCAACGCCGACCGGGACGGCTCTGCGTCGCGCAGCCTGATCCACGCTTCGAGTCAGATCAGCGGCCTGGTCCTGGCTGGCGGGCTGATCGCTCCCGCGTTGGTGCCGGCGTTCGGTGCCGCTGCGGTCGCGGCCGGCGGGCTGGCTTCGGCGATCTCGGCGGCCGGTATCGGCATCGGTGGCCTGATCGCGTCGGTCATCCCGGCGTTCTCGAACATCGCTGACGTCATGCAGGCGCAGGAAGCGGCGGGCAAGTCTGCCGCCACGACTGCGGTGCAGTCGAGCCAGCAGCGGGTGAACGCGGCGTACCAGGCTGAGCAGGCGGCTCGTAGCGTCGCGGACGCTCAGCTCGCCGCCGATCGTGCTGCCACCGATAGTGCGCGCCGCGTGGCGGACGCACAGGAGGCTGCGGACCGGACCGCCATCGATGGTGCTCGCCGGGTCGCCGACGCCCGCGAGGATGTTGCCCGGGCGCATGAGCGGGCGGCGGACATCATCGCCGCGGCGGAGCGCCGCGTGGCTGACGCTGCCCGAACGGTGGCGGACGCACAAGAGGCCGAGCTCGACGCGCAGCAGGAACTGACCGAGGCGCGTAAGGACGCGATCCGGACTCTGCGCGACCTGCGGGAACTGGTCTCGGACCTGGCCCGTGACGAGGAGGGCGCACAGCTCGCGATCGAGCAGGCGCAGCTGGACCTCGCCGAGCTCATGAACCAGGGCGGCGGGACCGCGGTCGAGGCGGCCAACGTCGCACTGGCGGACGCGCAGGCGAATCTCAACGCCCTCCAGTCGTCCGGGTCGGCGTCCGCGCTGGAACTTGCTCAGGCTCACCTGGCGGTGTCGCAGGCGAATCAGCAGCTGAACGCGGCGATGGCCGCTCAGGAGCAGTTGGCGCTCGACCAGGCGCAGGCGAACCATGACCTCGCCGAGGCGCAGGACAACCTCAGCGACATCCAGCAGGAGCAGACCGACGCGCAGCAGGCGCTGAACGAGGCCGAGCAGCAGGGCATCGATGGCATGCCGGGCGTGGTGGCCGCGCAGGAGGCTCTGGCCGATGCGAGTCAGGGTGTCGCGGACGCGCTTCAGTCGCAGCAGGATGCTCAGGGCGATCTCGCTGATGCTCAGGTTGAGGCCGCGGAGGCTGTCGCTGACGCTCAGGAGAGCTTCGCGCTGGCGCAGGAGCAGGCCGCGCAGGCGAATGCTGACGCGCAGAGGGACATCTCTCGCGCTCAGGAGCAGGCGGCCCGGGCTACGGCGGACGCGGCGCGGGCCGTCGATGACGCGTTGCGGGCGCAGGCCGAGGGCGCGCAGCAGTCGGCTGCGGCGATGGCGGCCGGGTCCGCGGCGAGCAACAACCTCGCGTACGCGATGGCCCAACTGACGCCGATGCAGCGTGAGCTGCTGACCGGCTGGATCTCGCTCAAGGACGCGTTCAAGGCCTGGGCTGAGGAGTTGGAGCCGGACACGATCCCGGTTTTCCTGACCGGCTTCGAGCTGCTGAAGGATCTTCTGCCGCTGCTGACCCCGATCGTGAAGTCCACGGCGGGCGCGTTGAAGACGCTGCTTGAGTCGGCCCGTGACGCTCTGGCGTCGCCGTTCTGGCAGGACTTCTTCGCGATGTTGGGCCGCGAGGCCGGCCCGCAGACGGAGAACTTCGGGAAGATCATCGGCAACCTGGCTACCGGGTTCGCTGGACTGCTCAAGGCGTTCGCGCCGACCGCCCGCGACATCGGTACGGGTCTGGTCGACTGGACCGGGAAGTTCGCCGAGTGGGGCAAGACGGTCGACCGGAACGACGGGTTTCAGCGGTTCATCGACTACGTGAAGGACCAGTGGCCCAACGTCAAGCGCGTCTTCTCTGAGTTGAGCGGCGCGCTCAAGAACCTGGTCGAGTCGCTGGCTCCGCTGGCCGGCCCGACCCTGGCCGGGATCGTCGGCCTGCTCGGTGTGATCGCGGACATGGACCCGCAGGCACTCGCGGCCATCGTCGGCGGGCTGACGGGCATCGGCATCGCGATCAAGGCCATGGGTGTCGCCGCGGCGTTCAACCCGGTTGTGCTGATCGCTGGCGCCATCGCCGGGCTGGCGTACTGGATGATCTACACCTACCAGACGTCGGAGACCTTCCGCGACGTCGTCAACGCGGTCTTCGGTGCGGTGTGGACGGCGATCAAGGCCGTCTTCAATTGGATCAAGGACAACTGGAAGACGCTGCTGATCATCCTGACCGGTCCGATCGGTCTCGCTGTCGTCGCGATCATCAGCCACTGGGACACGATCAAGGCGGGCATCTCGGCGGCCTGGAATTGGCTGGTCACGTGGGTGTTCAACCCAGTCAAGACGTTCTTCACCGAGATCATCCCGAACGCCGCGGGTGACCTGAAGGACGGCGTCATGGGCGCCTTCAACGGCCTGATGGACGGACTGGGCGCCGCGAAGGACTGGATCAGCGCCAACGTGATCGAGCCGGTCAAGGGGTTCTTCCAGTCCCTGTGGGACAAGGCCGTCGACATGAAGGACGGCATCGTCGGCGCGTTCGAGGCGATCCCCGACTTGGTGGCGGGATTCTTCGGCGGCATCTGGGACGCCATCAAAGGCCCGCTGAACACAGTGTTCGGGTGGATCAACGACTACATGATCAAGCCGTTGAACTTCATCCTGAACCCGTTCGACATCGACATTCCTGATCTGCCGAAGCTGCACGTCGGCGGCTACGTCGACGGCACTGGCGAGAAGCCGTACATGCTGCTCGGCGGTGAGGGCGTCCTGAACCCTGCCGCCACCAAGGCGTTCGGCGGGAAGTCCGCGATCGACGCGGCCAACAAGGGCATCGACCCGACCGCCATGGGCGGACCGTTCGGGTTCGACTGGCCGGACTGGGCCAACTGGGACGCCGTCCAACAGGGCCTCGCGATCGGCGCCGAGATCGCGACCGGCAACACCGCGGGCGATGCGCTCGAGGCCGGCCTGCTGAAGGCGCTTGAGGGCGTCGTCTCCACCGTCGAGAAGGGACTCGGCGCGGTCATCACCGGCCCGCAATTCGTGGACATCCCAATCGAGCACACCATCCACGACTTCAACGAGAATCTGCTCCGGTGGGCGAAGTTCGGTCACGCGAACATCGAGGCGCCTAAGGCTCCCGGCGGGTCCGCGTTCTTCCAGGGTGACATGGCGTTCCCGCTGCCCAAGGGTTCATACCGGGTGGGTTCGCCGTACGGTCCGCGTGGTGGTGGGTTCCACAACGGGTGGGACTTCCCTGCCGCGGTCGGAACTCCGGTGTTCGCTCCGTTCAGCGGGTTCCTCACCGCGAAGAACGCGGGCAACCGGTCGTACGGCAAGTACGCCGACATCATGTCTGGCGCGATGCGGTCGATCCAGGCACACCTGTCGGCCAACGTGGGGTCGAACCGCTTCGTGCAGGCCGGACAGCTCGTCGGGCGGGTCGGATCGACCGGCAACTCGACTGGCCCGCACCTGCATCAGACGTTCGAGGTCAACGGCTCTTCGGTCAACCCGCGGAAGTACTTGCAGTTCGACTCCGGCGGCAACCTGCCGCAGGGGCTGACCCTCGCGTTCAACGGGACCGGCCAGAAGGAGCGGATCCTCGACCCGGCGGAGACGCGGGCGTACGAGTCGCAGTCGTCGGCGCCGCACGTCGAGATGCACACCTACGGCACGCCGCGTGGCCTCGCCAACGAGATCGCGATGACGTTGGCGACCCGCAGGCAGGCATTCCGTCCGCTCGTCAATCACTGAGGGTGGTGACTGAATGCCTCTGCTCGCGTCCGTCTCCACTACGGCGCCGCCACCGGTCGTCGTCCCCCCGTCGCCGACTCCCGCGCCGCCGCCGTTCGACAAGGAGTACTTCACGTGGACCCCGAACGGTGGGCCCGCGATGATCCTGTCGGATGCGGCGCCGTCGGGGGCGTTCATGGGTGGGCTGGGTGATGACGGCCGGTCGGTGATCGGGCTGGACATGCCTCCGCAGGAGGAGTTCGACACGCAGCTGGTCGGCGGCGGTGAGCTGGCCAATGGTCGCCGCTGGATGGCGCGTCCGTTCGCGCTGCCCATCGTGATCGCGTCGGACACTCTCGACGGCGACATGGGGCTCGAGCAGCACCGCCGGGCGCTGATGGCCAGCTTCAACCCGGCGCGGGGTGACGGCGAGTTCATGGTCGCGTACCCGGGTGGTGTGCGCCGGTACCTGGTGGCGTCGTATTCGTCGGGGCTGGATGTGGCGGAGCGGGGTCGGGCGGGCTACCCGTATCAGGACGGCTGGATCGTCCAGATGAAGGCCCGCGACCCGTTCCCGTACGGCGACGAGCAGATCGTGGCGTTCAACCCGCCTGAGGACTACGAGTTCTACGCCCCGCCCGGTGACGCCGAGAACGTCTTCTACATCTCGTCGGCGAACACGGACGGCAACGCTGACGTGTTCATCGACGGCGAGGTGGAGGTGTGGCCGGAGTGGCGGATCCGGGGCCCGGTCACCATGGCGACGCTGACGAACCGCCACACCGGCAAGACGCTGCGGATCACGCCGAACCTGACCGCCGGGCAGACCCTCACGATCCGCACGAACGAGCGGGTGCCGATGACGCAGAAGGTGACCCGGAACGGCACCAACGTGTGGACGTCGGTCATCGGCACCGCGAACTTCCCGGTGTTCTGGACCCTGCAGCCGGGTAGCAACCGGGTGACGGTGCTTCTCACGGGGACGGTTCCCGGCCAGTCTTTCGCTGAGCTGCGGTACCGGCCGCGGTACCTGAACGCATGAGAAGCCCTATGTCAAGCCGGCTCCGGTTGATCTTGGTTGAGGAGTCGTTGGAGGGCTCGGTGGCGGGCGGGGTCGTAGGGGACGTGGTCTTGCCAGCAGTGCCAGATGACGAACAGCCAG
>Ga0193742_1001139_pt1 | contig 16409 bp, 15 predicted proteins | sample L2c1metaG_FD_165511 | JGI IMG/M metagenome (GOLD analysis project Ga0193742, IMG submission 165511) | Soil microbial communities from a riparian zone of the East river system, Colorado, United States - L2c1 | ecosystem: Environmental > Terrestrial > Soil > Riparian zone | place: USA: East River... | reverse complement strand
CGGGAATTATCGGGACATGATCGCAGAATCCTCATTGCAGTTGCCTCCGACCGAGGGTTTGACGCCCACGGCAGCGAGGGCGCTTGAGCTTTTCGAGCGAGATGCCCGCCGGTCCGGTCAGGGCGTCGATCATCTTGATGTATTCGACGCCTGCCGGCGTGGCGCGAAGCTCGAGCCGGTCATCGTCCTCGCGGACGTGGCGTATTCCGCCTCAACCAATTCGGCGGCGGGCACGATATCGGCCGCACTCACTCGCAAGCCGGTCCCGGCATCCACGTTCCCTACGGCCTTCCGCAGCATCAGGAAGGCTGCGTTTGGCCTGGTGGACATTCTGGCTTCCTCATACGGCCTGAGCGGCCCGAGATTGACGATCTTACTTGCGCCGCTCATTCACCAAATGAACTGCCGCCGCACGTCGATGAAGAAGGCGGTCCGGTTGCCGCTCTCTTGCGCCGCACACCGCCTTGGCCTTGAACGAACCCGCTTCATGGGGCCCGATGCCGTCGTGTGGGTTCGTCTCGGTGATGTAGCAGACCACCGACCGGGTGATCCGCACCATTAGGGGACCAACTTTTAGTACGAATCCGACCCTCACAATAGGGTGGTGGCATTGGCGAATTGGCGGAGCCTGGCCGCCCCGTTGCTAGGGGCCAAATTGCGAAATTTTAACCTACGAAGCCTTCAAAGGTCGACTAAATGGGAAGAAGGCCTATATTGGGCGGATGGCTTTCGTGAGAACCAAGGGACACAAGACTGGGACGACTGAGGGCATCTCGGCTGTCGATAAGCTTGTATTGGCCACAGTCAATGCACCGTTCAAGCGGGATATTAGCGCGGCAAAGCTCCAGGAGTGCATCGCGCAGGCGGAGATCAGCACGTGGCCAGTCCATGTCGCAACGTTCTTTACCGATGTGTCGCCGCGCTTGGTTTTGAGCTTTGCTGCCGGTCACGGTATCTCCAAGTCCAAACTTGCCGAAGCGTACGTGGTCATGAAGACCAAGACAGGCGAGCGGAACCTGGATTTGGAGAGCGAGCTTGTCCCACTGGCGACTTTTACTCGATAGAGCAATCACCGGTTTAGACCGCCTCCGGGCGAACGGACAGCCTGTTCCTGATTGGGTACTTGGAGGCGGTACCGCTTTGATGATCCATAGCGGGCACCGTCTCAGCAAAGACATCGGCGCTTTCATCGACGATCCACAATACATCACATTATTGTCCCCGCGCCTCGGAGGTGAGGATATCTGGTTGTGCGAGGCCTACGACGAAACAGGCCACTATCTCAAGCTCGTCTATCCTGAGGGTGAAATCGACTTCATTGTCTCTGGCTCAATTACAGACCTCCCGGTCGAGTCGAAAATCATAGACATGGGCGAAGTCAGTCCCGGCACCTCGCATACGATAAAAGTCGAGCACCCAGTCGAGACTGCAATAAAGAAGTTCCACTACCGCGGGACCATGCTCAAAATACGCGATGTCTTCGACATTGCTGTTGTCGGCTCGCTCTTTTCGGAAGAATTACGCGACAACCTCCGCTACGTTTCTCACCTGAAGCAGGGAATTTTAGAAAGACTATCCGCAATTTCAGAAGAGTTCCTGCACCAGCAGCTCGATGAACTCGCCATCGAGAACAAATGGCGGTCGCTTGCGGCCACCTGCCTCCAGCGAGTGAAAGAAATCGCTGAAGCAATCCCGGAACCGAAGTGCATCCCCTGATGATTGTCAAAATGAAGGCTGGTTTGATCGCGGCGACGGGGAAAGACGAATGTGTCGCGGGTGGCTGCGACCACGCGTTCGACGTTCGCAGCCGACACCAACGATGCGGAACGGGGAGCGTCCGACAGTGTGATTTCGAAGCGGTTGAAGGCGGCGAGTTTTTCGTCGACGGCGCCGATCCAGAGGGTGAAAGCGGTCGATGGCCCTCCGTCGGCCGCTCCGTTCCAGCCGGTCACGGCATAGCCACGCTCCGGCCACGGTTCGGAAGGCATGTCCTTGAATTGGGCTCCGGCCCGGACGACCTGTTCGATGTCGGATATCGCGGGATGCATTGGAAAAAGCGGCTCGAGTGACGGCTTCTTCATCGACCTTTGAACCACTTCCCGAGTTGCGGGTCGATCTCGGCAAGGGCTTTCAGCAGTTCGGACAGACGCGATGCCGCCTGCTGCGGCGTTTCGTGCCGCTGGCGCCATTGACTCCTGATGTCGAGGTGAACTCTGTCCATATGGGTTCTTTAGTACACGAGCGCGCGGCTTGCTTAGTGGACTTGCCCGGCCCCAGCCGTAGGCTCGGGGTCTTCTTCGCAGTCGTAGTCGTGCTCCGCGGGTGTTTTGGCCGCGCGGAGCAAATCCGTTTCCTCGTCAGTCAGTTCAGCGGTCGACATAGCCCGCTGCCTGATCTCGTCGGCCAAGCCGCCGCCCGTCTCTACTTCGATTTCCGGGTGGCTGTCAGCGATCTCCTGGATGCGCGCAAGGACGCTCTCCGGAAATGCCTCGGGCGTCGCGACGATTACGCCGCCATCCTTCAACAGGGCATCGATCATCTTCATGTACTAGAGCCGTGCGGGCGTTGCACGCAGCTCAATCCGGCCATCCGCATCGCTGACGGTCGCATATTCCGCCTCGACCAGTTCGGCGGCGGCCAGCATGCCGTCCGCGCGCACCGGGAGCGCGACTTCTGTATCAAGGTTTCCTATGGCCTTCCGCAGCATCAGAAAGGCGGCGTCGCTTAGCTGAATGAGCCTGGCGGTCATGGGCGAAGATCTCGGGGCGGATGGGATGACGTAGAGAGCGATCCGTTTCTGGCGTTCCGGACTGAGCCTTGTGGCCGGCGCGTCGTCGCTGTCCTGTTGCCTTCACATATGCGGGGCGGACGCATACCCGCGCTGGCTTTCCTGGTCGGGCGCCTCCACGACCTCGACTGTCCCGGTGGTCCAGTCGGGTTGATCCTCGAGCACGACGGAAACTCCGACGCCGAGCCGGGTGAGAAGCCGGTACAGTCGTTCGACGCTGTAGGTTTCGGTGCGGCCGTTGCACAGCTCCGAGACCTTGGGTTGCGGAAGGCCCATCAGTTCGCCGGCCTCGGCCTGGGTCAATTCGCGCCTCTCGATGACGTCCGAGATCTTGGAGACGAGCTTGGCTTTGAGGAGATCCTCTTCGGGGTTCGGAAGGCCGAGATCGGCGAATACATTACCGGATCCGACCTTCCCCAGCGGAGAGGTGCGATGGCTATTTCGGGTCATGTTTCTTCTTCCTTTTTTCGTCGATCATCCGTTGTCGGTCGGCGTGTCTGGCGAGCAACTCGGCGATCTGGACCTTTGCATCCGGTTGTTCGCGGTCGTGCCGTAGAGCCTTCACGCGAAGAGTGACGCGGTCGATGTCTTCCTGAGGAGTTGCGATTCCCCTCTTGGATTTCTTCTGGAAGGCGTCCACCACATAGATCGCTTCCTTGAATTCGACGACGTATACGGTGCGGTAGGTGTCCCTGTCTCCGTCCGTAACGATCTCCATGACCTTCCCGCCCTTGAGCTCCTTGCTTCCTCCCAACGGCTTCGCGGACGGCGCCTTCCTGCCGATTTGCGCCTGCCACAACGCCGTACCGATGCGTCGTTTGACGCCGTCGTCGAGGGAGGAGATGAATTCCTTGGCGTCGCCTCGGAACACCAGTTCTTTGAAGTTCTCGTCCATTTATACCACTTTTGGGATATTTTCAAGTGCTGCGCTTCGGGGTGTGCCAATTCCGACGATCCACGGAAGAGCTGCGAATGCACCATTGACGCAACGGCAGTCCGGCGGCCTTCAACCGCGGAACAGACGCACCATCCCGTACACTGAAACGCCGCGATAGAAGGACGCTAACCGATCAGCCTATAGACGATTCGCAGACGGCCAAAATGCTGTATATCCGTGTGGACACAGTGCTTTTCGCAACCGGCTCGGGGCGAAGCAGCACCCACATCGGGTGGGTTTATCGTCGAAGCCGAACACCTCAATTTGGTACCGCGCGCTGTTTCAGCCGTCGCTCGCTGCCGGCATCGTCAAGCCGGAGAACATGGTCGGCTACCGCCAACACTTCCTGCACATCAGGGGCTCGAGACACACTCCTGCGAACTGGGAGTCGGTGCCGGACGCCATGGGTGCATTCTTCGACTGCCTGAAGGGCGAAAAGGATCCACGCGCGTCCGGGCCGTGCTCGGACATTTCCTGTTCACGTTCATTCATCCGTTGCCGGACGGAAACGGGCGATCGGGCCGCTTCATTATGAACGCGATGCTGGCGTCCGGCGGGATCCCGTGGACGGTCGTCCCGGTCGATCGAGGGGCCGAGTACATGCAGGCGCTCGATGGCGCCAGCAGCAAGAACGATATCGGGCCTTTCACGAAGATGATCGCCGACTGCGCGAAACACGAACCGGCGAGACGCTTGCGGAAATCGTAGACAAGTCGTCGTCGCTCAAGCCCTAGCCGCGATTATCGGATTGATCGCCCCACGGCTCCGCGCTTCTGGGCACGGAGGCCTGTAGGGGAGATGGACCAGTCGTCGTGCACGTGACGGCATCGAGATGGCGGCGGGTGAGGGTGGTGGGCATCAGTCACATCCTCCAGGCGGGAGGCCGCTCGCGAGTGAAGTAAAATGCTCGCCGCCCGTTCTCTGCGGCCGGCGAGCAGGCGAACTCGTAGCCGTCGGCGTCCATCAGATCCCAGACCTCTTCGGCGAGAACCCTCCGGCGTTCACGACGAACCGCTTGTGATCGCGATCCGCCATGTCGGCTACAATTGCTTTCATGATGTCCATCAGACGATCCATTTGTTAATTTTAGCCAGGCCCGAGCGGAATCATCCGCCGGCGGACAGCAACCTCCAAACGAAAAATGAATCCTAGCGAAGAAATCTTTGCATGTTCCTGATCGGTAAATTTTGGAATGTCGTCAGTCGGCGACATTTGCCCGCCTCGACATGATCGGCAAATACGTCCCGGACGCGCCGGCGCCGTCCGACGTTCGGCTCCGATCGCCGCTGGGCTTCGCTGAGCGCTGGAGTAAATTTTCTTCGGCCAGCACGCTGCTGCTCGGCGCGGCACCGCCAACAGAGTGGTTTGAGGACGAGGACCGCGGTCTCATGATGCCGTCGGATCCTGACTCAGGTCGGTACCCGTACACCGACGACGACCCCCCGACGCCGCCGTTCAAGCGCCAGCGATCGCGCTGAAGGTGGCGCTGACCTCGGTACGGACATTTCTACATTCGTAATGTCCGTTCGGAAAAACGAGTCTTTGTCAGACACTTAGGTTTTCGAAGGCGTCGAAAACGGCGGCGCTGGCGTCGTCGCGACATTTCTACATTCGTAATGTCGAACACTTCGACTCTAGAAATGTTCGTCACCAACGACATTTCGACTCTAGAAATGTTTGTACCCATCTGATGGTCTGAGGCGGGCAGGGGTTTGACCGATAACCCCACTTATCAGGACAAACTCCCGAGAGATCGCGTTCGACGCAATTTTCGGGAGACTGCGAATCCTTGCTCGAATCCTTGTTGACTTTGGCCGGTCGGCAGCTCGTATATGTCGTCGGGACCAAGGATCCGATATGTCGACGACTTTCATGCAGTGCGCAGAGCGAGTGCACCCAGGCCAACGTGGCAAGGGACGCTGAGGCATGGTGCGCACGTTGACGAGGACGCTCGCTGAGCGGAGGAGCAACCACAAGCCAGGCAAGGGGCACAAGACGCTCGACTGGCAGACCGGGCGACTTCACGTCTATAGCACTGGCGAGATGCCGCAGCCTGGCGACATCCCCAACAATCAGGGTGTGTTCATCATCCGCCAGGGCCGCGCCGTGCGCTTGCACGACATCCTGCCGGAGGATTGGAAGAAGGACTTCGATCCGGACGACTCGGTTGAAGACCCTGCGACCAGCGAACCTCTCACCCGCCGGCACGACGGCAGCACGACCGTCCCCGGCCTGATTGGCTTCGTCGACGAGAATGAAGCACGCGTCAAAAGTCAGAAGGCAGAGAAAGCGCAGAAGAAAGCTGCAAAAAACAACCGGCGCGCGACAGCGGCGGCGCGTTCGGAGGAGTCCTCGAAGTTGAGCCCGTATCAGAGGGCCATCAACGAGGCTAACCGGAGACAGTTCATCGAGCGCCAGCGCGAGCGCAACGCAGAAATCCACGATACGCGGCAAAACGGCTTCTTTCACCGCGGCGGCTACATGGCCGGCCGCTATTACCCGCCATTCACGGAGTATTACGGCCCCGGCGTCACCCGCTCCGACCTGCACCCGATGATCAAATACTGGGTGAGCACGATTCCGGCGAAGGTCCGCGTCGGCGTCGACAAGACGTTCGTGGAGCCCCACTGGTCCAAGCAACAGGGCTTGCTGTTCCCCTACGTCGAGGGCGATGAGAAGTTCTGCCGGTGGATTTTCCTAGATCTGGACGGGGCGATCTACGATAGCCCCGAGTCCCTGGTCGCGGCGCTCGGCGAGATACTGAAGACGGCGGATGAGTTCAAGGATGACCCCGACGCCAAGAACCTGGTGCCGAACCTCGTTACCGGCCACCGGCGAGAGGACGGCGCGTTCGAAGGCGGTCACCTCATCTGGCTCCTCGATCGCGATAGTCATGTTTGGACCGACAGGCCGTGGGAGGTCGTCGGTCCGAACGGGGAGGTGACCAAGGGCGGAGATGCGCGCTGCCGCAAGGATCCGATCGATAAGATGATGAAGGTCAGGAAATCGCTCTGCAAATTACTGTTGCCGCTCGGCGCCGATCCTGGTCAGACCAACTTCCGCAAGCCGAAGGCACCAACGTCGCCTTTCATCAGCGTCATCGTCGCGAACGAGGAAAATCTGTTCGAACTGGATGATTTCACGAAAATCAGGAACTACCCGACGCACGCTAACGTGAAGGCCATGATGCGCGACGCCGGCCTTCTCCGAGCGAAGGCCGAAGGGCTGGACGAGACGCTGTCGATGGCGCGATGGAACAAGACGAAAGATATTACGTCCGCCGTGGCGCTGGCCGGCCGCAAGAACTGCGACCGCGGATTCACTATTGCTCAAGACAAGACCATCAGCACTGGCGACCCCACGCACCTGGCCAGCTGGATTAAGGACGAGGTGCGGCTGCGCGTCGCCAAGGAGGCGGATCTTGTCGATGGCCCTGGCCTCGACTGGGTCATCAACAAGCAGTCCGTGTTCGCGGCGAAGCTATACATGAAGCCGAAGTCACGGAAGTCAAAGCGCCAGCCGATCCGCGGGCGTGACCGTAATCACGCCGTGATCCCTGCCGAAGTCGATGCCAGGCTCCCGATCAAGGAGCGTGCGGATGCGGAGAGGCAGGCGAAGAAGGACGTGCGGACGGCTCGCCGCAAGGAGGCAGGCCGCCGCTCTGGCAAGCAGAATGGGCACTGTACGTTCTATTTGCTGAAGGAGAACATCTATACGTGGGTCGGGATCGAGGGTAATCCTGCTGACTGGAACACATTCAGGAAAGAAGGTCTCTGGGCCTGCTGCGAGAACACCGCTCGAAAATACTGGGGCCGGGCTCTGGCCGAACTTTTCCCGCCGACTCAAATCGGTGCCAAAAGATATATAGCAGACCCAGGTGCGTTCGATCAGTCGATCCTTTCATGGCGTGTTCCGGAATACATCGTGCTCAAAACCGACCATGGCCATGTTGTGCTCAATTCGGGCTTCCGTTTACAAAAAGATATCGACCCATCACCACCAGACCCCGGCAACCAGCGCTCAACAGCCGGTCCAGCTGACCAGCCATGGCCGAAACATGCCGTCGGGCCAGCAGGAGCTGGTCCTGAGACGGTCAGCCGTGTTCTGGAGCCTGCGTAGTCCTGATCAGGATCCGGTGGTCCCCTGCTGGCTCTCTGCGGACGTCACATGACTTGCTGACACGGTCCTCCGGGCCAAACCTCCATCTCATCCAACATCGAGTCCGGTGGTCACGAGCGGGCTCTCTGTCGGGCGCCGGGGTCCAGTCCGGTGGTCGCACGTTGACCTGACCTGGGCTTGACGCTTGCGGCTGTGGGATTCAGGGTCCTGCGAGGCATTGAGAAGGCCATGCCGCACGGGAGATCATGATGACACAGAAGCTGAGACCTGATGACGTTGGCCGTATCGTGGCCCGGATCGATGAGACCCGAGTTGCGGAGCATTTCCGGAATCCGGATCGTCCCAATGCGAGGTGCGTCAAGGCCGTCCGTCGGCAAGACCCGGCGATCGGCCGTGCCAAGACCAGGCTGAGAACGGCTCACTACCGGAATCGGCTCGATCAGGCGAAGCGGCCGTCGGCGTCCCAGATCGGCATGGCATTCGCTGTCGCGTTCGCTACAGCACAATCGACCACGATGACGGCCAGCGACTGGAATCTGGTTGGCCGTGCCATGGCGGACTTGCAGAGCAGGGGATACGATCTCGCCGCGGCGACGGAGACGTTGCGCCGGATCCGGCATCGGATGGTCGACTCCGCGGACCGTGAGGGCAAGCCCGGCGAGTCCACCGCTGCGCCGATACAGCCGAACGCCTGGGAGACCACATCCACGGTGTTCTGACGAGCACACGGTGGATTGTGCTTGACGCTGTCGGACACGGGACTCATGGAACGGAGTTCCGGCGAACGTCCGCTGTGGCGCGAAGCGGACATTCCGACGAATGGCATTGACGAACGGCATTAAAGCCGTAGCCGGGCCCAGCGGTGCCGACGAGTTCGCCGATCGTGGTGTTGCCCGAGAGCTTGCGGACGAGCTTGGCTTCGATCGTCGTCGTGTGTACCGAAAACCCTATCTGAATTGATGACCTGAGTGACGTCTCCGCAGCGCCGGCCCAGGCTCCCTCAGAGGCTGCCGAGTGACATTTTAACTTTGCAGAGAAAGAGACATCTCAACTTGGTTGCAACAGCGGCGACAGCAGCTTCTGGCGCAAGGCGGTCATTCGGTCGAGCATCCATGTCCTTATCCTAACTGCCAACAAGAAGGCCGCACGCTTCGCACGCGTGCGAGACTAAGAACTATACCGGGAACGGGATTTCACCTCTAAGTGCGCTGGGAGCATCTGGCCTTCGTATTATCCGAACTCTAGTCCTCATTGTTCGCCAAGCACGTCGGCAGGCCAGGCCCGGTCGAACTTGGCGTTAGCCTCCCGCTGGACATTGCGCACGCTCGCCACGTCCGCCGCATCGTATTCGCAGACCATGCGCAGCCGGTCGGCAGACCAATAACTGCGAATCCAACGGACATTGTAGAGATCGAGGCAGGGCCCCATTCGAGCCTCGACCGCCCTCAATTCCTCCTGGGTGAACGGCGTTTCGAAATTGCGTTCAACAATGACGCGGGGCATCGGCTTTCTCCTATTGCTCTAATTCAATCTGCCGGTTTGGCGTGGGAACGGCCGTTGGAGTCTTCTGGACGGGCTTGCGATGCAAATAACGCCGCCCGCGCCCGGACGCTTAGATCATCCCGGCCTGACGCTGCCTCGATGTCCGGTGCCGAGGCCACTTCACCGGCCGGAGCGAGCAATGCCCGCGCGATTGCGATCTCGCTATGCCTCCGCATGACCGAAGCAACAGTCAAGGCTTCGTTGGCGCAGAAGCGCGCCTGCCTGGTGCGTCCCGCTTGGCGGTAGAGGTCCGCCGCGCCATTGAGCGCGTAAGCCAGGTAGGACTTGTCATCTACCGCACGGAGCCGCGTTAGCGCGCTGGCCAACGCATCGTCGGCAGAAGGCTCCCCTGTGGCCAATCCGGCTAACGCCTGCAACGTCTTGACAAGCGGCGTTTCATCGTCGCCCAGCCGCGTCGCGACCGTTTCCAGCTCCGCGCAATAAGCGTGCATGTCGGCATATCGGCCCCGCTCCCGCTCGAGCATTGCGAGCCAGGTCAGGCATTTGTATTCGCGCCAGCGATCCTTGTCCCGGCGCGCCAGATCAAGTGCGCGCCCCAGCGAAGAAACGGCGTGATCCTCATTGCCGTCCCATCGCTCCAGAAGACCGCGGGCCCAGTACAGTTCGCACAGCTCAAGACTGATGGGCGCGGCGATCGCGCTGGCCTCGGCGATCATCGCGCGCGAACGCCCGATCCCGGTCTCCAATTCGAGCAGGCAACGGGCGGTGTTCGCGAGCTGGCGCGCCCGCGTCGTATCGTCGGCGGCGCGGCCGGCTTCGGCGGCGCGCAGCGTACTTGTCTCCGCCTGCACAACGTCGCCGGCTTCCTGATGCAACACGGAAAGCAGATAGTGGCCGGTCGCGGCCGCGGTTTGAAGGCCGAGCGCTTCGGCGTCGCTGGTAGCCTCGGCAATCGCGTCGGCCAACGGCGGGAGCGGCCGAAGACCAGGACCGGTCGCGCCAAGCACACGTATCCTGAGCATGGCGATACGGAGCTCCAGCCTGGCTGGACCCTCCGCCAGCCGCTCGGCATGACGGAGACCCCGTTCGGCGAAGCTGACCGCCTCCACATTGGCGAACAGCCGCAGCGCGCGTTCACCTGCAAGTCTGCACGCATGCGCTGCCATATCGTCATCCTCGGCAAGCGCGGCATGATGAGCAATGTCCGCTGCGAAGGCGCCGTCGCGCCCGATGACGGCATCCAGGGCGCGCGCAATTCGCCGATGCATCAGCTTTCGTCGCGGCTGCGAGAGCGCACGATAGGCCGTCTGGCGGACGAGATCGTGCGTGAAGTCGTAAGCATCTCCGCCGACCGCCCGGATCAATCCGCGCCGCTCCAATTCGCCAAGGGCCGTGAGAAGCTCGGTATCATCGAGACGCGCAGATCGCGCAAGGTCGTCCGGCGTGAAGGCGCGGCCATGGGCTGCCGCCCAGACCAGCGTCTCGCGTATCCCTTCCGCAAGCGGCGCGAGTTGGCCGGCGATCAGGGCTTCGACGGTCCGACCGGGACCCGCGTCCCCTCGGCGGTGCGCATGGGCGAGTTCCAGGCTGAACAACGGGTTGCCGCCGCTTTCGGCAAAAATCCTGACCGCGTCGAGCGACGGGTCGACCGGCCGGATGAGCTGCGCCGTTTCCGCTTCGCTCATGGCCGCAAGCTCGATCTCGGTCAGCCGCCCGTCGCGGGCCAGCGAGCGCAATACGCGCGACGCGGCGCTATTGTCTTCGATTTCTCCCGCTCGCGCCGCACACACGATCAAGAGGCCGGAGGCGGTATCGATATGGCGCGCGACGTAATGAAGGAGCGAAGACGAGCCCTCGTCGGCCCATTGCAAGTCGTCGAGGATGACGGCGGCAGGTCGCATTGACACGACCTGCCGCAGCAAGCCGAGGACGGCGTCGAGCAGCCGGGTTCGATCTCCGGCTTCCGGCACCGTGCCCATTTCGGGAAGCAGCAAGCCCAGATCGGCCGGCAGCCCCTCGCGCGAGCTTTCGCGCAGGATCTCACGGATAACATCGATCCATACGCCATAGGGCCGCGCAGCTTCGGCTTCATAGGCGCGCGCTGCAAAGGCGCGCCCCCCGGCAGAGGTGAGGCGCTCGCCAATATGGGCAAGAACGCGGCTCTTGCCGATACCCGGCTCGCCGGTCACCAGTACCACATCCGGCCTTTCAGTCCGCATCGCCACGATCTGATCGATCAGGGCTCGCTCGGCTTCGCGGCCGACAAAGGCGGAGGTGGACGGAGGCCTTGGCACTGCAGGGATACCCGAAGCGCGCGCAGGCCGTTTCGCGACGACGCTGGCTGACGCAGCGGGGCGCAGGGTTTGCCGGGCCTCTTCCAGTTCGGCCGAAGGACGCACGCCGAGCTCGGCTTCGAGAACTCGGCTTGCATGCTCGTAATGACCAAGCGCCTCCTTGTTTCTGCCCTCGCGGACCAGCAGCCGGACAACCGCAGCATGACCTGACTCGGACAGCGGGTCGGCCGCCGTAAGGGCGCGCGCATAGACCAGCGCTTCCGCAGGATGGCCGTGAAGCCGTTCGACGAGACTGGTGAGCAGCGCGAGGTGCCGGCGGCTCACGGCTTCGCGCTCTGCCATGCACCATTCCTGGTAGCGATAGCAGAGCGGCAAATCGAGGCCATCGAGAAATGCGCCAACACCGAACAACGAGGCTGCCTCTTTCAATGCAGCGATGGGAGCAGCGGAGACATCATCACCAAGCAGCGACCGTACCCGCTGGACATCAATGACAGCATTGCCGAGTTCGACGCCGACCCGCTCGCGGTCCGCCGTCAGTCGCATTCCTTTCTTGTCGTCGAGTACTGCCCGAATCTTGCTGAGGCTCCAGCGCAGCTCGGCGCGCGGGTCATCGGGTCCATCCCAGAGCAGATCGCATAGGCGTTCGCGGCGATGCGGCTGTCCGGTGGCGATCAGATAGCCGAGTAGCGCGCGCGTCTTGCGGGAGGCCGGCAACGCCAGGGCACGCCCATCACAACCAGCGAGTTGCAACTCGCCGAGCAGGCGTATTCTGGGGGCGCCTTGGTTGTTCATGCTTCCCAGGCCTCGATCGCTGTCTCGCGCAATTCCCATGCCGGTTCCCACGCGCGCACCCACGGACAATGGCCATCCTAGCGTTTACCACGGAAGTGCGAAATTGGTCAGATCGACGCTTGAAACCATCAGTGGAGCAACGATGAAGCCCGGTGAGCACGTCACGCTCCCCAACACCCAAGAACGCAAGGAGACATTCGTCATGACAACCATAGCCGCCGCAAAACCGTTCGATCCCGTCAAGTACAAGGAGACCACCCGCGAGCAATGGCAGTTCGCCGCCCAGGCCTGGAACGACTGGGGTCCGCTGCTGCGTGCCTGGCTCGGGCCGGCAACCGAGATCATGCTCGACATGGCCGCGATCGAAGCTGGCAACCGGGTACTCGACGTGGCAGCCGGTGCGGGCGACCAGACGCTGCAGACGGCGACACGCGTTGGACCCGCCGGCCGTGTGCTTGCCACCGACATTTCTCCCAGCATCCTGGCCTTCGCCGAAGCGAACGCACGCAATGCCGGGCTTGGCAATGTCGAAACCAGGGTGCTGGACGGCGAGGAGCTGGACCTACCGGAAGGCGCGTTCGACGCGGTCATCTCGCGCGTTGGTCTGATCTACTTCCCGGATCAGCAAAAGGCCCTGGCCGGCATGAAACGTGCCCTGAAGCCCGGCGGCCGCGTCGCGGCCATCGTCTACAGCACACCCGAAAACAACAAATTCTTCTCGATTCCCGTTTCGATTATTCGCCGTCGCGCCGATCTGCCTCCGCCGCTTCCGGGACAACCCGGCCCCTTCAGCCTCGGCGGCCCCGGCGTGCTGGAGGAATCCTTCCGCAAGGCCGGCTTCCGCGAAGTTCACAGCAGGACCGTCCCGGCGCCAGTTCGCACCAGGACCGCGGCCGAATGCGTACGCTTTGAGAAGGAGTCGTTCGGCGCGCTGCATCAGATGCTCGCTGGCCTCGACGAAACCGGGCGCCAGGCGGCGTGGCGCGAGATCGAGCAGGAACTTGGCGCTTTCGAGGGGAAGGCTGGTTTCGAAGGCCCCTGCGAGATGGTCGTCGCCGTCGGCATCAAATAGGCAGTGAACAGAAGATTGATATGCCAGTTCATTACGGGAGATTGACTAATGGCGAACAGCAAATGTGCCGATGGCAGCTAACCTAATGCCTCGGCACTTCTCGGTAATGGATTTTACGCAGCCATAATGGAATTTACGCAGGACGGCCATCACTGGGTCCGACCCCAGGGCATCCGTCGCCGTCAGGCTTCGGGTGCCCTTTCGTTTGCGCTGGCCGTCGATCGAGGAAGGCCGTCCGCTTCCTGGCTGGAATGCTGGCCCGGCGCGCGTCTGATTTCCGGTGCATCTGTTGGGAAGCTAACTGGACTTAGCTTCCCACAATCGCAGGGTAACATAGCGTGCGATTATAAGTCGTCACATGTGACGTCGTCACGAGTGCAGCCGAATCCTTGAACGGCCACGTTACATACCTACTTCCGTAACGCAGAAACCGGAATTCTGTACGATCGGGAAAGGCCCGTCTACCTCGTCGGCGCCAACATTCGGTGATTCCCGCGCGCCAGTCCAACCCGTCAGCCATCGCCCGCGGGCCCGCTCGCGAGGACCGGATGCCGTGCCGGCGTTTATCCGCTGCGCGTCGTGGCGATCGTGAGGTACGAGCGAATCTTTGAGCCCTTTCGGTATGCCGGCAAAGCTCAGCTTCGACACGGGCGGACATCGCCCGTGGGGCGGCGGCTTGGAATGCGGTCTGCCCCATCGCTCCAAGAGCGCGCGCGAGACCGTCCGACTGATCCTCGCCACCTGCGTCGCGGAGGAGCTACAGTATCTCAATGTATCCGGTTGCTCGCCTGGAGCCCTTTCCATCCGGATGGTGGGTACCTCGACCGGTCAAAAGCGCTGGCTGTCAACTGTTTCCGGCGAACGGAAAACAAAGATGGGGAAAAGTCAGCCGTAGGGAAGCTAACTCCGTTAGCTTCCCTACGGCGTTTGCAGCCCGTCATTCTAGCAGATACTTCCATGCAGGAAGAATGGAGGCCAAGGCCCCCATGCGCGAGGCGATCTCAAACCGTAGCGATAACCGAAAGAGACAGCAATGATCGAGACATTGACGCCGGAAGATATCCGAACTTTTCTCAAACGGTTGTCCACCGCAATCGAACTCGATCAGGTTCACGTCGATACGTTGCCGCCAGAGAGATTTTCGCCTGCGTACAACGACGGCATGTGGCGTGCATGGCGACGCGACCATCGCGTCTTTATCGACAAGTTGCTTTTGACCGCGGATGCGATCCCGCCGGCCATGCTACGTGAACTGTCCGGAATTGCGATCACTCATGAGCCCGAACTTATCGGAAGCGTTGTGCTGGAACTCCTCGCCGAGGTCGTAAGTGGCAGTTGCCCACCGGAGGATCTTGGAACTGCAGAGCGTTTCTTTTGCCGGCTAATCAAGCAGTTGAGGGACCAGCCCGAAGGCAACCTCCGCCACGAGAGCGCTCGAGCGTCGATTTTGCAGTGGCTGCCTGTCAACGATACGCTGCGTATCGCCCAAGATCCTGAGTGTGGCTATGGCCAGCCACACTAGCTGCGGCCCGAAAGCCACATCGGGCACGACGGTGTCTACCGAAAACCCAAACGCGGACGTAGTGATGAGGGGTGGCCCCGTCGTTTGACCATGTACTTGGCAACGCTTGATTGGGCGACCTCAAACCCGAGCTTGAGCAGTTCGCCGTGAATGCGCGGCGCGCCCCAAAGCGGATTTTCGACGCTCATCCACCGGATCAACGCGCGCAGCTCCGTTTAATCTGCAGTCGCCCTCCCTGTGGGCGCGATTTCCAACGCCAGTAGCAGCGAAAGCCGACCCGATGCCAACGCACGAGCGTCTCGGGCCGGATGATTGTGAGAACCTCCAGGATTGATGGAAACCGGCGATACAGCTGGATAAGGAAACAGCGATCATGGTTCGTGAACCGGACGCGACCATGCAACCTACGCTTCAAGACAATCAACTGATGTCGAAGCACCGCGTTCTTCAAGCCGCAACTTCGACTTGGATGGCGAGGCCAGGACGGCCAGAACGAAACAGAGCAGCCCGATCATTCCGCCAGCTAGGCGATTTCCATCACGTCATCAACTCGGATAAGGTTTTCGGTACACACAGCCCTCGACCGCGAAACCTGCGGCCTAATTATCGGTGTCCGCAGCAAACAGCTTGACCTTTCTTCCAACCCTTTCAGGCGGTGGCTACCTTCATCGCGAAAACGAATGTGTGATCCTGCGACAAGGTCGCGGACCGTGCTCGACACGAGAACCTGCCCAGGCTGAGCTATTGCCGCAATGCGCGATGCGACGTGGACTGCAATACCGCTTGGTCATTGTCCGTCATTTCGACTTCGCCCGTGTGAAGTCCCGCCCTCACGTGCAGCCAGGATCCTCGGCGGCCTCGCTTATGGCGAGGGAACACCTGATTGATCGCGCCGGACCATCAAAGGTGATGAGAAACCCGTCTCCGGTCGTGTTCACCTCATGCCCACGATGGCGTAGAATCTCTCGCCGTACGGCCTCATTGTGTCGATCGAGCAAGTCATGCCAGGCCCGATCCCCAATTGCCCCCGCTCTCTTTGTCGAGCCTACGATGTCGGCGAACAGAACGGTAGCGAGCACACGGTCGGGCTCTGGTGTAGGCTCGCGGCCAGTTCGCTTTGTCGGGCTATTCGGAATATCGTGTTGAAACCTGAGCATCCACGGCGCGGAAATCTCGGATTATCGTGTGAAATCTCGGTCGTGCGGCCCATTTGGCGCCCGACGCCCTGCGGCGCGATGAGGTTGCCATTCCTCTTGACATGCCACCATTATGGTGGCATGTGTTTGGAGCATGGAGAAGCGGAAGCCAACCTACGATCTTGCCGCCATCAAGGCTGCGATCGGGGCTGCGGAAACGCTATCCATCACCTCGTCGGCTCT
>Ga0193742_1001138_pt1 | contig 16416 bp, 12 predicted proteins | sample L2c1metaG_FD_165511 | JGI IMG/M metagenome (GOLD analysis project Ga0193742, IMG submission 165511) | Soil microbial communities from a riparian zone of the East river system, Colorado, United States - L2c1 | ecosystem: Environmental > Terrestrial > Soil > Riparian zone | place: USA: East River... | reverse complement strand
GCCTCTCCTCAACATCGGGCCATTAAGTTGACGATGCCTCGGCTGGTACGTCGGCAACTTTGTCGTCAAGCCGAACCAACTCGTTCGCGAACAACCCTACATCGCCCATAACATCGAGATGACGCGGCAGGCATACGGCCTGGATCGGTTCTTGCAACGCGAATTTCCTGCCGAGACTTCCGTCGAGGCAACCGAACCGGCGAATAATCAGGCCACACTCCAGAACATCCGCCTCTCTGGGACCGGCGTGCACTGCAGGACACCCTGCGTCAGGTTCAGGAGATTCGCACCTACTATGACTTTCCGGACATCGACATCGATCGCTATTGTCGCGCGGTTACTCAAATCCCGGACCGAAACTGATGCATGCAAAGAGCATGGTGGCATCTTTGTACTTATATCCCGGACAAACTTCAGCATGAACTTCGTTCGGGTTTTATGTGCAACAGTCCGGGATTTCAGTGCAGCGACAATGCAGTTAAATCCCGGAAAAGGATTGAAAACAAACGAGCGTGATTCCGGGATTTGAGTGCAGCGTGACACCATTTCAGAGATGGTTTCGTTCCCGCGTCACAATTGCCGAATGTACGCTTGTCTCTCGGTCTTCACCCTTTGCTCGCTCCTCATCCTGATGCTGAGCCGTCTCTTTTCGGAACTGTTGCCAAAGACCTCCTACGTGGGAGAAATTGGCCTCGATTTCGGGAAAGAAGGATTAGCCACGCGCGAAGTTCAAATAAATTCGTTCAGGTTCGTTCTGAAGGAAGTACAGAGGACTGGGAAAGTACTTTCCATACATTTGAGAAAGGCTGAACACAAAACGATGGACCTCCTCGACGAATACAGCGTCAGAGGTGCGACCTTCCATTGGTTTACAGGTAACAGTTCCGCCCTAACCCGAGTGGTCGAATCTGGCCACTATCTCTCTGTTAATCCCGCGATGTTTCAGTCAAACAGGGGAAGAAGCATTCTCAGCCAATTCCTAAGGAGCGAGTGCTTCTCGAGACCGATGGTCCGTACTGCAAAGTTGTTGCGGGGCCTTGGGACGTAACTGGCGTGGCGTCTGAACTAGCTAATTTTTGGCGCTCTACCCTGGAGGCAGCAACTCTGCAGGTAGGTCGGAATTTTCGACAGATGCTGACAGACCGACAATCGTCGTAAGGCAGATCTCGCAATCGCAAAGATCATCGTTGATATGAGTAAGTTTTCGTGAACCTAATTGTCACAGGACTAGAAGAGTCAAACAAAAAGATCAATCATTCGATTGACAACGTCAGACCAAGCTGATAGCGTTCTTCCCGGTCTCGGTAAACGTTTTCAAAAAAATAAGTCGTACCTCATAATGTCGTGCGTTTCTGTCGCGACATTCCGAGAAAGAACGCGTTCTGAAACAAACTTTGCGAAGGTCAGTATGATCCGACGGTTCCGGTATGCTCTTAGCTTCATCGTCTTCGTGATGACGGTTGTGACGTTGACGTCATCGAGATGTCTTGCCGCCCCTACAGGAAGAATTGTAGGTACTGCGGTTGATCCTAGCGGCTCTCCCATTTCGGGAGCTATGGTGACGCTTAGTAACGACAATACAAACGAAGTTCATACTGCCACATCAGATGCGAGTGGAAACTTCACGTTTCCGTCGATCGCCGTGGGGCATTACTCCGTAAAAGTCGCGGCCGATACTTTCCAGACCTATATACAGCACGGCCTTATTCTTGAGGTAGATCAGAACGTTACCGTACGAGCATCGATGACGATCGGTTCGCTGACGCAGACGGTCGAGGTTTCTTCGGCGCCGCAGGGAGTCAACTTGGTCGACGCGACGGTCAGCCACGTTGTTGATCAGCAACGCGTGAATGATCTTCCACTGAATGGGCGCGATACGCTGCAGCTGCAATACATCATGCCGGGCGTCTCATATGACAACAACGGTGTCTCTCATGGACAGGGACAACATGAGGGAGTTGTGGTTAATGGCAACCGTCCGGGGTCGAATTACTATCTCCTTGATGGCGTGGACATGACGGACAACTTTCTATCGACTGCGCCAGTCTTTCCTGCGCCTGATGCGTTGCAGGAGTTTGACATCCAGACCAGTAATTTCACGGCGCAGTATGGCCGCAACTCTGGCGGTTTGGTAAATACCGTCAGTAGGTCCGGTTCGAACGCTATACACGGTGGTCTTTTCGAGTTTTTCCGCAATACGGTTTTGAACTCGCACAACTACTTCGATACCCCGGGATCGCCTAAACCTTCCTTTAAGCTGAATCAGTTCGGCGGCTTTCTTGGTGGTCCGATCCAAAAAGACAAGATGTTCTTCTTTGGTTATTACCAGGGAACGAGGCAGCGCAAAGATGAAACGCAAACCATTGGACAGGTGCTTTCTCAGACGCAACGACCGGATTTGAATGGTGGCGTACCTAACGTTTCCGGCCTCAGCGGTGCTGTTGATCCTCTCACGCGTCAGCCATTTCCCGGGGGCGTTATTCCTGCGAATCGGATCGATCCCACGGCCTTGAACATGATCAAAGCGCTGATGCCGCTGCCCAATAACGCCTCAGGTGGGTATACCTTTATAAGTCCAGTCGCCAACAATCAAGATGATCTTAATGAAGATCAGTACCTCGGCCGGATCGACCGGACCTTTGGTACGCACGATATCGCGTTCGGTCGGTACTTCTACAACCAAGACACGTCTACAGGCCTAGGTTCGGGGAATCTCCCCGGACGGCCCCATCTCAAGTATTTCCGCAATCAGAACGCTGCGCTGGACTGGAATCACACGTTCAATTCGAATCTGATCAACACAGCCGTCTTCGGATTTACTCGTGTCGCTCATCATCGTGGGCCTACTGCGGCTGTGGGTTGGACGGAGTTCGGCGGTCCCGCGAGTGGATCTGCTCCGGGGGTTCTTGGAGATATGTTCGTTTCGGTCAACGGGTCGATCAGTGCAGGTGGCGACGGAGCCTTTGTGCAGAACCGCCAGACCTGGCAGTACAGCGACAGTATTAGCATCATCAAGGGAAGACATACGATGACCTTCGGCGGGGACTACCGCCGCGAGGCTTCGAACCGTACGGAAGACTATGAGACCGACCCGAACTTCAGCTTTAACGGGCAGTATTCCGGCAATGCTCTCGTCGATCTGCTGCTCGGCCTTCCTAACAGCTTCAACCAGCAAACTGAGGTGCAGAGCCGTCTGCGCCACAACGGCCTCGACGCCTTCGCGCAGGACAATTACAAGGTGACGTCCTCCGTGACTATCGACGCCGGTATCCGCTGGGAGCCCTTCCTCCCCCCAGTTGACAACCTGAACGATCAGATCTGCTTCGATCCGACCCTTGCGTCGAAGTCCACCTTCTATCCCAACGCTCCTGCCGGGTTGCTCTTTCCTGGTCCGCCTGTCGGAAGCGAGTCTCTGGGGTCCGGAGACAAGAACTGCCCACGCGCCGGTATTCCGAATCGTTATAAGAACATCGCTCCGCGCATTGGTGTAAACGTCGATCCGTTCAAAAACGGAAAAACCTCCATCCGCGCGGGTTACGGTATCTTTTACGATCAGGCTCGCCTGATTGCGTGGAATCGCTTCTCTACGGCACAACCCTTTGACTCCAACTCGACTGTAACTGGACCGACGGTCCTGGCGCCGAGCTTGAGTGGAAACAACATCTTTACCAACAGTGGACGCACCAATCCGTTCCCGTTTGTGATTCCGCGGACTGCGGAGCAGCGTGCGGGTTTCATCTGGCCTATCTCTTCCGCTGAGACAGTCTTCTCTCCATCCTTCAACGAAGGATATACGCAGCAGTACAACTTGACGATCGATCAACAGATCGCTAAAAACTACACCCTCACCGTCTCCTATATTGGAAACAAGGGAACGCATCTATTCATCTCGCGAGAGTACAACTATGCGCCCATCTCGAGCTTCATCCAGACGCCCCCTGCTTCGGCTGGGAATGTCAGCGCTATCGCCTACAACAACAGCGATGCCGTACTTTCGAGACGACGCCGACTGAGTGGTGTGCAGTGCCCGGTCGCTGCAGGTAGTTCCACATCCGGTCCCTGCTATGGCGCGACTGAGATGCTTGAGCCGACGGGATGGTCCGGCTTCAACTCAGTTCAAGTCTCCCTCAACCATCGGTTCGATCGGGGCTTCAGCTTGCTCGCTTCCTATGTGTACGCTAAGTATCTCGATATAGTGTCATATACGGCTGAGGGAGGAAACGGCCCGCGTGATCCTGAGAATTTTGCTCTGGACTACGGCCCCTCGGATAACGACGTTCGGCACCGTTTCACGGCGTCATACATCTATCAGCTGCCGCGGGTGAAGAACGCGAACGGCTTCCTCTCCGGCGTAGTAAATGGATGGCAGAATCAGGGCATCATCATAGCGCAGACGGGTTCTCCTTACTCGATTCGGTCCGGTGTTGATTCTGCTGCGGCTGGTGTTGGCGGCACGACTGCCGACAGGGTATTTGGGCAGAGCATCGTTCCGACGAACCATGGCGATACAACATACGTCAACGCTGCGGCATTTACCAATGCGGCAGCCGGTACCTTCGGAAATTCAAGTCGCAACAGCTTATATGGCCCGAGCCTAGTGAACGTGGACTTCTCACTCTTCAAGGAGTTCAACGTCCACGAGCATGGCAAGGTGCAGTTCCGGAGCGAGCTGTTTAATATGTTCAACCACCCAAACTTTGCCAACCCGGACAATACGGTCGGTGATGGCACCTTTGGGCAGAGCCTCTCGGCGAAAGATGGACGAATCGCCCAGTTCGCTTTGAAGTACCTCTTCTAGCGGGCACCCTTTGTTTCCGGGAGATGTGCTTTTCCTCTCAGACTCCGAGGAGCTGCAAGCCATGTGGCTTGCGTGTGGTCCTCAGGATGATGTGAAATGTTGGCTTGGGATGAGAAGGGTTGTTCTCATCCCGGGCGATTCTACCCACATTAGGAGGTCGGAAGATGCGAAGCGCTTCACTGTTGCCGCTGGTTCTTGGCGTAACAGCTGTTTGCACGCCGCTTGAAGCGCAGCAATCGATCTCGACCAATCCGGCTGACGGTGCTCCTGCAAGAATCGAACAGGCGTTGCGTGCGCAAGACAGTCCGGGCGCGATACGGGAGTATCGTGCCATGGTTACAGCAGACCCTAAGAACGGCGATGCGTGGACCGGTTTGGGAGTATTGCTTTATGGTTCAGGACGTGCGGCTGAAGCTGCTGATGCGTTGGCGCAGGCGCTGAAGATCAATCCATCCGCAGCGAGGGCAGAACTTTTCCTGGGCTTAAGCCAGGCAGACACGAGGGAGTGCGACAAGGCCCTTCCTGTGCTGACGAAGTACTTTGCAAGCGAGCCGGTGGGCAAGCTGCAGCGGCTGACGGGAATGACTCTCTTGCAATGCTCGTTGAAGGATAAGGATTCGGTGACTGCGCTCAAAACGGCCGTTCAGATGAAGAAGGACTATCCCGGCGATCCGGACGTGCTCTATGAGTCCGCTGAGCTGTTTACTCGCATGTGGAGTGAGACCGCGAATGAACTGATCACCTCGCATCCTGAGTCGTACCGTGTTCACCAGCTTGCGGGCGAAGTAAACGAGGCGCAGGGGAATTTAGCTCAGGCGATCCGGCAGTACAAAGCGGCCCTAGGAGAAAATCCGAAGCTGCCGCAAATGCACTATCGCATCGGCCAACTCATATTGAGAACCGGCGAACCCGATGCTGACGAGAAAGCCATGGAGGAGTTTCGCGCCGAGCTTGAGCTCGACCCCCAAAGTGCGATGTCTGCGCTGGCCATGGGAGAGATCGATCGTCACCAGGGCAAGCTGGTAGAGGCGACGGCGGACTATACACGCGCTATGAAGCTGGAAGCTGGCCTTCCAGAAGCTCCGGTGGGGTTGGCCCAAACGCTACTTGCCCAGCATCAGATTGACGCTGCACAGGCGCAGCTTCGCACCCTCATCGCCCAGCATCCTGAAAATGCACAGGCCCATTATGTGATGATGCTGACACTTCGCGAGCAAGGAAAGCTACAAGAAGCGAAGGTAGAGATGGCCACCTTTAAAAAGCTGCAGCAGAGTGGTGCGGACCAGTTCCAGAAGAAACTGAATGCGTTGCTGACTGGCAGCGCGGAGACTGCGCCGTCGGGTGCAGCGACGAGTCCCAATGAATGACTGAGGCGTGTTCCTGCTGGAGCATAATCGATCTATGAAGTTACCGGCGCGACCAATCAATCGCCGTTCCTTGCTGAAGAGCATTGGATGCAGTTTGGCGACAGCGCTGGTTTCTCCCCAGATCCATGCGCTTTCCTCGTTTGTTCTGCCCTCTGAAAAGAAGCCCCTCGGGTATACGGTGCATGACATCGCAGCACAGGCCGGGCTGGATTTTGTACAGGTCTCAGGCGGAGATAAAGAGAAGAAGTACATCCTGGAGACGACTGGCGCAGGCGCGGCATTTTTCGACTATGACCACGACGGTTGGCTGGATATCTTTCTCGTCAACAGCTCTACGCTTGGAGGTTCTCCCTCCGGAACCCCTCCGCAAAATAAACTCTTCCACAACAACCGCGACGGCACCTTTACAGACGTGACTGCGAAGGCGGGGCTGACGAAGAGCGGTTGGGGACAGGGGGTTTGCATTGGAGATTTCGATAACGACGGCTTCGACGACCTCTTCGTGACGTACTGGAGTGAGAACGTGCTCTACCACAACAACGGCGACGGAACCTTTACCGAAGTCGCTCACAAAGCCGGGATAGCCGGAGCCCCGACGCGTTGGAGTACAGGGTGCGCCTTCGTGGACTACGACCGTGACGGCTGGCTTGATCTTGTGGTGACGCACTACGTCGATTTCTCTCTGAAGGACGCGAAAGATCCAGGCAGCAATCCTTACTGCAACTATCGAGGGCTCGCCGTGATGTGTGGCCCTCGTGGATTGAAGACTGAGAGAAGCACTCTCTATCACAACAATCGTGACGGCACCTTCACCGATGTGTCACTGACGTCAGGAATTGGAACGAAGGGCGATTTATTTGGAATGGGTATCCTCGTAGCCGACTTCGATAACGATGGCTGGCCTGACATCTATATTGCAAGCGACTCAACGCCGAGCCAGTTGTTCATGAACAATCACGATGGCACGTTTCGTGAAGAGGGGACGCTCCGTGGAGTCGCGTATAGCGCGGAGGGCATGGAAGAGGCTGGCATGGGCGTCGCTGCGGCCGACTACGACAACAGCGGAGCCTTCTCCATCCTCAAGACAAATTTTTCAGACGAGGTTCCCAACCTTTATCACAACAATGGGAAGGCGATCTTCAGCGATCTGGACGAGGCCGCGGGTTTGAACCGCCAAACGCATTTTGTTGGCTGGGGGTGTGGCTTCTTCGATCCGGATAACGATGGGCTGGCCGATATTCTGTACACCAACGGCCATGTCTACCCAGAGCTGGATCGCATCCATGCAGACACAACCTATCGGGAGCCGGGGATGCTCTACCGCAATCTCGGCGAAGGGCGTTTCGAAGATGTCTCTTCGCTGGCCGGTAAAGCGTTGACTAAACCGTCGACGGGTAGAGGATGTGCGTTCGGTGATTTCAATAACGATGGCTGCGTCGATGTGTTGATCAACAACCAGGGAGCGAAGCCTTCGCTGCTTCGGTTTCAGCGAGAGAACAGCCACCGCTGGATTAACCTAAAGCTTGTAGGGACGAAGTCCAATCGAAGTGCGATCGGAGCGCGTGTTCGATGTGTCGCAGGAACTTTGACGCAGATGGAAGAGGTGCGCAGCGGTGGAAGCTACCTCTCGCAGAGCGACCTGCGTCTCCACTTTGGCCTGCGGGATCAGGCGACGGTCGACCTGGTCGAGATTTTCTGGCCGAGTGGAACGGTGGATCGCCTGCAGAAGGTCGAAACCAATCAGTTTCTTCGGATTGAAGAGGGCGGCAAGACTACCGCCTTGCGGCGGGAAGCATGACAATCATACGGAGCGCTGGAGCCTTATTCCTTGTCTTCTTTCTGGGTGCCTCCGGAATACAACGAGACCTGCGCGCTCAAGGGGTAAATATCGCTCGGACTCGTCTCGCTGAAGGAATACAACTCCTCAGGAATGGAGACGCCGCGCAGGCCAAGGTCAAATTCGATGCGGTCGTAAGAGCGGAGCCACGATCAGCAGAGGCGTTGATCTGGAGAGGGATCTGCGAAAACCAGATGCAACGGTATGCAGACGCGGCTGCGGATCTGCGTTCAGCATTGCGTTTGGATGGAACGCTTCTCTCGGCGCACTACAATCTTGCTCTCAGCTTGATTCGCTTGCAAAAAATTAATGAGGCTCTCGAGCAGCTGAGGATTGTGATAGCGGCCCAGCCAAATGCTGCGCAGCCACGGTATAACCTGGCGATTCTTCTGGAGAGCAGGAACGACTTCGCTGGAGCAAAGGAGCAATTGCTCGCTGTTCGTATGATCGATCCGCAGGACACGGGCGTAGCGCTTCATCTATTGGTGGATGAGCTCAAGCTCAAACAGGATGACGGCGTGCCAGCTCTTGTGGATCAACTTGCCAGGGCCTCCACAGCGATGGCTGTGCAGCAGGATGCGGGAACAGCACTGCTCGAAGCAGGCCATTTTCACAGTGCTGTGGACCTTCTTCAAAAGGCACATGAGCGCGACCCGAAGTCGAACGCGATTGTCTCTCTGCTATGCCGAGCGTACATCGGTGCAGGTTTGAACTCCGGTGCCATCGCCTTGGCTAGTGAGGGGACGTTTTCGAACAACGAGGATATGACATACCTGCTCGCCATGGCATACGCGGGCAATGGAGAGGCGCAAAAGGCAATCGATACATTTAGTCTCGCCACGCAACAGGACACAAAGGATGCAAGGCCGTTGTATCACCTTGGGCTGATCACGGCTGCAATGCCGCAAGGACAGTCGAACGCAGTTCCATTCTTTCAATCGGCACATCGATTAGACCCAGGTAACGCCACCTATGCCCTCGCCCTCGTACGCATTCTGCTTGTGACGGACCGAGCGGAGGCAGCGCGCGCCGTACTCATGACGGTCAAAGCATCTGGAGAAGACCAGGCACAGGTGGATATGTTATTCGGTGTCGCGCTTGCTGCAACTCATCAGATGCCTGAAGCAGCGGTGCAACTAAAGAAGGCGATCGCTAAGGATCCCTCACTTGCCGTCGCACACAATGTCCTCGGCTTCTGCTTCTTCCAGCAAGGGCAGTATGCGCAGGCAGCGGAGGCGTATGGCAAGGCATCGGAGCTCGACCCTCACCGCGTTCTTTATGCTCAGGACGCCGCTCTCGCATACGGACGCGCGAATCAGATCGATCAAGCGCTGCGCTATGCCCAGCGGGCGAGCGCACTTGAAGAAAACAACGCCAACAGCCATGCCCTGGTCGGGAAGTTATATGCAAGTGCAGGCAGAAGAGAAGACGCTGTGCGGGAGTTGCGGCGCGCGGTGGATCTAAATCCCGATAAGGATTCGGCAGTGTATCTGCTGGCCCGGACCTACCAACAGATGGGCGATCGGCAACAAGCTCTGGAATGGAGCGAAAGATTAAGTCTCCTGAAGCAACGACACGAGGCGGCTTTCAATCTTCAAAAAAAGACTGAGGCTACGCCTGTCCGTTCATCAACGTTGCTTGAGGGCGGCTCAGCGGTTGATAGCGATGTGAGCGTGCCGTGAAACACACGAGATGGGTGAGATTGATTCCGTTAGTTGCCTTCAGCATGGCCACGTATGCTTTGGCGCAGATGGCCGCGAGTCATCCGCAGCCGCAAGTGCAGCCGAAGGGCGGCGCATCTGTAGCCGACTTTGTAGATGTTGCAGTCCGCGCTGGATTGACTGCACATACGAATGTAAACAGTCTGCGGACGCGACATATCAATGAGATGACCGGCGGTGGTGTCGCTCTCGTAGACTATGACGGTGACGGCTGGCTCGATATCTTCATCGTGAACAGCGGCCCCGCGAACGCACCCACGGCCCAGCTCGCGATGAATCATCTGTATCGCAATAATCATGACGGCAGTTTCGTTGATGTGACAGAGAAGGCAGGGCTCTTGCATCACGGATGGAGCCAGGGTGTTTCCGTTGGTGATTACAACGGTGACGGTCGGCCTGATCTCTTCGTCACCTATTACGGAAAGAATGTGCTCTATCGCAACAATGGCGATGGAACCTTTACCGATGTAACAAAGGCTGCCGGTCTGCTAACGGCGAGTGATCTGTACAGTACCGGTTCTGCGTTCGTGGACTACGACCGCGACGGTCATATGGATCTCTTTGTGGCTCACTACGTAGCCTATGAGGAGGCAACGTCGCACGATGCGGGAAATGGCGACAGTTGCAAATGGCGCGACCTTCCTGTGCTTTGTGGACCTCGCGGGCTTATAGGCACAACAGATACTCTCTATCGCAACCGCGGAGATGGCACGTTTGAAGACGTTTCAGAAAAGGCCGGCATCCCGACAGCGTTGAACTATGGATTTACTCCTCTGATCGCTGACTACAACAACGACGGCTGGCCCGACATCTATGTTGTTAACGACTCAACTCCTTCCCTGATGCTGGAGAATAACAAGAATGGCACGTTCACCGAGACAGGGGTTCTCAGCGGCGTTGCCTACAGTGAGGACGGACGCGAGCAGAGCGGAATGGGAGCAGATGTGGCGGACTTCAACGGAGACGGTCTGCTGGATATCGTCAAGACAAACTTCGAACAGGATACGAGCTCTCTCTATTTGAATCGCCACAATGGAAGCTTCGATGACGTCACCTTTCGCGGCGGTCTTGGAGTGAATACCAGCTTTGTCGGATGGGGCACCGGCTTTCTCGACTTCGATAACGATGGCTGGCCTGACATCTTCATGGCGAACGGACATATCTATCCTGAAGTCGATGCGCTCCGTGACACCTCCTTCCCGCAGAGGAAGATCCTGTATCGCAACATGGGAGATTGCCGTTTCGAGGATGTATCGCTTCGTGGAGGCGCAGGCTTGCTGCTCAGACGATCGTCGCGAGGAGTTGCCTTTGGAGACCTCTTTAATACTGGCCAGACGAATATAGTCGTCAATAATCTGTCCGACCGACCTACGCTTCTTGTGAACCGCATGGCGTATAAAGGGCAGTCCCTGACCCTGCATCTCGTTGGAGACGTAAAAAATCCACTGGCGATAGGAGCACGGGCCACTCTAACCGTGCGTGGCCGTCATAGGGTGGGAGAGGTGCGGAGCGGCGGTAGTTATCTATCGCAGAACGATCTGCGCCTACGATTTGGTTTGGGCGATGCCACCAAGGCCGATCAGGTTGAGATTCGTTGGCAAGATGGGCATGTGGACAAGCTGACCAATGTTCCTGCGGGTGCCATCGTCACAGTTCAATATGGAGGAAAGGTGACGTCCACCCCATATCGAACTCTTCCAAGTCTCCTTCGGTAATTAATTACGGAGCACTAACGCTATAGATGGCAGATGCATGAGGGGCTAACTGAATGTTTAGACCCGCAGAGCCCGGTACCTTCTTGTTCGCCCAGAGCTCTTTGATCACTCCAACCGCGTTCTTCCAGCCAATCTGCTGCCAGGTGAGATGCTTATCAACAGAAGTATCTCCCAGATTGCAAATGGCGAGGTACTTGCGATGGTTTGCTCCAGTGGAGCGAGCGGTCCAGACTCTCAGGTCGCCTTCACTGTAGGCGATATGGTTTTCTGTGCTGTGCTGATTGATTGAAAGAACTGCACCGTTGGTCAGCAACGTAGTCGTAAAGGGATCGAGTGTTGGAAGATCGCCGCCAAACATAAGGGGAGAGCGAGCGATAGACCACAGCGTCATCAACGTACGCTGCTCATCCTGCGTGAGCAGAGAGAGGCGATCGTTGCCTCGTTCGGCGCGTAGTCCAATGTGACCAAGCGGAAGCATGTCGGCATCTGGCCAATGTCCAGGCTCAACCAGCTTCGACCACGCCTCGATACGCGCATTCATGTTCTTGACAGACTTCCAGTTGTCCCAAAGATCATCCTCAATACGCCACATCTGCGCATTGTCCCGAAGGCTTGCCACCTCGGTCAGAGGAGCTGGTCCCGGGGAAAGGCTGAGCACGATAGGTCTGCCAGAGTGGAGGATAGCCTTGTGCAGGCCTTCTATCTCCGCTTTGTGGTAGGGCGAAGACATATCGTCCGCCTTGATGAAGTCGACGCCCCACTTCGCATACTGGGCCACGATGGAGTCGTAGTATGCCTGGGCGCCCGGTTTAGTCATATCCACGCCATACATATCCGTGTTCCATCGGCAGAGGCTGTTCTTATCTGCGATATCTCCCGCGTGGATGCTCGTGCCGGAGATAGGAGAGTTCTCGACAACGGCCTGCCTCGGAATACCACGCAGAATATGTATCCCAAATTTAAGTCCCTTGTTGTGGACGTAGTCTGCAAGCGGCTTGAAGCCTTGATCATCCTTTGCGGAAGGGAAGCGATTGACCGCTGGAATCAGGCGACCATGCTCATCCATGGAGAGCTTCGCGTTGGGGCGATAGCCATGCGCCTGGGCGTTTGGCTCATACCACTGGATGTCCACGACGATGTACTGCCAACCGAAGGGTTTTAGCTTTGCGGCCATAGCATCTGTATTCGCCTTCACCTCGCTCTCGCGCACCGTTGTGCCGTAAGAATCCCAACTGTTCCAACCCATCGGTGGGGTATGCGCGAGCTGGGCGATCACGGGCGTGGCACAGAGCGGAGCCAGCGTCGCGGCCAGGGCTACGGAGAATAGGATGGCACGTTTAGAAAAAACTATTTGCCCCAACAGCTTCATCGATTTCTTCCAATCTGGTTGATGGAGGATCTGACACAACACGAAGCATCTGAGAACAGCTTCGGTGTTGACTTAAGCGGGTATTCGTTGCGTTCCCACTGTAGCGACTCGAAGGTTTGCTGACAATCGATCTGAGCAGAATTTTCCAGAAGGAAATCAGTCGATATTTCTTCTTGAATACCGCGGCTCGAATGGGATCGATGTATGCTGTTGTTCGAGTAAAGTATGGGGGAATGGCGAATCGTGAAAAGAATCTCAAGAAACTCTGGAAACGTTTTCACGAAACCATGCATTATTCGTTCCATAGCAATCCTGGCATCTGCTTTCGCGATGCTCCCCTTGCTCTGGGCTGAGGATGCTGTGCGTGCGCTAAACTCACCCGACAAGGCCGTCGAAGTGCGAGTGCAACTCGACCCTCTGACCTACTCGGTGTCCATGCAGGGCCACCCTGTGCTGCTGTCCTCAGCTCTAGGCCTCGAGTTGAAAGACCAGCCTGCGATGGAGGGATGGAAGCTGCTGCACGAAGAGCGCCACTCCGTCGATAGAACCTGGACGCCGGTCTGGGGGAAAGACAGCAAGATCCGCGATCGGTATACCGAGACCAATCTGCAACTTGAGGAGAAGAGCGGCTCCCACCGTCGCATGGACCTGATCGTTCGCGCCTATCCAGACGGAATTGCGCTGCGATATTCATTGCCGAAGCAGCCAGGGCTAGAGCATTTTGTTGTGACGAAAGAGCTGACGTCCTTCCGTTTTCCGTCCGATGCCAACATATGGGCGGCCACTACGGAGAAGTACCATCACTCATTCGAGCATGAGTACGTCAAACAGCATCTCTCGCAGCTGCCCGCAGGCGCACATATCTATCTACCTGCGTTGACGCAGGTAGAGCCGATGATCTACGCCTCCGTCATGGAAGCGGATCTAACCGACTGGGCCGGCATGTACCTGACCCCGAATGGTGCCATGAACTTATCCGCCGATCTTTCGCCTCGGCTTGATGGTGATGGGCTGGTAAAGGCCGATGTGCCGCACCAGACGCCCTGGCGAGTCATCATGCTTGGACAGAGGCCCGGCGACCTGATCGAGTCCAATTTGATTGAAAACCTCAATCCGCCTTCGAAGATTACCGACACATCGTGGATCAAACCAGGAATGATGGCGTGGGATCACTGGTGGAGCGGTGATGTCAAGATGGACAACGAGACAAACCGTCGCTACATCAGCTTTGCCTCAGAGATGGGTTTTCCCTATCAGTTAATCGATTGGCAGTGGTATGGAGAGTTCAATCATCCGTCGGCCAACATTGCCAGACCCGCACCGCAGATCGACATGCCCGGGCTGATTCGCTTCGCCGCGGAGCACCATGTTCGTGAATGGATATGGATTCACTCCGGCGATGTGACGCGAGTGAAGAACGAAGGAAAGCTCGACGAAGCCTTTGCCACCTACGAGAAGTGGGGGATCGCTGGCGTGAAAATCGACTTCATGGACAGCAACGATCAGGGGATCGTCGATTGGTATGAAGATATCGTCTCACTGGCCGCAAAGCATCACCTGATGGTCGATTTTCACGGAGCGTTTGAGCCTACGGGCCTTCGCGTCACATGGCCAAACCTGTTGACACGCGAAGGCGTGATGGGGAACGAGTACAACAAATTCAGCACTCGCGTAACGCCGTTGCACAAACTGACGCTGCCCTTTACGCGCATGTTGGCCGGCCCCATGGACTACACCCCGGGCGGCTTCCTGAATCGCAGCCCCACCGAGTGGAAGCAGACGACACCTACCGAGGTGATGGGAAGCCGCGCGCAGGAACTGGCATTATTCGTGGTCTATTGGAGTCCGCTTACCTGCGTCACCGACGATCCCGAGCACTACAAAGGCCAGCCGGGGCTGGAGTTTATGCGCGTCGTCCCAACCGTGTGGGACGAGACGAAGGTGTTGGATGGAGAAGTGGGAGAACACATCGTTATCGCACGACGGAGCGGGACAAAGTGGTTCATCGGCGGTATGACCGGGGACAAGCCCTACGACTATCGACTCTCCCTCTCATTCCTCCCAAAAGGCGAATATTTCGCTCACCTCTTCACGGATCCAAAGGACACGAGCGCCAGCTATGAAAAGGTAGAACTGACCACACAGCGGGTCACTTCATCGAGTTCGCTGTATCTTCACATGAGGTTGGCCGGCGGAGTGGCTATCTACATCGACCCCGTAAAATAGTGGTCCCTTACCTTAATCTCGGCTCCTCGATCGCTCGAGATCCCTTCGCATATGTGCTCTCGGCATAGTCAACTTAATGACCGGAGGTTGAGGAGAGGCAGGTAGGCGCTCACATGGGGAGCTATGCAACGAGTGCCGCGAGGGCGGTCTTGTTCCAAAGGTGAAAGGATTGATTGAGCAGTAGCCGATAACGAGTTGCAGAGAGAAGATGCTCGAACACAGAGAGAAGGCGTTGAGCCTGTTCCGAAGATTTGAAGCGCTTCATTTGTCTTTCTCGCACGCGGGTAGGTTGATGCGAATTCTCGGCTCGATTGTTCAGATAACGGCTCTGCCGATGTTCTATGTCGGGCATGATGAGCTTCTTGGCTGCAGCATAGCTCCGTAGCTTATCTGTGATAATCACTCGCGGCGGTCTCTTTGCCACATGCAGCAGCTTGCGAAAGAAGCGAAGCGCTGCCCAACGATCTCTCTTTGGCTGAACCAGAATATCGATGCCACACTCCGTTTTGATCCACGGCTCGCCATAAATAAAGTTGGACGCCATTCATCTTGATGAAGACTTCGTCCAGGTGCCACTTTGATCCAATGCGCTCTCGCTTCTTTCTCAGCAGCGCCGCATATAGCGAGCCGAACTTCTGACACCATTCCCGGACCGTTTCATACGTCACCGGCACGTCTCGCTTGGCCATCATCTCCTCGATGTTGCGGTAGCTCAAGGCAAAACAAAAGTACAGCCACACGCGCTGCTCTACCACTTCGATTGGAAATCGGTGCCGACGATATCTGCTCACCAACTCAGCATCTCACACACTTAAGTTGACGATGCCACCTTTTGCCGTCGGTTTGGAGTGCAGCTTAAGCTGCGCCTCAATGAGCTAGTTATTTCTTCGGCGTCGCCTTATGCGGTTGTGGCACAGTACGGCCGACCACTGGTAAGTACCGACCAGGCAATGCGTGCGAGTTTATTCGCCATCGCAACGACGGTTACATTTCGCGGTGATCGTCCTTCAAGCCGATCGAGCCAGCTTCCGAAGCTATGCTCTTCACGCTTGACACGCGCCAGCACGGCACGACCTCCGTGGATGAAAAGTCGACGCAGATAAGGATCGCCTCGCTTGCTGATGCCGAGGAGTCTCGCTTTACCTCCGGTTGAATGCTGTCGCGGAACCAGACCCAGCCAGGATGCCAGATCACGGCTCTTGCGGAAGGCTGTACCGTTTCCGATCGCGGCAGTTAGCGCCGTCGCGGTAAGTGGTCCAATGCCAGGGATGGTGAGCATGCTGTGCCCGATCTTTTGTACCAGTTGGATTGTTAGTGTAGCGCAGCTTTTGAAGTATCTGGAGAGCTGCCGGATGGGGTGTGGAGAGCTGGGGAGCGCGTAGC
>Ga0193742_1001137_pt1 | contig 16418 bp, 21 predicted proteins | sample L2c1metaG_FD_165511 | JGI IMG/M metagenome (GOLD analysis project Ga0193742, IMG submission 165511) | Soil microbial communities from a riparian zone of the East river system, Colorado, United States - L2c1 | ecosystem: Environmental > Terrestrial > Soil > Riparian zone | place: USA: East River... | reverse complement strand
GACCAGAGATTTCTCATTTACTGCAGACCATCCCAGACGCGACCAGCTCCAGTTCTGTACCAACAGTATCTGAGAACGCAATCTCAATTTCAAAGTCGCCATCTGTCAGTCAATTAAATCATATTTCCAGGTACCCACATACTCATAATTTGAGATAGGAAACACCTTTGTCACAGCAAGAGCTCGACCAAGCAGCTGAAGGTATTGTTCGCGAACTCTTTACGCAGCCGAATTCTGACCCTCGAACTCCGGCTTCAGCCACCAGGGCATACAAGCAAGCCATCTCAACTTTGACAGCTCTACGAGCGCATCCGTCTCAACACATATTCGATGCAGCTCTTGCCAGCAGTAATGGAAACTCAAAATCAATATTCTCGTCTTTTCTACCAAACCTTCAAGGGCAAGGGCCAATAGGAAGTGCATTCCGAATTATTCTCAAAATACACCAACATACCTTCAACCGTGTTGGAAATTCTTTTAGCAAAGATGGATTTGGACTGGGATCTAAGAGAAAAGATGAAGAACTCAGAGGAAAAGCGATTAAAGTGGTAGATTTGCTCCAGCATTCCGCTGAGCTGGGTAACATGGACGCGCTATACACCCTCGCTCAGGTCTCCTTGGTGAGGGTTTGCCGTTGTCATTTGAATAAAATAATAATCAACTTCCGGATAGTTTCCTCCTACCCAACACTTCACGATGGATCCCCAACTGGCATACCAATCACTTTCCACCCACGCCTCACAGACCGGAAATGCAACCTCCCAAGCTTATTTAACATTCTTTCATGCTACGGGTTATAAAGGAATTGTGCCAGTCGATCAAGGGAAAGCCCAATTATATTCTACATTTGCCTCAAATGGCGGCGACAAAGGCGCGCAAATGACGCTAGGCTATCGTTACTGGAGTGGCATCGGTACCTCAGAAAGTTGCGAACGTGCCCTATCATGGTACGGATCTGCTGCTGAGCAAGGTAAGCTTGCCATTCTATGCTCGTCCTTGATTAGTTGACTAAGACCTCCATTTGAATGGAGCGGTGGCGAAATTCCTTTCTGGCCCACCAGGTGGGCGTACCTTACCTCAAACTCCAACCCGACTTTCAGATCTTGCCGGTGGTATATATGGCCCAGGAGCAAGCGTGGCATCAACCGGACTGAATCTACAGAGAGCGTCCATCAAAGCTGGTATTGCTCGTGCTGCAGGAGAAACCTGGGAGGATGTCCTTGAATATTATCTCGTATGTTTATAAATGTCCTTACAAGGCCTTTTCCGTCAAGGGCTCATTACTTTCGGACCAGTTCAATGCTGACCGCGGCGAAATCGATTTTGCATATCGTCTCGGGAAAATCTTCTACCAAGGCAGTATATATGCCGCTGCTGGCGGTATAGCATCTGGAAGTGAGGGTGTCGGCGCTATTCCCCAGAACTATAAGCTCGCACGTAAATATTTCACCTTCATCGCACGGCAAGTATGGCCGCAGGAGCCACCAAATGTCATGCAGGCAAAAGACGAACAAAAGCCAGTAGGGCATGCGGCGGCAAGTGCCGCATATCTGGGGCGGATGTACCTTCGAGGCGAGGGCGTGAAAGCTGATCCTGTGATGGCAAAAGCTTGGTTTGAACGAGGAGCTGAACATGGGGATCGTGAATGCTTGAATGGTTTGGGCATAGTGTACAGGGATGGATTGATTCCTGGTGTTAAGCCAGATCTGAAGATGGCGATGACTCATTTCAACGCTGCAGCTGGACAAGAACTCGCGGAAGCCCAGGTCAACATTGGAAAACATCATTTCAGTGAGTGACCACAATTCTCTTAATTTTCCATTTTCTATAAGTTATGAATTTTCCTTTTCCAGATCGTGGAGAGCTGGCGCTTGCGACGACGTATTTCGAGACTGCTGTTCGCAATGGTTCACCTTTCGAGGCTTATTACTACCTAGGGGAGATCTATTCAGCCCAAGCTTCTAATCCCACCATGCCGCCGCATGTCGTCTCTAGTGCTTGTTCGATGGCTGTCTCCTTCTACAAAATCGTGGCCGAACGAGGTGTCTGGGATGATGACCTTTTGCGGGACGCCGAAATTGCATGGATGGCAGGAACCGACCAAGAAAAAGAGATCGCTATGTTGAAATGGTGGACGGCTGCAGAACGAGGATATGAAATTGCCCAGAACAACCTCGCATATGTTCTAGACCAAGGTAGGCTGATTTGAAGATCTGTATCTACATACCCATTATTCATTATTTCAACAGATAAAAGTATACTACGGTTGACACGATTTTCACCAATGACGCCAGACAATGACTTTGCTCGGTCAGCTCTCACTCAGTGGACTCGTGCCGCCACTCAGCGCAACATTGATGCCCTCGTCAAAGTAGGAGATTACTATTATCATGGCCTAGGGGTTTTAGACGAACCGGAAAAGTCACGACTTGAAAAGGCAGCTAGGTATTATCAATCGGCGTCAGACACGCAGCTGAGCGCCCTAGCAATGTGGAATCTTGGCTGGATGTACGAGAATGGAATTGGGGTAGCTCAGGTAATTTTTTTCACATGCCATTTCAGACCTTACGGTGCTGACGATAGCTTTACTATCAGGACTTCCATCTTGCGAAAAGACATTATGATCTAGCCCTGGAAACGAATTCGGAAGCGTATCTACCTGTAGTTTTGTCACTTGCAAAACTCTATGCACGTAGCATATGGCATACTCTAATGGGAGGGCAAGGTGGACTCAATATCTGGAGGCCGGAGGAGGATGAAACGGGTATGTTCGTTAGCCAACGACGCAGATAGCTTTATTGATAACCGCACTTCAGCCCAAGCTGACTCAGGCCCCCAAAAAATAGGAAGGCTACTGGAGAATGGACAAAAGCCTGAAGGTGTTGATGATACACCAACGGAACACCACGAAGAGGAGGATGGCCCTTGGTACTTTGGAAAGGCCAAAGAGGAATTTCACAAACGCCGAACGCAAGCCGGCAACGCCCGAAGAGGAGAAGAAGATCCTATCCAAGTTTGTGTATTTTTTTTCCTGATTTTTTGGACTTAACTTGAACTGTTTGCAGTGGGCTAGAGACAGACGTGATGCTGAACGAGATGCTGATTTTGGGCCGGAAGATTACTTTGAAGGTGCTATGCGAGGAGGTAATCGCGAAGATGTGCAAATTGATGACTTTGGGGAGACCATACTGCTGGTATTGCTGTGCCTTGTGATCTCGATTCTTCTCTACATCCGGACACGGATTGTTGAGAGAATGCGGAGAGATCAGCGTAATCAAGGACAGGCAGCTGACCAGCAAGCACCAAATGGAAACAGGGGCGGTGTGTTTCCTCCGCCAGGCGATCCAGCTCGTCAAGAATGGGCCATTCTGCGATAATAATTTAGAGTAGGTATTTGTACTTATTTGTTGTAGACATTGTTTTCTTGTGGAAATGAATATTCGACTTGAAAACTGAAATTATCGCTTACCCGGTTGGAAGTGCTGGACTGCTTAACTCAAACCACCACCTTTTCTTGTTCAGGCTTAACTTATTCTGTACATATACCTCAACACGTCTTACAACTATGCCCTTTGATTTTGGCTCATTGGAACCTCACATCCATCAAATTCTTTCCGCACCAGGAACGGATTTGTCGACAATCAGCGCAAAACGCGTTAGACGACAATTGGTCGAGCTGGACCCTTCATTAACAGCAGGCTTTATGAAAAAGAATAGGGAAGACGTGGATGCCGTCATTGCGAGCGTATTCGAGAAGGTGAGCGGCGTCCAGGAAACGGAGGACAACTCCGAGGCAGCGTATGCAGAGGAGAAATCACGCAAACGAAGCGTTCAGGAAAGTGATTTCCCCGACGAAGGTCCTGAGGATACTGCAGAGGAGGAATCACCTCCGCCAAAGAAATTGAAAAAAGCAGGCAAAAATGGACGAGGACTCAGCGATGCGGAACTGGCTCGTAAACTCTCCAGCGAGATCAATGGTCGCTCCACAAGGACCGGAGGCAAAGGTCGTGGTGGTTCCACTACAGGAAAGAAGGGTTCACGGGCAAAGAAGAGTGCCGCCACTGTAGAATCAGACGACGATAGCGACGGGATCGGGAAAAAAAAGAAATCTTCAGGTGGCACGGCGAAGGGCGGATTTGCGAAAGAATTTGCGCTGAGGTAAAGTTTCCGTACCGTAGATCTTAGTCTTTCTCGTCAAGTATTCACTTTTATTCTTATCAGCCAACCATTAGCGGCCGTTCTTCAAATTGATCAACTTTCGCGACCACAAGTGGTTAAACAACTCTGGGTTTACATCAAAGGAAACGAGTTGCAAAATCCCGAAAATAGACGGGAGATCCTCTGTGATGCCGGTCTTCGGGCAGTCTTTGGGGTTGACAAGATCGACATGTTCAAAATGAACAAAGTTCTGGGACAGTAAGTCATCCATACCCACTTTATAATTTATAGTATTAAATGATTATTCCAGGCATTTACACGAGACCGATAGTTAAACTTCATTCTTTCTGGTGCACTACAAAGTGACCTGTGTACATCTTTATTTCACCGAAATACTGCATATCTGACTTCATTTCGTCTTTTGTTATCGTGCTAGTTGATTTCTCGTCATTGTAACCATCTCAAATCCACATTCCTTCCCTCTGTATTCTGTTAGCAATGATTGGCATTCATATAAAAAGACAATCACGGCAACTCTAGTCTTTGACTCCTATCTTTGACTGCCAATCTCTCTAGACAGTTGGGGATCAGCAAGTTTGCTCCTTTACTTGGGGAAGACTGAACCGACTCCGAAAAATGTCATGATCTCTGACTAGATCTGACCGCCGATCACAATCGGAACGCCCAAAGCTAGCTGTGGATCCTTCTTGAGATGGAAAATGCTAGCATGATAGGGAGTCGCAGTTTTGTCAGGTTGAAAATGGTCTGAATGACTGAAGGGACAGATCGGGCATGTTTGCGAAATCCTCTTCAAAGCAGTTCGTTTCCAAATGATCACCTGTTATAGTGTTAAGAGGGCTTCCATCAAGCAGGATGAAGCCGCCGCACATATCTACGCGTGCCAAGCCAGCAGCTGTTGTCTTAAATATGATGTAGATGGGATTGACGCCTCCATCGATTGGAGGATCTTCATGCGCTCCATAGGGTCCAAGCTCGCAAGCGAAACCCGCAGATACATCCATAGTGATTCGTGGGATGGGAAAGCGGTAACAAGGGAAAGCGAGTGATGAGCAAATGTTAATGAGTTTTGTGTGCCGTCAACGATATCCCTAAACTGTTCAGAGAGTGCCAAACAATCAATGAGTTTCTGAGTTTGGCATAGCTGGTGCATAGCCGAATAATCAGAGACATGTTGATCTACCCAGCTACGCAAGCGTGCGACTTCTTGCACAATAATTGCCAAAAAATCCCGGAACCTGTCCTTCGAAGAGTATATCGAAACATAGCATACTCCAATCATGAAGTTCCACTGGGACCATGCGTGATAATTCCGTGGATAAGCCTCGCAGGTTCGTTGAATGATGCTGAACTCGTGTCGGATGATAAATGGGGTCAGTCTAGGAAACCTTTCCACCTCTTCAGAACTTGCCCAATGCTGAAGATCAGGTAATAAAACATTAGGCCCCATTACACCGTGTATGTTTCTAAGGCACCACCTCCGATGATCCCAGATAATGGACTGTTTTCCGGCATCAAGAGAGCCACGCACTAAGAGCTCCGTGAAAACGAGCTCCTTGTTGGGGTCTATGTGCCCATTTCGCATGAGACGTTTGCGGGCATTTAGCGCCGTTTGATGGGCTGGATTTAGGAGAATGATAACACAGGACACCGCCGTGGCTTCAAGAACATTTGTGGTGTGTAAAGATATCCCGATCGCGGCTATGTAGAGGCCAACCAATATCTTCTTGGGTATGCCCAAATTTCCTTGAACGAGAATAAAAGGAAAGTCTGCGTGTGGTTTCACAGAGCCAGATGGTAGCTCGATTGATTCCCAATCGGAGAGATCCCCTGGAAGTATTTCAAGAGATGTCCTATGAGGTGGGTTGACTCTGGGTGGATAAGGTGCCAAATAGTGTCAGACACGTACAATGGCCCTTGAAATAGCTCGGATACTTTCAGTACAAGTTCTCTGGGTGTTAAAGAACTAGGCATATATAAGTACAAGGACTGTGGTACCAGTTATTTGTTCTTGTTGTTATGTCATTTATCTCTTTTGAATTCTTAGAAGAATTTGATGCTACAGCTTCTTTCGATAAGAGCCTTGGCACGCACCCCACGGTATCATTTCAAAAAAACACGGAGATACTACTCAAGAATGCACTCGAAACCTTTATATTTTAACGACGGGCCTTTGGTGTGGATTGACTGTGAGATGACAGGCCTCGATTTCGGCAAAGACAAAATAATAGAGATAGCGGTACGCGTTCTAGTGAAACAAATGATTATGCACTTTATGTTTCGATGACATCGTAAGGTGTTGATCACGAATGGTAACCTCGACATAGTTGATTCCGGAATCGAGTATGTGATACGGACCGACAAGGAAGTTCTGGATGGGTTAGTGTTCAATCCCATCTAACGTATCTCATTCCTATCACTGACATCTGGAGAGAGGATAGAATGGACAGTTGGTGCACAGAGCATCACGGTCAAGTTCGTTTGATTGTCGCATGCTCCTATATATCTTTTTACCTTTCGTCCAGTCAGGTCTCACCCAAGCTTGCCTTGATTCTCCACACACAACGAAATTTGTAGCCGACAAAGTGTTGGAATATATCAAGAAATGGGTTCCTGTGCAGAGGACTGGCGTACTTGCTGGAAACTCTGTTCATGTTGATCGAATGTTCCTCGCAGCGGAAATGCCAGCCGTTATTGACTGGCTTCATTATCGGTTCGTTATCTTTCTATCTTTCTATACCATTAAAAAAAATTTGGTTACTAACCCTATGTTGAATGTTAAGCATTGTCGGTGAGTTGCGTGCAACTTAAACAGGAAGTGTTGACGTCATCATGAGGTTCAGATGTCTCCTCAATCAAGGTATGTTTGCTATTAAATCATCGAGTTGAAGCCCCTTTTAAATTGTTATAAATAGGAATTATCACGTCGCTGGTATGCACGACAAGGGATTCCTCCCATTCCTGCTATAAACAAACATCGGTAAGTGGCGTGCGTCTCTTCTAGCTTTGTGAATTGCTTCAATGTTTATTACTACCAGTGCATTGGATGATATAATTGGATCAATTGAAGGTAACGCTTAATCCCGCCCTTTGTCCTCTCTAACTCTTCCCGTCAGAACTGCAATGGTATCGACAAAATATCTTCACCCCGCCATCCACTGTATTGAATCGGTCCATGCGCTCGCCGACTTAATCTTCACACACGAACCTCTTCAAAGCAGAACTCAATTTCCTACGTCTGACATTCAATTCAGTACCCTATTCTTTGCGTTGTTGAGTTATTCCTCCCCCCCCCTTATTCCCTTATTAAGCGTTACGTAGACTTCATCCATACTACATGATGTATAATATATGGAAATGTTGTCATTATGATGCCATGTAGTCGAAAGACTTACCTTCAACTCCTTGTCCAGAGATGGGTTCTCGTAGTGATTAGTTCATGCCATGAACCAACTAGAGAAGAAAGCCGTACTATTTCAATATCAACTTTCACCTTTCGAACAGTAAACCAGAAGTATAACACTTGAAGAGAATGAGCCGTGTTATTCATCAAAATTGAAACTCACAAAACGGTCATGCCGAAAAGCAAACCAAAGTTTTTGCTGTCTGATGATATGCGAACTGTCGCAGATCTATGAATATAGCCATGCTCAAGGACAACAAAAATCCATGATGAAAAAAACTACTGCCTTTTCATTTTCAAGCAAGTCAGCTCAGGGCGCTAGCCTTGTACAGTAGCAAATTAATGCCGTTGATATGAAATATAGGCAGTTTCACGCATCATCCTATAAATCAGTGGTATCTCTCAAATGCACTGTGCAAACGAAAGGAATCAATCATTGGAGAGAAACTGACTTATGATGTGCGTTCCGGATCGTAGGAAATGCAGACACGCCAACGACAATGTTGATCAGAACTCCCATGACTAGAGTGGAATCAAGATTTTTGCGTTCTATCAAGATAATGAACCACTTTTAAGAATAACCAGAGGAGTCCAGAAGTCGCACATCCCCGAATGTATTCCACCGAGATGTTGGTAGTGACGGTGCAAAATCTGTGGCATGCGTCGATGGTGTCGAATTTAATGAGCAGAGATCAACCTAGGTAGGCGCGTACTTCCCAGTGTAGAGTTCCTTGAAGTAAATCGTGGACGAAAAGGGACGACGAACATTTACAAGGCAACGCAACGCTCGAGGGAACGGGTGAAATAGGAGATGAGAATTTCATAACGTCCAAGCAGTACGTTTGACGAGGGAACATTAAATTTCAGCTGAACGGAACAAGTCCCTTTTGTATGTTCGTCAAGGAGCAAGTGAGTAGCAGCTGTGAAAGGGTGGAATCTGACCATTATTCACTGAAAGAATTTCACAGCAATGCCAACAAAGAACTTTGCTGGGACGATGACGTATATATAGGAATTGCCAATTCTGGAAGTTCACGTGTATCCCAATTGGAGTTATGAAGCTGAAAAAAAAAAAAAGATGTTTGGCATTTACTTTACAATTGTCGTTCTCTTGGACTGCCATGAGTCTCTTTCGACTCCAGTCCACAGGGACAAGGAGTTTCGTTCGGTCATGTGCTCGCTCATTTCATATAGCTCGGGTGGCTTCTTTCGCTTTTTCACAAACAAAACCTCGATCTGCCGTAGCAGCCCCAGCAGTCGGTGCTTACGCACCCAAGGAAGGCGAACATACTCTCAATTCACCTTCAGAACTTGCTAGAAAAATATCCGCAAAAGTTCTGCCAAAAATTCCTCGTCCAAACGTCCGACGAGTCGTCGTTGTTGGCAGTGGCGGCCTGAGCATAGGACAGGCTGGAGAATTTGACTACTCAGGTTCTCAAGCATTGAAAGCCCTCAGTGAAGAAGGCGTCGAAGCCATCCTCATAAACCCTAATATTGCAACATGGCAGACTTCCCATCAGTTGGCTTCCGAAGTTTACTTCTTGCCAATCACATCTGATTATGTCGCCTACGTTCTCGAGAAGGAACGTCCAGACGGCATCCTGCTTACGTTTGGCGGTCAAAGTGCTCTTAATGTTGGAATTGAACTTGATCGAATGGGTGTGCTTGAACGGCTGGGTGTCAAGGTTCTAGGCACGCCTATTAGAACCCTTGAGGTTTCTGAGGATCGTGACCTTTTTGTTCAGGCTTTGAAGCGTAAATGCTCATCTTCGTTTCACCCCCGAAGGCCTGTTTTAACAGTTTTTTCTTAGAAATTGATATACCGGTTGCACAATCTACTGCTGTCTCTTCTGTTAATGCCGCTTTGGATGCGGCTGAACAAATCGGTTATCCTGTCATTTTACGGTCTGCTTTCACGCTCGGTGGTCTTGGTTCTGGCTTTGCCAATAACCCAGATGAACTACGGGATTTGTCTGCCAAAGGTTTAAGTCTGAGCCCTCAGGTTCTAATCGAACGTAGCATGAAAGGTTGGAAAGAGTTGGAATATGAAGTTGTTCGCGATGCCGCAGACGTAGGTTTTTTTTTTGCGAAATACGCATACATTCTATATTCATATCACACCTTTGCAGAACACCATCATTTGCTGCAACATGGAGAACTTTGACCCTCTCGGAACACATACTGGCGATTCCATTGTCGTTGCACCCTCGCAGACATTGCCTGATGATGAATATCACATGCTTCGAAGTGCTGCTCTCAAGGTCATCAGGCATTTGGGTGTTGTTGGTGAATGCAATATCCAATACGCGCTCAACCCTACTTCCAAAGAATATTGCGTCATTGAAGTAAACGCTCGGTACGCCAATATCATCGTCTTCAGGTTTATCAACGTTAATAAGATTTCTTTCCAGCTTGAGTCGATCAAGGTTCGAATCGTATAAATGCTTATTTAGTTCTATCTTCTCAAACCTCATGTAGTGCTCTCGCTTCCAAGGCCACCGGGTATCCTCTTGCTTATACGGCTGCCAAAATCGCCCTAGGACACACTCTTCCCGAATTGCCTAACGCTGTCACAAAGACGACGACGGCTTGCTTTGAGCCTTCGCTTGACTATATTGTGACCAAGATACCCAAGTGGGATTTAGCGAAATTCTCTTCGCAGGTGAACAGAGAAGTTGGCTCTTCGATGAAATCCGTTGGAGAAGTCATGGCTATCGGACGCACATTCGAAGAAAGTTTGCAAAAGGCCATCCGCCAAGTAGATCCTCGATGGAAGGGGTTCGAGGTCGTCATCGAGCCTGAAGACTTGGACAAGGCTTTGACTCATCCCACAGACATGAGACTGTTCGCTATTGCCTATGCCATGTACAAGAAAAACTATACTGTCGACCGCATCCATGACCTGACCAAGATAGATAAGGTTAGCTCATACTTTTTGTTTTATGAGCCAGCAAGATCTTATGTTATCTACTAGTGGTACCTGTACAAGATCGATAATATCGTTCAGACCCACCATGCATTGAAGGCTGTCACTTCCATCCAAAAAGTTGACCACGAACTCATGAAACGGGCCAAATGCATGGGCTTTGCCGATGCCCAAATTGCCGATCTTGTAACTTCGACCGAAGATATCGTCCGTGCACACCGTAAATCACTCGGCATCACACCTTTCGTCAAGCGTATAGATACCCTCGCGGCTGAATATCCTGCACACACTAACTACCTTTACACAACATATAATGCCTCTGAGCATGATGTTGAATTTGACGAACACGGAACGATGGTTCTCGGAAGCGGCGTTTACCGTATTGGAAGCAGCGTCGAGTTCGATTGGTGTGCTGTTACCTGTGCTCGCAAGCTTAGAGATATGGGGAAAAGGACGATCATGATTAACTATAACCCCGAAACTGTTTCTACCGACTTTGATGAGGCCGATCGGTTATACTTTGAAGAACTCGGCTATGAACGTGTTATGGATATCTACGAATTGGAACAAGCGCAGGGTGTCATTGTCAGCGTCGGCGGTAAGGCCATAGTTTCCAACTTCAGGTATTTGTATCCTCAAATTAGGTTTTCTAAGGTCAATTACCTCAAAACATTGCCCTTCGTCTGAAGCACAACGGCGTCAACGTGTTAGGCACGGATCCTCAGCAGATCGATACCGCTGAGGATCGACACAAGTTCTCCTCTGTGCTGGACAGAATTGGAGTAGATCAGCCAGAGTGGACGGAAGCTACGTCTCTTGAAGCCGCTAAGGCCTTTGCTAACAAAGTTACGTAAGTTAAGGTTCTTTCATTCTGAACTCTTTGCCAAAGTCGAACTAAACTTGGTTCTAGTTACCCCGTTCTAATCCGGCCATCTTATGTCCTTTCGGGCGCTGCCATGAACGTCGTCTATGAGGAGTCTGCTCTCGAATACAACTTGTCTGCTGCGGCATCTGTTTCTCCATTGCACCCAGTTGTTATCACGAAATTCATCGATGCTGCACAAGAAATTGATATTGATGCCGTTGCACACAAAGGCAAGCTTCTAGTACATGCCGTCTCCGAGCACGTTGAGAATGCTGGCGTACACTCTGGCGATGCAACTCTGGTCTTGCCTCCATACTCTTTACCCCTTCATGATATGGACCGCTTAAAGATTATCGCTGAAAAGGTTGCAGAAGCTTTCGAGATTTCCGGTCCATACAACATGCAGATCATTAGGAAACCCACGAAGAACCCCGAGGAGGAAGCCGAATTGAAAGTCATCGAGTGCAACTTGCGAGCTTCTCGGTCTTTCCCCTTTGTCTCGAAGGTTCTTGGATATAACTTCATCGATGCTGCCACGACCGCAATCGTGGACCAGGACGTGCCGGAACCTGTTGACATCATGAAGGAACCTCGGGATTACACCTCGATTAAGGTCGCCCAGTTCTCTTGGACACGACTAGGTGGCGCCGATCCTTTCTTGGGTGTTGGTAGGTCTATTTTTGTTTCCATAAGTTCTGATGGACAAGATTAATTTTGTTCCCACAGAAATGGCAAGCACTGGAGAGGTAGCCAGTTTTGGCAAAGACATTCATGAGGCATACTGGGCGGCTCTGCTCAGCACTACTGGTTTCAAGATTCCTCGAGCAGGCTCAGGTGTTCTCCTGGGTGGAGACATCACGAAACCCGAGATGGCATCCATCGCCAAACAGTTGACTGAACTAGGATTTAAGCTTTACTGCTCCTCTCCTATTGTGGAGGAATTCTTGAATGACATTCCTCATATTACTGCAAAGCGTATCTTGTTCCCCAAGACAGACAAACGAAAGCTTCGTATGGTATTTGACGAGTACGAGATCCAGACTGTTATCAACTTGGCCAAATCCCGGGGAACTAACTTTACCGATGAAGACTACGTGGCTCGTCGGTAGGTCACCGTGGCCAATTTTTATCATAACTAAGTTTCTTATCGCCTGTTTTTCTATTTAGGAATGCCGTCGATTTTGGGCTACCTTTATTGAATAATGCCAAAACTGCGCAGCTCTTCGTGGAGAGCCTGGCAAAAAAGATTCCTCAGGGTGGCTTACGGAGCTACACAGAGGGTCATATTCCTTCCGAAGTTCGCTCCTGGCGAGAATTTGTAGGCAGACGTGCCTAAACCCCGCTTCCCCTTTCTCCAAAAAGCCAGCTGATCTTGGAAATGAATCTACTCAGAATATCAACCAAAAGACCTAAACTCAATGTATGTTTACTGTAGCAAGGGAGACAATAGCTTGCCGCCTCACCAGATGACCTTACCCAGTGAATGTACTTTCAATTTGCTACGATTCCACTTTCGAAATTTGAGCCGAACTTGTCTGCATCATCCTCGTCAAAGTTTATGGCGTTTGCTTGTGGGTTGACAATTGTTATCTTACATTCCCAAATATATCTTTTTCTGGGGTTTAGGAAATTTTTGGATCCAGGTCTGCGGGGGTACAGAGTTGGTCCAGGTCTAATTTCAATACAGCACCCGAACGAGAAGGATCTGGTCCTAACGCCTTTCGTTCAACTGCGAATTTCGCACGAAGTACGCGGTCTAGCTTGTCTTCTACAAGATCTGCGACAAGTCGGCCAATGACAGGAAGGAACTGGATATTGTATTAAAGAGTGTTATTTCACTATAATGAATACAAAGCAAGGTGGAAAACCTTATATGCATGTCCACTGCCACCTGTGGCAAGGATAATCGAATCGTCTGAGGGATGTTTTCCAATCACCCAATCCCCATCAGGTGAGTCGTTATACCTAGGATTTCCTCTTAACAAAGGGTTCCGTCCATGTTATATCAGTTCATATTCTCACCAACAAAGCCTAGTCGCACAGAAAGGTTTCTCAGCAAGATCCGGATACACATTTTTCAAATGTATACGAAGATCCCGGACAACAGATTGTGGGATCAATAAGCCTCGAACGGGATCGGATGTCACTGTGCGAGGCGTCGAGATCGTTCCATTTGCTTCGTTAGTAGTATGAGTATATCCAGCAGAGTGAGTGGCGAATTTTACGACATTCGCCTCGTTAGGCTAATTTGAAATTCATTTTAGTAGACAGATCGACGGCCACAAGGCCAAGCCCGCTCACAGGGAAAATATAGAAGCCAGAACTCAAGTCTAAGATGACAGGGCAATCCCTGTAAGCTTTAGCCTCTTGTTCAGAAAGCTGAAGCATAGCGCTACATTGGCTATTTTATTATTTGCATAAATTTCTGTTTTGTTTGTAAAGAACAATTCTCAAAAGGTGGGCTCACCCTGTCGCAAGGCACATGTGCGCCAGATCAAGCTCTGGAAAAGCAGACGGGGTCCAGGAACCAGTGGCAATAATAACCAATCCAGCATCAAATATGGAACCATCGGTACACTGAACCCCAATAGTTTTGCCGTCTTGGCGAAGGATCTGGTAGACACTCTTACCCGGAAGGACCTTGCCTTTCAGGGCTATAACTTCACTTAACAGTATAGACAAGCCTTGGCCGGCGTTGGCCCAACCGCCGTCACAATTAAGGTATCCTCCACGCTCGCTAAACGTTGCTGTGCGGACATCAGTAGGAAAGATGGAGCGAACCTGATCGCCGTTCTCCAATCGCTCTAATACGGCCCCTAAAGCGACATCGTTTCTGTACGATTCGCTTACATATTTTTCTCCTGAGTCTGAGGAAGCTAGAACGAGTACACCTGATCTTTGGAGATGTGGGTCAGTAAGCCTTTGGTATTTTTGCTTCGAGAAATCGCCATCACATGGTGTGCCGCTCGGATCTTAACCTACTTACTCATGATAAGTGTCACCCCATTTTTTCTGGTCCTTCCAGGAAAGAATTGCCTCACGAGCGAGTTCGGCATACATCCTGTCAGAATAGGAGCTTCGAACAACTAGTATCACCAAGTTGCCAAGTCAGTACCACGCGGTGGGATCTGACGCTAAGCAAGAGACATATCGACCTCGATTGATATCATTACTGGCCGCATCTGGAGCAGGTAGGGTGGTGGATCGATCAAGGATAGTCACATCCGTATAACTGCGTTGCAACAGATGATACGCTGTGGACATCCCAAAACACCCGGCCCCAACCACGATGATTTTTTCATTCTTCGGGACAGGCATCGCAACCCTACAATAATGATGGGAATGGAAAGATAAGGAGAGTGTCAAACCCGAACCCCAGGCAACTTGACGACCGTACATACCAATTTAATTCTTTACTACCTTTTAACCAGATGGAGGGTTAGAAACCTTCTTTTCGGATGCCGATCTTAAAGGAGGGGGAGGCTTACCACTTTCTGTGTTTAGGTCAACGAGGTGGTTACAGATTGATCAACCTCACGTCCTAAAAATACAATTTTCTCGAGGTACGGCCTGAGAGAGGACTATGATGCACAACGTTTGGACAACTAGTACTTAGCGTAGAGGGATTTTCAAAATATTTACAAGGAATTTTATGCCGCCAATCATGAACTGCAGAGGGATTGATAAATTTAAAGGCATTGACAAATTAACGAAAATGGTATCGCAGTCAACACGGCGAGCTATGGGAAACAAAGTCTCAAAGGAACGTAACAGCACTCTAAAGTTGTCAGTCACTGGTGCGATGGATTATTGGCAGGGGGGAATCACTAAATATTGCCGCACCTTCACGACTTCCTCCGCAGGCGGCAGACATGTTCCATTATCATAATTGTTCCATAGTGTGGTGACCGCTGGAGTCTCACTGGACGTGTAGGCGACTGTCTTCGCTTGTAAGAGCAGCCTGTCATAGCAGTGCGTACGAGGCGTCAAGTAATGCCAAGTGTCTCATATTCCGGCCTTATCACGACGAAGCCATTCCACACTGGCATACCAACTTGATAGACATGGCTGAAGTCGGACGGGCAAGTTTCTGCCCCCTAGCAAGCTAGCAAGCTACCTTTCGGGAGTTGCCTGAAACCAATTTGTGGTCTCATCACTATAATCATTGTGTGCAAAAATTTTGAAGTTGTTATCAAGTTGTTATACCAAAATCAACTGTTAAATTCATAAAAATGATACATGCAACAAATATTTACAGAACAAGGACTTGACGGGGGATAACTACACCGTCTCATATTGATTATAAGTTACTCTAGTAGTAGATGGGTTATAGGCCATTATAAAGTGATTCTATATTCATCCCAGATAGCAAATTTATTCACTGCGGGTGCATTGTGGAGAAAAGGTTCACGATGATGGGCTGAAGTTTTCCGTCGCGGATAGCCTGCCGAACAAGATAAGCATTGCAATTAATGGAAGCTGTGCAAACGTACCTCATGGATCAGTGATACATTCTGGCCGATAGTAACATCTTCCACACCGAGGCCATGGACAAACCGATGATAGTTTTCGGAACCATGCATGCGAATTCCTAGAGTTAGCCGAACGAATTCGTACACGGGCCGCGTTCGATTGAGATAAGGGCTAGCTGGGGCTGCTCCCCGCGCGCCAGACAGGTAATCCTTGCGAAGTGTGTCAAGTAGGGAAAAGGCTCGCGATGCCACCTGGGCCCGGAATGTAGGGATGGAGGTCAGAGCAGGACCAACGAGAGAGGGATTGCAGAATGAAGAACCAGTGAAGAAGTCAAGAAGAGGGATGGTAGTTGAAGCCGCAACTTTCTGCATGCGCTCTGCGGCATCCATTGTGCTCGTAGCATCGAACGTGTCACGAAGTGCGGATGCCACTTTGGCTCTGATGGGGATCGCGTCATTTTCTGACAAGATAGAACTGAAAGCCGTAGAAAACTCCTCGGATGCGATCTTGATTAGCCCCTCATGAAATTCGTGCTGAAGAGATCGAAGGTCCAAAGCTAAAGCAAGGAGAGAGAA
>Ga0193742_1001136_pt1 | contig 16420 bp, 20 predicted proteins | sample L2c1metaG_FD_165511 | JGI IMG/M metagenome (GOLD analysis project Ga0193742, IMG submission 165511) | Soil microbial communities from a riparian zone of the East river system, Colorado, United States - L2c1 | ecosystem: Environmental > Terrestrial > Soil > Riparian zone | place: USA: East River... | reverse complement strand
TTGACCGAAAAATTATTGCCGCTGCCGCAGTTCATCGCTCCCGACGTTGGCGTCAGCACCAGGCCGTGGTCCAGGCACTTCTGCTTGCAGCGATCGACGGTGGCGTCCGTGTGCGCCGCGACGCATGGCGAGATGCAGTCGGGGTCGCCCTTGCATGTCTCCGCGCAGCTCGCGTAGGCCGCCTCCTGATTGGTCGGAATGCTCGTGCCGAGCTGCTTCTCCAACTTGTCGACCGCCGCCGGGGTCGGCTTCTGATCGCAGCTGAGTGGGTCGAGGCCGTACTTGGCGACGGCCGCCTTGCAGAAGTCCTCGCAGCCCTGGGCGGTGGTCGGGCAGCCGCTGCCGCCGGTCTCGACGGCGCAGATGCATTCCTCCACCGTCTGGTGCACCGCGTTCGGATAGGTCACCGAGGCGCAGCGCGATCCGGACGGCGTCGAGTTGCTGCAGTTCTTTTCTCCGCCGGGGTCGCGCTGCCCGCCGCCCGAGCCGCCGAGCGAATCGCCGGTGCAATCATTGATCGTCGTGATCACCAGCGAGTCCTGCGCCGGCGTGCTGGTGCCGTCGGCGATCACCGCGGTGATCTCGTCCTCGCCGATCTCGCTCGGACCGCTGTATTCCGCCTGCGCCGTGGCGAAGGAGACGTAGCGCACGACCACCGCCATTTGCGCCTTGGGAAGGTTGGTGCCGAGGGTGATCTCGCGGCCCTCGAACGATCGGGTCCGGTCCTGCTGCGTGTTGTAGTAATCGGTATAGCCCGCTTCCTCGACCGTGGCGCCGACCCAGACGCCGAGGACTTTGGAGATTTCATTTTGGACATTGACGGTAAAATTATTGCGTGAAGTGACGACCTCTTCGATCGTCAGATTTTTGAGCGCGCTCCACTTCGGCGTGACCGTGCCGCCGGGATCGCCGCGGCGGCGCCATTGCACCATCGCGCCGTTGGCCGGGAGCCCGTCGATCTTCACCTGCGCGGTGAGTTTGCTCACCATCGCCTGCTCGTTTTTGCAGAGGTTATATTCGGTCTTGGTCGCGTGCAGGGAGATTGAGACGTTGAGCTGATTGTTGATGCAGAATTCCTGCGTGTCGCGGATCTTGCCGATCGCCGCATGCACCTCGGTCTTGCCCTCGGCCGCGCCGGCCACGGCGGCGAGCGACGAGCGCGCCACTCCCGCGGCGATATAATCAACGACTACCCGTGAGTCGGTGAACGGCAGCTCGCGCCCGAGGGTGATCGTCGTGCCTTGTACGGGCGATTCATGAATCGCCCCGACAAAATAATTGAGCGCGCGGTTGGCGTCGTTCTCTAAGTAAACGCCTAGCACCTCGCGGATCGGATAGTCGGTGGAGACTGATAAGAGATCGCTCGCCTGCTGCAGCTCGCCGATCACCGGCCACTCGCCGGTTAAAGCGATCACCGGGAAGAACTGGCCGAGCAACGGATTGTCGATGCTAAACCGGACCGGTGTGCCGTCGCCGGCGGGATTGCCCGCGCCGTCGGTGACGATCGCGAGGACCGCGGTCACCGCCGTGGAAGTGCCGCGGATGCATGGGGTGTCGAGCTCTAGCCTGATCTGATATTCCTGCCCGGCGCTGGAAAGCTGCGTGCGGACGAGGATCCGATTGCCGAACTCCGGGTATTCGATACGCTCGCTCACCTGATCGGCGATATTGCTTTCGTCGAGCGCCAGCGCGACCGGCAGGCCGTCGAGGTGGAATAACTGTTTCTGTATCCACAAGTCGCCGTCGCGGGTCGAGCGCGCGTAGCCGTTGGTCTTCGAGACGAGATCGATGATCACTTGCAGCGGATACTGCCCGCTGACGGAATAAATATTCGCCGGGATCGTAAAGTCGTTGATATCGATCGCGACGGCGGCCGGGTCCATCCCGGCGTTGCCGACAAGCTCATCGATGATTCCAAAGAGCGTCGTGTTTTTCGTCCACGTGCGGGTCAGCCGCTCGGCGAACGGGTCGAGCAGGCGCGCGAGGCCGTTCCTTCCCCACAGCGAAGGAATCGCAATCATGTCTTTCGACTCGATCACGTCCGGCTTCTCGATAAAAAACCGCCCCTGATTTTTCAGCACGGTGAACGACACGCCGGTCGCGGTACCGAAGGTATGCGCGCCGACCGCCAAAGTCGTGGCTCCGATCGCCGTGATCGGCCAGGCGCCGATATCGGCCGCGACCGTCGAGGCGAGGATCAATAAAAGATCGTCGGCCGTCACGCCATCGGCGCCGAAGGTCGCCCCGGCCGAAGTCAGCACGGCGGTGCCCACGGTGACGCCGTTCACCCGCGGCTCCCCGCTCGCGGTACCGACCTGTATCCGCTCGCCCGTTGGCAGGGTAGAAAAGTCGAACTCGGAATAAAGCGCAAAGTCGGCGAGCTCCAAGGTCAAGGTATCGACCGCCTGGTCCGCGCGCCGCTCGATGCGCATGGATTTGACCTTCGAGAGAATCGAAGCGCCGTCCAATAAAATGTCAACGAATTGCAATGTATTTACGTCACGTAGGGGCGATTCATGAATCGCCCTTACAATTTATTGACCACCAGCAGGACGACCTCATACCGATACTGCTCATACCCCTCGCGCACCGGCTCGGAGATGGCCCGGCCGATGGCGAACACCGGCGTGTCGAGCACGGCGGTAAAGCCGCGCGGCACGCGGCGAAAGCGCACCTTCCACACGTCGGCGGCGACGCCGAGCTGCTTGCGCGCGGTAAAGTGATATTCGCCGCCGGCGAGATACGCCGCTTCGAGGGCGGCGGCTTCGGCCGGATCGATGAACCCGGCGCAGCGGATCTTGCGGTCCGCTTCGAGCGTGCCGTAGTCGTGAATCACATGCCCGCCGAGCGTCACCACGTCCGCGCCGCGCCCGTTCCAGTCGAATGCCGGATCGTATTCGCTTTCCAGGGTGTCGGCCTGCCATTCGATCTTGTCTGCCGCCTCGGCGGGATCGGCGTCATCGGTGCTGTATAAATAGAATTTCATTTTTAATTATCTGGTAGGGGCCGACCTATGTGTCGGCCCTCCGGAGGGCGGACACGCAGGTCCGCCCCTACCGCCATTTTACCCCGGCTCGTTCGTCGTCAATTTCCGCCGCTTCAGCTCCTGCTCGAGGTGGCTCTCCACTCGTACCTGCCCCGGCCGCACCCGGTTGCGGTTAATATCCTTCGCCAGGCCGAGGGTCTGGCGCAGGTGCTGGTTGATGTTGCGCAGGGTCTGTTCGGTCTTTGTCGCCATGGGTTTCCCCCGTAGGGGCGATTCATGAATCGCCCTTACATTATGCGACCGGCTGCACCGGCGTGGCGTTGATTTGCCGGATCGTCGCCTGGATCCCGTTCAGCGCGCCCTGCACCTGGGCGAGCGCCGCGGCGGCCTGGGCGGTTTCCATGTTAATCGCGAGTTTTTCCGAGGCCGCCTGGACGAGCTCGTTGGTCTTGATCGTGATATTGTCGATGTTCGTGGCGATCGTCGCGTATTTCTCTTGCATGGCCGCCGCTTCCTTCGCCATCGTCTTGCCCCATTGCTCGCCCGCCTTTTCGCTGTCTTGAAATCCCTTGAGCAGCTCGGGCCCCAGGGCGAAGGTCAGGCCGGACAGGTCCGTTAGACCGGCACTTTTCAGCAGCTCGGGGATATCCGCCGTCCCGGCCTTGATCGACTGCTCGACGAAGTTGCGAAACGCCGCGTTGAGCTGTTCCTGCGCGGCCGGGTTGTTTTTGAATTCATTGGCGACCGCGACGAAATTGTTGGCGAGATCCTGCGCGGCGGCCTTTTTGTTGAAGTCGAACTTGACGCCGAACTGCTCCTCGAACTTGCCGACGGCGCTCTTGCCGACTTCCTGCTGCGCGAGCGCGGTCATCTTCGCCTTGGTGGCGTCGAGCTGCGTGTTGAAGGCAGCGAGTTCGCTCGACTTACCCTTGAGCGCGGTCGCACCGGTGGCGGCCCAGCCCGCATAGCGCGCGGTGATTTCGGCGATGGTTTTGCCGAGCGGCGTCATCGCCGCCTGGTCGAGCTCGCGGGTAATCGCGATCAGATCCTGCTGCGCTTTCGCCTGGACTTTGACCGCATCCGCTGCGGCTTTCGCGCCCGCCGCGCCACCCGTGTCACCGGCACCGGTCTTTTGACTCTTGGCGTCGAGATCGGCCTGTTGCTGCGCGAGTCGTTGGTTGACGGCGAGCAGCTCCTTTTTTTTCTCGATCAGTTCGTCGGTCGGGCCTCCGAATTGCGGCGATTCGAGCGGGTTCAGAGCCGAGGCTAATTGAGCGCCCCAGCTGCGGCTACGGTCGGCGAGCAGCTTGTCGATCTTGTCGAGCTCGTCGTTGACCCTGACCAGCTCATTGGTGAGCGTGGCTTGCGGGGTGAGATTAAATATCCGGTCGATCCCATCGGCGAAGTTTGCCAGCGCCCCGGACGCAGCGATCTGCGCCTGGTTACCGATTCGGGTGATGGCGTCGCCGAAGTCGTCGAGCTTTTTGATATCCGCTTCGCTCATGCCCGACGCTTTGAGCTCGTCCATCCGCGTCGCGATATCGCTGATGATCGGGCCGATCTCCTGCCATGATTTGCCGAAGATTTTCGCGCCGATCGCCGCGCGCTCGGTCGGGTTTTCGATCTTCGCCAGCGCGTTGCCGATCAGTTCGATGAATTGCTCGGGGCTTGCGTTCTGGAGATCCTTGACGTTCAGGCCGAGCCGGGCGATCGCCTGCGCCGCCTGGTCGCCTTCCTCGTCGACGGCGCCGAGGTTCTTTTGCGCCGTGAAGACGCCGCGCGCGAACGTGTCGAGCGAGCTACCGGCTTCTTCCAGTGTGGATTTGATACCGCTTAGAAACTGCGTGGAGAGTTGGGTCTGAGCCGCGAGGTCGGTGAGTTGCCCGGCGGTGTCGACGACCGACTTGCCGAACGCGACCGCCCCGGCGATCGTTAAGGTCGGCGCCAGCGCCTTGGCCATCGCGCCCATGCCGGTGAGCGAGCCTTGCAGCACGCTGTGCGCTTTGGTCAGGTCGGTGCGCAGCGCTGTCGACTCGGCGCGCAGCGCGACAATGGCTTCGTAAACGGTTTCGCTGTTAGCCATAAATGTAGGGGCGCAATTTATGCGCCCTCGGAAGGGCGTGATGAATCACGCCCCTACAACGCCTATTTCCCGAACTCCTGCTTCAGCTGCTCCAGTTCTTGTTTCCGCTCAGCGGCGCTGCGCGTGTCTGATTGCCGTTTGGCCGCGGCGCCGGGCGTTGCCGTTTCGTTAGCCCAGGTGCGCGCCTCGATCATGTCGACGAGCTCGCCCGGCGTCAGGCGCTTGAATTGGTCGGGGTAGAGTCCGAGGACTCCATAGGCGGCGCGCTTGGCTTCAGCAATCCATTCCCGGAGAGTGGCGGAGCCACTGGCGCCCTCTCCGGCTCGGCGTTTCCCGAGGGACCGAAGGGACCGGCGGCGGTGATGGCGTCGTCGATGCGCTGCCACATCTCGCTCAGCCGCAGGCCGTCGGGCTTTTTGAGATCTGCGCCCATCAGCAAGCCCACCTGTTCGAGTGTCAGCCGCCGGTCCTCCCACTTGAGGCCGGCCCACAGCAGGATGCGGATATCGGAGACGCGTGGCGCGCGCGCGACCTCGGCCAGGTCGCAGCGCAGCAAATGATCGGCGTCGGCCAGCGCATTCACGTCAAAGCGCAGCCGGCGGACGATATCGAGGGTGATGGTAACTTCCATAAAAAACCTTCGTGTTCGTTTACGCCGGCGGCTCCATCTGGCCGCGGCCTTCGAGCGTATAGGAGAACGTCGCGCCGCCCTCGTAGGGTACTTTTAACGACTTCTTGGTGAGATACCCGCTGCCGGTGTATTTGATCGCCGTATCTTTCTTGATCGAGACCTTGACCTCCGTGCGCGCGAAAAAGAGCGTCTCCAGGTAGTCGGCGCCGACGTCCTCGTCCATGAGGATGCCGTCGAGACTGAGCGTGAAGCCGCCGCCGCCCGGCAGTTTTACCTTGCCGTGGGTCTTGTTCGAGACCTCAATGGTATCAAACTCCCACTCGACGCTTGTGTCCTTCTCTCCGCCGATCGGCGTCAATACTTCCGGCGGGCCAACGGCAGTCACGACGTAGAGCAAATAATCCACTCCGACTTGTTCTACTTGCGGCATAAAATCCTCCTGTTTTAGATGTAGGGGCGTGATTCATCACGCCCGTAGGGGCGATTCATGAATCGCCCTTACTCCGGCCAGCGAAAGGCGCCGACGGTAAGATCCGCCGCCGCGTCGCTATAGGTAAAGTCCACCTCGCCTCCCGCTTGTTTCCAGCGGGACGCCGGCGCCGGGAGCTTGATGATCGCCTCGGTCAGGGCTGCCACCACAACCGCGACGTTCACATCGGTGGCGTAATTCGAGGGCGTCACGCTGTCGATCGTAACCGTTCTTGGTAAGGTCGCGTGGGAGTTTTTGACAAGCAAAAACTCTTTACCGGTATAGCCGGGAATAGAATCGCCGCCGGCGGCGGCCGCAACTAAAGCCGCGACAACCGATCCGCCTGAAAATACGTTCACGGTGAGATTAGCCATTTAAAAAATCCTCCGTAGGGGCGACCGGCGGTCGCCCTTTTAATACGTCACCACGTAATGGTGCTTCACGCCGTTCTGCGGAAACACCGGGTCGTAAAAACTCCAGCCGCGCGTCTTGAATTCGCACATCCGCGCGGCGCCGCCCAACGTTGGGTCGCTTCGCATCGCCGCCATGATCTGCTGCGACCACGGTTCGATATTCTCTGCGCTGTCGGCGAGGAGGCGGAGCATGATAGTCAGCTCGGTTGCGCTGCTGGTCTTGCTCGTCCGCGTGGCGGGTTCGTCCTCCGGCACTATGGCGACGATCGGCAGCACCGGCTCCACGATCGCGAGCGGGCCGAACTTCACCGCCAGCCCGACGATCGGCCGGAGGGTCGCCTCAATCGCGTCGAAAATCTCTTGGCTGCTCATTTTTCCGGAGGGCGACCGCCGGTCGCCCGTACGGGCGATTCATGAATCGCCCCTACACGATCACGAAACACGATCACGGTTGTCATCCCTTGCCGCCAAAAAACTTTGCGGCCGCGGCCATTTCGATCGGCATGCGCGCTTTGATCACCGCGCGCACGGCGGTTTGCACTTTGTCCTTGGCGAAAACCAGCGGGATCGACGGGCCGAAGAGCTCGTGGATCTTTAAGCGCGCGCGGCCGGCGCGCTTAAAGATGCCGACGTGTCCGGTCGGCATGCGCGCGATAAAAGTTCCGGCGATGCGGTTCTGTTTGCCGCCGAGGGAGTACGAGACGCCGCCGCCGCGACCGCCCTTCGCGCCGATGCCGCGCGCGCCGCGGGCCTGTGCGGCGATCAGTTGCGCCATGTACTGCCCGGCGACGTTTTTGGCGAAAGCGATCAGCGGGATACGCTTCCCCGTCGCGACGACCTGCGCTTCCATGGTGTTGCTACCGGCTTTCCGGACGGCGACCGCCGTACGCACAGCGGCCTGCTTGGCGCCGAGATCGGCGCCGATGCCCTTCGCCGCGCTCGCCCGCGTGCTCGCGGCGACCCGGTTGAGCGCGGCCACCGTAGCGTTGGGCACGCGCTTGGCCAGGCCGGCGAAGCCGCCGTTGATGGGTTTGAGTTGGACGGCCATCCGTTTTACGTATTTTCTTTCAGGTGAATGACCGAGCGCGGGCGCGTGCAGATATTCAAAGGGTTGGTCTGCGCCTCCATGTCGATGCCCTTGCCCATCGGCAATGGCTCCTGCTTGGCGTAAAACGGCTCCCCCGGTGTGTTGACGGCCTCGACATAATCCGCCGGCGCGAACATCGTCGTGAATAAATCGGGCACGCCCTCGGCGAACAAATAACCCTCGGTGTCGCCGACTCCGGACACGCCGCTGCCGCCGCGGTACTCCTCGAAAAGAATGTTGCGGACGCGGACGACCCTGTAACGAAGATCTCCCTCAAGGAATAAACGCGACGCCTCCGAATTCGCCTTCACCCAGTCTTTAACCGAGGTGTGGGCCACCAGCTTGTCCATCAGCGACGGTCCGACGATGGCGTGTAGGCGCGCGTAAGTCGTCGAGCCGAGCGCGGCCTCGAGGAGGCGAGCGGCGGCCACCAGCTTGCCCGGCACGTCGGTGGTCGTGGTGTTCATCAAAAGAGGCATCTCCTGCTGGGTGACGCCGAACTCAGTGAACAGGTTGTAGATCACCGTGGTTCCGTCGGCGTCCAAGATAATGCCCTTGAGCGCCCCGAGCCGGTGGTACTCGATAGTCAGTTCGAGCCGACGGCGCATCTTGGCGAGCTTCTGCTGCACGCGCTGCAGGACGGCCACCGTGTTGTCATTGCTGCCGAAGGCGCGGACATTCTGCACCTCGTCGGCAAGCAAATGATCGCGGGTCGGAATGTGCGGCACCTTGAACGCGCGCACGTTGGCGCCGAGCGCCGGGTTGGCGTCGGCCACGCCGCCGCGCGGCGCCGTCCGCACGAGGGTCAAGACATCGTTCACGATCTCGATCACCGCGACGGTGGTCGTGATGCGCTCTTCGCTGAACAGCCCCATCTCTCCCAGGCGCTGCGGTACGTACTCCCCCGTATTGATCGACTTGGTAAGAGACACGACGCCAAAAGCGTCGCCGTTGAAAATATCTAACATCGGAAATCCTCCTGTTTTTCGGGTGCGGTTATCGTGCCGTTTACAGTGCCTTGATGCCGAGCGCGGCGAGTGAGGTGACGATGGCCGCCTGTTCGCCGGCGTCCTGGTCCGCCGCCCAGCCGAGCGAAGCCAGCTTGACCTCGGCGTCGCACTCGATGATCACTCCGGCCTGGTCGGCGTCGGTGGCATTGACGGCTCCGAGCAGAATACCGATGACGGACGAGAGCGCCGTGCCAGCCGCGACCACCTTGCCGCCCGTGGTGAGCCCACTGACCACCGCACCGTCCGCGAGATTCTGACCGGACGCGACGACAACATTTTTCCGCGAGCGCTGGCCGTTGGCCTCACTGAGCAACCACTCGCCGTAGCCCTTGGATTGAGTTAAAGCTGCCATAGAAAATTCCTCCTCTTTCGATTTTGGTGAAAAATTTTACCTACCGCGGGCTCCGTGTTGCGGACTTCCTTCGCGCGGCATAAATTTCGTCGCTGTTGATGACGACCCTTTGGGTGAGCGTGCGATCCTTGATCGGCAGCCGGTTATCAATGTCGATGTCGCGCGCTTGCAGGATCTCGAACAGATCGCTGCGTACCTCCTCGAGCGAGAACCCGGCCTTGATGTAGCGCTGCGCGCGGTCGGGCAGCTTGGCGGCGACGCACGCCGAGCGGATCGGGCCGGCGTCTTTCAGACGCTCGCGCACCTGCTCGGGCGTCTTGCCCTGGGCGAGGAAGTCGCCGGCAAGCGCGGCCACGTCGTTTTTCTTGCAGAGTTCATTGATCTCCGCCGCGGCGGCGCGCACGTCGTCGGCGCTCATGGACGGGTTGCCGCCAGAAGGCGGCGAGGGCGTGGTGGGCGGCGCCCCCGCCGCTGGGGCGGGACCCTCGGCAGTCGGCTTGATAAACGGTTCGATCAGCGCGCGGTACTTGTCCGGAATCGGCGCCATCTTGGAAAGCATGGTCGCGTCGATAAAAGCGGCGGCGCGGAGGCCTTCGATCTTTTCGTCGGCAAAGCCGTTGGCGATCGCCTCATCGGCGCTCAGCAACGCCGAGTCTTCCATCAACTGGATCAGAGCGTCCGCGCTGAGCGGCGATTTCCAGCGATAGGTTGCGACGATCGCGTCGCGCATGGTGTCCAGCTTGTCGGCCGTCTCGCGATGTTCCTTGGCGTTGCCGTACTTGGGCGAGGACGGCATGTGCGTGAAGAAAACCCCGTTGTCGGCGATCTTGACGACGTCGCCGGCGCTGGTGATGAGGGTTGCCGCGCTAGCGGCAACCCCCTCGATCAGCATCTCGACATACCAGCCCTTGCGCGCTTTCAGATCCCGAAACGTATTGGCGATCTGGGTCGCGGCCATGACGTCGCCGCCGGGAGAGTTGATGTGGACGCGCGCGGTTTTCACCGAGTCCGGCGCGGCGTTGAGCGCGGTGACGAACTCCTTGGCCGTGATGCCGAAGCCGAGCATCCCGGCGATCCAGTCGCCGATGAAGTCGTCGATATAGACATCGATGGACGACGGCTTGTCGCCTTCCGCTTTGACGTTCCAACATTCATCCATGAAACCTCCGTGCAAAAAAAAAGCGGCCGCCCGCCGATCCTCCTCAAGATCGACGGGCGGCCGCTACTTTGTTTCCTCGGGCCGAGAGCTAAATTATGTAAGTTACCGTACTCTGGACAGTTTCACCGCCTCTGTCAATCTGCTTTCGGAAACCGCGCTGTAAGAGACTTTGAACGGCATGCCGGATTGCCGGCTGAGCACCACCGTCAAATGGATCTTCGAAATGCTCGCGTCGCAGTCGATCGCCTGCTCGTGGCGCGCGATCTCACTGCTGACGGCGTTCTGAATGTGAATGGTTCGGCGCGCCATTATGTAAACTTTCCGCTGTTATTTATTCACTTCTTCAAGAACGATCCGGTAAATCGTCGCGAGCGCCTTCCCTAGTGGCTCTGGGTCTTTTGTTAAATTCCCGTGGGGCAGCGCTTCTATTCGACTCAGCAGTGCCACGACAATATCCTTAGCGATTTCGGAATGTGATTCAGCCATCGTTTTTCCCTGCTCCTGCTAGTTTTGCTCCCTGCTTTTGAAGGATCCGCTCGATCAAAAAAAAGATCGTCACGCGCGGGAGTTTCATAGCCGGCCCGCCAGAAGGAGAATCAGAACGACGATCAGGATCACACCGACCGCGCCGACCGGTCCGTAGCCCATCGAATGATAGCCCCAGGTCGGCAGCCCGCCGACGAGGAGAAGAATCAAAACGACCAGCAGGATTATCCGTTCGGTGCTCATGCGGCGGCGGCACCTTGATCATCTTGCTCCGGCGCCGGCGGCAGGTTGTGCGTGGCGTAGGTGAGGCCCAGCCCTTCGGCGCGCTTCTTGTCCTCAGAGTTCTGCCGGTCGATCTCCTCGGCGTCTTCGCCGCGCTCGGCGACGACCGCCGACCGCGAGTTGAAGCCGCTGGCGACTTCCATCTGGCGCGCCTGCACGTCTTGCACCGGGTGGATGTACTCCCAGCGCTGCGGCCGCCAGTCGACGCGCTGATATTCTTTCCGCCGCGCGAAATACTCCGGCGCCGTGAGCGCGCCGGCGAGCACGGCCTGGTCCATCCACGCGCTCCAGACCGGCTCGCAGATTTGCGGGATCACTAGATGCCACTGCGACTGTTCGAGGATCCGATGAAACTCGTTGAGCACGACGCGCATCAACCGATCGTTTACCTTCGACATATCGCCGCTGAGGAATTCATAGGGAATGTCGAGCGCGGCCGCGGCGCCGAGCAATTGCTGGCGCACGAAGTCGGCGTAGCCGGCGCCGGTCGAGTCGCCCTCGAAAAATTTGAGATCCTCGCCGGGCAGCATGGCGACCATCGCGCCCGGCTCGACGGTCATGATCGGCACGTCGCCGTTTTGCGGGTCGAGCGGCGCGCCCGAGAACGGGTCAAACTTGTATTCGTCATCGGCGTAGTTGGCGCGCGTGATCGCGGCGGTATAAGACGCGCGGCTTTTTTTGCGCACCAATTCCGCATCGTCATATTCATCGAAGTCGCGGGTTTTAATTAACGCCTGCACCGTCCACGGCACGCCGCGGAGCTGTCCCGGTCGGAGCGGCGCGTAGTGGTGAATCACGGACGACGCCGGCACCGGCACGAGCTCGGCGAGATTGATGGTCAGGAAGCGCTCGCCGGGGTGGGTGCGGTGCATCCAGTAGGCGGTGCGCTTGCCGATGCCGTTGAACTCGATCCCGGCGCGGATCGAATGGCCGCCGATGGGAAGCAGCTCGTTGGTATCGGACGGGCAAAACTCCGGCTCTAAAAACTGCAATTGCAGCGGCACGGGCAGACCATCGCTCGGCGCGCGCTGGCGCAGGCGGATAAAGACCTCGCCGCCCTCGACCCGGGTGCGCGACGCGAGCGACTGGAGCCCATAGAAATCGAGCACGCCGTCGGCGTCGGCGACCTTGGTCCAGTCGTTCCAGAGCGCGTCGGCGGCCTTGCGAAAGGTCTCGTCCGGCGCGCGCGAGCGCGGCGTGATGCCGGTGCCGATCTCGTTTGAGACCACCGAGTTGATGCCTTTTTTTATCCAGCCGTTGTTGCGGGTGGCGTCGCGCGAGCGCGCGCGCACCAGATCCAAATCGGCGAGGATCGCCGCGTTCGGCCCCGGCGTGCCGGGCATCCACAGGCCGAGCCGCCGCCCCATGGCGCCGGCGTCGTAGCGGTTGCGCACGCGCAGCGCGCTCGGCGCTTTGGGCTTACGAAACGTCAGCGCTGTGAGCAGTTTTTCAAACATTCTATTATTTTAAAGGCCCCGTCGATTCCGCATCAGATAAATCCGCGGCCGGCGGATCGACCCGGCGGCCGCCGTGCTCGTCACTTCGGCAAGGATCGCCTCGCGCAGTTTGATCAGGTCGGGCAGCGGCGTGTTGACAAACTGCATGCCGCCGTTCTCGCCGCTGAGGGAATTTTTCCGCGTGCCGTCGCGCACCGCGCGGATCGCGGCCTCGACGGCGTCATAGTCTGCTCCGGTCCAAGGCATTTGTGTGCCTAAAAATACAGCAACAGCCCGCCGCGCACAACCCGAAGCTTTATCTGGCCCGGTCGGGGCAACGGCATTGCTCCGTAAGCTCGTCGCAGCCGGAGCAGTAACATCTCCCAGGGATATGCTTGCAGTCGGTGACACCACAGATGCCGCAGCGTATTGCGTTCGGTGACTCATCCACGTGCTTGCGAAATTCATCCAGCAGCTTACCGAATAGCTCAGGCGCCTTTTCAACCGTATCCTCACCCGGGCGCATGTCCGTCAGCCGCACGGTCAGATCGGCAATCTCGCGCAGTTGTTCAATCGTCATTTTTCGGCCTTACCTGTGTCGAATCGTGTCACACGTCGTTTGTGGGGCGGACGGCGTCCGCCCTCTTAAAAAGCGAGTCCAATCGTCGTTGCACATCGCCGGTTTATCATCGGCAAATAATCAGGGTTCAACTCAATCCCCACCGCTCGCCTGCCCAACTCAATTGCCACTTTCAAAGTCGTCCCGCTGCCGGCGAAAGGGTCAAGGACCATGTCGCCCGCCTTGCTCCCGGCGAGTATGCAGCGCTTGGCGAGCTCTTCGGGGAACGTGGCAAAGTGCGCCTCTGGATAGGGCTGCGTCGCGATGGTCCAGACCGAGCGGATGTTGCGGAATTGACTCAACCCAACCGAATCGCGGCGATTAGCGTCCGGTTGATTGCGACCATTTCCGTTCACGGCGGTCTTTCCTCGATTAAAACTTGAGCCGTGGTAGCTACCGCCTATTTGCGACTCTGCAACTGGCTCCTTCACCGCGTCCGCATCAAAGTAATAGCGTCCTTTTTTAGAGAGCATAAAAATATATTCATGCGCCACAGTTGCACGATCCGTCGCGCTACTCGGCATCGGATTCGGCTTGCTCCAAATAATATCGCTGCGGAGATACCAGCCGTCCGCTTGCAACGCGAAGGCGACACGCCAGGGGATGCCGACGAGGTCTTTAGGCTTGAGTCCGGCTCCTAATTCGCGATGGAGTCGCTGTCCATGATGTTTTGTTGATGCCGGCCCGCCACCGATTCCATCGGTGTGAAATTGACGCCCGCTGTCGCCCCTACCACCAGCCCCTCCTGCGTAGCTATCCCCCAAATTCAGCCACACCGTCCCGTCATCGCGCAGCACTCTTTTCACTTCCCGAAACACCGCCACCATTTTCTCGACGTACTCTTCCGGCGTTTTCTCCAGACCGAGTTGGTTGTCGATCCGGCGCGCGCCGCACTTGCCGCAGAGGTCGCGGTATTGCGGCGCCTGTAGCTCGCTCACGACGGCCGACCCGTTGAATGTTCCGGTAGCGGCTCGGCCCACGTCGCGTCGCTTCATGTCACCGGTAGCCACAACACGGTGATCGCACCCCTCATCCCCGCCTTCCCATGTAGCCGTGCCATAATCGCGCAACCCCCAATACGGCGGCGAAGTGACCACGCACTGAACGGATTCGGCTGGCAAGGTTGCGAGCTGCTCCATCGCGTCACCGACAAGAATCTCCATCGAATTATCTTTAAGCGTCATCGAAACTTAAACCGCACCCTTCGCGGCTGCCCGCCCGGCGCCGCGGCGGGCGGCTTCGCCGCCGGCGGCGGCAGCCCCGGAGGCGCGCCGGGCCCGCCGTCTGGTTTCGGCGGCGGTTCGGTCGGCGCGGCGCGGAGCAGCGCCTCCCATGGGACGCTTCCCGAGTTCAGCGCGGCGAGCGCGTAGGCGCGGCAGTCGAGCGCCTCGTTGCGCCGGCCCTTCGGCAGGAAAAAATACAGCGCGGCCTTGCCGTGAAAAAACTTGGTGCGGATCTCTTCGCTGGTGAGCTGCTTGAAAAACTCGGCGTCATATTCCTCCGGAAAATGCGCGAAGCCGGGACCGGGCGTTTCGACGCGCAGCTGATTGTAGATCCGCGCCTTGGCGGTCTCGACGCCGACGGTCCAGACGAGATTGCCTTTGTACTTTCGGCTGCTGCCGGCGCGCGGCGTCCAGATCGGGCGCGCGCCGTCGATGCCTTTGATCGCGTAGATGTGCCGGCTGCTTTTGTTTTTACAAAAGCGATACACCTCCTCGGTGTGATGCCCGCCGCTATCGACGCAGGCGGCGCCGATCCGCAGCTGGCGCCCGTCCTCGGTCGTCCACTCGCGCTTTCGGATCTCGTCGAGCTCGTCCCAGATCTCCTTTTTCGCCGGATCGCCGTAGAGGTAGATTCGCTCGACGCCCCAGCTCTCCTCGATATCGTCGCGCTTCTCGCGGCGCCAGCCGACGATCTCAATTTCCAAGCGATTGTCTTGGACGTCGACGCCGGCGGTCAGATAAAGAATCCGATACGGCAGCGCGCTGACGGAGTAGTTCTCGCGCCGCTCCATCAAAGGCTCGGCGGCAACCGACTTGCCCTTGAGCGACCACGTGGCGCCGAGGGTCAAGTTGGTCCAGTTCATGAGCGGGTCGGGGTCGCCCATGTCGCTGCGGTGCTTGGCGTCTAGGAACTCGGTGGCCATCTTGGCGAGCGGTGAGAACGGCACGTGGATTTCCCAGGCGCTGAATCCGGCGACGCCGCGGAACTCCCCTTCCGCGCGCCATACGGCGTCCTGCAACGCGACGCCGCGCTGGTGATCGGTCCAGGCGCGCGTGCAATGCGCGCAGACGTAGACGGCGGTCTCGGGCCGCCCGGTCTGCCATTGGACGTGCTCCCAATCGAGCTTCTGAAACATGCCGCAGAGCGGGCAGGGCACGTGCGGGAAGCGCCGGTCGCTGGCCTGGAATTTGGAGTCGATCGCCGAGGTGTCGGCGTAGGTCGGCGTTGAGAACAAACCGATCTTGCGGTTCCAAAAGCGCGACGTGCGCTTGACCGCTTTGGTGACGGCGTCGACGGTGTACAGATCGATCTCGTCGCACAGGCAAATGCGGATCGGCCGGCTGGCGAGGCCGGCCTGGCTCTCGGACCAGGTGATGGTGACATGCCCGCCATGAAACTTTTTGTGGAATAAAGTGTTGTCACTGCCTTTGACCCGCGGCTCGAGCACGAGCCCTTGGAGGGACGGCGTATCGCGCAGCATGGCGGCGAGGCGGTCCTTGGAAAACGCTTTGGCCTCTTCCTCGGTGGGCCGGACGATCAGGATCGGCGCCGGGTCGTTCTCGATGTGAGAGCCGCAAACGTTGAGAATAATTTCCGTTTTCGTGAATTGCCCATGCGATTTGACCACCACGGTCTCGATCAGCGGATCGCTGAAGCAGTCCATAATTTCGCGCGCAAGCGGATTGTTCGAAGTCTTCCATTGACCGGGCTCGGGACTCGACTCCGAGCTAAGCTTGCGCTTTAGGTCCGCCCACTGGCTGACCGTTTGTCGCGGCGCGGGCCTGAACGCGGCCACGCTCTTCTGCAAGGCGCTCTCTAATACTTCGAGGGAATCGATCATCGCTCAGCTCGGTCAGTGTATCGCGTATCTCGTCCTCGATGGCGGCCACGATGAAGGTGATATCTTCGACCGCGAGGTTGGAAAGGCGCGCGCGCAGACGATTGGATATCGACAGCAGACGGGTCTTGACCGCGGTGAATGTTTCGGCGACGCCGTCGATAAAAACATCATCGGGGATTAACGTGGCTCGCTCTTTGGCGATGCGGATCTCGATCTCTTCGCGCTTGCAGCGATCGAGCAGCGCCGCTTCGAGGATGCGGTCGACCGCGCCGTTGTTGCTTTGCCAGCCCGCGGCAACCGCGGCGTGGTGCTTGCCGTACTCCACCAACCATTGAGCGACGGT
>Ga0193742_1001135_pt1 | contig 16429 bp, 24 predicted proteins | sample L2c1metaG_FD_165511 | JGI IMG/M metagenome (GOLD analysis project Ga0193742, IMG submission 165511) | Soil microbial communities from a riparian zone of the East river system, Colorado, United States - L2c1 | ecosystem: Environmental > Terrestrial > Soil > Riparian zone | place: USA: East River... | reverse complement strand
TTCTCCGCGGTTTTGGGGCCCCAGGATCACCGTTCCAACTTTGAAAGATTATTTACATTCTGGCGGCGCGATTCCGGGTAGCGTACATATGGGGAGAAAAGACCTGTTGGTGTGCCGCAGATCGTGAAAATACGCAGTACAACGTACTAACAGTCTACATTGGATTCGTCGACAGGAGAGAGCCTTCACCCAAAGTCATCAATCAGGTACATCGAGCTCTTCGCAGCCAATGCCCAACCATCGATCCGAGTCGTGGAGGGTTCTGATACCTGAACAGTGAAGGCCAAACGAGGGGGATATCATTTGAGAGCACGACAAGTCAACTGGTCACGCTCGACCGATACCATCCCATCGGCGGCTGCGATATGTGAAGAACCACCCTCTGGCAGTTCCTAACTAACCTGACAATGGCATCGACCCTCGCTCAACACTTAGCGTATACTCACTCGAGTTTCCTCCCGGTGATGTATTACATCTACCCCGATGTTGATATTTCCTATTCATATTTCACGCTATTCATAACCAATGGGCCAGGGATACCACGAGGTGTCTGGGGAAATCTACTTTTTGTGGGGAGGGTACTTTACAGGATTAATGATGGTATGGTATGCTGAGCTACTCTACTCATCGGTACCCTAAAATAACTGGTATAAAAGAGTGGCAAATATATATACAAGTCTGATACGCAAGTGGCGGCCACTTGGCGTCCAAGAATGTTCAGTAAATGACAGTAAAGGTGCATCCATGATAGAGTCTCAATCGTCTACTTCGCTTGCGAGAGAAAGGCGTTCCACACATAACCGTGCGACAGCCTCTCCGTCGATCGGAATCTCGTTACCCTGGAATCCTTCAACATATTTGGGGTGTGGGAAGGCTGGGCTGGTAAAAGAACTATACATATTATGGAGTGGAGATGTGGTAAGCAAGTGGAGCAAGGTGTAAAATATAAAAGAAGCGATGAGAACGTACTCTGAACCCCAAAATCCGTAATGTACCATACCCAGCCCACGCGTTGTGTATTCATAATCGTGAGCAAAACCTTGAGGGAAGAAGAATTCTATGACCGTTGATCGTGGAGTGGGTTTCATCCAGACGAGCGACGTAAGACCGTTTCCATGAACACCCATCATTATCTAAGAAGACAGGATGTTAGATTAAAGTCCTAAAGATGGCAAACTGGTTACCGTTGTCCGAGCAGCCAAACGTATTTGTTCAATTCGAGACAATTTTTCCGCCCTGACCACGTTGACCTCATAGCCATACATATCTCTTAACTTGTACAGCTCCTGTACGAGTTTGTCGTGGTGGGCTGGTATTAACATTCGTCGACCCCATTCCTGTCTCGAAATGTACGTGATGACCGGGGTGCCAGTTGTGCCACTTCCAACACCAGGATCGAGACCGGCAAACTGGATGACGTTATTCCGTATAGGTGTCCACCAACTTGTGCTTCCCGGAAGAGCAAAGGCGGAGGCAGCCGTACGTTGGAAACGGGCAAAGTTGTAAGAATGCATTGCAGCTGAACGATCTGCGACGAGGACGCGGTCAAAGACGAATGCTTTACCCATCTCGGCACGATCCCGCCAGTCGTCGATGAATTCCATGGCGATGGATGGGAAGGAGGATCGGACAACCCATTGGTTCATGTTAGCATAGTCTTGCCATTGTACGTTATTGAGATGAGTGAAGACGATTCGACGTAAAGGTGGGAGAGTGGTATTGCCTTCGGCGGATATAGATAGGTCTAATGAGGAGTAAGTGCGCCAGAAACCGTACCATAGTTCGGCAGACCAATGGTAGTAATGGGTGATGCTATCAGAGAAGGTGGTTGTTAGTTCAGATTGGCTGATATTACAAGATGAGAGTAACAGACAATTGTACTGGGTCATTTACAAGAAACTGGTACGAGAAATGGTCAGTGATTAATAGTTAAAGGGTAAATGAAACGCACTGTCATGCCATCGATAGTTTCGGCGCCTGTTCCGAAAAGTTGTTTAGCTTGTTTTGAACTAATGACGCGAATATCTTTGTCTGTTGGCAGACGCAAAGGTTCATTCTCTTTTCCTGGCAGAATAAAGATGCCTTTTGAGTAGATGAAGTTCAGATCTGGGATCGTTGAAGGACGGTCAGAGACTATGTAAACGGCTCCATTGAGGATGTATAGTTTATCGAAAATGGTCCATCCTGTATGGTGTAAGTGTGATAGAGATGTATGACAAGAAAGATATACTGACCTGGGACATGGGCGACTATTGTTGTTTCTGGAACAGGTGAAGATTTCCGGGTGGTGTTAAGGATTGTATCGAAAGATGGACGAGAAAAGATAGGTCTTGCCGGGTTATTTAAATTGGAAAGAAAGACTAGAAAAAAGAAAAGAATTAAGAGGATGAGGACCTCTCTCCTCGTCGGTGGTGCTGGAGCCATACTATAACTCAAATGTCACTCTTTCACCAAAAATACTACAAACGCGTCACAGAGTCACTGGCCAATCAGACCAGTCCAGTCAAACTTTAAATACTTTTTCTTAAATTCAACTGTCCGACTCTCATTCATCCTGAAATCAACTCTCTTGGGTCTTCGCCATCGTCGCGCCTCAATATCAAGAACATTCCCAATAATTTCCCCTGCAAAATAACTACAAGTCGTTCAGCTAATGTTCCAAACAACCAAGGGGGTCTTGTACTCACAATGGAAATTCACCACCACCTTTCTCCCCTTCTTCAAGTCCATCTTCATCTTGAGCATCTGCAGCACCTTCTATTACGTGTCCATAACCTTTCTCCCCCTTGTGGTCGAAATGCACCATAAAGTACGGCAAGTTCGGCACCATGGCTCTTCGGAATCCACCAGGCCTCGTCGAAAAGTCAATCACTTTCTTGTGCTGCGACCACTCAGCCTCTGAAGCCAGTATTGATTCCTAAAACCTCGTAAGCCCTGAAGAAAGATAAAAGGCTCATCCTCACCTTGAAATAACCAGGTATCAAGTCAAATTGGCTCCAAGGCATCGGCACACATTCAATACATGTATGCTTCTGCTTCTTTAACGATATCACTGTTTCAAAGAACACCACCCCCTGATCTTCTTCGGCAAACATACGCATTAAACATTTCATAAAGTTCTGCCGAAGAATCAGGATGGGCAGCCACCGTAGATTAGAGGAACATACCCGAGTTTCTTCCCACACATCATCGTCAGCTTCCAACATATTCAAATGGTGTTGGATTGGCACTATCAAACAGTGTCCTTTGACTAGTTCTTCGGTCAGAGTGCACGATAGATATACCCGTGTTCCCGTAGCGATAATAGCAGCTTTCGGTGGCGAGTCATCTTCTCCGTAGCAAAAGTTACATGACGATAATGCCTTTTGAGTTCGTTTGTAGTCTGTTGGTCATTTAATATTAAACTGTCAGTTTTTCTGAAAAGCTCACCATGGATGGCGAATTGACGTTTCATGGCATCAGAACGCATCTTTTGACGGCCCAGTTTCTCAGCATTGTCATCAATGTAGTCAAGATCATTCTAATAATGAGATTATTCAACATCTTTCGCAATAGCCAACAGTGGAAGGCATTCACTTGGAATTTTCCATCCCCCATGACAGCACGTGCATATTGTGCATCTAGGTCCTTTTGATCGGCCATACCAGCGCCTAACCTCTCTTGACGCAACATTTCTCCCAACGTCAATGTGTCGTCGTCTGGATTGATTCGGATAACTTCGCCAGTTTTACGATCGTGTGTCTCGAACTAGAAACGCTCTCCGTCATTGCATGAAAACAAGCGCAATAATATAGGGAACGCACCTTTTCTTTCTTCTTTCTGTTTCCAGCCAGAATTTGACCATCGTCTTTGCCATGGCCAACATCATACATCCTACCCCTTGCATCCAAAGTCGGTAATACTTCGACTTTCGTCCGTACACCCCCTTCCTCTGCACCGTGGACCTTTTTGGCTTCGGCTTCATATTCCTGTTCCAGCTTCTCAGCGTCAGGCATTCCCATAAGTTTCGCGCGTAGCACTTTGGCTTGTAGTTTATTCAATGAAGAAGGCGACAATGCTCTTGATCGTGAACCAGAAGCAGCTGGAGGGGTCATCACCGATGGAATGGGAGTGTGTGATTGAGCCAGCGGAGAGCCCGCTTGAGAAGGTAGTCGTAGGGAGTCGAGACGTTTATTAGCAGGTGCACGAGCCATTCCTGAAGGTGGCGATGGAGTTGAAGGATTGCTCTCTGGCATGCCACCTGGCCGGCGAAACGAAGAACTCCGGCTGGATGCACCACTTCCTCCTACGTCCGTAAACATAAGTCGTTTCTCCCCATCTTTGCTGAAATGATTTGGCCTATCCGTCACACGACCTCGCTCACGATCACGATCACCACGCCTGCCTTCCCGTTCGTCAAGGATTCTTCGTTCTTCCCTGGCTTCCTCAAAAGCCTGTAGAGAACCGAACCTGTCTGTGCCAACCTCCTCGACAGGGAGACCTTCCTCTTCTGCCGCTTCGTATACGCGACGGAGGCGCATCATGCGCCACTGTGAACCGGGACCGCCAGGGGTAAATGAAGGGAGAGGCGCAGGTGGTTTGTCGAAGTTGATTGGTCGACCTTCTTTGATATCTTGATTGAGCTCTCGCGAGCTGATTAAAGGCTTTTATATCATTGGTGATCAATATAGCGTAAATCAAAGAAAGAAGGAGGAACACACTTTATCTGGTTTTGGTTTCTCTGGTTTGGGGTTTTTCTTCCTCTCCGTTCCGAGACTTGAAAAGAAATCAACTCCACCACTTGTAGTTCGAGAGTCTCCCGAAGGCTCTCCATAGTCTTCGGTAAATGAGTCGTTTGTGAGTGGTGGTGCTGACCTTCCATGGCTCTTCTGTTGATATTGGACGTCGGCAGGCATGACAGGTGTAGATGTGGGCAACAGCATCCATTCATCGCGCTTCAGTACAGATTCAGTGTTAGTGGCGTGAGGTAGAGCTGCTGAAGATAATTCGACACCAGCTGTGGAGGTTAGTTTCAGACTCTCCGCTGTTGGGATATCCGCTGCTAAAATCTGGTTCCAAATGAATGAACATCAAGATATTGTTGAGAAACCAACTATCACGCACCCGTTCTCCATCCATATCAATATCATTTTCGACCCACAATTTGTCATCCCCGTCATCATCCACAATCTTGACTCTACTCTCGTCCTTGTCCCGTTTACGATGTTTATGTTTTCGATGTCTGTCGGCATCATTGTTGTCGTCATGTTTGCGTCGTTTTTTATGCTTCCGGTCTGGGTCGTTGTGTCCGTGCTTTTCATGTTTGCTGGAATGTTTTTCAGTCAAGTCACCTTTGCCCATGTTGGAGGAGGATAAGAGCTCAGGTCAGTACGACTGGTTTTCTAGACTGAGTTTATAATAATAATTCGGCAGGATTGATCCGTATCTAATCACATCTTGACTTGGACCCGCCTCAGATCTCAACCATGGACACCATCCCCGACGCTCTCAACGTTCGCATTATCACAACGATAGGCCACGTAGATCATGGTAAAACAACACTCATGGATGCTCTACTCGCTGCAAACAACATTATCTCATCCAGGATGGCCGGAAAAATGAGATACCTGGACAGTCGAGAAGATGAACAAGAGCGAGGGATTACGATGGAGAGTAGTGCTGTTTCCTTAAAATTCCAGGTCATGGAACGGGATGCGAATGGAGGTCCGTTTTGTTTTTTATTGATTGTGGGTTAGCTTGACAGAAACGAAGATCAGGGAGATTGCCAAAGACTTACGTCGTTAATATGATTGACACACCTGGACATGTTGATTTTTCCAGTGAGGTTTCTACAGCTTCTAGATTGTGTGATGGAGCTTTGGTGTTGGTGGACGTTGTAGAAGGGGTTTGTACCCAGGTCTGTTTTATGGTTGTGTTTTTTTTCCATCATCCAGTTTTTCTAACGTCGGTTACATGAAGACTATAGCAGTGCTTAGACAAGCCTGGCATGATCGTCTACGGCCCATACTTGTAATAAACAAGATGGATCGTCTGATCACTGAACTCAAATTAGCACCAATGGAGGCGTATAACCATCTTGCCCGGCTAATCGAGCAAGTCAATGCTGTCATGGGAGATTCCTTCGCGTCGGAGAGAATGGAAGACGATTTGCGGTGGAGAGAAGAACGCGAGCGTCGACTTGCAGAGAAGAAAGAAGCCCATGCGGACGAAACCGACACAAATGTGAACGAAACTGATGAATTTCAAGAAAAGGACGACGAGGATATATACTTCGCGCCTGAGAAAGGCAACGTCATTTTTGCATCTGCAATCGATGGTTGGGGCTTCCGTGTTGGCAAGTTTGCGCAGCTATATTCGCAAAAACTAGGCATGAGGGAAGCTAATCTTCGAAGAGTGCTATGGGGTGATTTCTTCCTTGATCCAAAAACAAAGAAGGTGATCAGTTATAAGCACCTTCGAGGCCGCGCCCTCAAACCACTCTTCGTGCAATTCGTGCTAGAAAATCTTTGGGCTGTGTATGATGCGGTGGTCATAAACCCGTAAGTGTCGAGAACTTATTGATCAAGTTTGAGCTCTGCTAACGTTTCAACATTTCGTTTAGCAATCCAGATAAAGTGGTGAAGATTGTCACGGCATTAGATCTCAAAATTCCTCCTCGAGACCTCAAATCCAAGGATACTCGACACCTTCTTTCACTAATCTTCGCTCAATGGCTTTCTTTGTCGACATGCATTATACAAACTGTTATCGATGTCATTCCTGCTCCGCCGATCGCACAAGCTACAAGGATTCCAAAAATGTTATATCCGGATCTTTATGAAACTACTTTACAACCAAAAAACAAGTTGGAGGAAGATCTGTACGCATCTAGATTCGCTCCCGAGGCTTGCGTCGTTGCATATGTCAGCAAGATGTTCGCAGTCTCTGCTAAAGATCTGCCTGAAAATAAAAAGAAGGTTTTGACAGTCGAGGAGATGAGAACGAAAGCTCAAGAAACAAGGATTGCAAGGGAGGCCGTGCCTCTTGCTAATGAACTGTCTACTCTCTCGATCGTCGACCACGCTCCTGATATAAAATCCTCAGACGCGCAGGACGATGCCAAGAACAACGATCTTGAGGTTGTTCTTGGTTTTGCTCGACTATACTCTGGAACGATACGTGTGGGTAGCTCAGTATACGCCGTCCTCCCTAAATATAGCCCAGGGCTGGGGCCAACTCAGACAAGCAATGCGAAATATCTACTTACAGCAACCGTCGAAGGACTCTACATTATGATGGGACGTGAATTAATACCCGTACGACAAGTACGCGCAGGGAACATATTTGCTATTAAAGGTCTTGAATCCAAAGTATGGAGGAGTGCTACACTTTGCAGCCCCGAAGAGAATGGTATCGGTGAAGACCCGGATCCGGTTACACAGCAGGATTGTCTCATAAATTTGGGAGCAGTGAATCGAACGGTATGCTTTTGTCTATCCGGAAAAATCAAATTTCTTACATCTGGACAGGCAGCGCCTATCGTCCGCGTCGCTTTGGAACCTGTCAGACCAGTCGATATGCCGAAGCTTGTCAATGGCTTAAAGCTCCTCAGTCAGTCCGACCCATGTGTGGAAACCTTCCAGCAGCAAACTGGAGAACACGTCATCTTAACCGCCGGCGAACTTCATCTGGAAGTGTGTAATATTCTTTGTTCTTTGCAGAACACTGACTACTTCCTTGATAGCGTTGCTTGAAGGATTTGCGAGAGCGATTTGCGAGAGTTGAGATCCAAGCGTCGAAGCCTATTGTGCCGTTCCGCGAGACAGCTGTTAAGGCAGCCGGTGTGTTTTCCCTTCCATAATATGACGGAAACCTATTCAGACGTTGTTAGAAATGGCACCCACCAAAACCCCCAATGCGGCTCGCGGTACGATGCGAGGTTCAAGCGCGCATAAAGTTGTGACTTTCACTACACGAGCGGTCCCAATTCCACCAACAATCCTCGATTTTATCCTTGAAAACCTCACAGCCTTAAAAACCCTCGTTCGCGGTAAAAGGGACCAACAAATAGAGGAAGAAGAGCAGGATGTAGACCTGCATGGAGATGTCATCCGAAAATCAACGATTAGTCCCGACCAATTCTGGGATGTCTTTGCGGAGAAATGTAAAGATGTCGGAGGTGATTGGGAAGGCGTCGCTGCCAAGACGTGGGCATTTGGTCCTCAAAAGGCAGGCGGTTGCTTGCTAATAGATGCAAGAAAACCCAAGGCAATTGCATCGTTGGTATTTCTTCCCGAATCAAAGGTTCACCGTTTTTGATGGCTCTGGTCATAGGTTGAAGCATCGCCTTGAGCACACGAAAGTAGATGAAGGAATCGCAGAGATCCATAAAGTCATCCGTGATCTTGATAATCATATAGAAGCAGGTTTCCAGTTCGCTACCTTCCGCGGTCCCCTTTGTGCGGAACCTGTGGAAGGCATGGCATATTTTGTAGAGCAAGTAGAGATCGATACAAAAAGTCTCGAAAGGGAAATAGGTAAGTCTCAAGGCAATCAAATATGTTATTGAGCTCCTCCTCAACAATTTTAGAACAAAACAGGATGTCGCAAATAACTGGATCTTTGATATCCTCTTTCAAGGATGCATGCAGAAACGCATTGTTAGACTGGTCCCCAAGGTTATTACTTGCTATGTATTCATGCGAAATCCAGGCTTCTAGTAGGTTTCGTTCTTCTACGTTTGCATCCTCTATTCATCGCCCGTAGCCGATGTTCTAGGCAAAGTCTATGGTGTTATAGCTAAACGGCGTGGTCGCATCGTGGCGGAGGAGATGAAGGAAGGGACGTCATTTTTCAATGTTTCTGCGCGCCTTCCGGTTGTGGAAAGCTTCGGTTTTGCAGATGGTGTGTTTAATTATTTTACTAGTTGGACGCAGCCTCTAACATACGTTCGACCATAACAGATATCCGAACTCGTACTTCGGGTGCTGCCAGCCCACAGCTGATCTTCAGTGGGTATGTCGGAATCCCACCCTCTCCAATCATCAGCACTCCTAACCAACCCTTAGCTATGAACTCCTTGACCAGGATCCGTTCTGGGTACCGACTACAGAAGAAGAACTTGAGGACCTGGGAGAAAAGGCAGATCGTTCAAACATCGCCAAAGGGTATATGGATAGTGTACGAGACCGGAAGGGGATGTTTGTCGATCGCAAGATAGTAGAGTTTGCTGAGAAGCAGAGAACCTTGAAAAGATAGCTCTTAATTAATGGTTTCAATCATGAAAACCTATTAGAATGATGAAAGCATGTGCCAACGCAATTGTATCCTAGTTATATATGATGCATGAGTATAGCTGGCGTTCGACTTTTAGTACTTATCATAATACAAGAATACAAAATAAACAATACAATCAGAAGTCCTACAAAAAGCCACTTTCCTGCAACAATCTCGCCATCTTTTCGTCTTCTCGCTCTCTAGGCTCTAGCTCAAGACTAAGTGCCCAGAAACGTTCTCCTGATGCTCGAGTATCCCTGTGCTGGTTCAATTGCTCGTTGAGGTAGGCAATGACAGATGGTAAAGGTTGTAAATTGAATGTCTGCGCTTGCCATCGTTTAATGTCGTTGATAACTTCCGACGCTTTTTGACGTTTACGAAAATTGACCAAATTGCCCGGTAGATTGTCAGGATTTCCATCCTGAATGAATTGGAGCGTTGAAAGGAAAACACCTACAGAGTAATTATTAAGAAACCAGCAAAAAGGGTTTATAAGTCTCAGCAGAAGAACAGACCGATAAATGGGACACAAGGTGGATTCACATTGGCCATCAATTGCCTGTACTTAGTGAAATTTTTGTTGGTATCGATCGTTATCTCGCATGCTGCAAACTGTGCCATAGACCGTTGGTTAACTTGTTCCCATGTTCGTTTTAATCGCCGGATATGGGGCGTATTAAGACCAGACGTGATGGCGATCATCGTCGAGAAATTGTTCAAGGTTCGGCAACGCTAACAAATAACGTCAGGCAGCTGATAACTACCAGGTCAATTGGAGGAACTCACATCAGCAACACTGATCAAGTGTTTCACAGTCTGTGCTCGTCGACGAGAATCTGCCTTGCTCAAGACAGACTCCGCTACCCAATCTGCAATCTATGATTTGATAGCATGACAAACTTTGAATTTCAAAAAAAAATGGCGACATACACGATTGCTGGTCTGGATGACAGTCGCAATATTATCCACATTTTCTGTCCTTTGCTCCCGAGAACGCTGGAGGCATTCCATAGGCTTGATTTTCTGGTAAAGTTGACTTTCCAGGATAGTGAGCTGACGAGCCAATTCCAGGGGTTCAATATCAATAAGTTTCAGTTGTTTGTTAGACTTGGGAACAATGGGAGGCGGTGGGGGTCCCAGGTTGGTGTTAACCATCGTCTTGACGCTATCCCCTCCTCGTTGCTAGCGATCAACCAATTTAGTTGACGTCACACGATATACCACAAAAATGAAAGGTAAATACCGCTCTCTCTATTAGTATCAAAAGTTGTTTCGCCGCAGCAAACGATGATACCTCATCCGTGGATATAAATTCTTTCATTCGGTCCAGGATATAGAGGTCTTCCTTCTCGAGGACGTCGTCGTCGACAATCATGGACTTTAGTGTATTTAAAACGCTGAAAGTACAGATTAGTGAATTCCTGACCTGTACTGTAGACAATTAGAGAAGTATAACTGACCGCACTTGAATTACGTGCTGCTTCAGCTTGCACCAATCCTCTCGTTCTAACTGGGTCAAGTTTTCAGGCGGTTGGATGCCAAAGCGGGCGACGAGGAGATCAAACACTTCATCAAGGGTCGTAAAGGATTTGTAGGTCATGAGGAAAGCTTTTCCAAAGGTGGGATCAGAAGCTTGTTCATGAGCTGTAAGTCGTTCAACAAGCGCCGGAACGGTTCCCCCACGAATAGAACCATCTGCATCGATGAGGATGTCCGTAGGTAGATAATTAGGTCGCAAATACCAAGGTTGGAGGTCAGCAGCCACTTTATCGGCATATTCTTGACCCAAAAGCCTTTGTAGTTTGTTGACAACAGATGGGCGCGAGGGTTTTGCAACTGGCGCTAGATGATCAAAAATTAGAGGCTTCCAATATTGAGGATATGACAAAGCTTTACTTTCGTCATCAAACAGGGGACCGTCATTATCACCCGAGTTTTTCTGGGTATCTTTTGAGGACTGAGAGACAAGAGTTGTATCGAGGGAAACTTCCGAGTCGCGCGCAAGAAGTGTAGCTGCTGCGTCTGAGACGTTTTGGGCGTTCGCCAGAGTCCGTTGCGAGTCATATGACAAGTCCGCTTTTTTGATGCCTGATCTGTTGAAGGCGACTTCCATATCCACGACGTCCTCATTTTCCAAATGATAAGTATCTGTCAACTCTGAAGTGTGTATAGCACCACCAAACTGATCGTTAATGACACTAAGACGCGACATCCGCCATTCGATAGATCCATTGTAGTCACCCTGTGCCACATCTGCCTGCTCGTGACCAACAGATAGCAGGCCCTCAAAAGCCTGCTTGACTGACTTTAGGTTTGCGTTGAGGGACGAAGATTGACTATCCAAGAGATCGTATAACGCTTCTTGTTCGCCTCTTAATAGACTGCGGCCTCCATCATAAAGGCTTTGAGCAGTCATAAGGAGTGCAGAACTGTCATCGTAGATGGCTTGAACAACCGTCTCAAGGCTTCTGACCAGACGTCTCGCATTCTCAACGGACCGTGGGTAACAGTCATCTGCAGTAGTATTTCCGGCTTGACGAATTCCATCAATGTCGACGTGCCGAGCCACATGAATGTCGGCGATCATGGAAAGAAAGGCCGAAATATGGGTGACCAGTTCCTGCACGCGGGAGCGAACTTGCACTACAGTTGGGTCAAGAGATATCAATATCAATGGTATAGACACGGAAAAGTTACTGACCCGAATTATTTGTAGTAGATCTGAGGGCTTGACCCAAAGCAACAAAGTCTGTTTGCAATTGATCCGAAGACGACTTGATCTCCATCACGACTTCTGTTCCAAGGGCATTTTTTGGCATACTTCCTTCATCATCCAATGAAACGAAGCCATAACCCTTCCAACTGCCCGCCGCACCCGCCCCAACGAGTCCCATGCCAATATTGACCGTCGTAAAAACACCTTGTAATCGTTTAGGGACACTCTGATCGGATTTATTATGTTGATTGCGCTGAACCTCCAGTACAAATGAGAGAACGGCTTTTTCAAGCTCTTCTGAATCAGTTTCAATACGATTGAGCGTGTCAGCTAGCTGAGAGCCTGAATCATATTGCATGGCGCGGGCACTGAGAACGAGACGGGAAAGGGTCGCTGTGACCTTCCTTTGAGCGGATTTGAGGGCTGTCTGGGACGAGTGAGTCTTTCCACTTCGACCGCCTCCTGGAAGCAAATTGTTGGATATTTGGCTGGTCGGCGCCGCTGAGACATAGAGTAAGTTTCTAACGGCAAGGACCGCACTGTTGACGAGTTGATCCATCTTTTTGTCATCCTCTGGATGACGAACACGGCCGCTGGATTGCAAATTCTCAATGATTGCTTGAATGGAACCTTTTGCAACTGCAGATAGATCGGTTACAAGACTTGGTGGTGAGGGCTCTAGTGCATGCTGCAATGCTTTCGCAATGCGCTCTGAGGCCGTCAGTTCCATAAGAGCCTGCATATTTGGCTCGGATTTCGCTGATGATGCTTCTACGGGACGAGACTTCCCGTTCTGTGGTCGAGGACGGGGCGCTGGTATTTGGTCGAACGGCTGTATGTCGGAGTCGTCGGAGTAAACACTGAGGTGAGAGGTATTAGGTGGACGCGAATCATTGGAAGGAAAAGAAGAGTTGGAGGTTGACACTCCCGGCTTGTCGGGTGTCGTCCATTGCACTCTACCGTCCACCGTGTTACAATAGTAAAACGATACGCCGTCATCTGCCAATTTTTTGACCCAAGGGTCATGAACACCATTCTGTCGGGAAATATCCTCTGTGCTTAAAGAGGCTTCAACATCATCATTGGCCCTAAAAGCAAGGCCGGAAGTGATGCCTGAACGAGGGGATGTCTGGGATGTCAGGCCAGCGAGATCTCCATCAGAAACTTCATCCTCTGTTTCTTGAGGTAAATAGCGAGAACGTTGTCCTGTTTGCGTGTTGACGTAGTATATCTTGAGCCTTGTTAGATGAATAGTTTTATCTCACTCAAAAATCAACCCTACCTGTCCATCAGGGGTAACCTCAGGCATCCAAAAATCACTTGGTTGGTTTGATTGCAATGAACGGGTGGGGGTTTCTTGCAGTCCGTTACGAAAGGAAAGCTCGTTATCAAGCCATTCTTCGTTCTCCGCCTGTGTACCCCCAGCAGTGGAATGTGAAATATCGTTCGAGTTGAGCTGAATTCCCGAATTTTGATCATCAACGGTCGAGTACCCTGCGTTAGACAAGACTAGGTCTGCTTCTTCATCCGAGATCATAACGACATAATTAGATGGGAACCATCCACGTTCTTGACCCAGCAGGCCGTCCCACCAGCCAGAAGGTTGCTGTGTCAAGACTTCAATGATATCACCTCGACGAAACGAGAGAGCTGAAGCATCCTGAGCTTCGTAATCATATTGTGCGCGACAGAACAGAACACTGTACTGTTCCTCGAAAACCGCTTGCTCCTGCTGGTGAATGGGTGGACTAGACGATACAGCGGACATGATGGATGCTCTTTCTGGACTTGTATCCCGGAAATTGCAATGTTAGATCAGGGAACTGTTACCCAGATACTGGTCAGCACTGGAGATGTGTAGGAGACCGTCGAAACGATGAGGTCCTGCTTATGTAATTGGCCCCTAACGCCTAGCCTGGTTTCTCACAGGACCTCTTAGGTCTACTTCCAAACCTGTACAACGATCAATGCCTAGAGACAGACAGCTGCCTTCCAACTCTCGCTCAAGGTCCCCGAGGCGACGCCCCGACTATGATACTGATAAACGACGAAAAGATACAATAAACATCGAAGGAAAGGATACTGTGGCAAGGCAGGCGCGTTCACCAAGGTCACTCGAGATAGACACAAGAAGGAGCAGTCCCACTCGCAAGAGGCGGAGAGATGGTTCTAGGTCCCAGTCAAGGTCGAGGTCCAGGGAACGTAGACGAAAGCATCATTCGAAATCACGGTCAAGATCGCGAGACAAGGGAGAGAAGCGAAGACGGGCTAAATCAATTTCGAGTAGTTCTGACTCCAGTGAGGGTACTTCACATCGAAGGAAAGAGCGCCGTAAAGATAAAGAAAAAGACGGGAAAAGGTCGAAGAGCAAGGAGCGGAGGAAAGAGAAACGGCGCGAAAAGAAGGAGAAGAAAGAAAAGGTACGCACACCCAGTTGGCTTACTTGACGGTTTTTAACATAAACACAGAAAAAGAGGGATAAAGGAAGCGCACTACATTGGGGAAAGTATGGAATAATATCTGATATAGAGTTCGTCAATTTATCTACTTGTTCTCTCACCCGACCAGTGCCAATGCATGTCAACTAGCATCTTTACCAAAAACCAAGAGTTCTACACCTGGCTAGTTGAAGAACGGAAGATCAATCCTGAAACTGTTTCAAAAGAACAGCAAAAGAAGGAGTTCTCTCGCTTTGTTGAAGATTACAATACAGGTATGGCCGAGACGTCTTCATCTCCTTGTTGGATCTCATTCACTTTCATCCAGCTACATTATCCCACGAGAAGTACTACAACATGGAAGCATATGAGAGACGTATGTCGGCGCTCCGACAAGGAGAATACCTGCCGCCTGCAAATGATTCATACGATTTCGAGGCGGACATGAAGGCTGTAACTGGCGCGCATAAGAAGAAAGCCATAGAACAAGAAACTTACATGACCAAGGAACAACTCATGCAACTGCGAAAGGTCCAGCAAGAGAGGAACGAGGTTAGTCCTCAAGATCAATATTCATTGGCATCAAATTCATCTTCTACATATCAGGTTGGCAGGATGAAGCTGCTAGGAATGGATGTTAAGCAAAACTTTGGAGTACGAATGGATGGAACGATGTTTGATGGTTGAAAGTTTTAGGCTTCTAGCCAGCCTTTGTGCTACCTGTACACTATTTTTTCTCTCACTGCCCCTCGAAGTTGAGGATGATGGATGGTGTTTGTTCACAGCAGAGATGCCAAAATGTCGGAAAAACGGAGTGCCTTATAACGTAAATTGTCACATTTGCCTTATAAGGATATGACTATATCTCCTGGAGCAAATTCCTCATGTGTTATGGCCATCCAATAGACATATTTTAACTTATGATTTGTCAATTCACTCCCCTATCCAATAAGCTGGGGAGAAAAATGCAGGAAACACAATCTCTTGAGTGCATTATAAGTCATCGTCACGGCACTGTCACATGAACCTTTTCGGCATCATGTCCGTTATAACTTATATAAGGCCTTGTAATGCGCAAGTTACTTTACAATGATCTCAATAATCGTGTTCCCGGCCACTTTTTGTCGCTACACTTGAATATGGGAGAAATTTAATAAATTCTGAGATACTTTGTGCAGTTTTAATGAACAAAATGGGGGAATAACTCCCTCCAGGATATATTTGTGGTTTTAGCTCAGACCCTTATAAGGAAAGCGTGACGCAACTTGAATGTTACAAGGCACTTTTGGTTTTTCCTCGAACTATTGTAATATTACATAATATTCAATAATTAACTAAGTGATAGCAACGTTCCTCATTTATTCAGTCCAATCGGACCCAGTGGCTCCCCGTGGATCCGACGCTCCCATCTCGTCAGGACTCAACCTGCAGTACGATGTCACAAGTCGAAGAAGAGCTCAGTTTCTTCGAAAGAGAGAGGGACCGACTTTCGCGAGAAATAACCTCAGTGAGGCGTGGATGTCAGAGAGTAAATTTCAATTTGGATTGATCGGAATATTCATAGGGATTCGAAGAACTACTTTCATCAACAAATGTGTTGAACCGCAAACTTGAAGAAGTTTTAGGGATGACAAAGGAATACGACACCATTGCTGCTTTGTGGCACAGTTTCTATCAACTCATGCGCAACTCTGGACAAGACAATGAGGCTGTAGAGGAACAGCCTGGCCTGCCTGGTACAGGTGGTCATCTTGTGTCAACGAAACAAGGCAGCAGCAATAAAAATGGTTGATTTAACTTAGAACCAAACCACTCTGCCCGAATTTCTCATCTCATAATATCAGAAAACGAAATATCCAAGATGTACATGGTTTGAAACGGCGGTTAATATAATTACAGAAGAGGAAGGGTGTATTTATTGTTGTTATATATCCGCCCAAGCCGCCACCTGGCGAGATGATGGTAAGCTTCCCGTTTCTAAACTGAAATAAATGAGAATCGCTTACCCAAGAGAAGCCGT
>Ga0193742_1001134_pt1 | contig 16437 bp, 14 predicted proteins | sample L2c1metaG_FD_165511 | JGI IMG/M metagenome (GOLD analysis project Ga0193742, IMG submission 165511) | Soil microbial communities from a riparian zone of the East river system, Colorado, United States - L2c1 | ecosystem: Environmental > Terrestrial > Soil > Riparian zone | place: USA: East River... | reverse complement strand
TCATTTCTTTCAAGGCTCAGGATCTGTGGATATGCACCAAAAATCGAAGGAGAGTTATGTAAGCGCCTTGGAAGTTCAGGAAGAGGGGTCCCTATTTCTTGTTCGTCCATCGTGGTGGGTGTGGTTCAAACATATATATTAATCATCACGTGATGATAACAAACCCCGTAACAGTATATAGCAGATGGGATATAGCAGAAGGAATAGCAATACCACTCAAGAATTCAGAGGATCCAGACTTGATCCACCAGTGGTCTGTATATATGGCTCTGTAGTATTTTGAGGTTGAGATCGTATCTTTGTAATATTTCAGTAGGCATCTCCGCCAAATGGTACTATACATCCAGGCCACTCTATCCATTTCTATACCTGATGTGATTTACTTTTGAAAAATAGAAGATACATCCTAAGTAAAAGAGGCATTAGTGAAAAGACCAGGCAGACATATCGGAATACATCAACGGAAAATGGGACATACAAAGAATAATACAGCAAGATACATAAAAGCACACGCATGTTGAAGAGACATTCATAATTACGGCTTAATTGAGACAGAAAGAGGGGACCCCTGGAGAAGGAGATGTGAAAGAAAGCTGAGGGTATGCGATAGAAAACTGGGAGAGACAATAGGAGAATGAGAAGGCAATAGAACCCAAAAAAAGGAGAGAACCAAAGGCGGAGAAGAAAGGAGTAGGCCGAATCCAGAGATTTCGGCGTCTCATTTTCTCTTCAGATTATAGGCCCCAAGCCAAAACCGCCGTGCTCGCTCCGCATATGACCATAAATTCCGTCACCTCCAGGGAACGTCTTCATGCACATCCAACAGATGTGCGTCTGACATACTGTGCATTTCATATGATTGCATCCTTCATCCTTCTCAATCGCGATTTGACAGCCGGGGCATCGCTTGAGATCGCGTTGATCCGCCCATTCTTTGAACAAACTGTCTCCACCTTTAGATTCCGCACAGGTAAGCCCGTCGTGTGCATCAGTCTTGCAGGTTGGGCATATCCTCATAAGGCAGCTTGGGCATTGCAAAAAGATACCCTCTGGGGCAGGGCGAAAGACTTGGGGACAATCGGGAGTGGGACAATAGTGAAGTTCTTCAGGATGCGTCTGCACGTAAGTGTCAAATGCAGCAGACACCGTGGCGTCGAATTCGGCTGCAGTTAACACTTCTTTGGCAGCGTACAAAGAAATCCGTTCAGTACATCTGGCCTCGTTGCCCAGACATGTCAAAGGAAAAATCTTTTGTTCAATCGCGGCCGTGAGATAATTCCGAAGACAAGCTCGGCACCAAGAATGACCACAAGGCATTTTTATCGGTGATGACACTTCATCGAAGCAGACAGGACATTCGACGGTGATAGTCTGTCTATTTCGACGAATCTTGTATTTCTTGCGAGCGAGTTCGACTGCGTCTCTGGCGGCATCGAATACCTTTTCATCGCCCCGAAGCCTGAGGGCATGGCTTCCGAGATCCAAGACAATGTTCTCCAATCCTAGCTTCCCTCTCAATGATGCCAATTCACCATTGAGAAAGGCAGCGAGGAGCAGTCCGTCCAGAGGAATAAAGCAGAATTTCTGCACTCGCAATTGTTCCATTTTCTCAAGGATCTTTTCGCGAATAATCAATCTCTTCTCCGCGACGCCGAACAAGCGAATTTTGCGACGAGTTGTATCTTTTTCAATTGAGACACCGGTGTATGCATGCTCTAGGTCTTGCAGAAACAGAATCCCCGCATGACGTCCGAAAAAGTCGTCCCACGCGGTCTTGCCATCTTTCATCAGAGCTTCACCGTTGAGAATCTTTTCAACCTCCGCTTTCAAACGTCCAAGGAGCTTGAGGTCTTCCCCACATAGCTTAAGACAGAAGTACGAAACTTTGTCCAACACTGAAAGGCTGTATCCAGCACCTTGTTTCCAGATGGACTCTGCCAGACTTTGAATCGGCGTGGCGACCCGTCGGAATTTGACCACAGATACCATGAAGGTGATCGTTTTTATGTGTCGAGCGATGATCCTTGTATGACCAGTGAACTGAGGCTTCCGATTATGAAGATATTCTGCAGCCGCTTTGGCGTCCGCGGGTGTCGTGAAATAAGCCCAAGCTCGCATCTTGGCCTCTTTGTATGGCGGGGGGCGAACCTCAAAGTCTATCATCTTAGTTTGAAATCGAGAAAGCAACCTCTGTACGCCGTCGATCGTGTCTTGAACAGTATAGTCCTGACAACTCGACCGCTCCGACATGAGGCCTTTTAGTGGTCCAAATACTTTCAGGCCTTGCTCTTCAACATCGACTGGTAAGAACCTCATCTTGATCGTCGCAACACTGACAGCGGGCAACGCAGTGTGGAACGATGCTGTCGGCAGGAAATCACAGTATGGAGTGTTCTGCATCATCCGAAGAGCTTGCTCGGCTAGCTCCTGGCTTGCAAATCCAACATACCATGTTCGATGAGGAGCCTCCCAGTCGATGCGAATAGCAGAGTCTTTGATAAGCGTGCCTTTGTTGTCTAGATCAAGTCCCATTCGAAGATCGAGTTTGCTTCCAAATTCAGTTGTTCCATGTAGACTTGTGAATGCGCGGTAAGCATCCGGTGGATTTGCGAAATGAACTTTGACAGTCAAAGGAGACGTGACATTCGTAGGTCTTCGAATCTCCAGGACCTCACCGAACGGATGTAGGAGTTTCGACAATATATTGTCGGAAATATGGTTGGGAAGATTACCAATGAAAATCCACGGAGATTCAAACCCGGTCACGATATCCTCCACATCAAAGCCGGCACGAAGTTTGAACTTTATGTGGCCATGAAGAACAGTTGAAAAACTTTCAAGATACCTCCTGGGTTCCTGATGAAATGCTAGTATGAAAAGGTGTCCGTAAAGCGAACGATCAAAGCTTACGGGGGGATCGTCGTACTCAAGGTCCTCATGTATAAAATTACACTGATAGCCACGCTCGCATCCATTTCGGAGCCAATTTCTGCATCTCTCGTTAGTCCTTGGACGAGGATGTTTTTGCTCGGTCCTTGAGGGTGGCAGGGGTCCGTTAGCTGACGAGGCGTCTGCAGGGTAGGTTTTCGGGGCGAAGATCGTAGATCTCTCCGGGGCTTTATTATCAAAGGGATGAAAGCGGCTTCCTTGAGATGTCGTTTGCACATCCTCAATCGTGCCATCGCTGTCACTCCAAGCACTGTTATCAGCATAAGTTTCCCAACGCCCTGTATCAGGGTCCCAACATGGTTCTCTATGCTTCCCTGAAATGTCCGCGTCATCAGATACACTGCTCGTGTCTGACGAAGCGTTATCGGGATTTGAAATCGGATGTAGACCATCCAAGATATCCCAATTATGAACGTCGTCCCTTGACCCGGATACTGTATAACTTTTGTTTTCGGATGGTCGTATGGGACGCTGCTGCAAGACGCTTGCCAGACTTGTGGAGAAGGCGCGATTTTTTCCGAGGAATGAACTGGGTAGTTCTCTTAGATGGCGTGTTGTTGTTATAGGTGGTGGTGAGTTAACGGGTTGCGGAGGTAGGGGTTTGGCTGGAGTCGATATCATGGTTGGTTCTGCATCCTGGGCAGAGGGCCTCAGCGCGCTTTCTGGGCTCGCATCTGGCGCTTGGGTAAGCTTCAGGTGCATCCTCCATTGTTCATAAACTTGAGGTATGAATGATTTCTTGTCAAGAGGGTGAATACGGAGGCACTTCCTTGAGTGAGGACAGTATCGACTAGGGACGACAAAATCGAAGCATATTTGGTTTTTAAAGGCTCGAGTAGGGTACGCCTGTTGCAAAGTTAGTAAGAGAAAAATTCATGTTTCATGTTTGGGCAAACCTCAATACCAAAAGCCTTGAAACCTGTTCCGGTTGCAGACGGTTCATAATTTGGTACGGCCTGTGCAGACGGTGGCTCAGCATGCGTAGAAGTGGATGCGTTTGAAGGGCCGACGTCATGCAGAGCAGGGTACGTCCTGGGAGACCCATCAATGCATTCAAAGGACAGGGCACTCGCTCCAGACACCTGTTCGTTCGTAAGGTCAGTAAAAGGTGATTTCATAGATCTGCAAGTCGGGCAACCTTTTTCATGGAGGATGACGCCTCCAGCAGTTTCGAGAGAGGTTTCCTTGCCTTTATTTCCGGTAGAATGACCTTCGCATCGAACGGTGCCTCCTTAGTAGAAGTCGCAGATTTATGTTCACAACAATAGAAAGCTGAGACTTACCATAACTTTATGTCCAGCAGACGTCACCTCCAAACGATTATGTCTGCGAGCCCTTCCTCCTTCTATTCTCTTCCTCTTCTCATCGTTAACGTGCGCTGAAGTATGATCTGATGAAGTTGTGTGATTGTCATGGCCTATGACATTCGTGGGCTGATTACATTTCGTTGCATCCTGAGAATGGGTTGGCACTTCAGTCGATGATTTGCGAGACATCTTTGCTGAAGACTCCAGACGTGCCATAAATACTAAGTCGTGGTCATGGAAGATGAACGCTTATGGTGGTGAACTGTGACACCGATTCAACCGTGACACCCTTCAATCTCCTTCCTTTTTTGGATAATAAATACGCAGCTTGAAGAGAATTAAATAACTCTTATTCTGGAAATAAATTAATACGGAGAAGGCCGACAAAGTCTATCCGGTATTCGGGAGACACGCTGTCGATTCTGATATCGAGCACCTGATAAAACGAACGTATTTGAACGAGGAGACGCTGTCGTTGATGGTTGAAGAAATGGGGGCTGTGATGCGTAAGGCAGCCTTATAAGTATGGGTACATTAGTAATTTATTCAGCGTCGTGATCAACCTTTGATGGACGTACGGATGGAATGCAGAAGACAGCATTCGTGCTGATTTTTTAAGAAAGATTTTTCTCGAGATAAGGAAAAAAACGAAAATCATACTCTACGTTAAAATAATAATAATCAGAAACTGTGTTATTTTGCACGAAGTGACCTCACAAAATATCTCACCGTCAATGCGGAAAATATTGCTCGAAATACATTCCAACAAAAGGTGAACACAGATAAGAATAGCCGAAAGGACAATAATTGGTCCAGGTTGCCGAAGGAAGACGGTTCAACTAAAAAGGTTTATGAGATGGCGGGCGCATGAAAGAGGAGACGCACCCCTATATATAAACGCGAAAATATTCATCAGCCAGCCATTCCATTGTAGGTTACCGTCCTCCTTCTGAAAACGGAGCTGCTCTTGAATCAAGGAGGCAGACCCATTGATCTTATCTAGCTCAATATGAGCCATATCAGTCATTTGGGTTAGAGCCTCGACAAGTCCAATAGCGGAATCTGACGCCTTAGATTGAATCTCCGAGAGAAAGTTGGCTTTCTGGCTTATAAGAACCTGAGTGCTTAAGATTTGACCGGTCATATCGGAGACGAGAGAGACGGCCTGAAAGTATCATCAAGGTACAGCACCTGCCAGCGGAAAATAAAACAAACTTGTTTCATCATACTGAACTCATGGTCAATTTCCTGTAAACGAGACTGGATCCCTATCTGGTAGAATAAGTCGATCATAAATGAAGGTAACAATGAATGACTTGCTGTTAGTCGATCGAGTCCTTGGTAGTTCACCTCGTGCCGATTAAACAAGGACTCAAGACGATGATTCAATGTTATATCGAGCGTGTCTGCAATACTGTACATTCTAGTAGCATGCTGGAAAAAAAGATGGTGAATGTTGTGGTTGGATATGAAAACAGCACAAATAGAAACCTCTCGCAGGATCACTTCGCAGTTTTCTTGAAGCTATTCATGGCGTTAGTATCAAATAAAAAATATTATCGATCGACATTCAAAGCTGACGTTTGCAACGGAATTCTCTTCAGCACGTTGTCGTTGAACGATATAATTGTCAATTTCGATTCTTAATGAAGATAGGGTCTGCGAAAACAATAAGATAACCCAAAGGGAGAAGGTTCAAGAACACGTACGCCGTTGACACTGCCATTCACTTCTGAAATCAACTGTTCTGAAGTTAAGCGGTACATATCCGTGGAAATTTTCATATCAAGGACCAATTGTTTTATCTCCTAGGCGAAGTGAGCCTCTTACGAAAATGCATTGTGCATGGAAACGAACCGGAATCCTTTGATTCAATTGCTCATCGTATCGGGCCTTTTTTTTTTCCCGCTCAAGGATGAAGCGTATGAGAGCAATTTTTTCGATTGTGGCGTTGTGATAGATGTCCCTGGCCAAATCTAAACGACATATTCATGTGACGACAAGAGGGACTCGAGAAAGGACTGCAGCACACCTATGTCGTTCCATCGACGAAAGGCGTGGCATAATTGAGCTGTAGTTGAATTCAAGGATATATGCGTAATAAAAAGGCAGAGCTGACGTACGGACTTCTCTCAAGTAACCTGAATAACTTGACCAAAATTGAGCACTTCGCGCTAGCGAGCTAAAATGAAGAAAGGAAGGGCGGAGGAATGAAAAGAGGCGTTAGGAGAAAGCGGTGACATATATGCTCATACTCACTCCACACATTCGCCTTGTGTTTGATGAGATGTAGGCCTTTTGTCTTGCATATCATCAAGTGAGAATGGACGGCATTCAAGTGGCAGGGAATGATGCTTGGCAGTCGCAATTTCGCAAAGAGTCATTGAGATAGCGGCTTCATGCATATGTTAGATTTCTGAAAGAATGGAATCGCTCTGCCGTTACCGTTTACTCTGGCATCCTCGTCCATATCTAAGCCTGCGCATTGCGTACTGATGGCGCTGGCTACTTTCCTAAAACAGTCGGGTTTACGAGAATATGTCTGCAACGCGTCTGATGATATGTATATTTTAAGACCAATACTGTTGGGATGGATCGAAGATCAAATGCCAACGTACCGAGATTGATACGCAGAGAACTGGATTCTTGGCCATTGAGCAGACCGTCTTGATGTCAATACAAAATTAGCGGTTACAAAGAAAGGAATGATCTAATTCACCAAGATTACTGAGGCCCTGAGGAATACTCGTACCGACTTCCTCTGCCACTATCGTTTCCTTTGTTTGTCGTGGCCAAGAGAACCCAAGGCAATCCACGGGAAGAAGCAACGCTAGCAAGACTACTAAGACCTGCATGCTCAATACATTTCAACTTATGGTTACAGTAAATGTTGAAGGCTTCCGAATTTAGCTAAGTAAGGGCGCGGCAGCGGCATCTTGGTTTGCCTGTCGCATCAACATCAAACCCTGGTCATCGAGATTCGACGTCGACCACGTCGTATCCAGGCAACGTCAGGAAACAGCCGACACTTTCCTGCACTTTCTCGCCCTTCGGATTGTTATCAGTGCACTGACACTTGTCACTAAATTCTCCCCAGGGTTGAAATCGGATTTTACAGGAAACATTGGGTCATCAGACTTTCAAAAAGAAACGATGCTCACTGTACATCACCTGAATAATTCTCGCTCTCAACGGATTCTATGGTTACTGGTATGTTGCATGATACTTTTGCGCAGCTCATGTAATTGCTTAGCGATGAAACCCATTCAGGAAGAGTTACAGGTGTCCTATGAGCTCAAAAAATATGAGAGAGGGCAAGATCAGCGGGCTCCTCCAGAGCTGTTAGCAATAAGCCCACTTGGTAAATCGCCTATCATTATCGATGATAGTATTACCCTCGCCGAAAGCGGTGCTATTGTTGGTGAGCTACACCTCACCTGTTAGTTTCTATGATATTGAAGTTTAACAGAATATCTCATCACAAAGTATGGCAGTGGAAAGGCAGTTCCCCCCGAATCTGGTTTGATTGATAATCTCTATTGTGAGATGGAGCACTTTGTCAGCTCACTGCAATACTGATGTACCTAGTTGCCCACTATGCAGAAGGCTCTCTCATGCCGATTTTGATTCAGAGCATAATTTTCGACCATATACCCAAAAATGCACCTTTCTGGATCCGACCTATTCTTAACAGGGTGTTCGCCCAACTGAATAAGCTTCTGGTCGAGCCAGAAATCAAGAAACATGTAACAATGGTCTGCCTCACATTCTTTGATGGGCTGGGAAGATTTTTGATTTCTTTGATGCCGTTTCAATAATTTAGATCGAAGCGCATCTCGAAAAATCAAAATCTATTTTTTTTGCCGGCGGGCAAGAGCCAACTGTCAGTAACCAATTTAAATATGCAGCTATAGCGAACAACAATCATTGTTGCCGATTCTCTATGTAGTCTGCAGATTATCAGATGGCTTTTCCCTTGGAAGCAATCGTTACGGTGTCGCCCGATCGGGTAGGTCCAAAGATCAAAGAATACGTTCGGACCATCCATGAAAGGTACGTAGTGATCGTAAATGGAACCAGACCGCCAGAATTGATTTATTTGTTCAAAGGGAAGCATACAAAACGGTACAATTTCACGATTTCTAATAGCAATTCGCCGCTAAACAGTCTGTATTTTAGGCATTGAGTAAAGGTGGCGAATATGCATATGCACAATTTTAGATGCATTCCGATTCGTGGTTTTATATTACAAATGAATTATTGTAGGTAATATTATCTATCAATGTGGTGTATGAATACATCGAGGTTTTGAGGGACGGTCACTGCAAACGAATGGAAACTACCCCACAGTAGTGCTGTCAATGAAAGGGTTGTGCTACAAAATATAATAGACAATGGAAAGAAGGGTGGCGTGAATTAGTGGTTGGGAGAATAGGATGGGGTACCTTACCCCAGTTGCTATGATACAAATCTACAGTGAAATATCAAAGGAAGGACTATCTAAAGCGAAATAAATAGATAAAATAAAATGGAAATCAATGGCAATCAGTGCGTCGTCGACTGAATTGACCAGACTGGGCCTTGTGTTCCCAGTCGGAAGGTGACTCGCCTTGGGCCCAACAATCCATGTTTGGGTCGCGCTCGAAATCACCATCCTTGTAGCCATATCGTTTTTCCAATAATCTAAGGAGAGGGTTGCGCAAGGCCGGATCCATCCGTACTGCTTCTCCCGGGAGATAGCTTCCGACGTTGTTCCGACTAAGACTTTCCTCGAAGAGGGCTTCCTCAGCAGTGCAGCCACAGTTCAAGAAGCCGGGAGGTGCTTGACGAGGAGCGAAGGCACGTCGCTCACGTCGAGAGTCGTGCCACGCGCAGAGAGCGTTGCCAGCCCGGTTTGGGGAGCAGAAAATGAGCTTGCGGGCCGCAGTACGAGCTCTCCATGATTCTTGGAAGGAAGAAGAAGGAGAAGGCCGCAATGACTCTATAATACTGCGGTTGCGAGCACATTCAAGTTCCAGCTCACGAACTCTACGTCGTAAACGATTGACTTCGTCGTCAGCCTGGTCATCGGATGGAGTCGAAGGAGAGAGGTATGGGGAGACGCCCTGATATGCCATTCCGTTAATGCCTGGGGGTTGAGTGGAGGGATGACCTTGATAGTTTTGAGAATGAGGCGACAGAGAAAATGACGAGCTCATCTGGGGAAAAGATAGGCTCCCGTGTCCCGAAACGGCAGGATAGGTAGAAGGATTCATATCTGGGACGACCATGTTCGGCTGCGCGTTGTTCCACACGACGTTGTGAGTTGGAGCATTGACGTACAAACGCCTGCCGCCTGAAGGGTTGGGAGTAAAGGGGCGTCGAGAGGGGATGGTCGATTCGCCCATGGCACCTGTTAAGCTCGAGGAAGACGAGATTGATCCCAAGTCTGACCCAGCAGGCATGCCCGCCTGATAAGGAACCTAGAGAAAATGAGAACAGATCTACATATTTAATGATGTCACTAACATTCACGAACTGAGGAGGAGCTGCATAGCCAGCTAACTTGTCTCCGTCTAATGCCTTACGCTCAGCCGGATGCTGAGAGCGGCCAGTGGACCATGGCGGATACGCTGGGCTATTGGACATAGTGGAAAGGTCTTCTTGACGTAAAGAGGTTTACGATTAGAGCAGGATAGGGTGTCACTTGGCACCAGCCTGAGATGAACAGACCGCTGCGAGTAACGAGGCAGAGGGAGGAGAGGGAGTCGAGGAAATTAAAGGAGAATTTGGAGCCAAGGGACTCCATTTTAATATGCGTGGGCTTCTATGACAAAAATTGGATGAAGTTGAACGGGGGTTCATGATGATCTTTAGGCAGTGTAACAAGTGGTAACGACGAGATGCATCATGGTTTTTTTTGAGCATTAGCTACTCCGGCTGGACGCGGTTAACATTCGAAGAAGTGGTGTCGCGAGGGAGACAATTTGCAAAACATAACAACTCAACACAGAGGCTGTGAAAGGGGAGACAGTAAATCGGTCAGATCGCTTCAAGGGAAAGTTATTTAAGGTCGATTGATGAGAGATCTGTGTTTCAGGTTGGAAGTTAACTTTTCAAAACCTTTACACAGTTTCCAAATAAAAAGCAGTGCTTCTCTGACCGGATCATTCGTTATACATGAACAAATATACCTAAGGACCCACAGGTGGCTTCGATTCAAGCTAAAGAAGTTCTTATCTTGTTGTGTGTAAGCGACCTTTTGAGATGAAGCCTGAGGCCTGAGGATCCACAGTTGAGGCCATGTACAGTTATGAAAAATGTGATTTGTAACCGAGAACCCGGGTTGCCAACCGGTAAAGTCAGTACATAGCAACGGAAGGATTTGTAAATCGTCTATCAACTTTTAAAATTTCAGGAACTTGCAAAGCAGACTATCTCTTTCCATGGACGTCCTTGAACCGATTTTTGGCTTAAGCTGACCTGTCAGAAAAGTACTTTGACAACATTTCAGGCTCCTACCTGAGGTTTGCAGGTAAATTGACCTCTCCTGTAATCATATCGATGTCCACTAGTTTTGTGATTTCGGTAGCCGGTTGCTCGGGGCATCTGCGCGAGAATATCAAAGTCAGCTCAGGATGCTGATGTTTTGCTCACAGCATAAAAATGCGGGGTATTGGAAAACATTGGTAACTTCCACTACCATCTTTCTGTTCGCAGGTATATTGTAGAATCTCTGCAATGCGACATTTTGGTTTGTCGACTGGAGATGATGACATCGTCGACTTGAAAAAACCTACAAATCTTTAAATTACTGAGCAGAAACTTTTATATAAGCTTGATCGATATCAGATAGTGATGGTCACAACTGTGATGTGACCAATAAAACCAGAAAAAAAAAGTCGTGCGTCTTTGAAGATCAACATCTCTAGAACATCCACAATGGTTTTCAAAGTTGCTGGTAACATCACGATTCTTCCCAAAAACTTGCCATCACCTTACCAACGATGATATAGACGTCTCTCTTGCTGCATTCGGTCGCAAGGAAATCGAGATTGCAGAGGTGATCGTCCTCCATCCTAATTAAACTCAACAAGAGGCTGATAACCTCAACGGATGTAGAATGAAATGCCAGGCCTCATGTACTTCAGGCGGAAAGTGGGTATCAGCCATCGTCATGCCATTTATCGATATCCTGATCTATCTATCTAATATCAGTACGCACCTTCTCAGCCTTTGAAAGGCGCCCGTATCGCCGGCTGCCTGCATATGTAAAACCTCAATTTATTTAGATGTCTTCTCTCGTCTGAATAATTTTTAGGACGATCCAGACCGCAGTCCTGATTGAAACCCTTACCGCCCTTGGTGCTGAAGTGACCTGGTCGTCTTGCGTAATATTTAAAATACATCACTACCAGTTGATAGCTGATGCGATCTCTCCTAGAACATTTTCTCTACCCAAGATCATGCTGCAGCTGCGTAAGTCTTTGTTGTAATGCTTGATGAGCTTAAAACAAATATAACCGTTTTTGTAGTATTGCAGCGACCGGTGTTCCGGTCTTCGCCTGGAAAGGTGAAAGTGAGGAAGAATATACTTGGTGCATTGAGCAAACTCTTGCCGGGTTTCAAGGTGGCAAAGCCTTGAACATGATCCTTGATGACGGAGGCGACTTGACCACCCTTGTTCATGAAAAATATCCTCAATATCTTTCGGGTGAGAATCTTGATTCTCTGATAGTAAATTGATCAGTTTGGAAACTTTATCTGCAGAGATCCGTGGTGTATCTGAGGAAACCACTACTGGGGTACATCACCTATACAAGGCGTTCCGGGATGGCAAGCTCAAAGTTCCTGCGATCAATGTCAATGACTCTGTCACCAAATCAAAGTTCGACAACTACTATGGATGCCGAGAATCTCTTGTTGATGGTATCAAGCGTGCTACTGATGTCATGCTTGCTGGTAAGGTTGCCGTTGTAGCAGGTTATGGAGATGTCGGCAAAGGAGTATGTTTCTATTTCGAATGTCACATCCATAACCTAATGTTGCATCAGTGTGCTGAATCTCTCAGAGCCTACGGCGCTCGTGTCTTAATTACGGAAATCGATCCCATCAATGCGCTCCAGGCTGCCATGGCTGGATATGAAGTTACTACTCTGGAAGATGCAGCTCCTCGATCCAACATCTTTGTTACCACGACTGGTAACAGGGATATAGTCACCGGAGCCCATTTCTCCCTCATGCCCGAGGATGCCATTGTCTGCAAGTGAGTGATAATCAAAGTACCACCTTGGCAGTTGCTCATGAAGGCAATTTATAGCATTGGCCACTTCGACATTGAAATTGATGTTGCCTGGTTGAAGGCCAATGCAAGCTCCGTTTCCAACGTCAAACCCCAGGTCGACCGCTTCACAATGCCCTCCGGTCGCCACATTATCCTCCTTGCTGAGGGTCGTCTCGTCAACTTAGGGTATGTCTTTGAATAAATTCGTCTGATCAATTTTATTGATCAAGCACATGGTTCTCAGCTGTGCTACTGGACACCCCTCCTTTGTAATGTCTTGCTCTTTCGCTAACCAGGTTCTTGCTCAAATCGCCCTCTGGACTACCCCTGAGAAATTCCCTCTTGGCGTTCACATATTGCCCAAGGAGCTCGATGAAGAGGTTGCTCGCGCCCATCTTGCCCAACTGAACGTCAAATTGACAACCCTCACTCCCGTTCAATCCAAATATTTGGATATCGCCGTCGAAGGCCCTTACAAACCTGTATGCTTAGTATTTGCTCTCATTAGAATGACATTGCTGACCGCGTCTATTGCCAGTCTCACTACCGTTACTAGATATGTTACGAATACCCGTAGTCACCGACGGCCTCAACGAGCCCTCGCCAATTAGACGGGAGAACGGGATCTTCAACGTCCTGATGAGTGGATGTTTTGGTGATTCGTTCAGAAGAGTTATTTAATGCTCTGGGTCAGGCAGGCAGGCAGGCGCGTATCGGCTTACAAGCCGGGAGGATTGGGTGGCAGATGTGAATGGTTTCCGTAGTGCGAAGGAGTAGAAAGGCCTCAACGCCTTGGTATGGATCTTCAAATATCAATATAAATCACGTATAGATTGAGAGAGTCAAACGATCGATTGCAAAAGCATATCAGGATACTCCTTCTATTTTGAAGGATCCCTTGTTTCCTGGTCAGCAGTCGACATAGCCCTTTGATGAACCCTGTTGGTTTGATCACGATCGGTTGGTCGCACGCCCACGGCTATGCGGCTTCTCAAATCAAATGCTGCGAGTATTTAAGTTTGCAGACTATTATTATGCCTGAAACTTCAGCGCTTCAGCGCTGGGGTCAATAAACCCCGCTTCTATATCAGATTTAAACGAAGTGGAGAAATCGGCGCCATTGGGAGTAAGCGTATAACTTCTTTGTACTTACCACAGACGGCGTAGCGCCAATGGCTTCGCTTCTTCCTTGGCATCACCTCCAAATTTCGAACCTTCTCGCTGTTTCAAATTCAAAACAATTAAGGTAACCTCCATTTTTTCAGTCAGTACCAAGAAGGGTTGTAATCTTGCGCGCTGCATGGACCAATGTCATCTGTCTTTCACCAGTGTGGTAATTCAATTGTGTCACGACTCACGAAATGACCTTTTACATGACCATTGCTATCTCTTCTCCTCTCTTTCTGATTTCCATAGTGGGACGACTCCTCTCCGTTGTTCTTACCATGCATTAGATCTCGAGGCGTATGCTATAATACACCCGGGTGATAGTAGCCATAGTAAGCCCTATTCCTTAGTCAATACCAGTCAAAGTTACTCAGCCGATAAGTAGTATTAATGATAGGGAGGCATTCTGTGGCTTCCACGGTGTATGTCGTTATTGACTAACGTGTTTAAGGTTACTGAAACGGACTGCATCCAATGCAGTCGTGACTGGTCTTGGGGACACGATTCTGGTGGAGCTCAGAGTCCATGTCGGATTTGATCTCACCCCAAAACTTGCCAACGACTTAGTCTTGGATAAGGCTTTCAGCACGGTGATTCCAATAGGTTAGAGACCACTGCGGGTTCTCCTTATCACACTCAAGTACGGGCACCATGGGCTAGGATTTTACCGCAGTTCTTTGAACTCGTAAGTATCTCAATGGGTACTAGACTCCGAAATGACGGTATCTTTTTTGTATTCAAGGGATGTTTCACTCTTTACTACTGTAAGGGGCTATTATGTGTGGCTGATTTTCACCTCACCTTTTTGCCAGCGCTCAGAAATTCATCATTCCAAGAAAAGTGAAACCAGATACATCTCGTCTTCTGCCACGGTCCATTTTATCAGGTGAGGAACATCCCTACAATGGATTCTATTGGATTCTCGAGGATACGAGCACTTACTTTTTTTTTAATTTCCATGCAAAAAAGGCGATTACAGAGTGTGTGAAACTCTATTAGACGAATCGGCATCCGTCATCATGATGAGCTCCCGAAACGCAAATTTCTCCGAAGGAAAATGACCACAAAGTCCTCTCAGTCTTTATAATTATCAAACTTTTCTCCCGCTCTCGAACGCCTTTACCAGAATGATTTTAACCGCCCTACTCCTTACCCGCGCCACGCAGAATGGTCATCCTTTTTGTTGGCCTGAAACCACACTGAAAATTGTGAGCCTTTAGCGCTCGTCCCGCATAAAGCGTCATGAACTGTATCCTACCTAACGGATGTCCTGCCATTGTTGTACCTGTCAAGTTAGTCTGGTCCCCATTCGGCTCTACTCTTCAAGTCTTCTGGTCTCAACTTATTCTCGTCTCATCCTAGCGAGTCTGACCGTCGCCAACCTCGTATCTTCTTATTGCGGTTTGACCAAAGGAGCACCTTGATCGATGATTGAAGGTGCATCAAGAGCAAGCTGGATCTGGGCAACGGTGTGATTGCTCAGCGCCTACAGCTGTTCTAGAGTGCGCAGGCTACGGGTGGTCAGCCACTTTCAGCTTCAGGATGTCCACCCAATTGCCCACTATGCCAGCTCTGTTGTTCCTCCTTCTGGACTTGGCACGGAACTCAGGCCCCTGATGTTGCAGTCAAGCAGCCACCTTCCTTTATTCCGCTCAGAGTCTCGTGGACCATTTTATTCGGCCCTGGACCTGCAAACAGCACAGTTCCCCTAGGAGGTCTGCCACCGTTCGTCATTCTCGATGAAAGTAGACACATGCCTCTCGCTCCCAAACCTTTTTTTTTTTTGTGTATGTGCTGACTACTGTTGTCGTACATAAACTTTGACGAAATGTATGCCGGATTCTCTAGTACCCAGATCGGGAAACTACATAGTAGAAGGATTTTGTAAACCTAACTTCTACCGTACCATAGCGTACACACGACCATAATCATTTCCAGCATTGCTGATTACGCCGTCCCCACTTTCATTTCAGGAAGGAGTAATAGGTGACTGCGTCAGGAACTGCAGAAATCACTGGGTCCAAGTCAATGGTGCCTTCGAAGAGTGAAGTAGTTGCCGAGAGAGCAAGTCCAGCCTTGCCCTCTATACATGTCATTCGTAATCGTATATCGTCAAATGTTAAATGAAACCTTGGACCACAATCTCAATGACACGATTTCTCGATACCGGCACTATTAAGCGCGAAGCTGAAGGCTTGGATCCAGTGGCACTGGACAGAGGGTAAATCCATGGGATTATGATCATTCTTCAGAAGCAGACCAATTTCTTACGTGAATTGGAACCTCACTAGACCACTAGCAACACGTACATATCCTGACATCAATCCAGGCTCCGTTGATAATCCATATCCTTTCCGCCCATCAGGTGTCGAAGGCCATCATAACTCTTGAGTATCAGGCATATTTATGGGTTCATTTGTCGGCATGCCACCATCACCAGAAGTCGGAGAGTCCATATAAGGAGGATGGATGGAATGGAAGAACGAGAGGCTCCGGTATTCACTGCTGGCACTGTGTGGTGTTTGTTACGATTTTTATTCCTTCACACACTCTTTTTCTTTGAACTATACTTTGAACCTTATCTTATAGGAACAACGATCTCTTGATCTTTTGATCTTATCTCCTGATCTTATCTCTTGATCATATCTTATCTGACAGATGATCTTATCTAACAGATGATCTTATGTTTCCTTACATTTCTTCGACATGTGCTAGACGCATACTTTGGATATTACTTACATGCTTTAGACA
>Ga0193742_1001133_pt1 | contig 16446 bp, 11 predicted proteins | sample L2c1metaG_FD_165511 | JGI IMG/M metagenome (GOLD analysis project Ga0193742, IMG submission 165511) | Soil microbial communities from a riparian zone of the East river system, Colorado, United States - L2c1 | ecosystem: Environmental > Terrestrial > Soil > Riparian zone | place: USA: East River... | reverse complement strand
TCGCACCGAGGCTCGCCTGCCGGAACACCACCTGGATGAGGAACCCGCCGAACGCGCCGATGGCACCGGCGATGCCGATCACCGCGGCCGCCATCCGCTTGAACTCCAGCGCGGTCGCGCCAGGTTCGACCCCGCGCTCGGCCGCGGCCGTGCGGCCGAGCTCACCGAAGATCACCGGGATCATCCGGTAGGTGGATCCGTTGCCGGCACCGGAAAGCAGGAAGATCACCAGGTAGGAGCCGAAGAACAGGGCGAAGCTGTGCAGGTTGACGCCGGCCATGGCCGACAGCGTCGCCACGCCCATGCCGAGGAAGCACCACAGCGTCACCCGCGCGCCACCGATCCGGTCGGACAGCCAGCCGCCGAACGGCCGGGCGACCGAGCCGATGAGCGCGCCGAGGAACCCGAGCCCGGCGAGGTAGGTCGCGATGAACGGATTGGCCGCGAGGAACTCGGGGAACGTGTTCTTGATGACCAGTGGCAGCGCGAACGAGTAGCCGATGAACGAGCCGAACGTGCCGATGTAGAGCACCGACATGATCCACGTCTGCGGCTGGCGCAGCGCGACCACATAGGACTTCGCGTCCGAGCGGGCTTGGGTGAGGCTGTCCATGAACAGCCACGCACACGTCGCGGCGATGACGACGAATGGGATCCAGACCAGCCCGGCGTAGGCCAGGTGCACCTCGTGCTCCGGCAGTTTCGCCGCGGCCGCCGGCACCCCGATGATCACCACGAGCGGCACGACGAGCTGCACCACCGCGACGCCGAGGTTGCCGCCGGCCGCGTTGAGGCCCAGCGCGAAGCCCTTCTTCCGTTCCGGGTAGAAGAACGAGATGTTCGCCATCGACGAGGAGAAGTTGCCGCCGCCGAAGCCCGCCGTCGCCGCACATCCGAGCAGCACCAGGAACTGGGTGTCGGACGCCTGGGCGGCGAGCCAGCCGCTCGGCACGACGGTCGCGAGCAGGACCGACGGGATCAGCAGCAGCGCCGCACTGATCGCGGTCCACAGCCGACCGCCGAACCGTGGCACGGCGAAGGTGTAGGGAATGCGCAAGGCCGAGCCGACGAGGTTCGGGATGGCGGTGAGCCAGAACGTCTCCGACAGCGACAGGGCGATGCCGACGTTGGCCAGGTTGAGCACGACCACCGACCACAGCACCCAGATGGCGAACCCGAGGTGCTCGGCGAAGATGGAGAAGATGAGGTTCTTGCGGGCGACGCGCTTGCCGGTGCGCTCCCAGAACTGCTCGTCGTCCGGTTGCCAGTCGTCGATCCAGCGGCCGTTGCGGCGCGGCGCGGACGTGTCGGGGGCGTCGATCGTGGTCGTCACGTTGGGACCTCCTCGGTCGATGTGGCGAGCCAGTCGGCGATGCCGGCCACCGCGTCGCGGCAGCCGCCGCAGCCGGTGGTCGCCCGCGTCGCCGCGGCCAGTCCGGCGACGCCGCGGGCTCCGCCGCGCCATGCCTTGACCAGCTGGCTCTTGCTGACGGTGTTGCAGCGGCACACCGTTGTCGCCGCGGGGAGATCGGCCGGGCTGTGCGCGACACCCGCGCCGGCCGGCAGCGCGCGACCAAGCAGCAGCGCGAGCCGGTCCGACGGCGCTGGCACGCCCCGGTCGTAGAGCTGCACGATCGTGGCGGCCGCGTCCGGCGCGCCCAGCACGATCGCACCGGCCACCCGCTCGTCGCGGATCACCAACTTGGCGTACCGGCCGCGGGTGGGATCGGCCAGGCACAGCACTTCCGCGTCCGCACTGTCCACAGTGGCGTGAACGTCGCCGAGGGCGGCGAGGTCGACGTCGCGGGCCTTGAGCCGGGTGACGACCGGCGTGCCGCGGTAGCGGGCCGCCGGCGCCGTTCCGGTCAGCAGGTCGGCGAGGACAGCCGCCTGCTCCCACGCCGGCTGCACCAGCCCGGCCACCGTGCCGGGGTGCTGCGCGCAGTCACCGATCGCGTGAACGCGGAAGTCGTTGGTGCGCAAGGCGTCGTCGACGACGATGCCGCGCTCGACGGTCAGCCCGGCGTCGCGGGCGAGGGTGGTCTCCGGCGCGACGCCGGCGGACACCACGACGAGGTCGGCCGGCACGTGGCTGCCGTCGTCGAGCTTGAGCCCGTCGCCCGGCACGTACCGCGCGGCGCGCACGCCGAGCCGTACCTCGATGCCGAGCGTCGCGAGTCGGGCGGCGAGGACCTGGCCGGCGCCGGGGTCGAGCTGGCGTTCCATCAGGTGGCCGACGGGGTGCACGACGGTGACCAGGTTGCCGCGGCCGGCGAGCCCGCGGGCCGCCTCCAGACCGAGCAGCCCGCCGCCGAGGACGGCGACCGGGGTACCGGGCCGGGACGCCTCGAGGATCCGTGTGCAGTCGTCGACGGTGCGGAACGTGACCGCTCCTGGCGCGAGTCCGTCCTCGGTGACCAGGCCTTCGGTCGGCGGCAGCCACGGCCGGCTGCCGGTCGCCAGCACCAGCGCGTCGTAGTCCACTGTGGACCCGTCGGCGAGGGTGACCTGCCGTGCCGCACGGTCGATCCCGGTGACGGCGGTGCCGGTGCGCACATCGACGCCGTGCCGTGCGGCCCAGTCCTGGTCGTGCAGCCCGATCGACTCGGGCGTCATCGAGCCGGCCACCACACCGGAAAGCAGCACCCGGTTGTACGCGGCATGCCGCTCGGCTCCCAGCACGGTCACCGCGACCCGCTCCCCACCCGGATCCCGCCGCCGCAGCTCCTCGGCCAGCCGAGCCCCCGCCATCCCGTACCCGACAACCACAACCCGCCTGCTCACGGCGTCACCTCCGGCCGGGCCATGCCATGAAGGACGCCTTCACGACGTTGAACGTCCTGAAGGCGTCCTTCATGGCATGGCGCCAGGCGGACGGCGCACACCTTGAACTCCGGCATGCGGCTGACCGGGTCCAGCGCGGGGTTGGTGAGCAGGTTCGCGCGTTCCGCGCCGGGGAAGTGGAACGGCAGGAACACCAGGTCGATCCGCAGCGACGCGACGCAGCGCACGCGCGCCCGCACGGCGCCGCGGCGGGAGGTCACGGTGGCCAGGTCGCCGTCGGCGAGGCCGGCGCGGCGCGCGGTGTCCGGGTGCACCTCGACGTACATCCCGCCGGCGGCCGCCACCAGCTCGGGCACGAGGCGGGTCTGCGCACCGGACTGGTACTGCGCCAGCACCCGGCCGGTGGTGGCCTGCAAGGGAAACTCGTCGTCGGGCGACTCGGCCGGACCCGTGTGGTCGACCGGCACGAACCGCGCCAGCCCGTCGGGGTGGGCGAACCGGTCGAGGAACGGCCGCGGGGTGCCGGGATGGTCGACGGCGGGCACCGGCCAGTGCAGCGCCTCGCCGGCCCGCAGCCGGTCGTAGGTCACGCCCGCGTAGTCGGCGATCCCACCGGCGGACGCACGACGCAGTTCGTCGAACACCACCTCGGCGTCGTCGGGGAACCGCTCTGCCGGCTGACCCAGTCGGCCCGCGAGTCCACTGAGGACTGACAGATCGGAGCGCACCCGGTCGGGCGGGTCGAGAACCTTGCGCCGCAGCAGGATCCGGCCTTCGAGGTTGGTCATGGTGCCGTCCTCCTCGGCCCACTGGGTGACCGGCAGGACCACGTCGGCGAGCCGCGCGGTCTCCGACAGCACGACGTCGGCCACCACCAGGAAGTCCACTTCGGACAGCCGAGTGGTCATGTCGCCGGCGTGCGGGGTGGACACCGCCGGATTGGACCCGAACACCAGCAGCGCCTTCGGCTCCGACGTGAGCAGCTCGTACGCCGACAGACCCGGCGCGGGCAGCGAGTCCGGGTGGACACCCCACACCGCGGCGACGTGTGCGCGGTCCGCCGGGTCGGCCAGTCGCCGGTAGCCCGGCAGCTGGTCGGCCTTCTGCCCGTGCTCCCGACCGCCCTGCCCGTTGCCCTGCCCGGTGAGGCAGCCGAAACCGGAGCCGGGCCGGCCAGGCAGGCCAAGCGCGAGCGCCAGGTTGATCCACGCGCTGACCGTGTCCGCGCCGCGCGCGTGCTGCTCGGTGCCGCGTCCGGTCAGCACGTAGGCGCTGCCGGCGTCGGCGAGCAGCGCCGCCATCGTGTGCTGGTCGGCGGCCGCGACGCCGGTGACCCGCTCGACCCGCTCCGGCCACCACGCCGCGGCGATCCGCCACGCGTCGGCGAACCCGCTGGTGCGCGCGTCGAGGTAGTCGCGGCGCAGGTGCCCGTCGGCGACGACCGCGTGCAGGATTCCCAGTGCCAGCGCGAGGTCCGTGCCGGGTGCGGGCCGCAGGTGCAGCGCCGCCCGCTCCGCGGTCGCCGACCGGCGCGGGTCGACGACCACCAGTTCGGCGCCGGTCAGGTGCTGCAGGAACGGCGGCATGGTCTCGGCAGGGTTCGCCCCCACGAGCAGCACGACGTCCGCGGCACGCAGGTCCTCGACGGGAAACGGCAGGCCCCGGTCCATGCCGAACGCCCGCGCGCCGGCGGCCGCGGCGGCCGACATGCAGAACCGCCCGTTGTAGTCGATCCGCGACGTGCCGAGCGCGACGCGGGCGAACTTACCGAGCAGGTAGGCCTTCTCGTTGGTGAGCCCGCCGCCGCCGAACACCGCGACCGCGTCGGCGCCGTGCGCGGCCCGCGCCATGCTGAGCCGGGCGGCGACGAGATCCAGCGCGCCGTCCCATGTGGAGGGACGAAGTTCGCCGTCGACCCGGACGAGCGGTTCGGTGAGCCGGCCGGGCGAGTCGAGCAGCGCCGACGCGGTCCAGCCCTTCTGGCACAGCCCGCCCCGGTTGGTCGGGAAGTCCCTCGGCTCGATGGTGGCACCACGCATCCGCGTCCCGCACTGCAGCGCGCAGTACGGGCAGTGCGTGTCGATACCGGCCGTCAGCCTCGTGTCCGTCACGTCAGGGACGCTAGGTAGCCGGCGTTACGTGGAGACTCGCGAATGTTTCAGGCGTGCGACATTGCCCGCTCAGCGCGGCGAGTCCGCCGGTGAGCGGAGACCGAGCTCACTCGCCAGGAACCAGGGCAGGTGGCGCAGGGCCAGGTAGATCGGCAGGCCGATCGGGGACAGCAGGACGGTCACCACCAGCAGTGGGCTCATCACCAGGGCCGGCACGCCGCGCCGGCGGCTGTCGAGGTACATCCACCGCCCGATGAACAGGTCCCAGGCGATGATCTGCGCCCACATCAGGGTTCCGGCGCCCGGCCGGGCCGCGAACTCGGTGATCTCGGCGAGGTTCGGCTGGGTCACCAGTGTCCACAGTGGAGCAAAGAGTGGCGCCGCGACGATCGCCCAGACCACCAGGGTCGGCGCCACGATCCACGGGGTCGCCACGATCCGCGCCGTCCACGACCACGCGGGCAGCAGGATCATCAGCAGCCAGAACGGCGCCGCGACGTAGAAGGCCAGATCGAACAGCGTGCCCGACCCACCCGCCCCTGCGTTCATTAGTTCGCTCGCAAGCTCGCTCACGCTGATGCCTCCAGATCCTTTGCCGGCGTCCGGGCGCTGAGCGCGTACCGCACGCCGAGCCCAACCGCCACGAGCAGCAGGCCGGCCGCGGCCAGCGTCAAGCCGTCCGGACGGATCAGTGACTGTCCTCGCAGCGCCTGCCAGAGGACCAGGGCGGTCAACCCGGCGTAGCCGCCGGCAGCGACGCCGACGAGCCGCAGCCGCACTGTTTCGTCGGCCAGCCGCCGCACCCGAGGAGCGAGCAGCATCAGCGCGAGGGCGACCAGCGGCAGGAACTGCATGCCGTGGATGCCGATGAAGTGCGGAATCCGCAGGTCGCCGCCGACGGTGCTCCAGCCGGTGAGTGGCATGCCGGGGCCGCCGTCGGCCAGGCCGACGGTGTGCGCGCCGATCCGGTCCGACGTCCCGCCGTGGTCGAGGGCCGCCAACTGGTCGTCGGTCGGGCCGAGCATCAGGAACGCCAGGGCGATGCCGATCGAGCCGAGCACGACGCCGAGCCGGATCGCCAGCGCCATCGGCCGGTCGGCGATGCGGTCGCGGAACATCACGACCCCTTGGATCATGTTCAGCACCCAGACGACCGTGATCGCCACGCCCATGATGGTGAACAGGTTGGTGTCGAACTGGGACACGTTGTTGAAGTGGCTCGCGGTGCCGCGAACCACCTGGCCGATGATGATCACCATTTCCAGGGCTAGCAGGACGGCGGACACCGTTCCGGTCCACCACATCCAGCGGCGCGGCCTGGTCTGCTTGGTGAACATCCACGCCCAGGTGATCGTGTACACCAGCGTCGAGACCAGGAACTTCATCGGCTTCAGCCAGATCGGCGCGCCGTCCACCACGCGGTCGTCGACGATCAGTCCGCCGATCGTGAAGAGTATGGCCGGCACCGTAAGCGCGGCGTAGACGACGAGCGGGCGGTGCCAGGTCGTCAGCTGGCGGAGGAGGGTCGAGGGGGTTGTCATGGCGTCTCCCAGGTGACAGGTCGGCTCGTTGACTGCGTTGATAGCATAGCTATCGATAGTAAAAATATCAATAGGAGGTGCGAGCGTGCGCATCGGAGATCTGAGCAAGGCGACGGGTGTCCCGGTACCGACGATCAAGTACTACCAACGGGAGTCGCTGCTCCCGTACGGCGAGCGGATCGGCTACAACCAGACCCGCTACGTCGACGAGCACGTCCGCCGGCTCCGCCTGGTCCGCGCGCTGGTGGAGGTCGGCCGGCTGCCCATCGCGACCGCCCGCGACGTGCTCGGCGCGATCGAGGAGCCCGACGTCAACCTGTTCAAGGCGCTCGGCCAGGTGCACTACGCGATCACCGCGACACGGGAGTCGGCGGCCACCCCCGCCGAGGACGGCCGGGTCGACGAGCTGATCGCCGAGCAGGGCTGGCAGGTCAGCCACGACAACCCTGGCCGCGCCGCGCTGGCCGGCCTGCTGCGTTCCATCACCGAGCTGAATCAGACCGGCCTGCTCAGCCGACTACCCGACTACGCCACCCTCGCCGGCCAACTGGCCACAGTGGACATCAGCCTGCTGGAGGACCACGACAGCCAGGACGAGGTCCTGGAGACGACCGTCCTCGCCACCCTGCTCGGCGACGTACTGGTCGCCCTACTACGGCACATGGCGCAGGAGAGCGTGGCCACCCGGTTCAGCCAGCGGTGAAGTCGCTGACCACGCTGAGGTGGTCGGACGGCCAGCCGCCGCCGCCGACGGTGGCTGAGCCGGTGGTCGGCACGCCGCGGTAGAGCACGTAGTCGATCCGGTCCTGCGGCTCCGGCGGCGGGTACTCCGGCGACCAGGTGGTGCCGGGGTCCGCGACCGGGTCGGGGTGTGCGGTGCGGAACGAGTCCGCGAAACCGCCGGCCTCGAACGCCTTCGTGGTTGGCCAGTCGATCGTGTAGCCGCAGTGGGTCGACGCGGTGGCGGCCGTCCAGTCCAGGTGTGACGGGCTGTTGAAGTCGCCGGCCAGGATGGCGGGACTGCTGGCGGTCCACTCGGTGATCTGCTCCGCCTGACGCGTGCGGTTGCTCTCGTCGGCGAGGATCGTCTCGACGCTGTCCTGGTCGTTGCAGGCGTTGTACGGCCCGTACTTCGTGTAGTCCAGGTGCACGGAGTACACCCACACGCCGGCGATCTTCGCGGCGATCGACTTGGCGCCGGTGTCGTTCCAGGACGCCCAGTCCTGGGCCTCGATGGGCAACGCGCTGATGACGTCGATGTCCCACCCCGGATCCGTGTGCTGCCAGCCGAGCGCGTTCGCGATGTCCGTCGTCGCGCTGCCACCGGTCTCCTGCAGGGCCACGACGTTGGCGCCGGCGGCCCGGATCTCGGTCACCACGGCGTCGATCCCGCCGTGCGAGCCCTGCTGCCAGATGTTGAACGACAGCACGCGCAGCGTGGTGGCGGCCGACGCCGTCGCGGCGGCCGTCGACCCGGCGACCACCACCGCGGCGAGCACACCGCCGACCATCCGCAGTACCGCCCGGTTCATCGCGGACCCTCGCCTTCACCCGGTGGATGGGGACCTCCTGTGGTCTACACCAGATGTGTACGGATGTCCATATCGCTCGTCAACGGGTCAGCTTGCGGACGTCCCAGATCCACACGCCATTCACCTGGCGACCCGGTTGGCCGAGCAGGGCGCTGACGGTCCTCCACAGGGCCTCGTCGTGGTCGCGGGGGACGAGCACCACGACGTCGGCGTGCCAGTACCGCAGGTCCCGCTTGGCGGCGCTGCGTTCCGCGTCCGTCTCCCCGGCCGACTCTCCTTTGTCCGCGACGGTTTCCAGCAGTTGGGCAGTGGGTCGCAGGGGCGCGCCGTAGCGGCCGCGGGGGTCGTCCGGGCCGTTGGGGCCGACGAAGTAACCGCCCGGCAGCGGGAAGTCGAGGCCGGCGTCGGCCTGCCAGTGCAGCGGTTCGCTGTTGCCAGGGCTGGGCAGCGGCACGGTGACCACAGTGCCCCCTGGGTCCACATAGGACTTCCAGGTTCCGTCGGCGAGGAACGCCGGTGTCGGCGGGCGCTCGTGGGTCTCCAGCGGGACCGGCACCAGCGGCAGCAGCACAGCGGTCAGGGTGCCGAGCCACAGCAGCCGCACCGGCGACTCCTGCTGGCTGGCGGTGGCGCGGATCCGGTCGGTGGCGATGGCCAGCAGTGCGGCGATCGCGGGTACGGCGCCGAGGGTGAGCCGTGACTCCAGTACGGAGTCGAACGGCGGCAGGTTGGTCAGGATCGCCCACGGGCCGGGGATGCCGGTGCCCGTGTGCGCCACCATCAGCTCCACGCCGGTGGACAGCCAGGCCATGACCAGCGCGGTGATGCCGAGCGCCCTGGCGAGGCCGTCGCGGCGCAGCCAGTAGCCGAGCACCACCAGCAGCACGACGAGCGGCCAGCCGAAGAAGGCGTTCTCCTCGGTGGGGTTCATCGCGTACTGACTGGCCGACGCCGGGTCGCCGGCGATCGACTGGCTGGCGTAGTGGGTGAACGCGGCCAGGTCGTTGCCGGTCTGACCGTGGTCGAGCACCTGGTAGCTCTGCGGCCCGAAGAACTGCCACCACACCGGAATCGCGATGATCGCCAGCGTCACCAGCGCGCCGATGCCGAGCCCGCGTGCCAGGGCGCGCACGGTCCTCGCCCGGTCGGCGACGGTCGGCAGGAAGGCGAGACCGAACACCAGCAGCGCCACCGCGAAGATCAGCAGTGGCTCCTCGCCGAGGAAGACCTGGTAGGCGGTGAGCAGGCCGGCCAGCACGCCGTCGCGCACCGGGCGGTCGCCGCGCGCCAGCCTGATCAGCGTGCCGAGCAGCAGCGGGAACACGAAGCCGACGACGAAGTTCGGGTGCGCCGTGGCGTGGGAGATCACCGGCGGCGCGAACGCGCAGAACGCGCCGCCCAGCGCGGCGGCCGCCCGCGAGCGCACCAGGTACCGGAAGAACAGCCGGTACCAGGCGAACCCGGTGCCGGCCAGGCCGAACGTCAGCGCGACCGCCCAGGTGACCGTCGGTCCGAAGAGGATGGTGAGCGGCGCGAGCGGGAGCCCGATACCGAGCATGCTCGTGTTCGCCATCAGGTTCACGCCGAGCGGCTGGTTCTGCAGGTCGGAGAACAGCGGGTTGCCGCCGTCGGTCACCGTCTTCGCGGTGACGGAGAAGAACCACTCCCACAGATTCTGGTCGGCGCCGCTGTGCGTCAGGTATCCGCCGCTCAGGTTGCCCCACAGACCGGCGTAGAGCAGGATCGCGCCGATTACGAAGGCGGCGGCCAGCCAGGTGTCCGCGTCCGTCCACTGTGGCCGGTGGACGGCGGTGCGGCGGCGGAGTCGAGTCGCGATGCTCATATCTTCACCAGCTCCGGCGCGGTGCGCCTGCTGACCGTCCACACGCCATAGCCGAGCAGGGCGAGGGCGGCGAGCAGATAGTTGTTGCCCATCAGGTGTTGTGGCAGCGTCCAGGTCAGCTCCAGGTCGTCACCGGTCGGCACGATCAGCCGCGGCCCGATGAGCAGGAGCAGGTAGCCGGCGCCGGCGGCGAACCACAGGCGCGGCGTGCCGGTCCGCCAGGCGTGCATGGCAAGCAGGCCAAGCGCGGGCACCGCCCACACCCAGTGGTGCGACCAGGAGATCGGCGCCAGCAGCAGGGCCGCCGCCGCGTTGACCACCAGCGCGACCGGCGCGGCCGTCCGTCGCATGACGAGCACGGTAGCGGCCAGCACCGCGGCGGCGAGCACCAGGAAGACCAGCGTGCCCGCCGGGTGCGGCAGCCCGATCCTGGTCAGCTCGGCCGGTATCGACTGGTTGGGGGCGAACGGTGAGTTGGCGAGCCCGCCGGCGTGGAAGGGGTCGGTGAGCCAGTAGCGGATCGAGTCGTGCGGCGCGAGCACGAAGCCGAGTCCAGCGACCACCGCAGCCGTCGCCACCCCGGTTCCGGCGGCCCGGTAGTCCTTGCGTACCAGGAAGAACAGCAGGAACGCGGCCGGCGTCACCTTGATCGCCGCGGCGAGGCCGATCAGCATCCCGCGTGGCCACCGGGTCTTCGGCAGCAGGCAGTCGGCGGCGACGAGCGCCATCAGCCAGATGTTGATCTGGCCGAACGACAGGGTCTGCCGGACCGGCTCGGCGGCCAGAGCCAGCGGCACTGCCAGCACCACGAGCGACCGCGCACCGAGGAACAGGTAGAGGGCCACGGCGAGCGCGCCGACCGACAGCAGTAGCACCACCGCGATCGTCACCGGCCAGGGCAGCGCCAGCACCGGCGCCATCGAGATCGCCCCGAACGGCGGGTAGATGTAGGGCAGCGACTCGCCGGCGGAGGTCGGCGGCAGCGTCGCGTAGACATCGTGCCCGGCCACCAGCGCCTGCCAGGCGTATCTGTACACCTGCAGGTCGACGAAGCCGGCGTTGGTCGCGATGACGACGACGATCAGCGCGGCGGCCAGCAGGGCGGCGGTCCGGTATCGGCTCGGAATGCTCACATCCCGTAGACCGGCCCGGCGGCCGATGCGGATGTGTGAGAAACGTCATCCAACCCATCGCGGCCCACATGCGTCGAAGCTGCCACGGGTTGCTCCGTCGCACGGACGGCTGCTGCCCCGAAGGCCTTCGGGGCAGCAGCGTTCGCGGCGGCTAGCGGGCGTAGTCCGGCAGGTCGATGTCGTTCGCGAAGCGGTCGGTGACCTTCATCATCGCGCCCATCAGCCCGCCGGAGCGCAGCATCAGGTTGCGCGCCCGCAGGCCCAGCTTGGTGCGTGGCGCCAGGAACCCGCCGGCGTTGCCCTTCCTGGAGACGGCGGCGTAGCGGCGGAACGCCGCCGTGTACCGGTCGAACGCGACGGTGTGGTCGCCGCCGGCGCGGTTCAGCTCGCCGGCCAGGACGTACGCGCCGACGACGGCGAGGCCGGTGCCGAAGCCGCCGAGCGTGTTGCCGTAGGCGGCGTCACCGAGCAGCGCCACCCGGCCGCGCGAGTAGCCGTCCATGGCCATGCGGCTGATCGAGTCGAGGTAGACGTCGTCGGCGTGGGGCAACCTGGCGATCAGCTCGGGGATCCGCCAGCCGCCGCCGCGGTAGGCGTCGGCGAGGACTCGGGACATGGCGGCCGTGTCGTAGCGGTCGTAGCTCAGCTCACCGGAGGCGAAGACGAAGAACGCCGGCGACTTCGTCCCGCCGATCGCCACCATCCGGCCAGGCTCGTTGTACATCTCCGGCTCGCCGTCGACGCCGAGATCGGCGAGCGCGTAGTAGTAGCCGAGGTGCTCCACGTAGTCGCGCTCCGGCCCGAACGCGAGCCGGCGCACCGCGGAGTGGATGCCGTCGGCGCCGACGACCAGGTCGAACGTCCGCGGCGCGGCGCGTTCGAAGGTGACGTGCATGCCGTCGCCGGTCTCGGTCAGCGAGGTGATCGAGTCGCCGTAGACGTACTCACAGTCCGCGGACCGCTCCACCAGGATGCGCGACAGGTCGCCGCGGGTGATCTCGATGTCGCCGCCGGTGAACTCGCCGGGCATCGTGGCGAGCCGCCGCCCGGCGCGGTCGACGACGGCGATGTCCGTGCCGCCGGTCTGGTTGGCGAGGACCTCGTCGAGGATCCCCATCCTGGTCAGCACGGTGCGGTGGGTGGTGCTCTTGAAGTCGACGGCCTGGCCGCCGGTGCGCGGCGCCGGCGCCTTCTCGACGACGGTGACGGTGGCGCCGTAGTGGCTGAGCCAGTAGGCGACGGCGGGCCCGGCGATGCTGGCCCCGGAGACGAGAACCGTGGTGTTTCGCATGCCACCAACCCTGCACACCCCGGCTGACAGTCGACCCACAATCCACTGACAGTCCCGTCAGCGCCAGTGCTGCGAAGGTGCCCTTCGCAGCAGTTAGGCGAGGAGGGTTTGGGCGTCGGGTTGGGGTAGGGCGGCGCCTTGTGCGTAGGTGTGGGCGAAGGCGTCCGAGCCGAGGGTGGCGCTGGCCTCGGCGGCGATGCGGGCCACGTCCGGGTCGCCGGTCACCGCCATGCCCCGGATGGCGACCGCGGCGCCGAGTAGTAGCGCGGCCCGCTCGGCGTCGCCGGCCGCCAGGGCCGCGCCGGCCTGGCCGTCCGCCGCGTCGGCGAGGTCGACGGCCAGGCGGGACGTCCGGCTCGCGGCCAGTGCCTCGTCGTGCCAGCGCCGGGCGTCGGCCGCCCTCCCGGTGGTCTCGGCCAGCCGGCCAAGCGCGGTACGCACCCTGGGTGCGGTCTCGGTGTCGGCGAGCGCCGCGGCGAGCAGTTCCCCGGCGGCCGGGTCGCCGCGCAGCCGGGCCAGCTCGGCGAGGCCGAGCCGGGCGGCCGGCGGTGGGTCGGGGTAGCCGGCCCTGGCGGCGAGCGCGATCGCCAGCCGGTAGTCCGCGGCCGCGGCGTCCGCCCGTTGCCCGACGCCGGTCGTTGGGTGCTGCCGGACGCGGCTCTCCGCGCGGTGGCACAACAGGTCCGCGCTCTCCTCCACCGCGCCGAGCTCGTCGAACTGCGCGAGCGCCTCGGCCCACAGCTCCTCAGCGCGGGCCCACTCGCCGCGCCAGCTCGCCACCAGCGCGAGCCAGTCCAACGCCTGCGCCGTGCCCCACCGTTCGCCGAGCGCGCGGAACTCGGCGAGCACGTCGGTCAGCGCACGCTCCCCGGCTGCCGGCCGGCCGCCGATCACGTCGAGCAGGGCGTGGCTCAGCCGGCCGATCGCCCTGTTCCACGGGTCGTCGCCGAGCGACGGCGTCTCGTCCTGGTCGGTCGGCGGTCCGGCGGCCATGCCCCACAGCACCGCGCCGAACGGGTGGCGCAGGTCCGCGCTGCGGGTCCGGAGCACCGCGGCCGCCCTGGTCCAGTGCTCGTCCGCGGCGCGGGGCACGGCGTGCACGACGCAGCTCAGATACTCCTCCTCGAGTCCGTCCGGCACCGAGTCCAGTCCGTCGAGCAGCGCCGCCGCCGTCGCGCCGGCCGTGCTGCGCCGCCCGGACAGCCACCAGTACGCGCCGAGCGCCGCGACGAGCCGCATGGCCAGCGGCCGGTCCGCCACCGCCGCCCAGCGCAGCGCGGCCATCAGGTTGTCGTGCTCCGCGGCCAGCGTCGCGAGCCAGTCGAGCTGCTCGGCCCGGCGCAGGTGCGGGTCGGCCCGTCTGGCCAGGTCGAGGTGGTACTCCGCGTGCCGGCGGCGAACCTCCGCCGCCGTGCTCGACTCGGTGAGCCGGTCCGCACAGAACAGCCGGACCACCGCCAACATCCGGTACCGCGTGCCCTCCGTGTCCACAATGGACTTGTCGACCAGGTCGGCGAGCACGTCCTCGTCCGCGTCGCACACCGCGGCGACCGCGGCGGGCGGCGCACCGCCGGCGAACACGGCGAACCGCATGGCCAGCGCACGCTCCTCGGGGCCGAGCAGGTCCCAGCTCCACGCGACGGTCGCGTGCAGGGTGCGGTGCCGGCTCGCCGTGCGGTCGCCGCGGGACAGGAGCCGGACATGGTCGTCCGCGTTGAGCCGCGCGGCGATCTCGGCGGGAGAGAACTGCCGCAGCCGGGCCGCGGCCAGCTCGATCGCGAGCGGCAGCCCGTCCAGCGCCGCGCAGATCTCCGCCACCGTGGCGCGATTGCCGGCGTCGACACCGAACCCCGGCCGCACGGCGGCGGCCCGCTCGACGAACAACCGCACCGCGGCCGAGTCGTCGAGCGGGGCGAGCGAGAGCAGCGTCTCGCCGGTCAACCGCAGCGGTTCCCGGCTGGTGGCCAGAATGCGCACGCCGGGACACTCGGCGAGCACGGTGGCGGCCAGCGCGGCGACCTCGGCGATGACCTGCTCACAGTTGTCCAGCACGAGCAGGATCTCGCCGTCCAGTGCGGCGACCAGCCGACGCACCGGATCCGTCGGGCCGAAACCGAACCCGGTCTCCCGGCCGCCGAACGCGCCGAGCACCGCCGCCGCCACCCCAGTGTCTACAGTGGACAGATCGACGAAGCAGGCGTGCCGGTGCCGCCGGGCGAACTCGACCGTCAGCCGGGTCTTGCCGGTGCCGCCGGGGCCGTGCACGGTCACCAGCCGCGCCCGCGCGAACCCGGCCAGCTGGGCCAACTCCCGCTCCCGGCCGACGAAGGTGGTGAGCGGTGCCGGCACCCGCCGCGGCGCGGGCGCCTCGGTCGCGTGCAGCAGCGCCTGGTGCGCGGCGGTGAGTTCGGCGGACGGGTCGGCGCCGAGCTCGTCGGCGAGCAGCCGGCGGGCCGTGTCGAACTCGGTGAGCGCCTCCGCCGGCCGCCCCGCGGCGGACAGGGCCCGCATCAGCAGCGCCCGCGCCCGCTCCCGCAGCGGGTGCTCGTCGACGAGAGCCCGCAACTCGGCGACCGGATTCCGGTCCGCCAGCGCCAGGATGGCCTCGGCGCGGTCCTCGACGGCGGTCAGCCGCAGCTCCACGAGCCGCGCCGCCTGCGCCTGCCCGTGCGGCAGGTCCACGAGCGGGACGCCGCGCCACAACCCGAGCGCCTCGTCCAGCGTCGCGGTCGCCTCGGCCGGCCGCCCGGCGGCGAGCAACCGCCGCCCCGCCGCCGCGAGCCGCTCGAACCGGTGGGCGTCGACGTCGTCCTGGTCGACCAGCAGCCGGTACCCGTCGCCGTGGAACTCGACGAGGTCGGGCAGCACCTTGCGCACCCGCGACACGTGCGCCTGCACCGCGTTCGCCGCGCCGGCCGGCGGATCGTCGCCGTACTGCCCGGCGACGAGCGCGTCCATCCCGACGGTTCGGCCGGCGTTCAGCGCGAGCAGCACGACGAGCGCGCGCGGCCGCGGCCCGCCAACAGCGACCGTGTCGCCGTCAGCCGTAACCACCTCGAGTGAACCAAGAACACCGAACCGCACAGCGCGATTCTGCACCTCCGCGCGGGCCGGAGGTGCCGTTACGGCTGTGCGGGTCCCCTCCCGGCGCTGAGCGTCCCGAAGAGACCCGCGGAAGATCGTGCCGACCCGAACGTCCAGCTGGTGTTCGCCGAGACCGGCGCGACCGTCACGGGTGTCTGCAGTGGACACCAGACCAAGGTGCCCGAGGGGCGGACCGACGTGCTCGGCGTCGCGTTCCGGCCGGGCGTCTTCCGGCCGCTGCACGAGGTGACCGAGCGGCTCGCGGCCGGCGCCGTGGTCGACTGGGCGGCGCTCGCGCACGAGCTGGGCGACGCCGATCAGGCGCACTTCGCGCGCGACTTCAGGATGATTTTCGGTGAATCTCCGACGTGGTATGCCGAACGGTACTGAGCGCGAGACAGCGCTAGGGTGCTGGCCGAGACCTGTTGTGGGGAGGAGCCCGAAGTGGCTGATGGACGGCTGGAGATCGACTCGATCTCCAAGCGGTACGGCGACATCGTCGCCTTGAAGGAAACCAGTTTCGACGTACGCGCGGGGGAGCTGTTCGGCTTCGTCGGCGGCAACGGAGCCGGCAAGACCACCACGATGCGCATCACGCTCGGGGTGCTTGCCGCGGACGCCGGCGAGGTGCGCTGGGCCGGCGCGCCGATCACATCGGAGACGCGCCGGCACATCGGCTACATGCCGGAGGAGCGCGGCCTTTACCCGAAGATGAAGGTGGGCGAACAACTCGTCTATCTCGCCCGGTTGCACGGACTGTCCACTTCGGCCGCACGCAAGTCCATGGAGGAGTGGACGGAGCGGCTGGGTGTCGCCTCCCGGCGCGACGACGACGTGCAGACTCTCAGCCTCGGCAACCAGCAGCGGGTGCAGCTGTCCGCGGCGCTCGTGCACAACCCGAGCATTCTGGTGCTCGACGAGCCGTTCTCCGGCCTCGACCCGATCGCGGTCGACGTGATGAGCAAGGTGTTGCTCGACAAGGCGGCCGCGGGCATCCCGGTGGTGTTCTCCAGCCACCAGCTGGAACTGGTCGAGCGGCTCTGCCACCGGGTCGGGATCATCCGAAGTGGACAGATGGTGGCCGTCGGCACGGTGGACGAGCTGCGCTCCGACGGCGTCGTCGAGAT
>Ga0193742_1001132_pt1 | contig 16448 bp, 22 predicted proteins | sample L2c1metaG_FD_165511 | JGI IMG/M metagenome (GOLD analysis project Ga0193742, IMG submission 165511) | Soil microbial communities from a riparian zone of the East river system, Colorado, United States - L2c1 | ecosystem: Environmental > Terrestrial > Soil > Riparian zone | place: USA: East River... | reverse complement strand
TGTTCTTTCATTACTGTTCTTCCGTTTCCCCTCAGCCAGACAGATTTTGCTTAGAACCCAACTAATTTCGGTATGGGTGTCGAACAACTTATATCTGGAAAGGAAGTTGCCAAGCATAATACTCGACAGAGTTGTTGGATCATTGTACACGGTGAGGCACTACCAACTGCCCAGCCAATGGTAGATATCCCTTTTGACTAGTTGGGGAATCTGTCTAGGGAAAGTTTATGATGTAACCGAATTTCTTGACGGTATGCGTTGCAGCTCTCTTTCAAGGGAACCTCATTGAATATTCCAATTCGATTCAGACCATCCTGGTACCAGAGCTTCACCCATTTCAAAGCTATACTACGACTGACAGCATGCCACAGGCGGAAGTAAAATCATACTGAAATATGCTGGGAAAGATGCAACGTAACTCTGATTGTCGACCTGTCACATACTGCGATAAACATTCCCGCTTAGGCAAGAATATGATCCCATTCATCCACCAGACGCTATCACTACAAACCTTCCATTGGACAGACAGTAAAGTTACTTCTTTCATTCTAACTGGATACTGTTGGCTCATTATCTTTCATAGCTTAGGACCTGTGGAGCCGGACACAGTAGAAAAGGTTGAAGTCAAGATAACCGACGAAGAGAAAGCGCGACTAGAACGTTTCTCGAATCGGCCTCCTTTGGATGAAATATTGAACCTCCATGACTTTGAGGTAGGAGAGTGCCTTAAGCATTCATATTTTCTTTTAATTTTTGGAAGGCCATTGCAAGACAAGTGATGCCAGAAAAGGCTTGGGCCTATTATTCTTCTGCGGCAGACGATGAAATCACCATTCGGGAAAATCACGCTGCTTACCATAGGTACGTTCCCCACGGAATGATTGAGATCGATAATTCTAATAAAACCTCCAGAATATGGTTCCGCCCACAAATACTGATCGATGTGACAAAAGTCGATTGGTCGACAACAGTCTTGGGGCACCGCTCTAGCATGCCAGTTTACATCGTAAGACCATTGGACCTATTAGAATTAACTGTGTCTCAAAGTTTAGCCAGACTGCAACGGCTCTCGGAAAGCTAGGACACCCTGATGGCGAATTGAATTTGACTAGAGCTGCTGCCAAGCATCATGTTATACAAATGGTCAGTTTAACTTTTCCGCTCAAGTCATTTATTTCATCTGCTATCTGTACCAGATTCCAACTTTAGCCTCTTGTTCCTTCGATGAAATTGTGGATGCCGCTCAACCTGGCCAAGTCCAATTCCTTCAATTGTGAGTGTATTTCCTGAACTAGCAAATGATAAATCTCTCAGGACTATTATTGTATAGGTATGTGAACAAAGACAGGGGTATCACCAAGCGACTCGTGCAGCATGCTGATCAACGGGGCGTAAAAGCTTTGTTTATTACCGTAGATGCCCCTCAGCTTGGTCGCCGTGAAAAGGTCAGTCTCTGTAATTCCTAAAATTATCATTGCCTCAGTTGACTTTTGGCGTTTGTAGGATATGAGGATGAAATTCGAAGCTGAAGATCCCTCTGAAGTAGCCAAGTCCGGATCTGATGGTGTTGATAGATCACAGGGAGCAGCAAGGGCCATCAGTGTATGGTTCATCCTACCTCATTCCTGTCATAACAATTAACCTTTGGACAAGTCTTTTATTGATCCAGGGCTGAAATGGAGTGACCTTGACTGGTTCAAATCGATCACAAAGAGTAGGCTTATATATTTATGCGAATAGTGTGCATACTAAGCTGTTTTACCAGTACCTCTAGTACTAAAAGGTGTTCAAAGATGGGAGGTAAGTAGGTGTGGTTTACTTGCTAGATTTTCTAAATTGGCTGGTTACAGGACGCCCTGAAGGCCTACGATCTCGGTTTGGCCGGCGTCGTTTTATCGAACCATGGTGGTCGTCAACTTGATTTCGCACGTTCAGGCATCGAGGTGCTTGTTGAGGTTGTTGCACATCTCAAAGAGAAACGCGGTTTAAGTTTCCCCAACGAAAAATTTCAACTTTTTGTTGATGGCGGAGTGCGACGAGCTACTGATGTTATAAAAGCGGTTGCTCTTGGTGCTACAGCAGGTAATGTTTCTGTTCTATCAATCTTGATCGAACCTGAATAACCATATGGACTGCAGTTGGTATTGGACGACCATTCCTATACGCCTTTTCATCTTATGGTCAGGAAGGTGTTGAAAAGGCCTTGCAAATATTACATGTCTGCCATTCGCAGTTGTGAACTCGATTGTCTAGCAACTTATGCACCATTCACAGGATGAATTTGAAATGAACATGCGACTTATCGGTGCCCCAACCATCAAGGACATTTGCCGAGATATGGTGGACGCTTCAAGTCTCAGCTCTCGTGTTGGGGCCATCCCTAATGATAAGCTGTATGACAGTAATTGTAAGTGAAATTCATGTGAATTAACGATTTCATGGAGATAATTTTGCTCCATAGATGAAAGCATGCAACACGCTAAATTGAGGGAGCTGAAGTCAAAGATGTGAGCGACATCTTAGCGCAGCCATTGTACTTCTGTAGAAGGCCAGCTGTGGGCTGTTTATTTGCAGTTGCTTTGACTGCTACTACTGTCAATTAAATCTAGTTCGGATACAACCGGAGGAAAAGAACAATATCCCGGTGTGAATATTGATGGTACATGGTCAATTAAGACAAATAGGACTTTGTCCATACTAGACCTGGGTAAACTCTGTATCAAATAATTACATGTGGTCCACAGGGGTCAACTCCCGCTAGATTGAAGGCTTGAGCCTGCAATGTGTATCGGCCGCCAATACAACTATGATCCGAGCAGAGGACATAAGAGAATCAAGTAGCTGAGAGTGTATGCACAAATTTGTTTCAATGTTGTAGATCTGTTTAATTGAAGGCCCGTTATGTACAATATATCCACTGAAGTACAAAGTGATATAGATAGATAGCCACTACTATCAATGCCTCACAGTCAGACATCTTCAATGAAAGATGATTGCCATGAGAAAATAACTTAACAGCCTACGCCTATTGTGACATCATCATAAGGATCATTATGGTCCCTATCTCTGTAGCACTACAGAGATAGGGACCCATGCAGCATGCTATAACTTACTATAACTTGCTATAACTCACTATGTCAAAAATCAGAGTTTGCTGATGTCCCTTGCAATGACAAGAAGCCAACTGATCACAATGACAGAGTCAGATCATCCTTGACCACAAAGATTTAGAGACTGTAACACCTACAGAACTGCACAGCGTTACCATCACCTCTTGATGCTACTGAGATGAAGTCTGAGTTTGCAGCGCAATTTGCTGTTGTTCACACAATACAGACCCTCGACAACCTCTCAAATCCTGCAAGGAGACGAAAGAAAACACGTACCACCACAAGACTAGTTGATTGTTGTAATTGGGTCACAATACGCTGTGTTGGCGAAGAACGTGAAGGGTTTGAATGACAAGATCTGCGTCGAGCTGATCCGGATGGGCGCCAAGAATTGGCGATGCAGGCCATCTGTCACGTGGATCGGGCACCAGTTCTTTCAACTGTCTTTGGTCAAACGACTGGAATGTTCATGTATCATTGGTTATGGATTATACTGTCGACTATAATGGAGACTAGGGATTGGAAGACGGGTAAAACTAGTCAGAACCCTTGGAAGACTTCTACGGTACAATGTTTCCGGCCTCATCTGCTGCCTATTGGGACAAGTTTTTTTTATTGTAGCTAAGTTTTGAAAATCAATTGCCAGTGAACCCGCGCGCTTTGATATTGACCCGCCCTGTCATTTGCTTCTCCCGATTTTTGATTTTCAGAGTGCTTGAAACCAAACTGTCGAGTTGCACCCCCAGCTCTCTACTTCCTTCACCAAATCTCCCAGATGCTTCAGAAGAAAAGGCTTCCACTAAGTCGAATAAGTCTAAGGGTGGCAAAAAACGCGCCCTTTCGCCTGACAAACATGTCAATGATGCCGAACGTACCATCCCCAGCAGCCTTAAACCCTCAAAACGCGCCAAGACATCTTCTACCATTGACGAAGACGTGTTTGCGGCTTGTAAGTGATACGACTAGATGCCACCATAAAACTAAAAGCAATGCTGTACGTGTAGACCATGGAGATGCTTTGAAATTCTCGGACTTCGAATGCGATGCGAGTGCAAGCGAGTCCGATGAAGCTGAGGAGACTTCTAGCGAGTGCAGCGACATGGATATCGAAGGTATACTTGATCAGGATGCCTTCTGTGACTTTGAGGAAGACGGGGAGGGGGAGGGAGTGGTGATGGATTCTACGGAAGGTGGATGCTGTACAGACTCCACCCAGAGTCATCTCGTCGGGATGTTCTGGCCCATCCATCATCTAGGACAACATCGGAGAAGATCATACCAATTATTGCCATTCACAACATGCAGGGAGCCATCGATCGTCTTGCCAACATCATCGAAAGGAGTCTTACAACTGCTCCCCTAGCTCCCCTACCTCCTGTCAATGGCTGTAACACAGGACGCCATCAATTTTCTTCAAGAGAAGGATAATGAACTTTATCTGGGTGACCAGGCTAATATGATAATAAAGTTCGTCTCAGATCCAGCTGTTGCAAGTGTATATCTTTGCCTCGGGAGAAGTGATGCCCTTAGGAGGTATTGGATGCAGACTCTGCTGCATTAACTTACCACCTATTTCAAGACAATGATGATGCCTACCACTTTTTTCTGCTACCAGGTATCAACATCACATGTATAGTTATTAGCTACACCATTATCATGGAGAGTTTGTGCAACTAATATCAGGGTTTGATGTCTCCATATTGTAATAATGTCCGATGTTCCAAACTAATTTGTCTGCTCAGAGTGCTCCCAACTACGCGGTACCATTTGACTTGTACGACATGCACGAAATCTCCGACCTCTATTGCCCGGATGACAAGAATCCTATTCAGCCTGAGGCGCTCTACAAAGAGCTCTTGAGGTTTCAAGCTAGGTCGCCGGAGAACGACGCCGCCATCACCATCCCAGAGAACTATGCAGCTCGCTATGACGGCGAAGCTTCTCTCGACAGATACAGCTCTTACTTACTTGATGCAGGGACTGCAGGAAAGTTGATGCAAGAATTCATTCAAGATCCTTACGAGGAAAACCGTACAATATTATCATCACCGAAATCGAGGATGTCGCCCGGGAGGACATGAAATTCAAATCCGAGTATGGCCACCCCAAGAACGCTTGGAATGGTCATGGTCTGGAAGGCGAGCTAGAACTTGAAGGCGGCCTCGAGTGTGGCACCGACAAGGCGGTAGTAGTATCAAGGGTTGAAACTGACGGAAAGCCCATGGAATTCCTTGAAGGTTCCCTCACTTTTGAGACCTCACTGAATCCTATATTTGCCAGAAAATCTCGTGTCAAAGGCGGCAGAGAGTCGTTTGACTTCTGAGCTGTTCGAGCTGCACATTGACGAAACATCTATTCTTCGGAAAATAATACATGGACTTGGTTCAACTAGGAACTGATATAACCATCTGATATGTGCATAAATCTGGGTGGCTGATGATTATAGATCAAGTCGCTGGAGACGATTGAAGAAATTTAAAACCTGTTTCGGTGATTAACATCTCAAATCAGAAATGAAGCGCCGATGGAACTTGTCCCTTCCAGAGATCCTATAGGAAAGTGGAGGTCCTAGCAAGAAAAATTATCGCAATAACTCTTCATGAACATTAAAATATCTTATGGTTCGATTTTTAGTGCACTGCTGATATGCTTAATGATAGTTTCAAAAAAAGCTTACCGAATTACATGTCCCACTTGATGACAAACACCCACTCCATTTTCTTTCCATTTGACTATCCAGCGTCCAATAATTTCCCCTTTCTGATTCATAGTCTCTGCTATGGTCTCCTCTTGACCGGGTACGGGATGGGTTTTTGAGCTCCCGGATTCTGGACTAAGCACGATTTCCCGAGCTAGCTCCCATTTGGCCAAAGGTCGATGTGTTTCAATCAAAAAAGACGGGTCGTAAACCTATAAAATAAAGATGAAATGGAAAAAACGTAAAAGATGTAGGCAAGTGCATTGTACTGACCTTGGTGATTCTAGGTTGAAGGAATAAATTGACGGTGGTCAATTCGATTTCCTCACCGCCGGCTTTTGGGTAAGAACGTCGGAGAGTAATGACATATGGCTTAGCACACCAAGAAACAAGTGCCGTGCTAACACTTGAGGATCCGAGAGCGATGGAGACCAAAGCAAGGCGAGCAAATATGGGGAGATTTGATTCTAGTATGAACATGAACGGAGCCAGAGTTACAGAAAGTCCTAAGGATGCCAAAGAAAATATTTTTAATCGGCGAAAGGTGGTAGTCAAAGGACCATGATATATTTCGTTTTCTTTTGTGGGTTCCAATAATGTCTTTGCATCGGTGCCTGGGTTTGAGGCCAGAGAATTGGAAAGGTATTGCGTCGACGTGAAATACCGGTATCGAGTGCGAAGGTGCAAGTGATGAATGAAGATTTTTGTTGGAATAATATGAAGGGATCTCGGGGTCAAGAAGAGTCGACCACAAAGCTTGCTGGTACTTGGGCGAACAAGAGCCTGCATGTTAGCTGAACGAGGAAGGGACGCGTCGTGACAGCGTTGATCTCGTGACAGAGTTTCAACTCATCCATTACTGACATAATGGAAACACCAATATACTACTCCAAAGCAGAATTCATTGAGACTGTAAGATATGTTCCACCCTTCCTCAAAAGCACTAGTTCTTTACGCTTGTTCAGGATACAGGGAATAAAGTGTCGCGTCGAGCAACTATCGCTGGGCCACAAAACATCATCCTTGGTGGCAAAACTATTATATCTAATGGTGCTATCATTCGTGGCGATTTGAGGCGTACAGGACCCGGTCACGCTGTGGTTATCTCGCTGGGTCGATATTGCCTAGTAGGCGAAGGTTGTGTCATGAGGTACGTTCATTTATCTTTCTACCATTTGACAGGAAAAAACAGACGGATGTAACAAGGCCACCATATAAAACGTATCGTGGAAATTTCAACTACTATCCAATGAAAATTGGCGACCATGTCCACATAGGTGCCAACTCCGTTGTAGAAGCTGCTCAAATCGGCAACCATGTTGAGATTGGGAAGAACTGTGTCATTGTGGGTGTCCATCCCTGATTTATTCAGACAATCATATACTTAAACAGACCACCCTCAGGGAAAGTTTACGATAATTAAGGATTGCGCAAAGATTGCTGACAACACAATCGTACCTCCAAACACGGTCGTCCCAGCACTCGCATTGTTTTCTGGGTCCCCAGGTCTTGTTTTTCTTCTCTCGTTGCACCATCTCGACTGTCTGAATGCTGTCGACCAACAGGTCGTTTTTGTGAGGATCTTCCAGAGTCTACGCAGGAAATGGTCGAGGCTCAAACGAAACAATATTATACACGATTTCAGCCTTTGAGGTGATGTAGAGGTAATCATCATGTACCAGGTATGTGGAGGCGCTCATTGAATTTGTATTACTTTACTCATACCTTGGACCAGGGAATATATCCTAAACGACAAAGCTGTGCCCAGTAAGTTAAGTTCATCACCGGAATTTACGAGCCCTAAGTCTATCGCATGGACGCCAATCTTGGATGTCACTGTCCTGTAATGCATCTCAGGGCGGGTTTAAGCCTTGTGGTGCTTGGTCAATTTCAAGAACATATCAAGCTTATACGGAATTCGGACGACATAAGAAGGTTCTGGAATTTGGAGGGTCCAAGTTGTGGACTGACTCAGCCCGTGTTCGGAACACAATATATCCTTATTAGATCTATACGTCCACTACATATGTTTTATCAATGCAAGTATCTCAATCACAAAGGCCATCAAGAATCAATAATGGATGGATTACAATGAGATGACAAGAATTATAGTTATGTGGGGAGGGGGGGTTTGCAATGGGTTACTACTTAAGATACTGTATACTATGCATGCCGTACTTTTGACAGATAACTCTAAGTATGAAAGAAAGGACGACTAGTAGCTAGCTAGCCTAAATAGAGCTGCCGGGTCGACCGCGATAAAGCCATCAACCAGCAACGATGTAACAAGAGAAAAGGATTCCTTAGTCTTTCTTCTCTTCCTTGGGTGGTTCAGAGGCAGGTTGCTCGGATGCCGAATTCTCAGCAGCGCGCTTTTCGTAGACCTGGAAGGGGTTGTTAACTCTACGTGAGACTCAGCAGGCAACAAACTGCTTACCTTTTGGAAGAGACCGAGAGATGCAGTTTGAGTCTCGCTGATCTTTTCCCGGATGCTGTCAGCAGAGATAGATGCATCACCAGTTTGTCCTTTGACGGCGAGTTCTCTGAGTTCCGTAACAAGTTTCGAGACCTTCTCCTTCTCAGAAGCGTCTAATTGGTCCTTAAATTCGTTCATGGCTGATTTTAGAAAGCACAGATCAACAACTGCATGATAGAAACGAGATCATAAACGAACCTTTTTCGGTATCAGCGCAGACAGAGTCAGCCTTGTTAGCCTCCTCGATAAGAGCCCTACGAGCCTTGTCGGTTTCAGCAAATTGTTCGGCATCAGCAACCATCTTCTCAATGTCCTTGTCGCTGAGACCCGAAGAAGAAGCGATTGTCATCGATTGATCCTTTCCAGTAGCTTTGTCCTTGGCAGAAACATTGACGATACCATCTATAAACCATTGAGAAAAACACTACTTCTTCCCCAAAAGGTAGCGGCCGACTCACCGGCATCAATGTCGAAGGTAATCTCGATCTGAGGAACGCCTTTGGGTGCAGGTGGAATGCCGACGAGGTTGAAATTGCCAAGCAGTTTGTTGTCCCGGACGAGTTCCCGTTCACCTTGATAGATCTTGACCTCGATAGCAGTTTGACCATCAGCTGCGGTTGAGAAAACTTGCGATTTCTTAGTAGGAATGGTAGTATTACGGCTAATAAGCTTGGTCATAATTCCGCCGAGGGTTTCAATACCTGAACATCTACTATGAGTCCTGCTATAAAAAAAGAGTCCGTAACGTACCGAGGGATAAAGGTGTGACATCCAGAAGCAGAATATCGGTGACATTCCCGGCAAGGACACCTCCTTGAATGGCGGCACCGATGGCGACAGCCTCGTCAGGGTTGACACCCTTGCTAGGTTCGCGACCAAAGATGGTTTTGACGGTTTCAGCAACACGGGGCATACGAGTCATACCACCAACCAAGATGACTTCGTTGATCTCGTTGGGCTTAACGCCAGCGTCAGTGAGAGCCTTCTTGCAAGGCTCAACGGTACGTTGGATGAGAGGAGAAACAAGAGCCTCAAACTGTGACCTCAGAAGCTTGGTGTTGATATGCTTGGGACCGGAAGCATCGGCAGTGATGAACGGCAAGTTGATTTCGGTTTGTGTCGTAGAAGAAAGTTCGATTTTGGCCTTCTCGGCAGCCTCCCGTACACGTTGAATGGCCATGCCATCATCTTTCAAGTCAATACCAGATTCTTTCTTGAATTCGCCCAAAATGTGGTTGACCAAAACGATGTCGAAATCTTCTCCGCCAAGATGTGTGTCACCGTTTGTAGATTTGACCTCGAAAACGCCCTTTTGCATCTCCAGAAGAGAGATATCGAAGGTACCACCTCCTAAATCATACACAGCAATCACAGAGTTATCAGAGCGGTCTAGACCGTAAGCCAGGGCAGCGGCTGTAGGTTCGTTGATGACACGTAGCACATCAAGACCAGCAATTTGACCGGCATCCTTTGTTGCTTGACGTTGAGCATCGTTGAAGTAGGCGGGAACGGTGACGACAGCATGACTAAACAGGTAATTGAGCAACATAGTTGTATAATAGAGGCAGCGTACTTACTTGACTTTCTTGTTGAGATACTGTTCGGAAGTTTCTCGCATTTTGGTCAGAACCATCGAAGACAGCTCCTCAGCAGACTAAAGATGAGAATAAATAAGTCTGAGATCTTAGGATCAAAGGTGTCACGCACATATTGCTTTTTGCCATCATTGTTAACTTCAACAGCTGGACGACCGTCTGGTTTTGGGACGACTCGGAAAGGCCTATAGTGATTACGAGTTGAACTCGGCTCAGACTTTCATCGGTCGTGGGAAAAAAACTAACCAGTGACGCATATCATCCTGAACCTCTTTGTCTTTAAACTGCCGACCGATCAATCGTTTGAAGGCAAAGACGGTATTGGCAGAGTTGACAACAGCTTGTCGCTTGGCAGGCAGGCCAACAAGACGCTCTCCATGTTTCGAGAAGGCCACTACTGACGGTGTTGTCCGTGCACCTTCAGCGTTCTCGATGACACGAGCAGTCTTGCCCTCCATGATCGCCACACATGAGTTGGTGGTTCCCAAGTCAATACCGACTACAGGACCTAATGAAAAAAAGAAAGTGAGCAGATATTTCTGTGCCTCGTCATAGCTACAAACCATTGACTTTGGAATTCATATTCCGCACAATCATGCTGCGGCTTGAGCCCTGTTAAGTAAATGAGTATTTAGACAGAGAACATAGCAGTAACGAGCGTACCGCAAAGCGGCTAGCCTGACGGAAGCCAAGGGAGTACATGGTAGTTAAAGGAAGAAAACGTGAACAACTTTTTTTTTCTGGTTGCATATGTAATCAGTTTCGCAGCGGATATCACCGACACGTATAATTTACGTAATTTATAATAGCACTTAGCGTAAGGTAACAAAACCAGGAGCCGGTGTTGCCGGTTCCCGAGAACTTTGCATTTCCACTATTCTAACAAACCGATTATGACTTCGGGACCCCAAAAAATAGGTGGTGAATATGGCGAAATCAGAGCGTCAATTGACATTGACAAATTGAATGGTTACCTCTCCAAACATACACCGAGCATTAGAACACCAGTCGATGTCAAGCAATTCAAGGTAAAGAACATATTCACAAGAATATTACGGGACTATTACTTACTTCATTTTTGTCTCAAGTTCGGTCAGGTATGGCTGTTGCGTTCCTTTTCATAAGTCTCACGAGTAACATGGGAACCTCTAGTCAAACCCTACATATTTCTTGACAGATGCCAAGTAAGTACAGATCGACCTACGCGGCAATGGAGAAATAATTCTGACATGGTTCCAGCAAGGTTCGATATGTCTTGCGCAAGAAGCCAGCCGGCCAGCTGCTTTCGCAGACTGCCCATCAAGTCGAAAGAGAATACACCATGCTGGCTGCCCTGCAAAAACACAATCTGAACCCGGCGACCCCTGATGAACAAAAAGTCCCTGCTCCTAAACCTATAATTCTTTGTGAAGATAATTCCGTTGTCGGAACACCATTTTACATCATGGAGTTTCTGGATGGACGTATCTTCACCGACACAAGGATGCTTGTGGTTCCTCCCAAAGACCGGCGTGAATGGTAGAAGTGAACATTTTTTCTTCCTAACATTTCCTGACTTTTTGGCTCTAGCTGGCTGTCTGCCATCCATGCCCTTACAGCCCTTGGCTCTGTCTCTCCAGCTGCCGTAGGTCTGTCGACTTTTGGACCCACCACACCTTATTTCCCTCGCCAAATCAAATCCCTCTCACGGGTATCCTCTGCACAAGCAGAGGCAACGGATCTTGAGACAGGGAAACAAGTAGGGAATATTCCTTTCTTCCACGAATTGATTGCATGGTACACTAGAAATCTCCCTGACGAAAACAAGACCGGTCTTCGAATTGTTCATGGGGATTACAAGCTAGACAACCTCATCTTCCACTCGACTGAAAACCGGGTAATCGGAATTCTTGATTGGGAAATGTGCACGCTTGGTAGTCCCGTAGGCTATCATTTTGTGATTTTTTTCTTCGCTCTAACCTTGGCCTATCAGCTCGCAGACTTTGGTAACCTGGTTCAGCCTTGGTTAATTGATACAAAAGACATGCCTGCTGAGAGCTCAACGAGAGGCTTCAGAAATGCCACCGCAGATGTCCCGATACCGCTTGAAGACCTTGAAAGAGAGTACTGCCATCTCACGAAACAAGCGTATCCTATCCCAGAAATGGTTTATGTTCACAGTTGGATGTTCTTCAGAGTAAAATCCAATTGGAAATTGTATTTATATTCACATTTACTCACACCATCTTCGAGCAGTTGGCCGTTATAAGTCAGGGAATCGCCGCCCGATATGCTCGTCGACAAGCAAGTTCAGAACAGGCTTTTCGTTATGCCGGTGCCTTCCCTACCATCGCTTTACTTGCCAAAATAGCTTTGGAGCGGCAAGGGATTTCGTTGAAACCCACTGCAAAGCTATAATAATACCCCTCCGTACCGCTACAGAACCTATTTATCATATTGCACCACAAACAATACGAAACAAGGATATATGAGTTACTTTATATATTATACTTTTCCCTCCAATGAGCCAGTTTGTTGTTCCCTGTGTATATGTAGTCGATGTGTAAGTATGCGTGATAACTTTGATTTTGGTTTCTCTTCTTTGCCCGTTGTTTCTAACGTCAAAGGCGACTCTGTTTTGTTTGCTTCCGTTTCTCGGTTCACATCTTTATGCAAAACGTGATTGTCCTTGCCCGGCGTAGCAGTCAAAAAGTTCATAACAAAAGACCAGAGATTGTTGCCGCTGATGGTGTGGTCGTCTCCCAGAACAGCTTTATCGGCAACCTCCGCTAATTTTCGTGCCTCCTCTGTGTCTCGTCTGGAAACGATGCTGCTGGGCGGCGGGTCTTCCTCTTCGTCCAGGGCCCAAGCCCAAGCCCATCCGGGGGAGAGAATCGCACTTTCCTTCCGTTTTCGAATCTCAGCCTCATCCTCGGATTTGTGCAGAAATTGTCGAAGAAAGCCCACCCGCTTGATCGTATCATGCTTGGCGCGTTCCAGGTTTTGGCGACGATGCTTTTCGATCGACTTGACAGTTTTTAAGAATTTCTTGTTGAAGATCTCGCGTTCTGTGAGGAAACGATTCATCGTGTGTTCAGAAAGCCGACCAACGTCTTGCGGCTGAATTTGAAAAGCCACCAGGTCTGCTTCAAGCTCCAAAGGCCGAATCACACCTTTCGTTGACACCCGCTCTCGAATCATGTCGCAACCCCAAGATGAATATTGCTGAAAGTTCCACAAGTCAGCCTTGGAACCTGGTATCCAAATAAAAACATACTGTGATATTGCTATAGACAGCAGGGTCTCCTGCAGTGCGTTCGCCTACAGGTTCAACAGGAGTAGTTCTTTGAAAACGAGGTCCAGCGACATCATCTGACGACAGTGAACTTGCATGAGTTGCGGACACGGGCAATGCGGGAGGGGAATCATGAATATGTGATGGTTGTCCACGGAGAACGCTATTAACGCGAGACAGTTGCGACGATAGAGCGCGTTTAAGAGATTTTCGGGACGACCCAGGCCTAGATGTTTCAACTTGGGGTTGGTATCCTTCATGGATGTCAATTGCTGTTTCATCAGGAGCTTGTATGGTTTGCTCAGGGCGAGGGGAAGGAACCTTGAAACCAGAAAAAACCGACGGTCGACGGGACGCTGAATTGGCTCGTGGAATATTGGATGGTGTCATGTCGGTGACAAACCTCGAGAACGAAGCTATCGCGCGAAAACAGAATTTGGCAGGAGTGGTGAAAGAAAACAAGACAGGTAGAATGTGGGGTGCTTCTATAAAGGGAGTTTGATACTGATATTTTTAGTAAGATATGAAACGATCTCACCATCGTATACTTGTAGATGCACCGAGGTCGCATTATAGCGATCTTCGATAGAAATCAGAGGAGGATATAATGTGCGAACGGAATCAGTTATTGGAAATCTATCAGGATAGGCAGCTTTGTGGGCACTAAATTTACAAAAGGTCATATGAGAAAGAAGACTTCACGCAGAGTTCGACCCAACATACCAGTATATGATCTCATCCCTGAGCACTTCATTGTCACCAGCAATGAACAAAAGTGGAGGTAAACCACCGAGGTATGAGTTGACAGGGCTGATGAGAGGATGTGATAATAGGCTGTTTTGGGCGTAGAAATGCAATTGATCGTTGATTTCAATGGTTTCACCAGATTCCGTCGTAATTACAATTTTCTGCGGATCTCTCGAGTCCTCAGAGGAAGAAGGCTGCTGGCTAGGCTGATTTACATCTGATGTGCTGGTGTTAGCATCTCGTTCTGAAAAGAAGCTGGCGATGGGATTGAGATGATGAGAGTCTTCCGTCTTGAAAGCTTGGCGAATGCGATACCGAAGTGATGCATGAACTCGACTTGAGATTTCTGGTGAAGGTGGAGGCCATAACAGGCTTGGTTTATGGAACGATAAACCTGAATCAGGAACGACGTCCTAAACTTTAGGTTAACAACGAATGAGGTACTAGCATGAGTTTTTGGTACACACTGTTTTCGTATTGAGATGTATACTGGGGAAAGAGTGTGATAAATCACACCATGGGGACATTAGGATCCCCCCAGCCGGTAGCGGTAATCCACTATCGCGAATGACTTGAAGAAGGGCAAGGCAGAGACCACCTCCCGCCGAGTTGCCTGAGATGACGATGTGTGCGGGATTTACGGCCTGATGATCAGAACCAGGCGGTGGTCGTATGAGAAATAGATCTGTAAGGACATCACAAAGAAGAGCTTGTACGATATTTAGTCACTCACAAGCTGCCAATGCGTCTTGTAATCCACATGGAAAGGGGTATTGAGGAGCAAGGCGATAATTTATAGCTGTTATGATATTCAATTTAGACAAGGGTAACCTAGCTCTTTCGAAATGTATAGTGACACACCAAATATCCGACCATTGATTTTACGCGCGTGTCGCTGGATACTGTATCTGTTGGCAGGAGATCAATATGATTCCCAAGGTAGGAAACTGACAGCAAACCGTTCTTGATCTACACTTCCAAAGTAGTATCCTCCTGTTGAATGTTGGTTTTAAATAAATCGAACATCATACGAAAAAGATAAATTTTCACCTCCATGAAAGTAAAGGATGCATCGTGATGCATCCATATCTTTATCGTATACAGCTTCATTCTTTGCATCTCCTGCTTCGGGGCCGCCAGAAGAAGAATCAGTGGACCCTTTTTCCCGCTGCAGTTTATGCTTCCGCTTGGATTCCTTCCAATCTTTTTTAGCAGTGATCCACTGGGCGTCAACCCTGTAAAAGATGTCAGGAAACATGCTCCAAGTCGTACATAGCGTAGCTGACCCGTTGACCCCACGAACTTGCCACCATTTTACACCACCAATCAAACGTTTCGCGACTTGTTCACCGCCTAAGGCTTTAATCAAGTATGGGGTCGCTTCCTCACACTTCGATAGTGGCACAAGGGTTCTAACAACATGTGTCCATGGGGGTGATGGCGTCCAGGTGTTCGAGAAACCTAGAGGACCAGGGATAAGAAACAGATTAAGAATTGTGGACAGAAGAGTTTATACGTGCTTTGAAGTTCTTCAATGGTGTGGCTGCGTCGAGCGAAGGGTCATCGATGGAAGGCAATGTGTATGGACTGGTACTCACGATGTTGAAAGATTTAAAAAGGTCTTTACATGATAACAAGTCAGAAAGAGAGTGGGCGACGGACAGATAACTTACTTTCACAATTGTGAAAGCTTCGTGGTAAAGAACATCGTCTTGTTTTAAGCAGTCGCTTTTCTCGACGTCACGCTTGAGATGGTCAAAGTAATGCTGGACCAAAACGTCGAACAACACCGGCCCAACCTTGAGTCCAGCGTCCCTAGTCAATGAACTGGCAAACATGATCAGAGTGCACTGAAGCAAGGAGGCAGGTTATTTGGACGGTCGCTAAGGATCCGCAAGCATGTGTCGCAACACCTGACATATGTCGCTAATAATAGTGCTATGTATGTCAGCGCCAAAAAGTTCTTTGTACACGCCATTTGTGCCTGTTACGTGAAATTCGCACGTAGGTCGAGGTATTTTTAGAACATTGTGTACAGTTGACTCCCTCACAACTCATACCCTTCAGTGGACAACCCAAAGTATGCTTGGGGATCTGTTTTGAGGAGTGGGCTAAAATTTTATTCAAAGAATACCAAAAAAATCAACAAAAAAAAATCTAAAAAAAATTATACTGTGTGTTTGTAAATTAAAGAATGCTACTGATGAAATGTGTGCTAGTTGAAAACAGAATGTTATGACTTTGATAGGTTCAGACTTTACAGTCATGACCTAAGACAGTCGAGTTCAAAGACATTCAGTTTTGGTAGACTCAAAAGAATGCTTTGGGTTTTATTCCAAGGTATTGTCTTATGGTCAAGCTGCATTTGAGTAGAAAAGAATCTAATAAAGACTAGCTAAGGAACAAGCTTGTCTAAAGTATCTGTTGAGATATGCGAGTTATCGACCCGTTGTTCCCTCATATACCGTTCATTATCTTATTTGATACACTCATTATTTATATTACATAATCATGGTCATTTCGTAGTCACTCATTTTTGTTTACTAGT
>Ga0193742_1001131_pt1 | contig 16453 bp, 11 predicted proteins | sample L2c1metaG_FD_165511 | JGI IMG/M metagenome (GOLD analysis project Ga0193742, IMG submission 165511) | Soil microbial communities from a riparian zone of the East river system, Colorado, United States - L2c1 | ecosystem: Environmental > Terrestrial > Soil > Riparian zone | place: USA: East River... | reverse complement strand
ATCGAAACGATCGAGATCCCGATCAGGGGCCTGTGCCCGATGCTCATGCACAACGGCGCGTTGGCCGACCCGCTCGACGAACGCACCGTCAGCCTCGCCGCCATCACGGGCAAGCGCCTCAAGACGAGGGCCGACCACGAGGAGATCGCGCGCCGCGAATGGTACGGAGGTCTGTGGCTCAACGACAAGCTGCCGTGCCTGCCGCAGGAGGCGGTCGAGGCCACCTTCGTCCAGGGCGCCAAGACGCGGAAGAAGGGCGACGCCGCAAAGGCGGGCTTCGTCGTCAACGAGCCGGCGATGCTGGTCTACGACGGACCGGCCGACCTCGGCGAACTCTGGAAAGACGAACGGTTTCGCCTGCGCAAGGGGGTCCGCGTCCTCAGGGCGCGCACCATGCGGACCCGCCCGCGCTTCGCCGAATGGAGCGCCGTGATCTCGGCTACGTTCCTGACCACCGAACTGAACCGGTCCGAGGTCGTGGATTTCATGAAGATCGCGGGAGCGATGCGCGGCATCGGCGACTGGCGGCCCAAGTACGGCCGCTTCGAGGTGCTGACCGACTAGGTTCAAGGCACGGCGCGGCAAGGTGCGGCGTGGCGGGGCGTGGCCCGGCGAGCCATGGCAGGCCCCGGCGTGGCGAGGCGAGGGGAGAGTTCCTAATAGGGGCTGCTCCAGATTTTTCGAAACGAAACGATGCCGTCCGCAGCGACGGTCGACGCACCCCCCAAAGGGCGCGAACGGGAGAACTTTGCGTGATGTGTACCAAGAAGAACATCGATGAACGGTCCGGTGACGACGCCGGAGCCTACGCGTCGTCGGACTATCGCATCGGTGCCGTGCGTGTCGTTGCGAATCCGCACGGCTACGCCGGTGAGAATCCGGCCTTCGATCCGATGCTCATCGTCGAGGTCTGCAGATGACGACCTCGCAGCGCATTCCCATCGGCTGCCTGCGCAAACCGCCGCTGCACGAGCGGGCGCAGCCGCCACCATCGCCGGCGCCGATCCCCTTCGGCACCTTCACCGTTGTCACTACCGCAACCGAGAACAGTCATGCTGACCAAGAACTTCCCCTTCCTTCTGCCGGGCAATGTCGGAAACGCGATTCCGGCGACCTTGCGCCGCCTGGCCGACGACCTGGACCGCCTCCGCGCCGGCACCGCGCCCTCTGCGGAGGAGCTCGCAAACGCGCCGCTGATCGTCGACTGGCGCTGCGTGCTGACCCCCGTCGGCCTCAGCTTGGCCGGGTTCGTTGCCGGCCACCCCCTGCTCGGAAACCGCCCGGCCCGGACGTCGCAGCTCTGGGCCGCCGACGCCGACGGGCGGTGGGTACGGACGCTCACGCGTTACTACAGGCTCGGGATCTTCGTCGACCGTGCTCCGTTTGATGACGCCGATGCGACCGAAGGCGATGGTCGTGATGAGTAAGGCAATGTCTCCGCACGACGCTCGCATCACGGAAAAAGCCCGCACGCGAGGGCCCACCCATACGTTGGCGTTGTCGGATGCGCTTCTCGCGCGCGGTCGCGCCGTCCTGCTCGACGGCGCATTGCCCTCGACTGCCGACGCACTATGCATGCTCGGCCCCCCGTTCGGCGACGGTTTCGGTGCCGTCGAGAGGCTGTCGCAACGCTGGCTGACGCAGCTCCCGGTGAACTCCTACGAGGCGCGGGAAGCGCTCGATGAAATCACCGCCGATGAAGAGGACCTGGTCCGGCTTCGCGACGTGCTCAAGCGGGATTTCGCGCTCGCCCCGCGGGAGTCTCGCGAACCGATCGGCAACGCCGTCGTGGAACTGGACATGGCCTTGACATGGACCACCGGCGGAGCCGGTGGGGTGCGGCTTGCCGGACTTTCGGCCTGCCATTCGCGGCGCAGTCCCGATGCTGCCGAGCGGCTGCTGGCGGCCGCGGCAGCCCTGGCGTACGGAGCGGCCGGCGCGAACCTTCAAGGGTTGCCGGTCTACGGACGCTGGGGGACGCCTTCCGGCGTGACCAAGGACGACACGGTCGCGGGCCTCGTTGCGACAACACGGGCGGTTCTGGGCGCCTTCGCGGACCGGCACGTGATCGGCAACGCTTCGGCAGCGGCGATGTCGGTCAAGGACCCTTCCCACCACGCCGCCGTCGTGGCGCGAGAGATGGCCGATCTCCTGCGGGAAGTGCCCGGCCGGCTGCCGTTCCTCGATACCTGCACCGCGGGTTTCGCCACGTTCGCCTCTCTCATGTGCCCCGGACGGGCCGCGGAATTTTCGTCGGAAGAGTTGCGACGGGAGCGGCAGCGACAGGACTACGCTGCCTGGTCTAACCACGTCATGCTGACGAACGCGGACGCGCTCCCCGTCGCGGAGGGATTAATGCCTTTGGTCGCCGACATGACGGCGGGACGGCGCTTCTCCGTTTTCGGGATGATCGAGACGATCGACGAGTTGGAGATGCTGTCGATGCCCGACGACCCCGAGGACCCGCTCGCCGCGCGCCTGCCCGACATCGTTCGCGCCGTCAGGCTGCGGCTGAATCTTTATGCAGCCCATCTGGGTGATCCGGGGGCTGCGGCCGCGATCGCGTCCTGGTCCGCGGGCTTCGCCGTGGCCAGGATCGGCCGTGCCGCCTTCTGGCCGATGATGGTCGCATCGCTCGCATGGGCGGAGCGTTCCTCCATCGCGCACCCCGTCGCGCTGTTGCCCAACGCCTCGCCGCGGCCCCCCGACGTCGATGACGTGCTGATCGAACCGATCTCGTCCCGTTTAGATGACGTGGCTGCCGGGCTCGCCCACGCGCTTGGCGCCATCACCGTGGAGAGCGACGACAGGGCCGAAAGCGAAGCCTGCAGCTTCGCCGTCCTCTGGCGCCGGTCGGTTGCGACGCCGCCGGAGACGCGGCGCGCGGTGGTGGCATGCGCCGATACCGCGGCAAGGGCTCGCAATATCAAGGCAAAGGACTCGGTCGTCGTGGTGCGCTCGATCGCGGACGGCAAGACAACCGCCGCGCGCGAGATGCAGGCGGAGTTCCAAGGGATGCTGGGCGAGCCGCTGCCGCTGGTGTTCACCAGGGATGTCCGAGAAGCCTACCGCAGGTTGGTCGCGGAAGCGCCGCACGCGCGCGCGATCATCGACGTCGTGCTGCGCGACACCGCCAGCTCGCGGACCACCGCGTGGCGGCCGACGCTCCTCGTCGGCAAGCCGGGCTCGGGGAAGACCAGGCTGTGCCTCCGCATCTGCCAGGAGCTGCACGTCCCTCACCGAGTCTTTGCGTGCGGCGGCGTCAGCGACTCCGCGTTCAACGGCACTTCGCGCCAGTGGTCGACCGGCCGCGCCAGCGTTCCTCTGCAGATGGTTCGGCAGCATCGCGTCGCGAATCCCGCGATCATCCTTGACGAGATCGACAAGGTCGGCGAGGGCCGTCAGAACGGCAATCTCATCTTTGGTCTGCTGTCGATGCTCGAGCCGCTCAACTCGTCGAGCATCTTCGACGTCTATCTGGAAGGCGAAGTGGATCTCCATCGGGTCTTGTGGTTGGCAACGGCAAACGACGCGGACGCGCTGCATCCCGCCCTGCTGGATCGCTTTCGAATCCTTGAGATGCCCGATCCGCGGCCCGAAGACCTGCTCAGCGCGCTGCCCGGCGTCACGTCAGCCGTCGTCGAACGGCGCGGGTTGTCGCCGGAATGGATTGCGCCGTTCGACGCGGTCGAACTCGACATCATCGCCGGCCTCTGGCCGGGCGGGTCGATCCGCCGCCTGGCGCGCGTCGTCGAGGCGATCCTGGACGCCCGCGACAATCCGAAACGGGCGAACTGACACGATGGATAATGCTCATCGCGCTGAACTATCTCCAATAGGTAGAGAAGAAGCTAAAACCCTCTCGAGAGCTGCATTGCAGACGCAAATGCGCGATTATGAAGCGATGGCGGCGGCCCTTGAAGGGAGCGGCCGCTACCGAGTTTTGCGTCGGCTCGCTTCGCGATCCGTCATTGAGGGCTACGATGGATCCACAACCCGCCTGGGTCTGTTCCTTGATGTGGAAACAACTGGCCTGGACCCCCTCCGGGACGAGATCATCGAACTCGCGATGGTGCCCTTCACCTATGGTCTCGACGGACGCATTTTCTCAATTCACGACGCGTTCCAAAAGCTACGGCAACCCAGTAGTCCCATATCGCCGGCGATTGCCGAGTTGACCGGCATCACCAATGAAATGGTGGCTGGTCAAATCATCGATCCGACAGAGGTCGCGGCATTCGCCGATCACGCGGACCTTGTTGTCGCGCACAACGCAGCATTCGACCGCCGCTTTGTCGAACGGCTCAGTAGTGTTTTCATGAAAAAACCTTGGGCCTGTTCGATGAGCCAGGTCGAATGGGGGAATGAAGGCTACGAAGGAACCAAGCTGGCTTATCTCGCTATGGGCGCGGGCTTCTTCTATGACCGGCATCGAGCCGCGAACGATTGCATCGCCGCCATAGAGCTTCTCGCGTCGCCGTTGCCCAAGTCCGGCCAATTCGCCATGAGCCGTTTGCTCCAGGCGGCACGCCGACCTGCTTGGCGCATTTGGGCGGAGAACTCACCGTTTGAACTCAAAGACGAACTGAAGGCCCGAGGTTATCGCTGGAATGGAGACGGTGGGCCGAGGCCGAAAGCTTGGTACATCGATGTCAGAGAGGATGCCAAGGAGCAAGAGCTTGCGTTCTTGCGCGCCCAAATCTATCAGCGTGACGTTGAACTTCTGCAACGGAGAATCACCGCATATGAAAGGTTTTCGGGCAGGATTTAGACCTGCTTCGAAGAGGTGGGCTGTTCAAGATTGAGTTCGCGGCGCGCGCGATAATAGTGGCTACATTTCTAGCGAGATGACAGTTTCCGTCGCGCAGCGCCCTCGATGATGTTGACAGGCGCCTAGCGGACGACCGGAGCATGGTTACGTTCGTCCTCGCTTACGATCGAAGAACCGTGGTGCTTGCACCGCGGCCTATCTTCCTTGAATAGCGTCGATCGACAAGTTGACGACATCCTGCGCGGGGGACTGCCCCCCGGCGCCGACCCGGTGGCAAATGATCTGCCCGGATTTGAAGCCGGCTCCGCTTCAAGCGGAAAAAGTTTCGTTCTCCACAGAAAAACGAATTTGGTCAAAATGACTAAAATTGTTTTCCATTGCGCATGCCGTCTGAGCCGGAATACTGCTGCAACTCATGCATTTGGTTTAGCTAGGCAGTGGTGGCGTAAAAACGAGACTTCAAAAGCGGAAGAGCCCCTCTAAGTTTTTGTACGCGAAGAAGTTTGCAGTTGTTGAGGCGTTGTGATGGCTGGCGGGGTGCGTGACTGGCGGATTGAGTTCATGAAGGCCCACCCACGCCTGTTCGGGAGCTCGTCGCAGGGCTACCCCGAGTGCGGCGAAGGCTGGCATGACCTTCTTGAACGCTGCTGCGTCCGGATCGAGGCTGCACTAGCCGAGGGCGACCGGTTCACCGCCGAGCACATCAAATCGAAATACGCCACGCTTCGCTTTTACTGGGGCGGCCGCTTGTCCGACGTTGCGAAAGCCCAGATCGAGGAGGCCATCGAACTGGCGGAAGCGCGCAGCGCGTGCACGTGCGAAACCTGCGGAGCGCACGGCCGCCTCTACGACCGCGGCGGTTGGCTCGCGACCGCCTGTCCGGAGCATGCGCAGGGGGAGCCGGCGCCGGTAAAGGCCGGCCGCGAGAACCTTCGCATCGTGGGTGGCCTGGTCGAGGACCGCATCCGCATCGTCTCCTGCCGCCGCTACGACCGCGAAACCGACGGCTTCGTCGACGTCGATCCAGTCTCCGTGGGCATTGAGGAGTAGGCCGGCATGCGCCTCTGGATACTTAGTGACCTGCACATCGAGTTGACCCGCGGCTGGGACCTGCCGGCGGGCGCCGACCGTCCGGACTTCGACGTCCTGGTGGTCGCGGGCGACCTGATTCCGCGCATGGAGCGCGGGGTGCGCTGGTTGCTCGAGCGCGTGCCGGATCGCCCGGTGATCTACGTCATGGGGAATCATGAGGCTTACGGCGGCGACGTCGACAGGACTGAAGAGAAGGCGAAGGAGGCTGCTGCCGGCACTTCCATTCGGGTAATCCAGAACGAGACCGTCCGGATCGGCAACGTCGATTTCGCCGGCGCGACGTTGTGGACCGACTTCGCCCTCAACGGCGACGCGCATCGCGCGATGGGGGTCGCGGTCGAGCGCATGAACGACTTCAAGAGGATTAGGACTTCGGCCTATCGGCAGCGTTTCCTGCCGCATCACGCTCTCATCCAGCATCTGAAATCCGTTGTGTTTCTGGAAGCCGAGATGCGTAAGCAGCGCGGCGAGGGCAAGCTGGTCGTCGTCACCCACCATGCACCCGTGCCCGAGACATCGGAAGAACCCGGCGGATCTGGCAACGATCCTACTCTCGATCCGTCCTACCGTAGCGACCTCAGGATGCTGATGTCGCCGGCACCGGACGACGGGCGCGGCCCGCTGCGGCCCCCCGATCTCTGGATCTACGGCCACACGCACGAATCCTTCGACGCTGTCATCGGCGCCACGCGCGTCGTAAGCAATGCGAAGGGATACGGCCCTTGGAAGCCGGGCGAGACCTGGGACAATCCGCATTTCAATCCGAACTTCATCGTCGAGATCTAATCGTGAGGGCCGTCGTGACCGATACCGACAATCAGAAGCGCATCGAAGCCGCCCGTCCGATGAGTTCGCATCAGCGAAGGCAATTCCCTGATGCCCACGCGGCACCCTGCTCTTAGAAGCCCAAGCGACGTTGTACTTTCGATCCCGTTTCGATCGTGCCCGAAGTAGCCGGCCGGGTCGCGGAGGTTAGCGTCGATGTCAGCGCTTCCGTCAAGCAAGGCGACGTGATTTTCAGGCTCGACAGCGCCAAACAGGAAGCAGCGCTACACAAGGGGCAATGACTGGCCAATTCCATAACGTCTGGGTTCCGAATGACCGCCGCGCAAAGCGGACATTCCTTGCAAGCAATCAAGAACGCGTCACGAATGGCACGATGGCGAGAAGTTCATCTCGCCGCTCGATCAAAGAAAAAGGCCAGCGGGCATTACGCCGCCGACCTTGTCTTGCAACTGCCGGCTCGCGGGTCCGGTTCCGTTGCTTTGCATTCCGTCTTGCTTGACGTCACCAACGTCCATGCCGAGCTTGGCACGTCCTTTGCTAACTCGGCGGTGGCGCATCCGAAGTTCTGCGCCGCGCTGGTCGGCACGCTGATCAAGGGCATGGGGGTCGACCACGTCATGTGGGTCGGTCTGGTACGGCTCGCCGCAATGGCAAATCGAGGCGCTGCGCCGGCTCGAAATTCCGGAGGACATGCAGAGGAAGTACGGGTTTGCGCCGCTCGGCGGCGCCAATAGCGCCACCAAGCAGCTGATCTTCGGCGGCAACGCTGCCAGGTTCTACAAGATCAAGCTGAAAGCCGCTGGCAATACCAAGATGCCGGCCTTTTCCGAGGACCGGCTCGCGGCGCTTAAGAACGAGTATGCGCTCGCGGCCAAGGAGCCCTCGAACCTGCGCTACGGCTACGTTCGGGCTGGCTAAGCGCCCAATGCTTGCGTTGCGCTCAAGCGGTCGACGCGAATCGCGGACCGATTGGGAGACCGTACGATCATGAAGAACTTGCTGCTGTGCTTGCTTTCCATGGTTGCCGTCGCGCGGGAAGCGACTGCACAGGACGCCGAATGTGTCCGCGAACGCGCCGCCATGGTCGAAACCATCCGGGCCTACGCTCGGTTCGACGCGAGTGTTTTAGGACAGCAGGGCCTGTCGGAGAGGGTCCTTGGGGCGGTGGAGCAAACGAAACGTCATCTGTTTATCCCCGAGCGATCTTGCTCCATCGCATACGCGGACAGGCCGATTCCGATCGGGCTTGGCCAAACCATATCGCAGCCGTTCATTGTGGCGTTGATGACCCAGTTGGCCGAGGTCGCGCCCGATCATGTTGTGCTCGAAGTCGGTACGGGTTCGGGCTATCAGGCCGCCATCCTTGCGCACCTGGCGCGAAAGGTCTGCACCATCGAGATTATCCCGCAATTGGCCGAGGCCGCCGCGAAGGCGCTCAGGGACCGAGCGTATGACAATGTGAGCGTCAGGCTCGGCGACGGTTATGCTGGCTGGCCCGAATGCGGTCCTTTTGACGCCATCGTCGTGACCGCCGCGCTCGGGCAGATACCGCCGCCGCTGATTGAGCAGCTTAAAGTGGGTGGCCGGCTCGTGATGCCAGTGGGGCACGCTTACACCACTCAGCACCTCACGGTGTTCGAAAAAATCGCGCCTGACAAGACGACAACGCGCGCCGTCGCCCTCGTGCGCTTTGTGCCCTTTACGCGTTCGCAAAATTAAGAGCTACTAACGTTCATCTTGAGCCGCTCCTGAGAGCGCTTAGGTTGCTGGAGCCTTGCGGAATGCACATTTTGGACCGGTAGCTATTGGCGCAAAGCGGACATTTGCCAAACCACGCACGTCGGCTAAGTGTCGATATTGTTGCAAAAGTCTTTTTGGGGAGACGAACGAAATTTTTTAGAGCCGCCGATGCGTTTTACGAGCGGCGACGTGAGGGACCATATCGTTTCATCCAAAATCGACCAGGGATCTCCGTGCTGGCGTTGAAAAGCAACACAGCGGCGGAGAAGCGCAAGGATCAACTTTCGCGAGATTTTCCGGGTCGCTCGATTTTCGACTTTTTGCAACAATATCTGTCAACAACAGACGTCGCTCACTGAAAGTTGTCACCTCGTATGCGTAGAAGCGCCAGAGCATCTGTGGCAGGAGTATGCGTAGATGCCTGCCCGGTGAATCTTTGTGAAATTGCTCGCTTTGCGGGAAATCGGACTCGACACGCCGCGGTATCTCCGACACGATAAGTTTTCCGAAGTTATTCGGCCTTTGAACCAGATGATAGATCGCTCTCCCGCGATTCTCTCCACATCAATGGTTTTCTCAATCGCTGCGACGACGTTGCCGCTACGATGAAGCAGGAGTTAGCGCCGATGCCCGAGCCGTCGCCCCCGCAAAGCACTGTGGCCGACCAAATTCTCGATTATCTCAAGCTCGAAGGTGCTACCCGGATTTTCGGCCTTCCGGGCGCGGGCATCGCGCACTTGCTGCAGAGACTGAAGGCGCGTCCCGAATTCACCTATGTCGTTTGCCGCCAGGAGTCGGGGGCCGCTTATATGGCGGATGGCTATTACCGTGCCACTGGCAAGCCGGGCGTCGTGCTTGTTACCAGCGGTCCCGGCGCCACCAATGCGCTGACCGGCACAATGAACGCGAATTTCGGCGGCTCCGCGCTTTTGGTTTTGACGGGGGAGGTTCCGCAGGGCTTTCTAGGCCGCGGTTACCTTCAGGAAGGCACCGATTGCGGCCTCAACGTGCGTGATATTTTCGCCGCCGGGACGCGGTATAGCGCCGACATCGTCGCTGCCGCCGGAGCGCCGACCCTGATCGAGCAGGCGCTGCGCGACATGCTGTCGGTGCCGCGGCGCGCAGTGCGCCTCGGTATTTCGGACAATGTCGCCGCGGCGCCGGCCGAAGCCTCGAAGTTTTCGCCCCGCCCGCCCGCCAGCCCCACGGCCTACCGCACCCTGCCGGCGGCCGCACCTGTCGACGGCGTCAGGCGAACGCTCGATGTGCTGTCTTCGGCGAAGCGACCGCTGCTGTTGCTCGGTGCGGGATGTCGGGAGGCCCTTCGCGACAAGGCGACGGCCGATGCCCTGCGCTGTCTCGTCGAGTGGTGGAAAATTCCTGTGATGACGACCTCCGACGGCAAGGGCGTCTTTCCGGAAACCCATGACATGTCGTTGCGCGCCTATGGGTTCGCCGGATGCGAATGGCCGCAATACTGGATGATCGGCAAGGATGGCGCCGCAGCACACGATGCCCTGCTTGTCGTCGGCTCGTCGCTCGGCGAACTCGCAACCTATAAGTGGAACCCGATGCTGGTGCCGAACGGACCGTTCATCCAGGTGGATATAGACCAATCGATGATCGGACGCGGCTACCCGGTGACCGACGGAAGTGTAGCCGAGGCGGGCGCGTTCTTCCGCGAACTATGGAGCCAGGCGCCGGCATGGCCGCGCGATGAGACGGCGGCCGCAGCCCGCGCCGCGGAAATCGCGGAGATTAAAGACAAGTATTCTCCGTTCGCCTCGCCGGACGCCTATAATTCGGAAGCGGCGCCGCTGCAGCCCGCGGCGCTTTGCCGGGTTCTCAACGCGGTGTTGCCGGACGATGCGTTCATCTTCATCGACTGCGGCAATTGCGTGGGATGGGGTCTTCACTGTCTGATCGTCGGTCGCCAGCAGGAAGTGCATAGCGCGTTGGCCATGGGCCCGATGGGCTTCGCCGTCTGCGCGGTTGCGGGCGCTCGGCTCGGCAAGCCGGACCGGCTGGCGGTCGCGCTGGTCGGCGACGGCGCTTTCTTGATGCAAGCCGGCGAGGTTTCGACCGCTGCCGGTCATGGCGTTGGCGCCGTTTGGGTGGTGCTGGTCGACGATGATCTCAGGATGGTCAGCCAGGGTATGGAGGTCATGTTCCACCAGCCTGGCGCCTATGAGGACACCTATCGGCTGGGCAAGCCGGACCTCGCGAAAGTGGCCGAAGGTCTGGGCGCCGTGGTCACCATGGTCAACAAGCCGTCTGATCTCATCGACGCCTGGCCGGAAGTGATCAAGGGTGCGAACAGCGGGCGGCCGCAGGTGATTTTGGCAATCGTCGACAAGACCGCGGCGCCTCCCTACTATAGCGCGCCGTTCTGGCAAGGAAACATCGACTAGAGTGGAGGGGACCATGACGGCATTGCCGGATGTCGATGTCGCCATTGTGGGCGGCGGCGTCGGGGGCATCTATACCGGTTGGCGTTTGCTTACGTCGCCTCGGGCCGATACCAGGCTCGCGGGCTGGGAAAGCGCTCGCGGAAAACTGAAGGTTGCCCTGTATGAAGGCAGCGACCGTGTCGGTGGCCGTCTGCTTTCTGACCGGTCGCCGCATATGCCCGATACTACCGCGGAAGCCGGCGGCATGCGCTACGTCGCGCCGGCGCAGGCCTTGATGACGGGCCTGGTCGAAACCGTGTTCAAGCTGCCGTGGCACGAGCAAACGGTCGATTTACCAGGTAACATTGCCTATCTGCGCGGTCGCCTGCTGCGGATGAGCGATCTCGGCAATTCGGAGATGTTGCCCTATTGGCTCGATTCGTCGGAGGCTGCCTGGCTTGCTGCTGGAAAAGGCAATAGCCCCGCCGCATTGATCGGACGGGTTTTGACCAGGCTGATGCCGGAACTCGCGGCGAATCTCGAAGCCGGAACGTTGCGCAAGTATCTTGCGACGGTTTCCATCGACGGCCTGCCGCTCTGGCGGCATGGCCTCTGGAACCTCCTCGCCAAGGGCATGAGCGCGGACGGCTATACCGCAGCCCGCGCACTGGTTGGCTACGACTGTCTCGGCGGCAATACCAATGCGCTCGATCTCACGGCTGAATATTACGACTTCACCCCCAATGTGAGCTATCGCATGGTCAATGTCGGGTACGAGGCCGTCCCGTGGCACCTGCGGGAAGGCTTCCAGAAGGCCGGGGGCCATCTGCATTTCAAACAATGGCTGGATGGTTTCAGCGGCGTCCAGCTCGGCGACGGTTCGCAGGGCGTGCAATTGCGCTTCCGGGACGGGACAACGCAGACGGCGCGCGCGATCGTGCTCGCCATGCCGCGCCGTTCGATCGAGCTGCTGCGGCCGGAGGGCGAAGTGCTCGGTCCGGCAAACACGCGTTTCCGTGAACTTCTCGCCTCGGTCTCGGCCATTCCGCTGTTCAAGGCGTTTCTGCTCTATCCTTATTGCTGGTGGCAGGATTCGGGGGTTAGCGCCGGCCGGTCGCTTACCGACTTGCCGATCCGGCAATGCTATTACTGGCCGAGCGGACCGGACGGCACCGCGGTGCCCCCGCGCAAGAGTCCGGGCCTGGTGATGGTTTACGACGATCTTCTCAGTGTGAGCTTCTGGGAAGGACTCGACCGGCGCGGCGAGGTTCACAAGGCCGGTCTGCCGATCAGCCAGCATCTTCCCCACGACTGGCCACTATTCGAGCCCCATGCTGCTCCCGCGTCGGTGTCCCCAAGCGACGATCCTTTCGCGCAGCAGCTTTTGGATAACTGGAAACACCACTCTGCAACACAGCAGCTGGTGCGCGAACTCCACCGCGAGCTCATGCTGATGCATGGCAAGGACAGCGCTCCAGCGCCGATCGACGCTGCCTATATCGATTGGTCGCGCGATCCTTACGGTGGCGGCGTGCATCTGTGGAATGTGAATGTCCGATCGGACGACATACTGCATCGCATGACCCAACCGGTCGGCGATTTCCCTTGCTACGTTTGCGGGGAGGCCTATTCGACCAATCAGACATGGGCGGAAGGCGCACTGCAAACCGCCGAAATCGTTCTGCAGGAGAGGTTCGGCCTGCCGAAAGCGGAGTGGCAGCATGGCTAGGCCCAGCATCGGCATTCTTGGACTGGGCTGCCAATTGCCTGCCCGGATCAGGCTCAACAACGACCCGATCTTCGACGATCTCCGGAAGAATAGCTCGCAGAAGGAGATTCTGGCGCTGTTCCAGGGCATCGAGAGACGGCACGTTCTCGGGCCGGACGAGTCGCTGGTGACGATCATGGCCTCCGCGGCGGAGAAAGCCATGATCGATGCCGGCGTGAAGGCGGCCGATATCGATCTCCTGATCGGATGCGCCTCTCTCAGCAAGTATGTCGCGCCGACCGATCTCGCGCCATTGCACGCGCGGCTCGCTCTGCCACGCCACGCCATGCCGCTGCCGCTCGGAAACGACTTTTCCAACTTTACCCAATCACTCGTCATCGCGGACGCGCTGCTCAGGGTTGGACGCGCCAGAACCATTCTTGTCGTTGCCGGCGGAGGCTGGACGCGCGCAGTCAATTACAATCAGGCCGCTTCGGTAAGCGCGGGAGACGGCGCCGGCGCTGCGGTGCTGGGTGGCCCGTCGAGCGCCGTCCGCTGGATCGTGCAGGACCAGCAAGCGTACGTCAGGTCGGATCTCTACGGCGGGATGTTCGTCAGCGGAGATGTGATCGAGGCCAGTCCCCTGCCGCAAAACCAGGAATACAGCGGTCCCTACTTTCACATGACCAAGGACGGTGTGGAGGATTTCAAGGCCTTCGGCGGTAAAGAGGCGCCAATCCCCGCGCAGATGCTGCTGGCGCGGCAAGGTCTCAAGGGCAGCGACGTTACGCTGATGGGGCACCAAGCATCGACGGTGCTGCTGGAAATGTGGCAAAAAACCCTGCAGCCGGCGGCCGTCGTAAGTACGATCGAGAACTTCGGCAACATGACCGTGGCAAGCATCGCGGTGACGCTCGCCTCCTGCGAGGCGGAGATATCGACACCCTATGCTCTGTTATTGGCGCTCGGGCTCGACATGCATGCGCACGCTGTGCTGCTGCGTCGCTCGGAATGAGTGGCGCCGCATCGGTCGTCTATCCCTAACCCGCACCGAACTCGTGGGCGAGGCGCGCGCGTTTCCCTTCGGCGCCCCATTGCGTATAGGCGGCGAGCGCCTCGGTAACTGCGGCGGGGCTCTCGCCAGATGCCGCCTGGACCCGGGCAAGACATTCCAGGGCGAACGCTCTGTCCTCCAAATGATTTGTGGCCGCGGCTCGCTCCGAAGCCACCCGCAGAAGCGACCGCGCTTTCGCATGATGGCCGACTCCGGCTTCCAACAGTCCGTCCAGAAGGTCTGCCCTGGGACCGAGCCACGGCTCGTTCAGAGCTTCCCAATTGCGCAATTGCTCGGCGCAATCCCAGCCTTCCGAGCGTAGCGCCTCGGCATCGGTCGGCGCGCCGAAGGCAGCCAGGGAGAGTGCGGCGACACCCTCATAATAGACCAGCACGACTTCGGCGGGTTGACCGGCGAAGAACGGCAATAGCTCACGTGCGCGCTCGGCCCACGCCAGCGCGCCGCGCCAGTCCCCTCCAAGGGCCGCGATGCGCAGCTTGGCGGTGTAGTAACAAGCAACCTGATTGCTAAAGCGCGCGTCGCGCATCGCCGCGAATTCTGCATCCTCGTCGATGGCGGCGTCGGACAGCGAATCGAACGCTCGCGTTGTTCCGGCCAGGGCGCGCGCAGCTTGCAGTTCCAGCATGAGCGTAAAGGCAGTATTGCGCACGCGGTCGTCAATTCGCGCCAGATCGGCCTCGCTCGTCGAGATAATCTCGTCGATAGGACGTCCCGCGGCGGCGAGTAGCACGCTACGTGCTGTGAGGTTGAAGCATCCGTAGGGAATTTCTCCATCCGCCAGCCCGGCATCGGCGCCTGACCGCGCAAGTGCGATCCCGTCCTCCAGCGTTCCGCTCCAATGATTGTGAAACCAGACGTGGATAAAGGCGCAGCGGGCGAAACTGCTGCCCTTCTGCTCCGGTTGCAATTTCAAGCTCAGCCTGCTCCACGCCGCGCCGCCCTGCCGATCGCCGGTCATGGCGGCATAGACTACGGAATACATGGCATAGACGTCGGGTGTGAAGGGTCCCTGGCCGTGCGCAAGCGTTAGACGCAGGCACGTTGCACCCAGGAGGGCGAACAGTTCGGGCTGCTGGTTCTGGTAGGCGTAGGGAGCGATGCTGAGCAGCAGCGGGATCAGACTAGCCACCTCGCCGTTTTCCAGCGGCGGCAAGTCGACGAGGTCCTCGGGCGCCCGCTCATTGAGCAGCAACGCGATCTGTTCCATCTCCTGACCAATGGCCTTTTGCAGACCAGCGCCGTCGGTCGGAAAACTGGCACCGAGAAGACGCGCGCCCTGTAATCCGATGACAACGGATTGGCGGACGAGGCCCAGACTGAAGACGCGTTCGGCCTCGAGCAGCAGATAGCGGGCAGCCTGCGCCGGCTCTCCGGCTGCCTCCATATGGTGCGCAATCAACGCATAAACACGCGAAAGGTAGGATCCGCTGCGCTGCTCGTACCAGGTCGCGATGGCGCGATGCAACTGCCTGCGTTGCCCGTAGAGCATCAGTTCGTAGGCAACATCACGCATGATGCCGTGACAGAATGTGTAGCCTGCCAAATCATCGACGTGGTCCGGCCGCAGCATGCCCGCGCGGTGATGCGTCGACAGATGCCGGTCCACGATCACCTGCTCGGCTTTGGCGGTCGGGTGAACCTCGACAACGAGAGCGGTTGGAAAGCGCAATCCCGCGGCGCTTGCTACCTTGAGAGTGACCTGGGTTTCCAGATCGAGGCGGTCGATGCGGCGTGTCACAGCGGCATGGACCGTATCCGGCAGGGGCAAGCGGTCGGCGGAAGCATGTCGCGCAATGTGACAGGTTCCGTCGACGACCTCGATCAAGCCCTCATCGTGGAGAGCGAGCGAAAGCTCAAGACAGAAATAGGGATGACCGCGCGTGCGAGCCCGCAACAGCGCTGCAAGGTCCGGCGCAATGCGCTCGGCGCCGAGTCGCGTAAGCGCAAGCCGATCCTGTTCCTCGTCGGAGAGCCCGCCAAGCACCAGCCGGAGCGCGCCGGCGCCCACAAGTTGTTCGATCCGGCTGTCGTCTTCCATCGGCTGCATGGCCATCACCAGGCAGTAGCAGGGTACCTGCTGCGCCGCGATTGTCGCGAGCGCCCAACTCTCTTCGTCCAGCCATTGCGCGTCGTCGATCGTCACCAGCAACGTCCGGCCCGAGGCTGCACGCCGAAGCAGCGAAAGCAGCAACGCGAGCCGAAGTTCCAATCTCTGTTGGGCAGCCATCGCCTGCACCTCGGCCGACTCCGGCAAGTCGAGTTGCAGCACAGCGTTCAGCAGCGCCGCACGTGGCACGAGTTCCGGGCCCAGCGCCCTCAACGCTGCCGCGCGCTGCGCAGATTCCTGCTCCTTCGGGTCAAGGCCGAGCAAATGGATGAGCAGGCCGCGCCAACCCCGATAAGGAACGCTGCGTTCGATCCGGTCCGCGGCACCGCTCAGCACCATGGCTCCTTCGGCTGCCGCCCTCTGGTGCAGCTCCGCAAGCAGGCGGGATTTGCCCATGCCGGACTCGGCCTCGATAAACACCAGCCGGGAAGGGCCGGCGCTCGCAGCGCTGTGAAGAATGTTCAGCACCTGCGAAAGCTCGCGCTCTCGCCCTTGCATTACCTCCCCGACCTCAGCGCGATCCTGTCGTCCAGGCGTCCAAACCGGCACGTTGAGGCCCATCCCTCGGACTTGGCTCCGGCCAACCGGGGTAAAGAGCACACTGTTGCGCGTGCCGCGGACCGTGGCTTCGTCACATTGGATGGCGCCTTGCACACCCCTGAGCCGGGCAGCCAGGTTGACGGCCTCGCCATAGGTGGTCCACGTGCGGAACGTGTCGTTTCCGATCACACCGCAGAAAGCCCTTCCGGTCGCGACACCGATACTGCTCCTCTGCCCGATGCCG
>Ga0193742_1001129_pt1 | contig 16480 bp, 12 predicted proteins | sample L2c1metaG_FD_165511 | JGI IMG/M metagenome (GOLD analysis project Ga0193742, IMG submission 165511) | Soil microbial communities from a riparian zone of the East river system, Colorado, United States - L2c1 | ecosystem: Environmental > Terrestrial > Soil > Riparian zone | place: USA: East River... | reverse complement strand
AGCGTGCCCGACTTGGACACCAGACCGATCCGGCCGGCGCCGGCGATGGTCGCCGGGATGATGCCGGCGTTGGACTCACCCGGGGTGATGATGCCCGGACAGTTCGGGCCGATGATCCGGGTCGTGCCGGAGGCCTGAGCGGCGGCGAAGAACGCCGCGGTGTCGTGCACCGGTACGCCCTCGGTGATCACCACGACCAGCGGCATGCCGGCCTCGATCGCCTCGATCACCGCGTCCTTGGTGAACTTCGGCGGCACGAAGATGACCGAGACGTCCGCGCCGGTCTCCTTGATGGCGTCGGCCACGGTCCCATAGACCGGCACCGCCTTGCCGTCGAAATCGACACTCTGACCGGCCTTGCGCGGGTTCACGCCGCCGACGATGTTGGTGCCGGAGGCAAGCATCCGGGTGGTGTGCTTGGTGCCTTCCGAGCCGGTCATGCCCTGCACGATGACCTTGCTGTCCTTGGTCAGGAAGATAGACATTTCAGCGATCCCTTACTTCGCAGCCAGCTCGGCGGCCCGCTTGGCGGCGCCGTCCATCGTGTCGACCCGCTCGAGTCCGGCCAGGCCGGCCTCGTCCAGGATCCGGCGACCCTCGTCGGCGTTGTTGCCGTCCAGCCGGACGACCAGCGGCTTGCTGACAGCCTCACCACGGCCGGCCAGCAGCTCGAACGCCTGCACGATGCCGTTCGCGACCGCGTCACAGGCGGTGATGCCGCCGAAGACGTTGACGAAGACGCTCTCCACCTGCGGGTCGGAGATGATGATCTCCAGGCCGTTCGCCATCACCTCGGCGGACGCGCCGCCGCCGATGTCGAGGAAGTTCGCGGGCTTGACGCCACCGAACTCTTCACCGGCGTACGCGACGACGTCGAGGGTCGACATGACCAGGCCCGCGCCGTTGCCGATGATGCCGACCGATCCGTCCAGCTTCACGTAGTTCAGGCCCTTGGCCTTGGCCTTCGCCTCCAGCGGGTCCTGCGCGGAGGTGTCGGCGAACTCGGCGAACTCCGGGTGCCGGAAGTCGGCGTTCTCGTCCAGCGAGACCTTGCCGTCCAGCGCCTCGACGTTGCCGTCCTTGAGCTTGACGAGCGGGTTCACCTCGACCAGCGTCGCGTCCTCGCCCAGGAAGACCTGGTAGAGCTTCACGATCTCCGGGACCACGGCGTCGATCACGTCGGCCGGGTAGCTCGCGGCGATGGCGATCTCCCGGGCCTTCGCCTCGTCGACACCGGTGGCCGGGTCGATCGAGATCTTGGCGACCGCGTCGGGGTTCGTGTGCGCGACCTCCTCGATCTCCATCCCGCCGGCGGCGGAGGCGATGCAGAGGTAGTTGCGGTTGGCGCGGTCGATCAGGAAGGAGAAGTAGTACTCCTCGGCGATCGCCGCGGCCGGCACGATGTTCAGGGTCTTGACGATGTGGCCCTTGATGTCGAGGCCCAGGATCTCGCGGGCCTTCTCCTCCGCCTCGTCGGGCGAGGACGCCAGCTTGACGCCGCCGGCCTTGCCGCGGCCACCGGTCAGCACCTGGGCCTTCACGACCACCGTGCCACCGAGCTTCTCGGCCGCCGCGCGGGCTTCCTCGGGCGTGTGGACGACTTCACCCACCGTCGTCCTTACACCGTGCTTGGCGAAGACAGTCTTCGCCTGGTACTCCATCAGATCCACGACTGTGGTCCCTCTCTCGCCTGTTCGAGTTAGGCCGCGGCAGGCTGCGGTGCGGAGAGGCACGGTCGCCGGCGCGTTCCGTCGGCCTGAGACTAGCCACCCGGGTGGGCCGAGCAACAGTCGGGGTACGCCGTGAGACGACTGTCACAGCCCGCTTGCGAGGACATGAAAGGCTGGGACGCATGACAGATGGAGCAACCAGACCAGCTGACGACTGGTGGCGTAGTGCCGTCGTCTACCAGGTGTACCCCCGCTCGTTCGCCGATGCGGACGGTGACGGCACGGGTGACGTGAACGGCATCCGGGCCCGGCTGCCCTACCTGGCCGACCTCGGGGTCGACGCCCTCTGGATCAGCCCGTGGTACCCGTCACCGCTGCTGGACGGCGGGTACGACGTGTCCGACTACCGCGACATCAACCCCGAGTTCGGCACCCTCTCGGACGCCGACGCGCTGATCGCGGAAGCGCACGCGCTCGGGATCCGGATCCTGATCGACCTGGTGCCGAACCACTGCTCCTGGGAGCACCCCTGGTTCAAGGCGGCACTCAAGGCCACCCCTGGGTCGCCCGAGCGCGACCTGTTCTGGTTCCGGGACGGCAAGGACGGCCACGCCCCGACGAACTGGCCGGCCGCCTTCGGTGGCAGCGCCTGGCAGCAGATCGACGATGGCCAGTGGTACCTGCACCTGTTCGACATCTCCCAGCCGGACTGGAACTGGGACAACCCGTTGGTGGTCGAGGAGTTCGACTCGATCCTGCGGTTCTGGTTCGACCGCGGCATCGACGGGTTCCGCATCGACGTGGCCGACTCGATGGCGAAGGACCCGTCGCTACCGGACGTGCCGTTGAAGGATGGCGAGCCGACCCGGGAGAAGTACGTCGGCAACCCGTTCTACGACCAGCCGGGCGTGCACACGATCCACCAGCGCTGGCGCGCGATCGCCGACGAGTACGCCGGTACGCCGCAGGGACCACGGGTGTTCGTCGCCGAGGCCTGGCTGTCCCCCGCGGAACGCTTGGCGCAGTACGTCCGGTCGAACGAACTGCATTCCGCCTTCAACTTCGACGTACTGCGCTGTGCGTGGGACGCGAAGGAACTCCGTGAGGTGATCGACCACACCACCGAGAGCCTCTGGGCCGTGGGAGCTCCGGCGACGTGGGTGCTGAGCAACCACGACACCATCCGGCACCGCACCCGGTATGGCCGGGACCAACGGGAAGCGCTGGAGGGTGCGGGCGTAGTACCGACTGATCTGGAGCTGGGGCGGCGCCGGGCACGGGCCGCGGCTCTGCTTGAGCTCGCGCTTCCTGGTGGGGCGTACATCTACCAGGGCGACGAGCTGGGTCTACCGGAGGTGGAGGACCTTCCGGAAGAGGTACTGGACGATCCCACCTGGGAGCGGTCGGGCCACACCGTGCGTGGGCGGGACGGGTGCCGTGTACCGATCCCGTGGAGTGGTAGCGAGCCGCCGTACGGGTTCGGGACTGGCGAGGGGCAGCCCTGGTTGCCGCAGCCGGCTGACTGGGCCCCGCTGACCGCCGAGGCCGAGGCAGGCGATCCGAACAGCCACCTGAACCTCTATAAGGCGGCCCTGCGAGTCCGCCGCGACCAGGACGCACTCGGCGAAGGCCGCATGACCTGGGACGCCGACGTCCCGGCCGCCGTCCTCTCGTTCACCCGCGACCCCGGCTTCCGCTGCATCGTCAACCTCGGCGAGCAGCCAGTCGCCCTGCCCGAGTCCGCCGAGATCCTGCTGGCCAGCGAACCCGTCATCGACGGCACCCTCCCCGGAGACGCCACCGTCTGGCTCAAGATCTGACCCCTCTGCCCAAGAGGAAGGGCTGGAACCGTTGCCGGTTCCAGCCCTTTTAGGTTCGTCTAGTTACCGTCGCCGGTCCTGCGCCTCTCGATCACGCCGGTCCTGCTCGTCGCGACGTTGCTGCTCCTCGCGATCCCGGCGATCCCGGTCCTCGCGATCACGACGGTTCCGCTCGTCTCCGTAGCTCATTTCACACCTCCGGCCGTCAGGCCTGCGACGATACGCCGCTGGAAGATGAGAACCGCAATCACCAACGGAATAGTGACCACGACCCCCGCCGCCATCTGACTACCGAACGGTTGATCCCGGCCGGATGTACCGGTGAACCCGGTGATCACCACGTTCGCCGTCTGGATCGACTTCTTGTTCACCATGCTCAGCGCGATCAGGTATTCGTTCCAGGCCGCGATGAAGGTGATGATCGCGGTCGTGAACACCCCCGGTGCCGCCAGCGGGAGAATCACCTTGCGGAACGCCTGGGCCGGCGTACAGCCGTCCACCATCGCGGCCTGCTCGAGCTCGCGCGGCATCTGCCGGAAGAACGCGGTCAGGTTCCACACCGCGAGTGGCAGCGCGAACGACAGGCTCGGCACGATCATCGCCTGGTAGGTGTTGATCCACTCGATGTCGCTGAACAGCTTCTTCAACGGGATCACCAGCGAGATGCCCGGGAACATCGAGGTGGTGATGATGATCGCCAGCACGAAGTTCTTGAACCTGAACTCCAGCCGGGCCAACGTGTACGCCGCCACCATCCCGACGATCAGCGTCAGGATCGTCACCGTGCCGGCCACGAACAGGCTGTTCAGCAGAGCGCGCCCGAACCCGGTGCCGGGCTTGAACACGTCCGTGAAGTTCGTGATCGACCAGACCTTCGGAATGATCGAGTTGTCGAACTGGTCGGTTGGCCGGCGCAGCGCCGACACCACCATCCAGTAGAACGGCGCCAGGCAGTAGATCACGATCACCGCGACCCCGAGCAGGGGCAGCCAGCGCCGCCACCAGGGCGCCTCGGCCGCCTTGACGTCGATCATCTTCGGAGCCTTCTCGGCTACAGCCATCACGCACCTCCTCCGCCGCCACCGGCTGTCAGGCCGGGCAACAATGTGGGCTTCGACGCATCCTGCTCGCCCTGTCCCCGTCCCCGGCCCTTGCCGTTGCCGTTCTTCTTCGGCTTCTTCTGCGCCGCCTCACCGATCACGTCGGCACCGAGCACCCTGACGAACACATAAGCGACTACGGCCACGTAGACGAACAGCAGCGTCGCGTACGCCGCCGCTGGTCCGTAGCGGGTCTGGTTGGCTTCCAGGAACGCCAGGATCGACAGCGTCTCGACCGACTCCTTGTTCGGGCCGACCAGTACGTACGGCAGGTCGAACAAGCGCAGTGTGTCCAGGATGCGGAACAGCACTGCCACCAGCAGCGCAGGTTTCACCAATGGCAACGTGATCCGGACAAACGTCTGCCACACGCTCGCACCGTCGACCTTGGCCGCCTCGTAGACCTCGCCCGGAATGGTCTGGAGACCCGCCAGCACGAGTAGTCCGATGAACGGCGCGGTCTTCCAGGTGTCCGCGATGATCACCGACAGCACCGACTGCCAGCCCTCGGTCGACCACAGGATCTGCGTGCCGAGAACGCTGTTCGCGATGCCGTCGGCCTGGAAGATCCACTTCCACAGCAGCGCCGAGACGACGGTCGGGATCGCCCACGGGACCAGGATGGTGGCCCGCACGACGGCGCGGCCCTTGAAGGCCTTGTGCATCACCAAGGCCATCGCGACACCGAGCACGGTCTCCAGGACCACGCAAGTGACGGTGAAGAACGTGGTGTTGTAGAAGGCGTTCCAGAACCGGTCACCGGTCTCTCCGCTGAAGATCGCCGAGAAGTTGTCCAGTCCGACGAACTCGGAGCCTTGGATGATGAAGCCCGAATCGTCGATGCGTTGGCCACTGGTGTACAGCGACTCACGCAGCGCCGACAAGATCGGGTAGACGACGACCAGCACCAGCACGATCAGCGTCGGCGACAGCAGCAACGCCGCGAGCCGGCCGGTGCCCTCGTTGAACGAGGTGTGCCGCTTGGTTCCCTTCTCCTGTGTGGGAACCGGGGCGGTTGCACTCACCATTACCTCCTCCTTCTCTCCACCCGGCTGAGCCGGGTAGGGACAGGTCGGGGCCGGTGCGCAGGGATACCCCCGCGCACCGGCCCCGCCAGTTCGATCATTGCGTGATGAGCGTGCTCAGCTTGGTCTGCAAGGTGGCCAGCGCATCTTTGGGAGGTGTCGTGCCGGTCAGGGCGCCGTACGCGGCTTCCTGGATGGCGGTCGTGACGTCGCCGTACTTGACGACCTTCGGCCGCGACTTCGCGGTCTCGATCGAGGCCTTCAGCGGCGCCAGGTAGGGGAACTGCTTGTTCAGTGCCGGGTCGTCGTACAGCGAGGCCCAGGTCGGCGCCTGCGAGGTCTTCTCGACATTCGCCTTCTGGCGCTCCTCGCTGGACATGAACTTGATGAACTCCGCCGCGGTCGCCTTGTTCTTGGTGAACTCGGAGATCGCGTAGTTATGTCCACCCAGCGTCGAGGTGCCGGGGCCGTTCAGACCCGGTAGCGGCGCGACCGCGAACTTGCCGGCGATCTTCGACGAACCGTCGGTCTTGTTCGCCAGCGCGTAGACGTACGGCCAGTTGCGGTGGAAGAGCAGGTTGCCCTCCTGGAACGCGCGGCGTCCCGGCTCCTCCTGGTAGGTGATGGCGGCCTTCGGGATGAACCCGGTCTTGAAGCCTTCCACCAGCGCGGTCAGACCGGCCAGTGCCTCCGGGGTGTCCACGTTCGGCTTGCCGTCATCACCGACGACGACACCCTTCGCGCCGTTGACCGCCTCGGAGAAGTTCACCGTGAGGCCTTCGTACTTCTCGAACTGACCGGCGTAGCAGCCGATGTTCTTTGCCTCCGGCAACGCCTTCACCTTGGCGCAGGCGGCAACCATCTCTTCCCAGGTCGTCGGGGGCTGCACGCCGGCCTTGTCCAGCAGATCCTTGCGGTAGTAGAGCAACCCACCGTCTGACGTCACCGGAACGGCGTACAGCTTGTCGCGGTACTTCGCGGTGTCGAGCGTCGACGGCAGCAGCTTGCTCAGATCGGGGAACTGGTCCGCCGGCAGTTCCGTGATCCACCGGTTCGCGGCGAACTCGGCGGTCCAGACCACGTCCAGGTTCAGCACGCTGAACGCGTCGGACTTGATCTGCGCGTTCGAGATCATCTGCGCGCGCTGCTGGTCCGCGGACTCGGGCAGCTCGGTCACCGTGACCTTCTCGTCCGGGTGCTGGGAGTTCCACGCCGCGACCTGGTTCGTCAGATTCCCGGAGGTGTCTTTGCCGGTGGCAAAGTTGATCGGGCCCTTACCCTCCAGTGCTGCCGCCCCCGTCGAGCCGCTGTCGCCACCTGTCTCCCCGTCGTCACCGCCACACGCGGATGCGAGCAACACCAGGCTGCTCGCTACGGCCAGGGCGACCGCCTTGCGTGTGTGTGATCGTTCAAACCTCATCGTGTACCTGCCCTCTCCCGATGGGACCTCTTGCCTGGTTCTGCGTCGGCCGGTCGCAGTTCCCCACCACGCTGCAATCCGCCCTGTCCGGACAGTAACCGAGATCGGGGGCGATGTGTCCTGAGCCACACACCTGACCGATCGTCATGAACGGACAAACGCATGGCTGTATGCGACCGCGATTCGAGGGCCCGCACAACCAGGTGTTTCTTAACGATTCGGTATTACCGAACAGTAACCTGGCTGAAACGGGCAGAACTGATCAGATCGACTCCGCGCAGTCGCCGACACGCTCCGGAGCGGATCCGTCGCGTCGGGGCAGGATCAGGCGTCCTGGGGTTCTTCCGTGGTCGCCGAGGCGTCGCCGACGTTGGCGCGGACCCACTCGACGATCTCGGTGGTGGTGGCGCCGGGGGTGAAGATCTTGTGCACGCCCAGGTCGGCCAGCGGCTGCAGATCGGCCTCGGGGATGATCCCGCCGCCGAACACCACGATGTCGTCCGCGTCGCGCTCCGCGAGCAACTCGCGGACCTTCTTGAACAGGGTCATGTGCGCACCGGACAGCACCGACAGGCCGACCGCGTCCGCGTCCTCGGCGATGGCGGTCTCGACGATCTGCTCGGGGGTCTGGTGCAGGCCGGTGTAGATGACCTCCATGCCGGCGTCGCGCAGCGCCCGCGCGACCACCTTCGCGCCCCGGTCGTGACCGTCCAGTCCAGGCTTGGCGACGACTACTCGCAGTGGGCTCGCGGCTGGCATCTAGGGACCTCTCCGGTACGCCGGGCGCAGCGTTGCGCCCTGGACAATCGCAGGCTATCCGAGCCCCACCTCACGGATAAGACACGGAGGCGTGTGTTCCCGGCCACGCGCGCCGGGAACCGGTTACCGTGGAAAGAGATCGGACCAGTTGTGCGGGGGGTCTGATGCACCGAGGAGACGCCGATGAGCGCTGAGGCGGTCGAACAGCCGGAGGATTCGCCCGGCGATCCGGCGAAGGAGGCCACCCGGAGCAGCATCCGGGAGGCCCTCGACGGTTTGCGGTACGGCGCCCGCTCGGCCTTGAGCCCCCGGGTCCTCCAGGGCGCTGCGGTCGAGCTCGGCTGGATCACCACCCATCTCGCGATGTACCCGCTCGGCCTGGTCGGCGGCACCGGCAGCAAAGCGGAGCGCCTCACCCTCACCGGTCTCACCCCGGCCCAGCGCAGCCTGCTCGTCGGCGACGTCAGAGCAGCCGGTACGCCGATCCTCCTGGCGCACGGGATCGTCGACAACCACACCGTCTTCGCCCTGATGCGCCGCCAGTTACTGCGCCGGGGATTCACCAGGATCCAGAACTTCTCGTACTCCCCGCTGACGCTCGACGTCCGGCGTACGGCGGAGCGGTTGGGGGCCGAGATCGAGGCGCTCTGCGAGGAATCCGGCTCCGAGCAGATCCATGTGGTCGGGCACAGCCTCGGCGGCCTGATCGCGCGGTACTACATCCAGCGCCTCGGCGGGGACCGGCGCGTACACACCTGCGTGACACTCGGCACCCCGCACCAGGGCACGATGGCGGCCCGGCTGCTGCCCTGGCCGCTGGTCAAGCAGGTACGGCCGGACAGCGACCTGATGGCCGAACTGGCCGAGCCGGCGCCTGACTGCCAGACCCGGTTCATCGCCTTCTACAGCGACGTGGACCAGCTGATCGTGCCGCAACGGAGGGCCCGGATCCGTCACCCCGATCTGACAGCGCGTAATATCCGGGTTCGCGGCGTGGGCCACCTGTCCCTGCCGTTCCACGGCGAGGTCGTGCACCAGATCACCGGTGTCCTTTCCCACCTCGACGAGCAGGGCCCGGTTGCCTGACCCGTCAACTGGTTTGCGCCTTCAGGTGGATGCACGTGCAGGCGCTCATGCAAAAGTTTCGTGAAGGTGAGGGCTGAAAACGGGTGGCAGGGTTTGTCGCCTCGTGACTGTTCCGTTATGGTGCATGAGCCCCCGGAGGGAATAAATCTCCCCGGGAGTGGACAGTGCCCCTCCCCTGTGACCGAAAGGCCACGTTGTGTCCCAGCACCGTGCCGCGGGCAACCGCGTCACGCCAGGCAATAGTGCTGCGCGCAAGACCGGCGCATCACGTCACAGTGCCAAGCATCGTGTTGCCAGGCGTAACACCCCAGGTAGTACCCAGATCGTCGGTTTGACCGCAGCCCTCGCTGCGGCGGCGGGCGCTGTCGGCTTCAGCCACAGCTCGCTGGCCTCGCCGACGCAGGCGAACTCCGCGGTGAACGTCGCTGCGCTCACAATGGGCAACAGCCAGCTCTCCGAGGTCACCACGGCCCGGATCGAGCGGCGTCAACTGGCCACCCGCGACTCCTCCCGGGTCGAGCTGTCCAGCACCGAAGCATCCAAGAAGCAGGCCTCGGCCGCCGCCACCGCGAAGGCGCGGGCCGCGAAGCTCGACGCCACCAAGAAGCTGACCGCTCAGCGCGCATCGGCCCTGGCCGCCGCCAAGGCCGCCTCGGAAGCCGCCGCCGAGAAGGAGCGGAAGTCCTCCACCCGCTGCGAGATGATGATCTCCGGCTACCACATCACCGCCGGCTTCGGTCAGGGCGGCAGCCGTTGGGCCTCCGTCCACACCGGTACCGACTTCGCCGCCCCGATCGGCACCCCGATCCGGTCCGTGATGAAGGGTGTCGTGCTGTCCGCCGAGTTCGCCGGACCGTACGGACGGCAGGTCAGGATCAAGCACGAAGACGGTACCGAGACCTGGTACAACCACATGTCGAAGTTCTCCGTCTCACCGGGCGAGACCGTGTACGCCGGCGACCAGGTCGGCGCGGTCGGCGTCACCGGCAACACCACCGGCCCGCACCTGCACTTCGAGGTCCGTCCGGACGGCGGAGAGCCGATCAACCCCATCCCGTGGCTCGAAGACACCTGCGGTCTCAACCCCTGACAGTCAACGCCACGTAAAGAATTGCCGACCGCGACCGACCGGCGATTAGGCTCCCGCGCATGCGTCCGGCGCCAGGTGAAGTCCTCCATTTCTCCGAAGATCCGACCATCCGCACCTTCCGGCCCCATCTCGCCTCTGGCAGGACAACGCCGTACGTCTGGGCCGTCGACCACGATCGGGCCCCCGACTACTGGTTCCCGCGGCAGTGCCCGCGCGCGATGGCCTGGGTCGGGCCGAAGACCACCGCTGAGGACCAGTCCCGCATCGTCGGCGATGGTTGCGGAACGCGAGTACACGTGATCGAGTACGGCTGGCTGGATGCGCTCAGGACGGTCGAGCTTTACGCGTACCGCCTCCCGGCTGCTCCCTTCGAGGCCACCGACGCCGCGGTCGTCGCGACCACCGAGGTAACGCCCCTGGGACCGCCTGAGCGCGTCGGCGACCTCTTCGATCTTCATGCCACGGCAGGCATCCAACTACGCGTCCTACCCCATCTACACGACTTCTGGGACGCCGTGATCGCCTCGACCCTGGGATTCAGCGGCATCCGCCTCCGGAACGCACTCCCTCGCCCGTACGACGAATCGCCCGCGCCCGGCGATTCGTAGTACAGGCTCAGCCGGCGGCTCGAAATGTGGGGGACGTGGGTGGTGGGCGGTGCCATTATTGGGCGGTGACTGATGCGGCGGGGGCCTACCGGGAGCTGGCTGAGGACGCGTGGCGGTGGGTGCTGGATCAGGTGCGGTGGGACGACGGGCCGTGGATCCCCACGACTGTGAGCGGGCCTGGCGTGCCGGAGATTCCGGGGGATCGCGACGGGATGCACAGTGGGATCGGTGGGCTTGCGTATGCGCTGGCCGAGATCCGGCTCGCGCGGCCGTGGAGCGCCGAGGAGAACGAGCTAGCCGACGGGATCGCCGATCGGCTCAACCGCATGGTTCCCACCACCATCGACAGCACTTTCTTCGATGGGCTGGTCAGCACGATCGGCGTACTGAATGCGCTCGGTGCATCCGGGACAGCCGAGATTGTGGAGCGGCTCCAGGCGCTCGCTACGCCTGACGGTTGGCCGCAGACCATCGTGATGCCGCCGCGCTACCTACCTGACGCGCGGCTGCACGACCTGACGCTGGGGACGGCTGGCGTGCTGCTCGGCGCTGTCTGGGCCCGGCGGAACGGCGTGAGCGACGCCCAGGAGGTCGGCGAGCGCGCCGCTACGGTGATTCTGGCCGAGGCTGAAGAGGTGCCGAACGGGCTGGACTGGCCGTTCGTGCCGCTCCGGTTCCGCGAGGAGGCCGGGACCCAGATGCCCAACCTCTCGCATGGTGTCGCTGGGATCGCGACCGCGCTCGCCTTGGCCGGGGCTGAGTTCGGTCGGCAGGACCTGATCGCCGCTGCCTGTCGTGGGGCGGAGCAGTTGGTGTCGCTCGGAGTGACGGATGGCGAGGGGTTTGTCGTTCCGCGCTATCTGCCGGTCGGGATCAACGACGAGGAAGAGTTCACCTTCACCTGGTGTCACGGGGCCTCCGGGACCTCGTTGCTCTTCCGGGCGCTGGAGTACGCGGGAGTGAAGGAGGTCGCGGGTGAGACGCCGCTGACGTGGCACGGGCGGTGCTTGCACAGTGTGCGGACGTCAGGGCTGCCAGAGCGGTTGCGGCCCGGGTTCTGGGACAACGATGGGCGGTGTTGCGGCACTGCCGGGGTGGGCGAGATCTTCCTGGATTCCTGGCATCGGTCGGGTTCTCAGCCGGAGCTGGACTTTGCGCTTCACCTGGCCGATGCGCTGGTAGAGCGGGCCGTTCGGGAGGAGTCGCGGGCCTACTGGCGGTTCACCGAGCACCGTGCGGAGGAGCCGCTGCTGCCGCCTGGAGTTGGCTGGATGCAGGGTGCCGCGGGGATGGCGACGTTCCTCTTCCATGCCAGTCGGGCCGTGAGCCAGGGGCCGGCGGCTGAACCAGTTCCGAGGATGGACACGTGGTGGGCGGTCCGTAGTACGGGCTAGCGGCGCCAGACCTCAGCAGTGGTGAGGAAGGCTGAGGAACCCGGGCGGTCGTGGGAGCCGTCGACCTGGACGAAACCAGGGACGCTCGCGCCGCCGATCGACACCGTGGCGGAGCGGACCGGGGCGATCACCAGGCTGAGGCTGTGCATCCCGCCGGAGAGCTGAAAGTTGTCGGTGGCAAACAAGCGCCGGTCGAGGACGCCGCCCATCTCAATCTGGATGTCTGCCGCCTTGGCACTCAACCCGTCGGCGAGGTTCATCGAGACCTGGACCAGATCGCGTTCGACCGCCGGCTCGTGCCACGGCAGGCCCTGGACCTCCAGGAACGAGCGCACGAAGTACCGCTCCAGCCAGGCGGCGAGATCCACGTCCTCGGAGACCACCCGGACGATCCCGTCGAACCACAGCACCACCGCCGTACCGGAGCCGCGGATCGACCAGTCCACCATCCAGATCGACGCGTACGCCGTGACGCGGCCGTCCGGGTCGAACAGTCGCAGCCCAGGATTGGCCCCCGCCAGGATGATCCGGCGGTCGCTGTCTGGTGCCTTGGGCATGGGCGGGACCTGTCGTCCGGGGAGGGCCGAGTCCTCAGAGTGACTCACGGTGTCACTGGTATGCAACGTGAACGGTCAGATCTTCTCCACCGGCGCATACCGGAGCAGCAGCCGTTTGACCCCTTCGGAGCCGAAGTCGATGTCCGCCTGAGCCTGTTGCCCCTCGCCCCGGACCACCACGACGGTCCCCATCCCGAAGCTGTCGTGGACCACCCGGTCGCCCGGGTTCAGGCTGATCACGGGCTTGTCGGACGCCGTACGCCGGGCAGGCTCCCAACGGGTCGTGACCCCACTGGCTCCCGCGGACGTCCCGGTGCCGGACCAGCGGGTGATCGCCGATTCGTCCCGGCGCCAGTCAAGTAGTTCCGCCGGGATCTCCTCGAGGAACCTGGAAGGCGGGTTGTGCTGCGGAGCACCGAACGCGCTGCGCACTGCAGCCCGGGAGATTGCGAGCCGCTGCCGGGCCCGGGTGATTCCGACGTACGCGAGCCGACGCTCCTCCTCGAGCTCCTTCATGTCGCTCAGCGAGCGTGAGTGCGGGAAGACGCCGTCCTCCATGCCGGTCAGAAACACCACCGGGAACTCCAGTCCCTTGGCGGTGTGCAACGTCATCAGCGTGACGACGCCCCCGTCATCGGCGGCGTCGGGGATCTGGTCCGCGTCGGCGACCAGGGCGACTCGCTCGAGGAAGGCCTGCAGATCGGCCGGTTCCGCCGCGGCCGTGCGCTCCTCGACGAACTCGCGGGCGACCGAGATGAACTCGTCGAGGTTCTCCAGCCGGGTCTCGTCCTGGGGATCCGTCGACTTCTGCAGTTCCTCGTAGTACCCGCTGCGGTGCAGCGCGACGTCCAGGATGTCGTCCGGCGGGGCGCCGGAGTCGACCATCGCGGTGAGCTCGTCGAGGATGTCGACGAACGCCTGGACGGCGTTGACGGAGCGGCTCGCCATCGCCGGAGCGTCCTGGGCTCGTCTGAGGGCTGCGGAGAACGGAATGCGGTCGCGCTGGGCGAGCGCCTCGATCGCGGCCTCGGCGCGGTCGCCGATGCCCCGCTTGGGCACGTTGATGATCCGCCGGAGCGAGACCAGGTCCTCGGGGTTCACCAGCACGCGGAGGTAGGCGAGCGCGTCGCGGACCTCCATCCGCTCGTAGAACCGGACGCCGCCGACCACCTTGTACGGATGACCCGTGCGGATGAAGACCTCTTCAAAGACCCGGGACTGGGCATTCGTCCGGTAGAACACCGCCACGTCCGAGGGTTTCACACCGTCGGCATCCGTCAGCCGGTCGATCTCGTCCGCGACGAACTGGGCCTCGTCGTGCTCGTTGTCCGCGACATACACCGCGATCTGCTCGCCCTGGCCGGAATCCGACCACAGGTTCTTCGCCTTGCGGCCCTCGTTGCGGCTGATCACCGCGTTCGCGGCCGACAGGATCGTCTGGGTGGAGCGGTAGTTCTGCTCCAGCAGGATCGTCTCGGCGTTGGTGAAGTCTTCCTCGAACGCGAGGATGTTGCGGATTGTCGCGCCCCGGAAGGCATAGATCGACTGGTCCGCGTCGCCGACCACCATCAGCTCGGCCGGCGGACTCACCGGTCCGTCGTTCGGCCCTGGCTCGATGTCGGCGCAGAGCTCACGGATCAGCGTGTACTGCGCGTGGTTGGTGTCCTGGTATTCGTCGACGAGGACGTGACGGAATCTTCTGCGGTAGTACTCCCTGACCTCGGGAAACGCCTGCAGCAGGTTGACCGTGGTCATCAGCAGATCGTCGAAGTCCAGCGCGTTCGCCTGCGCCAGCCGCTCCTGGTAGATCCGGTAGCACTCGGCGTACGTCTCCTCGAGATGGTTCGAGGTCTTCGCCGCGGCCGTCTCGTGGTCGATCAGCTCGTTCTTCTGGGTGCTGATCCAGTTCAGGATCGCGCGCGGGTTGTACCGCTTCACGTCCAGGTCCAGCTCCCGGCACACCAGCGTCATCAGCCGCCGCGAGTCGGTGGCGTCATAGATCGAGAACGTCGAACTGATCCCGAACCGCTTGATGTCCCGCCGCAGGATCCGCACACACGACGAGTGGAACGTCGAAACCCACATCAACTTCGCCCGAGGCCCGACCAGCTCCACCACCCGCTCCCGCATCTCCGCGGCAGCCTTGTTGGTGAACGTGATCGCCAGAATCGACCCCGGATGCGCATCTCTGGCCGCCAACAGGTAGGCGATCCTGCGCGTCAGCACCCGCGTCTTACCCGACCCAGCACCAGCGACCACCAGCAGCGGCTTCCCCGCATGCACGACAGCAGCCCGCTGCTGCGGGTTAAGCCCCTCAAGCAGCGCCTCAGGGTCGGCCCGATGCTTCTTGGGCTCCTCGAGCGGCACCGGCAGTTCATCTGGAGAAAAGAGCGTCGTCATCAGAACCCAGCCTAGGCGCTCCCACGGACAGTCCGCGTACGCGTCCCCACCCGGCTCCTCCGTCGCGGCTCCCACACACCCCAAGCTCCCCGCTCCTTCCGTCGCGCTCCACCACTGACCGGTGTTCCCCATACCCATGGCCTGACGTCGATCGCACGCCGGCTGCTGCGTGGTCGTCATTTCGTGGGCGGGTGTGTTGACAGCTTGTCCGCCGGGATACCGCACCCGGGTCGCCGCACGTGAGCGGGGCGAAGTAGAGCCACAGTTGCAGTGACAACTCGGCGGAGGGGACACTTCGCAACCTTTCCTTCTCCTGGAGCCATCGAGTAGGTGTGAGGGTTGATCGCGAACTGGAGCCAACGGCGCCGGACTCGCAGGATCCTGGGGCTCGGCGGGGGCGTCGTGGGGATATCCAGGGGCTGCGGGCGGTGGCTGTTCTGCTGGTCGTGCTCGATCACGCGGGGGTTCCGGGCCTGGAAGGCGGGTATCTCGGGGTCGACGTGTTCTTCGTCATCTCCGGGTTTCTGATCACCGGGATCCTCGTTCGCGAAGTACGGCGTACCGGGCGGGTGTCGATCGCTAGCTTCTACGCCCGCCGGGCTCGGCGGATTCTTCCCGCGGCGTCGGTCGCGCTCGTGGCGATCATGATCGTGTCCAGTCAGCTCTATGGATACCTGCGGATCAACGAGGTGACGACGCACATCACGTGGGCGTCGCTCTTCGCCGCGAACATCCACTCGTCGCTGGCCGGATCGAACTACTTCGACGCCACCACGTTCGTCTCGCCGGTGCAGCATTTCTGGTCGCTTGCGGTGGAGGAGCAGTTCTATCTGGTCTGGCCGCCGTTGATCGCACTGGTGCTGTTCACCCGGCGCAAGGTCGGCGCGCATCGTAGTGCCGAGCGTTCATCGGAAGGTCGGCTGCGCGCCCTGACGCTCACGATTGCTGCGCTGTGCCTCCTGTCTCTCGCCTGGTCGATCTGGCAGACCGGGCAAGATCCCACCGCCACCTACTACTCGACCCCCGCGCGCGCCTGGGAGCTCGGCGCCGGAGCATTGCTCGCGCTCGGGACCACCTGGGTCTCCGGTTTGCCGAGGCCGGGGAGACTCGCTGCCTCCTGGATCGGACTCGCCGCTGTCGCGACCGCCGCGGCCACGTACTCCGCGGCAACACCGTTCCCCGGCTATCACGCTCTGCTACCCGTACTCGGCACCGTACTGATCATTGCCGGAGGCATCGAAGGACCCCGGTACGGCGCATCCGTAGTACTGGATCGCCAACCGCTACGGTGGATCGGCGACATCTCGTACTCGCTCTACCTCTGGCACTGGCCGATCCTCGTGCTCCCCGTCGTCTATCTGGAGCGAGAGCTGCAGTTGCGCGAGCGGGTTGCGTTGATAGCAGGAGCGATCGCGGTCTCAGCACTCAGCTACTGGTTCGTCGAGCGGCCGGTGCAGCGAGCGAGGCTCTTGTCCAGGCACCGGTTGACCGCATTGGCGATGTGGCCGGCGACCGCTGCAGTTCTTGTCGCTGCGGTGATCGTGGTGCAGC
>Ga0193742_1001128_pt1 | contig 16490 bp, 23 predicted proteins | sample L2c1metaG_FD_165511 | JGI IMG/M metagenome (GOLD analysis project Ga0193742, IMG submission 165511) | Soil microbial communities from a riparian zone of the East river system, Colorado, United States - L2c1 | ecosystem: Environmental > Terrestrial > Soil > Riparian zone | place: USA: East River... | reverse complement strand
AGATTTTGGAGAACCAGATCATCGATCAACACAAGCCGCTGTTATCGAGCTCGGGCTATTGGTCTACCCTGCGCCCCGGCACAGTAAGCTACCGTGTCTTTGCCAAACAGATGACCAATGTCCCGATTGCATGCAAAACCAGAAAGCTACCTTCGATGGACCACGACTTTAGGCCAGCTGATTCTGGGAAGGAGAGCGTGCGTCCGAAGGGCCGGGGTGTTTTGAGCGCGGCACGCGGAACGCAGACAGATAGGCAAACCGGAAGGGAAGCCCGCCCTGTTCACAGGCCTTCCTTATGACGAGAGCTGCAGAAGCCAGCTCAGACCCGGCAACGCTGCTACCTTGGACCGCGAACGCGATCAGGCAGCAAACTTTGTTATGTCTTCCTTCATCGTACAGAGCATGAACGGCTCTCTGGCATTACATCTCAGATGCTGGTCACTCATCGCTGCCCTGGTCTGTGCTCTGCAGCCCAGGGCGCCAGCGGAACCCATCCCTGTGCGCCACATGGAGGGAACGGTGCACGGTTTTCTTGCGTTGCGCACGAAAGAGGGCCGCGTGCTGGCAGTCGGCGATCTCTTCCAGGTCGTCCGTGGAGACAGGGTCACTTCTCGGCTGCTCTTCCGTTTCAAAGATGGCTCCGTCGATGACGAAACGACCGTCTTCTCTCAACGCGGGCACTTCCAGCTCATCACAGATCGCCATATACAGAAGGGTCCTTCCTTCCCACAGCCGATGGATCTTTCGATCGATGTTCGCCGGGGTCAGATTACAGTTCGATCGACAGGAAAGGATGGTAAGGAGGAGGTCAAGAGCGAACACATGGATCTGCCCTCGGACCTTGTGAATGGCTTGATTCTTTCGATAGCGAAAAACATCCGGCCAGATACGCCGGAGACCAAAGTGTCCATGCTCGTGGCTACTCCGAAACCGCGGCCAATCAAGCTTGCCATCTCTCCGGCTGGCGAAGAGCCATTCTCGTTGGTCGGCTCCTCTCGTAAGGCGATGCGGTTTGAGATCAAGATTGAGTTGGGAGGGATTACGGGCATGGTCGCGCCACTCATTGGGAAGCAACCACCGAATATTCAGATCTGGATCATTGGTGGGGAGGCACCAGCCTTCGTCAAAGAAGAAGGACCGCTCTATGAAGGTGGTCCAATCTGGACCATTCAACTCACCAGTCCTGTCTGGCCTGATTTGCCCCACTCAAGATTCTAGAATTGCCGATGACCTGCTACTCCTGGATCGTCGGCTATTCTGAATTAACCTGGCGCAAGCTCGATGGGTGATAAATCGCCATTTTGCTCACTGAGTGAGTTGGTCTGTTCTCAACAGTTAAGCATCCCTCCACCTGCCTTACTCTTCCCGCATGAGTTTGGATGGATCGACGGCAAGCGCTCGCCGGGATGGAATGGCGGACGCTGCGATACCGATCAGCGCAAGCGTCAGTATCGCTCCACCCACGACTACGAGATCTCGTGGATTCGCCCTGATACACAAGCTGCCCCAGCAGGCGGCTTCCGAAGATGACGGTCCGTCCGGAAGTGATCTAGTCATCTCAGTGAGAGTCCTTATCCACCATTTCGCTCACCGGGCGTTCGCCAGGCATTTGTTTTGCGCTGCGAGGGCATCGGACAAGCACGTGTCAGGCACATACGGCTGGCCTGGAGCCTGTGGAGGCGTTATACGGGACTGGCACGCTTGTTGCTGTTGCCTATAGGTCGCCATGCAAGCGGACGCGTCTGTGCGGTTTGGTTGCGGCGAAGGAGTTGCCGATCCACTGCTGGTGACAGAGCCCTTGTAGCATCTCTCGAAGACGGACTTGGCGGCATTTTTGCAGACTTTGCCTTCGTCGGACCCTGGACATACCTGTTGCAGAGTTTCGCGTATGCTCTTGCAATAACCTTTGTCGCCTATGGGCTGTACGATGTCGCTTTGCGCGGAGTCCGTCACCGCAGTCGGATCTGTACAGCGGAATTGGTCCCTGTTTGAGTCCCAGGTTGGTCTCATACCAGGTTTCGGGCATTGACCCGCAGAAGCAACGGAGAGCGTAGTGAGCATTAACAGCAGGACTTGTAATTGAATCTTCATTGTGGCCTCCGGATGGAAGCGCTGGGGTCAGCCGCTATAAGCGGGCGTGGTCTCAGTAGCGACCTAATGTTTAGGATGCATTATCACGGCCGGTTGTGACTTAGTTGAACGGCCTGAGACCACGAGACCGAGGTTCTTCACTGCAGGTTTCCATCCGGTTCCTGGGACGTCAATCATTCCAGATAGCTTAGGTCGCACCGTGCGGCTGCGCATCGAGTGGGATTGAACCAGGCTGCATTCAGCATGGGCGATCAGTCGCTGCAGGTGCGGGCACTTGTCAGCCACTTCGCCGCCCCGAGACCATAAAACCCAGCATGGCCTGCGGAGCATAGTTGTAGTCCGAAGGCGGCATGGCAAGTCGCACGCCAAGAAGAGAATGAATTCGCGGAGCGCAAAGCGGCGATGGTCGCTAAGCGCTCCAGGTGGTTCTGCCTTAAGTTACCCAGAAAATGCAAATGAAGAGCGGCTATGTGAAGCGCGTCTGCGTTTGCAAGGGATTAGCGAGGGGAGACGGTTGAAGGACGGAAAAACGATATTAGTACCTAACGTATCGGGAGATATAAATCTTAAAGTGCCACTACGGCGGTTCTCAAATTTTTTATTCCACCATAGCCCTCGCAAACGTCGCTTCAAGCATCTTTCTCAGTAACACTCGGGGGCATTTCATGACAGACTATGGCGTACACAAGGGCGAGGCGACAGAAGACCGGGCGACAGCAGCGATCGAAAAAGTTACATCACGGTTCCATCAAGTGCGTATCTTGCTGCGGCGGTTGCTTCTATGGCGGCATCACTCACCTTAAAAATCTCGAAAAAAGATCATGCTGCACTCTTTGTCGGCCAGTGGGCTGCACCGTTCTTGTTGATGGGAATCTATAACAAGCTAGTCAAGCTTCACGGCTCCGACGCCGCTACCGGAGAAGCTCAGCCGCAGGCGTGAATATTTTGCGCGACTAGTCGGGCAAGGTTGTTCCTTTCACGGATCTCGCGGTCCCAAAAGAACTTGCGACGGTGAAGAGTCGAATGTCCAAGATGAAAATGGATGAGCCGGCCAGTAAAGTCGAGCATACGTGTACGGGAATCATCGAGATTCCGATCATGCCATATGAGTTCGTTGTCTTGGCAGTAACAATTGTTATTGCCTCTCAGAGGACGCGCTATATCATTTCCCCCATGTAGCATGGGCACTCCCTGCGAGAGCTATGCGACGGCTCTTTGCTCATGGCTTGGTGCTAGGCAGTCCTTGTCCAACGCGGAAGGCCTATCACGCACTAACTCGCTGGGGCTGGGAAATATTTTGCAATCATGTCAGCATCCCATCACGACACAATGTTTATGATGCTCTCGAGGCTGGCAAGGAGAGCCTAAACGTGGTTGCGCGTCTGCCCGATCGTGTTGAACTGCGGCACCTTATACCTCCGCCATGCTTCTGAGCAATGTTGTGGGACAGCCAGAGCCTCAGGGAGGTCCCTGGCTCTTTGAAGAGTTATATGGCTGGAAGATATCTCCCATACCAAACAATGGCTCCGTGATGCCGTTGTTATGAGCGCCTCTCTCCAATCCCCCATGCCGTCACGGCATGGGGTCGAACCTAAACAAGAACCCCCTGCCGCGGGGAGGGTATGAATGTACGGCACTTCGACACGACAAAACTATTGGTTGTCCGGCTCGATCGGCATCGAATCGGGATCAATCGGAGGATCGTCAGGAATGTCAGGGTCGGGCTCGTCCCGAATCGGATCGGGGTTAAAGGTGGATTGTCGATCGATGGATTGAACGGAAGGGGCGATAGACCAGACATGAGATTTACCTCTTATGCAGAGGTAGGACGAATTTCCTGAAGAGCCAGGCATGCAACTTAGTAGATATGTTTGCAGTCTCATGCAACGGAACTAACTTTCAATTGAATGGTGAGATATGAGCGTAGAGACGATGCAGGAACTTCTAATTGACGAACTGAAAGATCTATATTCGGCCGAGAAACAGATTGTTCGTGCACTCCCGAAACTGGTCAAAGCCGCGACTTCTGCGGAACTGAAGGAGGCCCTCACAAGTCATCTGGAAGAGACCAAGGGCCAAGTCACACGTCTGGAAAAGGTAGGGGCGATTGTCGGGAAGAAGATGACAGGCAAAGCCTGCGTGGGCATGAAAGGTGTGCTCGAAGAAGGTTCGGAGGTACTTGAAGACACACAGAAAGGTAATGTTCGAGATGCAGCATTGATCTCCGCCTGTCAACGTGTCGAGCACTATGAGATGGCGGGGTATGGTTCAGCACGCGAATTCGCAAAGCTCCTCGGCCAGCGCGATGTCGCGGCGTTGTTGGATGAGACCCTGGTGGAAGAGCAGGCTGCGGACAAAAAGCTCAGCGGTATAGCCAGACGGGTGAACTTCCAGACCAAGCAGGAAGCGTAGAGCAGAGCGAGAAAGGGCCTTTTCGTCCTGGCTTTTGTCGAAAACATTCTATGAAGACTACGACCTCTAATCCGAGACACCTTTACGTCGCACAGATCGATGGAAGGATAGACGAGAAGACTAAGCGAGATACCTTCGGCCGATTCGCTGCGACTGCTTCGAGCTGGCTAGGTTCGAGATGGCCTTTGTTGCCGCCATTTTGATCATTTGCATTTGGGGGGTGACAGGGCCCATCTTTCATTACTCCGATACGTGGCAGCTTATTATCAACACCGGAACGACGATCGTCACTTTCCTGATGGTGTTTCTTATTCAAAATACGCAGAACCGAGACGCCGTGCGATCAATCTTATGCTTGACGAGTTGATCCACGCAATCGATGCGGCAGCAGACCAGATGATAGATATAGAGACTTTAAGCGATGAAGAACTCGATGCAATGCAGGCCAAATACGGAGCATTAGTCGTCTGCTAGATTCTCTTGTATTGTCTGAGCCACGCTATCAATAGGCGTAGGCTTTGCCATCTCCCGGATCTCTTCGTCCATGGCAAGCGCTGGTAGTCCAAGTCTTTCTGCAATGTGCTGATTAATTTTCACGACCGTTGAAACTTCCCTTTCCGTCAACAGTAGAATCTGAAGCATGAGGTGCTCGCGCTCTCCCGCTCGCTTTGCCAGTCCAGACTGTCTCATAAGTATGAAACTCGCTAGAAGAATGGCTTCCAAGGCGACGAAGGTATCCAGGAGAGGGAACGGATTTGGATCAAAGTGCGGAAGTCCGGGGAGATGGACGCTATTGATGAATATCCAGATGGCGAAGATGAGCAGATGGACGATTACAAATGAGATATTACCGGCAAAACCGGCCACTCCGTCGGCAATTCGATCAGCCCTGGATCGTTTCGCCTGGAACTCCTGTTCGTGCCGTGCAATGGTATCGATGTGTTCCTGTACGTGGGTGGGAATCTGCATGAAAGGTTCCTACGAAGGATTTGGCCGCAAACAATGTGATGCGAGCTGTTCGGTTTGATTAGCTTTCCACCAGGAGAGCTGTCCTACACATGCTTGCAGGGTGACGTGCTCAAGTTTCAGCAATTCCGTTTGATTATCCATAACTCGTGTCGCTTGGAGTGACATCCATTGATATGAAGAAGTGGGCGTCATTGTTGTGTAATAGTGCAGCCAAGTTCCCTCACGGACAACTCCAGCCGGGCTTTCCTCCGTCCCATAACTACTGAGCTTGGTGCGATCCCATCGTCCGTTGATTCGGAAGCCGAACACCCAGTCGAAAGGTCACTTATGAAATTTATTGGAAGCACCCTCGCGGCTTCTGCCGTCCTCGCTGTTGCTTGCTCCGTCTCCCCTGTGCTTAGCAGTGCACAAATGGGGCAAAAGCATCTCCCGACAATTCCAAAGTGAATGCCGACCACAAGAAAACCGCAGATGATCAGCCAAATGCCTCCACCGATCGCCTCACTACCGCGAAGGTCCGTAAGGCGATTATGGCGGATAAGGGATTTTCCTCTTATGCCCACAATATAAAGATCATCACGACGAATGGGCAGATCACTCTCAAAGGCCCGGTGAAATCGGAAGAAGAAAAGCAGCGGATAGCTAATGATTTAGCTGATGTTATCCCCACCGGGAATGTCACTAACCAACTCACCGTCAAGCCCTGATCGTGAAGTCGAACGCACACTCACACGTTAATTTCAAAAGGAGTTTTCCCTATGTCTGACAAAAATGTCTCAGTCTTCGGTATCTATAAGACGCCAGGTACAGCGGAAACAGCCGTCGATGACCTTCTATCGAGAGGTTTCACCAATGAGTCCATTTCGGTCTTGCTCCCGGACGATGAGAGCACGCGCGCGTTTGCTCACGAAAAGAGCACCAAGGCCCCAGAAGGTACTGCAACGGGCGTAGCGACCGGCGGAGCTGTTGGAGGGACGTTGGGACTTCTCGCCGGGATAGGCGCACTCGCGATTCCAGGTGTTGGCCCCCTGATCGCTGCGGGACCCATCATGGGCGCACTTGCAGGCTTAGGTGTGGGTAGTGCCGTAGGAGGAATTGTAGGTGCGCTCGTCGGCTTGGGTATCCCGGAATATGAAGCAAAACGCTACGAAGGTGCGGTGAAGGGCGGAGGGACTCTTCTCTCCGTCCATTGCGATACATCCGAGCAAGTCGATGTCGCCAAGGCATCTCTCAAAGAGACAGGAGCAACCGATATCTCTTCCTCGCATGAAGCGGATGCGAACGATACGAGCGGAGGGCGAAGCACATTCGGAAAGGTCTCCGACGGAGATCAAATCTTGCGGACCTCTAACGAAAAGGAACCGGTCATAGTAGACAAAACTTTAACCCGATAACCGCAGCTGACGAACTATGAAGCCCGTTGACAGGCAGCAGGCTTCCTGATGTTAGTGCGATTTAATTCAGACATCCAAATTGAGCGAAATGCTGTCACGGCAACGAATGGCTCGTAGATTCACTCTGTAACCTGATCTTTTTCGTGATTCATTCTGTTCGATGGCCAGCAGCACATCTTCGCACAAACCTAGGAGTGTTCATGTTACTTATTCTTCTCATTGTTTTATTGGCAATTTTGGCAGGCGGCGGCGGGTATTACATGGGCCCGGGCGTTGGCTACTATGGAGGCGGAGGGCTGAGCATCATTCTCGGCGTCATCGCTGTTTATCTTCTCTATGGTCGAGGCAGAACGAGAATCTAGCGTTACAGTACTCGTCGTCTATAGCTGATCTGATTTCGCTCAAGGGGAGGCAACCGCACGGACGCCTCCCCTTAAGTTGTCACGAGCGCTTTCTTGCGGAGCTGTTTTGCGTGCCAGTTGCTTTCGCTACCTTTGCCTTGCCAATCGCTTGCTTCCCAGGAGAAGTGAGTGCTTTTTGAGCCTCATCCTGTTTTCCCTGGTCCTCCCCCCCGATCTTTCCGTTAATGTCTCCTACTGAGAGACCTTTCCCTCCGCTGACCTGTGAATCTACCGGATGAAGTCCAAATGATGAGTCCCATGGGCCGTGCATATCGCTATCACCTTCTGGACCGTTCCCTGTGGACCCATTAAAATATTCATCCACGATGCCGGGAGTCGGCCTTAACATCCCGATCGAGAATGGCTCCTTCTCCAGGCTGTCGAGGGCAGCTTGGAACGCCTTCATGTGGGTTATCTCTCGAGTCATCAGGAACTGAAGTGTATCGATAGAACCCGGATCATCAGTGTGATCGATCAGTCGCTCATAAACAATCTTTGCGCGAGCCTCCGCGGCGATATTGCTACGAAGGTCCACGTCTAGCTCGCCTGTGATCTTCAGGTAGTTCGCAGTCCAAGCATTTCCCATTGAGTCGAACAGGTTGATGCCGCCACCGCCAGCAATCGTGACTAAGGGATCGGCCTCCGCGGCCTCACGATTGGTCCGCAGGGGCTTTAGGTGCATTCGAATCAATGCGCCAACTACTTCAAGGTGGCTAAGTTCCTCTGTGCCGATGTCCATGAGGAGATCACGGCGACCCAGATCGTCGATACAGTTCCAACCTTGAATGGTGTACTGCATCGCAGCAGCCAGTTCGCCGTTTGCTCCTCCGAATTGCTCTAACAACATATTTCCGAAACGGACATCGGGCTTACCGATATTCACGGTGTACATCAACTTTTTGACATGGTGGTACATGGATGAACCTCAAATTCAAGTTACGTGCAGCGTGCATAGGTATGATGCAGAGCGCGAATCAGCCAGTGAGAGTTTTTACTAAGTTGCCATACAGCGAGATAGGTGCCCACCTATCGCGAGCACCGGTCGGCGCAATATCGGCCCCATGAATTCAGGTGCAAGACACTCCCAGGCGTCCGTCACCGCCGCATTAAGGCGTTCGAAGCCGACAAGCGCAAAGTATCCACCATGCAGTGCGTGGTGTCCCTTCGGTCCTAAGACGGTGTTGAGGGCTGCAGAATTCTGCGATGAGATACCTATGTTGAGTTATAGGGACCACCACGAGGAGTGAGTTGCCGGAGTTCTTGAGGGAGTCTAGTGCATCGAGAAGGCTGCCGTGGCCGCGGGATGAAGGCCCGCGGATGGTTCATCAAGAACGTAGACGACGTCGAAGAGATCGGAATGCAGCTGGGTTGCGAGGCGAAGGCGCTGAAGTTCCCCGGGGAAGCGTGGGCGTACTGCGCTCGAGTGACAGATAGCCAAGGCCAAGGTTGAGCAGCACGGCGAGTCGGGCGCTGATATTACTGGTGATAAGCTTGATAACTTCTATTTGTTCGGGGTTCGCCGCGTGCGCATTGCCACCAGTTGCCACAAATGGTGCGAGTAACGCGTGGAGGCGTTTAAGTGGAAGAGTGCTGATCTCTGCGATGTCATAGCCGGCAAATGTTACAGAAAGAGACTCGGGACGAAGACGTTTGCCGTGACAGACGTTACACAGGGTAGAGATCATGAACTGGGCAACGCACTTCTTCATGAGTGCGCTGTGCGTGTTAGCGAAGGTGGAAAGCACGTGTCGCTTTACCCCGGTGAAGGTGCCCATATAGCTCGGCTCTATCTTGCGCTTCAGAGCTGGGCGGGTCTCTGCGGGTTCGAAGTCTTTAGTTTTTGGACCCTTAGAGGCGGGGTGGTTCACGCGAAACTCCAGAAGTAGGTATTTCGGGCGTAGATCCCGCTGATCTCCCGCACCGTAAGACCGCATCACATATGGAATGAGATCACGAAAGCACGCGCAAACGCGTCCTTCACCGGTACCTGTTGCTCTCTTGCTCATTGACGTGCTCACGACGTTTCAGTTCCCAGATGGGGACGCAATCCTCAAGGGTGCGCTCGCAATGCGGGATGCGCTATTGAGGTTGAAGAGGCGTGCGCGTAAGGTCGGCATCCCCGTTCTGTATGTGAATGATAACTTCGGTGACTGGCGCAGCGAAAAGGATGTTTTGATGGGCCGCTGTATCGAGGCCGAAGGAGGCGAATTTGTTCAGCCGCTACTGCCCGATAGCGAAGATTACTTCGTACTGAAGCCAATGCATTCTGCATTTTACATGACCCCCTTAGAGGTACTGTTGCGTCATCTCCAAATTGAAACGTTGATTCTGACGGGACTGACGTCCGATAGTTGCATCACCGTGACGGCGCATGACGCAAACATGCGCGGTTTCGAAATCTATATTCCGCCGGATTGTTCGTGTGCACGCAATGCGAAAGAGCACACCCAAGCGCTGGCCCAATTGGAGGCGATGGCTGGCGCGAACATCAGTGCGTCAACTTCGCTTAAGCTATCTAACCTTATTGGCGCAGCCCAGAGCGCGCAGCGCGGCACGAGCAAGTCTTAGCCTGTGATGTCATCAGTCCTCCACGTTCTCTTCCACGGGGTACAACTAATGACCCGCCCTACCTATCTCATTGTCTGCATGGTGGTAGATCTGTGCTGAAAAGGGGTCTTACATGCTGAGGAGACAACATGACAGATAACACCCAAAACGATCAGGTGTGGGAAGTTCTTCGCGCCAGCGCGGCAGATTCATTTCGGGCCGAGCTCGCAAAGGATAAGGCAGCAGAAAATATCTGAGGCCGTTTATGCTGCAACCAAAGTCTTTGTCCTTTCCTTCGCTCACCGTCTCAGATACGAGCTGAAAGAAACCGGCATCACCGTAACGGCTCTCCAACCGGGCCCAACCGACACTGATTTTTTCCATCGTGCGGGAATGGACGATACCAAGGTGGGTCAAAAGGGCAAGTCGGAGAGTCAGCCTGACGATGTAGCTCGTCAGGGAATCGAAGCCCTTCTAGCCGGGAAGGATCATGTCTATGCGGCGTCTTTTAAAACGAAGTTAGAAGGGGCCTTAACCAATGTGACACCTGGAAACGTAAAGGGTGCTATGCACGAGAAGATGGCAAAGCCGAACTCCGAAAAGTAAGCGAAACGGAGACTGGACCACCTCAGAGGCCCATCTTTGATGGGCCTCTGGACGTTTAAGGCCAGACCACGCAGTCAAGCGTTTATGCGTCTATTCCATTACGTCTGCAGGCGAGCAAGTTCTGTGACGAACCCAAAAGACTGCGTCGTACGGATACGCAAAAGGAGCTAGCGATGTCCCCTGCATTGAAGGAAAAGCCGCACGCGGAAGAACTGCCGGTGACCGGAGCAGCCGGAAAGATTCTCGACGGACGCTATCTGCCTCCGCCTGAGGATAAGGACGGCAAGCTCTGGGTGAGGACCTCCACCTTGGTTCAGGCCGCTGCCCAGGATTTATATACGATCTGATGCAATGTCGAGGCCGCACCAAACTGGCAAGAGCAAATCACACAGGTAGTTTCAACGGGTGGGAAAACCTCCCACTGGGTCATGGAGTCGAACGGAAAAACGATCGAATGGGATTCGGAGGTTTTGGCAGACGAACCCGGGAAGCGGATCGCGTGGCGATCGATTGGCGGCGAATCTGACAACGCGGGAGAGGTGATCTTTGAAGATGCTCCTGGAGATCGCGGCACTATGGTCACAGTGCTCCAGGAGTTCCGCATGGGCAAGTTGGCCAGCGCGTGGGAGACATTCGTGGGCCGCAATCCTAAGCAAGCGGTAATCGAAAATTTACGCCACTTCAAGGCGCTCGCAGAGACAGGAGAGATTCCAAAGACACAGGGGCAGCCTCATGGAGACCGCGGTATGGTCGGAAAAATGAAAGCGGGTACTTACGGAGAAACCATCCCCACGCCCTCAGGCTCGAATTCAATTGCAAGCTAGGTGCGGCATTCCCAAAAAACGGAATTGGAGGATTTATGAAAGCTGTTTGTTGGATGGGAAAGAGCAAAGTCGAAACTCTCACGGTGGCGGACCCTCAGCTGTTGAACCCGCATGACGCGATCATTAAAGTCACTCGGACTGCCATCTGCGGTTCCGATCTGCATCTCTACGACGGGTTCATACCTACGATGGAATCTGGAGACATACTTGGTCACGAGTTTATGGGTACCGTCGAAGAGGTAGGTAAAGAGGTTACCAATCTTCGTCGGGGCGATAGAGTCGTGGTGCCGTTCACCATCGCTTGCGGGAATTGTCTTTTCTGCAAGAAGAAGATCTGGGCCGCCTGCGACAACAGCAATCCGAATGCACATCTGATGGAAGCAGCCTATGGATACTCCGGCTCAGGTCTCTTTGGCTACTCTCACATGATGGGAGGTTACGCCGGAGGTCAAGCCCAGTTTGCTCGTGTCCCATTTGCCAATGTAGGTCCGTTGAAGCTCGAAAGCGACCTCCCGGATGAGAAAGTATTGTTCCTTTCCGATATTTTCCCGACAGGATACATGGCTGCAGAAAATGCGCAGATTCAACCAGGAGATACAGTTGCTGTTTGGGGCTGTGGACCGGTTGGTCAGTTCGCGATTGCCAGCGCATTCATGCTAGGGGCTGCAAGAGTCATTGCGATCGATCGTTTGCCGGAGCGTCTTAACCTCGCCCGTGGTCTCGGCGCAATTACAGTCGATTATTCGGACGAAGATATTAGTGTTCTCACTGCACTTAAGGATCTCACTGGTGGCATCGGTCCCGATTCGTGTATCGACGCTGTGGGCCTGGAGGCACATTCGGCACAACTGCAAGGGACCTACGACAAGATCCAAGTTGCTTTATTGATGGAAACAGATAGGCCGAGCGTGCTGCGGCAGGCTATTCAGGCTGTTCGAAAAGGTGGCACGCTATCGGTGCCAGGTGTGTACGGCGGCCTTCTCGACAAAGTACCGTTCGGAGCAGCATTTGGTAAAGGCATCACGATGAAGATGGGCCAGACCAACATGCACAACTACATGAAACCGTTGCTCGAGCGAATCGAGAAGGGACAGATCGATCCGAGTTATATCATCTCCCATCGCGTCACGCTCGACCAGGCTCCAGAGATGTACAAGATCTGGAGAGACAAGAAAGAGAATGTCACGAAGATTGTGATTGATCCCTGGGCAGAAGCGGCCGCTTAGATCTTACTTTGTAAGAATCTCTGAGGGCCTTGTTTGACAGAGCCGTCAGACAGTGACCAGTTTTATGGAGAGAATATGCCTACGAATCCTGATCCGCGCGACGAAGGACCAAAACCGCCGTTTCCCGAGCAGAAACAAAGCCACCCGGGCTCTGTCAGGCAGATGGACCCACCTGCTGATCACGGAGAGAACAGCTATATAGGAACGGGAAGGCTACTGGGCCAGGTGGCGATCGTTACAGGTGCGGATAGCGGTATCGGTCGTGCGATAGCAATCGCGTTCGCAAAGGAAGGCGCAGACGTAGTGCTCTCTTATCTGCCGGAAGAAGAGTCGGACGCGCTCGAGGTTTCTGCGCTGATCCATGAAATGAAAAGGAAGGCAGTTCGCCTTCCCGGAGATATCGGTTCGCTAGACTACGCAAAGAGTCTCGTTGCGGCCGCCATCAACGAATTCGGCCATCTGGATATCGTCGTGAACAACGCAGGGTTTCAAATGACCCATGACGATATTGAAGAGATTCCGGCGGAAGAATTTGAACATACGTTTAGGACCAATGTCTTCGGCACATTCTTCCTCACTCAGGCAGCTCTGCCAAAGATGGCGCCGGGAGCCTCCATTATCAACACGACTTCCATTCAGGCATATGAACCTGGAGAGCAACTGGTGGCCTATGCTGCAACTAAGGCAGCGATTGCGAATATGACGAAGAGCCTAGCGAAGCTTGCCGGAAAGCAAGGAGTTCGAGTCAATGCCGTGGCGCCCGGTCCGGTTTGGACGCCGCTCATCCCATCAACTATGCCCACAGAAAAAGTGAAGTCCTTTGGAGAAAATACCTTGTTCCAGCGGCCTGCCCAGCCGATCGAATTGGCGAGGATATTCGTGTTTCTGGCATCTGCCGAGGCGAGTTATGTATCGGGCGAGATTTATGGCGCAACGGGCGGCAAGACGCCTCTGTAAGGTGCGGGATCACTCCGCTTCGTAGCTGGACCTCTTACTTCGACTCGGATCTGGGGAATTGTAGCCTCCTTGGTGCCTTGAGTGAGGCGATCGCTACGTTGCAGTCAGGGTGTTGAATGGCTATTCTCCTCGGGACCAGGATCTATAACTTCTTCTTCAGGTCGTACGCCATGTTCTTGTGCGCCGCAACCATAGTTTTGCCCTTGACTACCGCTGCCCGGAACTTCGGGTCTTTCGTAGACTTGGCCTCATCGGTAAATAAATCGAGCGCTTTCGAATGATCGGAAACCATGAGATCCATGTATTCCTTGTCAAAATCCGCACCCGACATACCGTTGAGCTTGGCATAGTCCGACTTATGATCATCATCTAGATCGGTAGGCGCACTGAGGCCCCAGGACCGGGCAAATGGTTTCATGCTGGCGCTCATCTTTTTATGTTCGGAGACCATCTTCGTTGCGAATGCCTTCACCGCGGGGTTCATTGCCTTTTGCTCTGCGAGCTCACTTAGTTTGATTTCGTTCACGTCGGACTGGGCGGCTGAGGCAAGAAACTTTTTGTCATCGTCTGACGGGGATTGTGCGGACGCGGAGACCGTCATTAGCGATCCCGCGACTAGGGCCAGTAGAGCGATTCTTCTTATGTTCTTCATCTCGGAAACTCCATAGAGGTGCGTTGTCTGCACAGAATGCGGGAGACGCACAAATAGATACGAGTGCCTGCGGACCAGCTTGGTTGCTCAGCTTTACACCCCTGCAGGCGAATCCTGCTCACGCTCCAAGGAAGACAGCGTAAGATGATGCGATGAAATCCCTGGCTAATCCAACGATGCTCAAGCCCATTGACAAAGAGGAGGGCCTCCTCCAGGTCATCATAGAAACTCCCGCCGGCAGCAGAAATAAGTTTGCCTTTGACTCCGATCAGGCGATCTATGCCCTGAAGAAGGTCTTGCCTGCCGGCATGGTCTTTCCGTATGACTTTGGATTCTTGCCCAAGACGCTAGCTCCGGATGGAGATCCAATCGATGTGTTGCTTTTGATGGATGAGCCTGCATTCCCTGGAATTGCGGTGTCTGCTCGTTTGATCGGTGTGATCGAGGGCGAACAGCTTGATGGGAAGAAGAAGATTCGGAACGACAGGCTGGTGGCCGTCGCGGAGGCGAACCATATGTATGCCAACGTGCGTAAATTGAAGGATCTTCCTGACAAGTGGATTAATGAGTTGGAGGAGTTCTTTGTGAATTACCACAATCTTGAGGGTAAGAAGTACCGGCTGTTGGGATGTAAAGGAGCAGAGGTCGGACTAAGTCTCATTAAAGCTGCGCAGAAGGCTTATTAGAGTAGCACCTAGATTCCGAACAGGCACCCGAACTGCTGCCACAACGAAAGGCCCGAAATTCCAGACTTTGTAGGCAAAGGACGTCTCCTTTTATTCGCTCAATGTCTGACACTTCCTTGGGACCAACCGCAGCATCCTAAGACTTACCAGGCAGGAGGGGTTTATGGAGACAGGCATACAAATTGAAGCCGAGAGCCCGATGAGAAAGATCATCGTATTCGTGATAGTCATTTCTGGCGGAATCGCGGCGTACCTTATGTACCGTCGTGGGGAGTCTCTTCCATCGATCGCAAAGCAAGCTATCACCAATCCGGTCGGCTCTATGGTTTCCGAAGTCAAGAACTCAGTTTAATCAGGGTCAGTAAGGCCGATGAGCGAACTTATCATCAGGTTTATTATCGGCGGCGTGGTTGTCAGCCTGTTCGCAGTTATCGGGGATGTATTGCGCCCCAAGAGTTTTGCTGGGCTTTTTGGCGCAGCGCCCTCGATCGCATTGGCGACCATGGGCCTAACGATCGCGAAAAGCGGAGCGGACTATGCAGCCATTGAGGCGCGGTCGATGATACTAGGGGCGGTCGGTTTTCTGGTCTACACGGCCGCTGTGTCCTGGGTGTTGTTGCGATATAAACCCTCGACACCACTGGCAACAATCAGCCTCATGCCGGTCTGGTTTGCCATCTCTTTCGCTCTATGGTTCACGCTGATAAGGGTGCACTGACGTGATCAAAGTGGATTTCTCATCTCTTCGACAGACCAAGGTGAACGAATACGCGCTGAGATTCTTTTTCGGAGGAGCATGTACCGTAATTGCGGGACTGATCGCGAAACGATTTGGTCCCGAAATTGGTGGCTTGTTCCTTGCTTTTCCGGCTATCTTTCCTGCCGGAGCAAGCCTTATAGAAGAGCACGAGAAGCGACGGAAAGCGCAATTTGGCTTCGATGGTCGTATTCGAGGACGACTCGCCGCTAGCCTAGACGCCACCGGTGCAGCCATGGGGACCCTGGGTTTGATGGCGTTTGCTTTGCTTCTCTGGCGCGCATTGCCTGGGCACAACGCCTATCTCGTGATTTCACTCGCTACAGTGGTCTGGGCATTGTTGTCGGCCGGTCTTTGGATACTCCGAAGGAGACGGATCTTCTTCAGCCCTCGGCCCTGATAAGAGATTCAGGCTGATGTTCCAGGCACCTCAACCTCGTTTAAGGCATCGTAAAAGACTGAGTCCTTGTTTCCAGGGAGATACGATGCCCACGCGTCCAACCTGGTCCGGTTCCATTCAGATCTCGCTTGTTTCGATTGCGGTCAAGATCTTCCCCGCCACCAACCCAGGGCGGCAGGTTGAATTCCATCAGATTGACCGTAAGACCCATAAACGAGTTCATCATCGCAATGTCGATGAAAGTGGGGACGTAAGAAAGGCCGACATCGTCAAGGCTTCGAATATTCCCGTGACAAATACATCGAGATCGATCCAGACGAATTAAAAGCCTTGCGGCTTCCGACGGCGACGACGATGCAGATCAAGCAGTTTGTCAAGGCAGGGGAGCTCTCGTTAGCCCTATTCGAGCGACCCTACTACTGTAGCTGCAAGCACCGGTTCGTCTCTTTTCACGCCCGAAGGGCATGAAGACCGCATCGGCACTTTTCAGCCAATATCGTTTTGGTGCGATGACGTGTTCCAGACCGCCGAGGGGCTAAAGCAACGCGGCGTGAAGTTCTTTCAAGAG